>Ga0181538_10002498_pt1 | contig 19037 bp, 12 predicted proteins | sample PEATcosm2014_Bin_40_FD_119773 | JGI IMG/M metagenome (GOLD analysis project Ga0181538, IMG submission 119773) | Peatland microbial communities from MTU Mesocosm Facility, Houghton, MI, USA - PEATcosm2014_Bin23_30_metaG | ecosystem: Environmental > Terrestrial > Soil > Wetlands > Peat | place...
ACGCTGTTCGCCAGCACGAAGAAGGGGAACCGGCCTTCCTATAGCCGCGCGGCGCCGCCGGCAATCGCAGTGTTGCTGTACGAACAGTCCATCGCCCGGCTGACGCAGGACCTGGGCAAGCCGATCACGACGGGGGAGTTCGGGGCGCAGATGCAGGTGAGCCTGACCAACGACGGGCCGGTGACGATCATCATTGACTCCAAGGCGCGGGAATAGGCCCGGCTTAATTGTCGGCCGGGCCCTGCGAATTGGTGGCATTGTCAGGGTTGAAATTGAACAGCGGAAGGAACAACGCGATGACAATGCTGCCGACGATTACGGCCAGGAATACGATCATGATGGGCTCAAGTAGAGCCGTCATCGCACCGACCGCATTATCAACCTCGTCGTCGTAGGTGTCGGCGATCTTCATGAGCATCTCGGGCAGCGCGCCGGTTTGCTCGCCGACATCCACCATGCCGGCAACCATCGCGGGGAATACGGTGGAAGCTCTCAGCCCCGGGGCGATGGGGTCGCCTTCCTTTACGCGTTGGTGGACGTCGTTAATGACCTGGCCGACGACCGCGTTGCCCGCGGTCTCTTTCACAATGGTGAGCGCCTGGAGGATCGGGACGCCGCTGCCGAGCAGCGTGCCGAGGGTGCGCGTAAACCGGGAAATTGCGACCTTCCGGAACAGGGGCCCAACTAAAGGCATCACAAGTTTGAGCCGGTCGAACGCCTGGCGCCCCCACCCGGTGCGCAGGGCGAGCACAAACACCACGGCGATGGCGGCAGCAATGAAAGGACCGAGCAGGATGTGGTGCTTCACCGCCTCGCTGATCCGCAGGATGAACATGGTGAAGGATGGCATTTGGCCACCGCCGAGCAGTCCTTCGAGCACGTCTTTGAATCTTGGCACAACATACGTCATGAGGACGGTGAGGATGGCCATGGCTACGCACAAGACGGCGCACGGATAATACATCGCGGCTTTGACTTTGCCTTTGATCTTCTGCGCCTTTTCCATGAAATCAGCCAGGCGCCGCAGGGTTACGTCCAGTGCGCCGCTGATCTCGCCGGCTTTGACCATGTTCTCATACAGCCGGTTGAAGACTCTGGGCTGAAAAGCCAGAGCTTCTGCGAACGAACCCCCGCTTTCGATAGTGACAAAGAGCTGCCCGATGATCCGCCGCAGGGTCCGACTTTCTGCCTGCTCATGGAGTGTCCTCAATCCGCGGAGCAACGGCATTCCAGCCTCCACCAGCGTCGCCAGTTGGCGCGTAAAGACCGTCAGCGTTCTGTGACTTATCCCGCTGCCCCACCCCGGGAGCGACAGGTTGAAGTTGCTTGGCGCGGCCCGCAGACGGGGGCGGGTTAGAGCCGGAAGATGGCAGTGGGGTCTTTCCGCCAGCACTTTTGTGGGGAACAAACCCATCTCTTTGATTCGCCGCAGGGCTTCGCTCTGGTCGGAGACATCGAGCGTGCCGCGCGATTCGAGGCCCTGAGGATCAACTGCCACATATGCGTAGTTGGACATAAACAGCTCCCCGGTTCGGGTATTGACTGCACCATTTCGACATACCGCTCATGCTGTTTAGTTTGACAGGGCAGACCGGGAAGGCTCACGCGTCAACTGGGGGAACGCCCTGTGGCCAGGTCAAGGCCGTATCCAACCTGGGAATCTCAGCTCTGAGTTCTGAGATTGCCTCTTGGGTGCTGAAGGCACTCTGGTCAGGTCGTCTGCAGGGTCATGACTTTCGGCTCAGGGCCATCATCCGCTTCGCCGGCCGCGCCGTCGGAGAAAGCCAGGTATAGAAAGGCAAACAGGTTGGTGACCGGCAACAGCAGTAGAACGCCGACCCAGACGCTCTTGCCGCGGGCTTTGGCGATCTCCAGCGGCCAAAGAATCAGGGGTGCGAGGTTAAGCACCGGCACGAAGTAAGCCAGAAACCACCAGCCCGACATGCCGGCGGCGCGAAGCAAGGGCAGAAGCTGCAGCACAGGCAGCCAGACTAGTATGCCTGACGGGTTACCCGTCTTCCGGCAAATCAGCATGCAGCAATAGCAGTGGAAAAGGTATAGCAGCAGCACGACTCCCAAGAGGGCGACGATCAGCTTGGGGCCAGCCAAGTCCATCGCGGAAGACTTGGCGGCAGATTCACTACGCCATTTCTGTTCCAGTTGCTTCGTCAGATCCTTGACTTGCGGGACGTTGAGGTTGGAGATCTCCCGCTTCACCCACATGCCCGCAGTGTTGGTCGCGGGCTTCGGAGGTCTCGCGACGACATAGCCCAGCTTCTCCTGGATGTCGGGTGGGAGCTGGCTGACCTTGATGCTGGTCATGCCGGCGGCGTGGAGAATGAAGATGCAGTTCTTGGCCTTGGTGGTCACTGTCACGTTAGTGTACGTATGTGTCCCGACTTCAAGCACAGCAAATGTTTCGTCGGGCGCCCCTACGACCACGACGGGCTGCATCAAGAAACCTGCCAGCGCCAGCCATAACAGCCGGGCTGCAGCGTAATGGTGATCTTTATAGTCATGCATACGCAGTGAACAATCTGCCACTGAATCCAATTGAACGGACATGCACTCCAGGACCGCACGACCTATGCCATGCAACGGAGAATCGTGCTCGCTGGCAACCGGCGGCGCCGCTCTGGCCGTCGAGGTTCCTCCCCATTTTCGGGGTGATGGGTGGAACAGCGTCTCCTACCGCCCGCTCATACTTCCATAGCACCCCCGGAGCCTCACCGTAGTACCTCCGTTAGTCGAACGGAGGTACTACGGTGAGGCCCCGGGGGGACCCGCAGGGCGGTCGGGTGAAGGGTCGGAGCAATAGGGGGCCAAAGGCTGCCGTGAGTCTGACTTGTATTGCGAGGTTCGGCCGAGGCTGAAGACTCTCGTGGGAGGCCCAAGTATACTTACGGTGAGCGTCCTCCGGCGAGTGTCCGGTGAGTCTGCCATAACTCTCCCAGGCTCCGATAATCGGAGCTGCCTATCCAACTGAGGCTACAGCGAAGTGTCCACATGCAGGACACTTCACCTTAGCGCAACGCGGAGTGCCCGGCCTGATATCATTACTTCGCATCCGGGTCGGGTTCGGCAAGCGGGGCAAGTGGCTCTTCCTTTTTTGAGGTGTCAGTGCCGGCCGGCTTCTCGTCCTTCTTGGGCTCTTCTTTCTTTTCGACGAGGAGCTGGGCGCGCTCTTTGAGCAGCGAATCGAACGTCCAGTTGGAAACCAGGAAGACCCACTTCTCGAAGCTCTTTTCCTGGCTCAGCTTGTCTTCGAGCTTCTTCTGCTGGTCCTTGAATTCCTTATCCAGCCGGGTTTTGTCCTCGGGCTTTTCGTCCTTGCCGGGGGTGCGCTCCTTGGGAAGCTGGGCAGTCACGGCTAGCGCCATCGGCAGGTTGTCGTTGGTCTTCTGCCCTAGCTTAATCGTGTAGGTAAAGTTGTCGAAGGTATCGAGCGTGATGACCGTGGGCTTGTCCAGGCCGGTTTGCTCCGGCTTCGTGTCGGCGGGCAGGACGTCGTTGAAACTCGGCGAATTAAGGGCGTAGGAGAAGCCGGAGGTCTTCGTGGGATCGAGCTTCTCGTCAGGCTTGGCATCGGCCAGCTTCCAGTCGCTGGCGGTTTCGGTATCGCGGCTTACCTTCCACGAGTTGGTGGCCACCGGAAGCACGACGGCAATCGAGCGGATCTTTTCCACCTTGAAGAAGTCCTTGTCGAGCCACAAGTCGGGCTTGGCTTCGAGGTTGCTCAGGGGATCTGATACCACGGCCACGGTCTTGGCTCCCGTGCCAACCATGACGTAGCGGCCGTCGGGGAAGCCCTCGTTGTCACCCATTTCGCCCATCGGCGAAGGACGGCCCTCCGACTTGCGCATGTGGGTTTTGCCCAGCAGCAATGACTTGATCACCTTGCCATTCTGGTCGCGCAGCTCCACTAGCACGGCGGTGTTGGTCCCTGGACCTGGAGGCAGCAGCTTGTAGCGGCCCAATTGCGAGGGGCCGATTTCTTCCGTCTGGGCCGCCTTGAGGTCCAGCGCTTTGAGCAGAAAGCCGCTGATCTCGGCGAAGTTGGCCGGGTAATCATCGCGCTCTTTCACCCGCCAGAGATTGTCTTTCTTGACGAGGTCCAACTGATTGGTACCGCCTTTGATGACGATGGCCGCAACGTCGTTGACCGGCAGGTCACCCAGCAGCTTGAGCGCGGCACCCTGACGGCCGCTTCCCTGCCACGAACCCTGGTTACGCTGATAGAGCAACAAGCCCGCGATGCCCAACGCCACGACCAACACCAGTAGAATGATGAATTGCTTCCGATTCATTTTGCCGAAGTCTTCCTGCGGTTAACAATCGCGATTACAATGCCCGTCGCCGTGACGGCCAGCGGCACGGCCAAGATATTGATCCACTTGAGGCGCGTCTGGAGGGAAACGACCTCTTTGCGCAAGTCCTTCTGCACCTGCTTGAGGTGCTTGCGGGTCTCCGCCTCTTCCTTGCGAAGCTTTTCCAGCTCGGTTCGCTGCTCCGGCGACAGGATAAAGCGCTGGTCCTTATCCTTTTTCTGGGCCTGCATTTCGTTAATCTTGCGCTGCGAGTCAGCCGCGCTGTCCTCCAGGCGCTTGATTTCGCTCTGGAACTTCTCGTTGGCGGCCGCCTCCAGCTCCTTCACGCGCGTAAAGGGGCGGTTCAGGGTGGCCCGGCTACGGACGGCAATGAGGTTGCTGTCCCCGGTCATTTGTTCGACGATGTTTTGGGCAAGGTTAAGATTAGCGTTCATCGCCATCTGCATGGCGCCAAACGGGCTGTCGATCCGGCGGATCGTGAACGGATCGTAGAGCAGATCGGCATCGCCAAACAGCACCACCGCGTTGTCGCCTTTGGTCTCCTTGAGCGAGTCGCTTGGTTTCTTCTCTTCCGGTTTTTTCTCATCCTTCTTCTCGCCGTCGGTCTTGTCATCTTTCTTTTCCTGCGGCGCGCCATCGGGAAAGGCGGTCTTGAACTTGCCGGTCAGGCGAATCGCCAGGTTGTACTGGACCCCGGAGGGCTTAAACTCCTTCATGATGTTCTCGCCCGAGAGATTGGCAAGCATGGCGTCCACCAATTGGGAGTCCTTGGAGCTGTGCAGCAGCACGGTCTCCTTCAGCCCCGCCACCGGCGTGCCAGTGAAAGCGCCGCATAACGGCAGCCAGATGTTGTCGATCTGGCTGGTGGTGACGTCATCCTTGTTGATGGCATCCGGGGTCAGGGCCAGCCACGCCGGCGCTTCCTGGGGCTCGTTGTTGCGCCCGCGCAACTGCATCTTGTACTTCAAATCCGCCACGACCTTGCCGCTGTCGAACTGAATCCCCCAGGCCTTGAGCAGCTTGTCCAGCGACGAGCCACCGCCGCCCATATTGGCCATCATTTGATTCTGCTGGCGGTTGTCGGCCAGGCACTGGGCGTCGAGGAACGCTACCAGTTTGCCGCCCCGCATGATGAACTGGTCAATGGCATATTGTGCCTTGTCAGAAATGTCCTTCGGCGCGATGACCAGCAGCAGCTTGATATCGTCGTCGATCTTATCGACATCCATGCCGACGCGCTTGACGTTGAAATCGTTCTTCAGCTCATTGACGATGGTCCAGGGCTGGCTGCCGCCCGGCGGTTGGCCCATTTGCGCCATCATGGGATTGGAGGGCATGCCGAAGACCGGCAGGGGGCTCATGAGACCGATGGTGGGCTTCTCCGGCGTCTCGGTGCGGACGATGGCGCGGGTGAGATCGTATTCGAGCAGGCGCTCGCGGCTGGGATCCAGGAACGGAATAGCCTGGACTTCATCCGCGCACTTGACCGCCAGGCCAAGATAAAAGCCCTCGGTGCCGGCCAGCGCCTTCGGCTCGATCCCGTCCAACCGCGCCGAGTCCTCGGCGTCGGAGTCCGGCTGCGGGTCGTACTTCTCAATTCTGACCTTGCTCCCCGCCACTTGTTTGTATTCGGCGAGCAGGTCCTCCACCTTGCGCGCATAACCCTTGAGGTACACCGTCTCGGGCGTCGCGCTCTCGCTCTGCGTGCAGTAAAAGCGGATGGTGACGGGCGTATCGAGCTTCCGGAGGATGGCCTTGGTGCCCGCGGAAAGGGTGAATGCCTTTTCCTGGGTCAGGTCCAGCCGCATGGGCTCCGTGCCGGCAATAAAGTTGAGCAGGATCAGAATCCCCAGCATCACCAGGACGCCAGCGGTCGAATATAGAATTGTCTGAAGCGATTTCTTTTGCATCGATGCCTTCCTAGTTTTCAGCCTGACCGGTGCGTGCGCAGGATCACACTGGTTGTAAAGAGCGAGAACCCGATGACCGACAGGAAGAAGAGGATGTCCCGCGAGTCGAGCACGCCCTTCTGGAACCCTTCGAAATGGGTCATCACGCTGAAGGACGTGACCAGGTCCACCAGCCGAGGGGCGGCAAACTGTTCGAGCACGTTGATGACCGGCGGGAAGCCCGCGAGGATGAGAAACAAGCAAACTACCAGGGAGATGATGAAGCTGACGACCTGGCTGCGCGTCAGGGCGGACGTGACGCAACTGATAGCCAGGTAGGCGCCCGCCATCAGCCAGCTCCCGACGTAGGCCGTCAGAATCACTCCATTATCCGGGTGCCCCAGGTAGTTCACGGTGAGCACGACCGGAAAGGTCAGCACGAGGGCCAGGGCCAGGAACAGCCATGAGGCCAGGAACTTCCCGACGATGGCCTGCCAGGCAGTAATGGGCATGGTTAACAGCAGCTCGATGGTGCCCACGCGCCGCTCCTCGGCCCACAGCCGCATCCCCACCGCCGGCACCAGGAACAGGTAGAACCACGGATGCCAATCGAAGAACGGCCGAACCAGGGAGGCTTCCTGCCGCTCGAAAAACCCGCCCACGAAGAAGGTGAAGAAACCGCAGAGCAGCAGGAAGATCACGATGAAGACGTAGGCGATGGGCGACGTGAAATAGGCGCCCAACTCGCGTTTGGTAATAGTCCAGATGTTTCGCCAGGGGTTCACTTCGTCGCCTCCTTCACGGTGTCCGGCATGGTAATGCTGCGGAAAACCTCATCCAAGCGGCCTTCCTCCGCCTGCAGTTGTTCGATCTGCCACTCGTGCGCGGCTTCGCCGATGGCTTGGGCCAGTGCGCCGTTCGCGCCGGCTTTCGGGAAAGCCCGGACGGTCACGTGCCCGTCCTTTTCGTCCACCACGGTCACCCGCTTGACCGTCGGCACCTGATACAGTTTCGCGGTCACTGCGCTCGAGGCCACGCCCTTGACCCGCAGCGTCACCGCCCCAGCCCATTCAGACTTCTGCCGCAACTCTTGCGGGGTGCCGTTGGCCACAATCTTGCCGCGGTCAATAATGATTGCCCGCGAGCAGACGGCATCGACTTCCTCCAGAATGTGCGTCGAGAAGATAATTCCCTTCTTCTCGCCCATCCGGCGGATCAACTGCCGCACCTCATGCTTCTGATTCGGATCCAGCCCGTCCGTCGGCTCGTCCAGCACCAGCACGTCAGGGTCATGAATGATCGACTGGGCGAAACAAGTGCGATGCCGATACCCCTTGGAGAGCGTCTCGACGCTTTGGCGCAACACCGATTCGAGGAAACACATCTCGACCACCCGGCTGACGGCTTTCTTCCTGGCATCGCCGCGCAAACCGCGGATTTCCGCCGCGAAATTGAGGAACCCATGTACCGTCATGTCCGTGTAGGCCGGCGCGTTTTCCGGCAGGTAACCGATCAAGCGCTTCGCCTGGATCGGCTGCTCCACTATGTCAAAGCCCCCCACAGACACCGATCCGCCGGACGGCGGCAAAAAGCCCGTGATCATGCGCATGGTAGTGGACTTGCCGGCGCCATTGGGCCCCAGGAAGCCCAGCACCTCGCCCCGGTCGATGGAGAACGAGATGTCATCCACCGCCCGTTTGGTCCCGAAGACTTTCACCAGATTCTGAACCTTAATCATAATAGGCCTTCAATTGCTCACAGAAATGACCGGTCGAAATAACCAATTCAGACTCATATGTAAACTTAATTCTACAGTAATCCGGCTGGCCGGTGCGGATCAAGCCCGCAGGGCCTTTTCGGCAATTTTGGATTATTTTCCTCAATAAGCGTTCAAAAAAAGGCCCGAGGGCGTCGGCAAGGCCGAGTTACGAAGCGCCTGGGCCGCGGGACGGCGCATACCACGAGCACGGTCCACCCCCCTGCCTCCCTTGCGCTACAGGCGTTCCCGGCCGGCGTAACCGGCATCCAAGTCGTGCCAGAACTCGACATCCTCCTCGTCCTGCTCCCAGCACAGGAAAACCTCCTTCTCGCCCAGGATAGCCGGAAAGTCGAGCAGCCCGCGGTCAATATCCTTCACCTGTATCTCGCGCCGCTGGAATTCCAGCAATACCTCTTCCAGATGGGCAAGCGTCCTGACCCACGTATTGACCAGCTCGCCGCCCAGATCGAAACCGGGGGACATCAACCCGCTCAGACGCCGCTCGTATTTAACTAGGTCGGCGCGCAGTTGAGCGATGCGCTTCAGCCATTGCCGGAGTTGCGGCAGCAATTCCCGGGCTTCTTCGCGCGTGTAGTGCTTCCGAAATTGGTAGGCCATAGCGCTCAGCTCCGATGAATCAGTCGCCCTTCCCGCTCACTGGGCGTTGCTCGACCCAAGCTTCTTGCTGACCTCTTCACTCGGCTCAAGGGAGATCGACTTGCGCCAGGCCTCGCGCGCCTTCTCCGGTTGCTTCAGCGCCTCGTAAATATCCCCAAGGTGGTCGTACACGGTCGCGTCCGGTTTCTCGGACAACTCGGCGGCCTTGAGGGCGTAGGGCAGCGCCTCCTGAGCCTGTTTCTGCTTGAAGAGCACCCACGCCAGGCTGTCGAGGTAAGCCGCGTTCTTCGGCTCGGCTTTGAGCGCCTTCTCAATCAGCTCACGGGCCTTGTCCAGCTTCTCGCCATGCTCGGCCCACATGTAACCCAGGTAATTCATCGCCTCAACGAACTCCGGCGCGAGCTGCAGGCACTTCTCAAAATAGTTCTCGGCCTGGGTATAATCGCCCTTGCGCTCGTACGCGGCGCCCATTTGGAAATAGAAGCCTTCGCGAAGCTGCTGCGGGTCGGTCGCCTGCGCAATGACCTCGGCGGCGACATAATGCTGGAGCGCCTCCGCGTAAGACTTCTGCCGGCTGAGGGCGAGCCCGGTGTAGAATTCGAGATCGAAGCTCTGCGCGAACTTCTGCCGGGCCTTTCCGAGCGTGGCCAGCGCCTGGCTGCCCTGGTCCATGTCCATCTGCGCCAGCGCCAGGAAGTAATACCCGGATTCGAATTCCGGGCTGAGCAGGACTGTCTTGCTGAAATGGTCGGCGGCCTCGGCCGGCTTCTTGTCTTCGAGCGCGAGCCGGCCCAGGTAATAATGCGCCTGGGGGTTCGTCGGGTCGTCGCGAAGTATGGCCTGGAGCTGTTCGGTAGCCCGCTTGTGATCGCTGCTGCGGAGATAAATATTGGTGAGGTTAGCCCGCACTCGCTCCTCGATCAGCGGCAAATCGGGGGGCTGCTTGAGCACCTCGAGGTAAAGCTGCGCGGCCTTGTCGGGCTCACCTAGCAGGTTGAAACCATCGGCCAGTTTCAAGCGTTGCAGCGGCGTAACGGGGCTCAGCTTGGCGGCGCGATTCAACGCGAGGAGCGCTTTCGCCTTGGTGGCGTCTTTTTGCGCCGGCACCTGCGCCCCGAGACTCATGTAAAGCTCCGCCACGCCGGCAAGAAAGTCGGCGTCCGGTTTGGGCTGCCGGGCAGCTTCGTCGATGACGCTGAGGGCCTCTTGCGGGTGCTTGCCGGTCAGATAGGCGAGGAAGAGATTATGATAGCCGGCGAGCAAGGCCGGCGATTTCCGGATCGCGGCCCGGTTGGCGGCGATCGCTTGGTCAGCTTTGCCGAGCTGGGAATAGACCAGGCCCAGCCGCGCGTAAACTTGCCCCGAGGCGCTCGGGTCGGTGGCGGCGCGCAATAGCAGGGTCAGCGCCCTCTCCGGTTGTTTCGATTGGAGCAAACGTCGTGAGGTCTCAAGGACGAGATCCTCATCATTGGGGTCCATCAGCGCCGCCTGGTAATACTCATCCGTGGCGGCTTGCTGCTCGTTGTTCATCTCCCGGATTACACCCGCCGCATAGTGGGCATGAGCCTCAGCCCGCTTTTCCGCCGCCGCGTCAGCCGCGCGCTCGCGCTTGATTGCCGAACCGGAATTGCCCTTCGGCGGCGCGGAGCCACAGCCGGAAACCAGCGCGACGCCAGTGGCCAGGATTGCCCCCCACATCAAGAAACGATGCAACATACGGTCATACGGCAACCCCTCCCGCTCCGGAAACGGGTTGCGCTGAATTAACTTGCTGGAAGCCCCGCGGGGCGTTCCGGTTACTTCTGCCAGGTGCGCTTCTTGTGGCGATTAGCGCGCAGCTTCTTGCGCCGTTTATGCTTATTGATCTTTGCTTTCCGTCGTTTCTTTAGTGAACCCATAAACAATTTCCGTATTCCTGCTCACCGGCCTCGCCCAGCAAGCGCGACGCACCTGCGCCTGCCCGCAACTCTCCGTGAGGACCAACCGATCGTGTTCAGTCCCCATACCGTGCGGGATTAAAGTGGCAACGTCAAGCGCGTTCACGACTCCCCGCTCGCGAGTCTGCATCCGGCGGGGCAGGGCACTGAACTCCACGTCCCCGGAATGGCCCGGACAGGCTTAGAAGCAGCCGAAGCCAGCGAACCCGTGGGCCTAAGCGATCTGGGGACCAACAGCGTTAAAGTGCCTGGTCTTGTGCGGCTTTGCTCGGTCGTTCTACATTCATCATTCTCCATTCTGCATTCCCCTCCAGATGGCTTTGGGGTCGCATCGGGGTCGCATTGGAGTCGCATTGGTGGAGCTTTGGGCTGGCTTTAGTGTGGCTTTGGGGTCGCAATGGGGTGCCTATCGGTTGGCTATCAACACGCTTTGGGGTGGCTTTGATGTCGCATTGATCTGGCTTTTGGCGGCTTGAGCCGACTGCTTCCCATTTCTGCTTCATTCTACGTTCTACATTCCCCCTGGCGTGGCTTCGGCCTTCCCGCCGACAGGACGGCAGCCCCGCCGGAGCCTCACCGGAGCCTCGCCGTAGCACCTCTTATCGCCGATAAGAGGTGCTACGGCGAGGCTCCGGTGAGGCCCGCGCGCGGTAGCAGAGGGCTGACCGACGGCGTCGCGGGCCGCCTGTCTCCGATGACTCTGGCTTGAGATGAACCCGCAGAATGCGAATACACGTAAGGCCAACTGGGAAGAAGCCTGTTTTCCGCGTATTTCGCCTATTCCGCGGTCAATCCCTCCTGCCTTTGGCTGCGGCTTTGCCGCGGTATGCCTTTGCGTCGGTTGGATTGTATTCTTTCTGTGCTTCAGGTTTCATCCCTCATCGGATCCAAACTGCCGTCCAGGGATCTTCATGCCCAGCCCTTCCGCTTGCGGCAACGAGGCAGCCTCCGGCCGGGCCCACCGTCGGCAGCGGCTCTAATTGCATTGCACAACTCATCTCATTATGGCGCGGAGTTTGGGTTTGGTCCTGGCCATCGTGGGCGCCAGCATCGTTGCCAAGAAGCCAACCATGACGACTACGACCAGCAACTCGACCAGCGTAAAGCCGGCCCGAGCAAGCAGGCAATATTCAGGGAGGCGTTTTATAATTCACTTGTTGTCTGCGGTTGCATCCTGGGTCAGCGGTTTAAAATGCCACTATCCGATAGAATCTTTGCGACGCGCTAGGCGCAGGGTCATTGAAGTATCCCTGCCCGCCGATGAGTGTGGTCATGCAGTTGAAGTCCTCCCAGTTCGCGTCGCTCAGGCTGTTCTTGAACTGCACACGGTAACTCTTGCCGGGGAGAATCGGCCAGGTGAACCAGCAGCCTGGGCCGGGCGGAGTCCCCGTGAGCACCGCCATTTGGAACACCTGGATCGAGCCCGACGAGCGCAGCAGGGGCGCGAAAATGTCACTGGAGTGGTTAAAGTCCCGTGCCGCCAGGTCCGAACCGCAGCTTTCAAGGACGAGGGTCTGGCCATCGCCGCTGAAGAACGCTGTCCGCGACCGGTTGTCTGCGCTCACGTTGCCAAAACGGCTCGCGCTCAGCAGCGTCGTCGCACTTGTAAGCTGGTCGTAGAGGAACACGTCGGGCACCCCGTTGACGTCGTCCGGTACGATGTCGGCCGATGAGCTGCGGAAAGCTACAAACCGGCCGTCCGCGTTGATGTCAGGGGAATCAGAAGCGCCGTTGGCCGCTCCGCCCGAAATGAAGCTGCGGCTCAGCAGCACATTGGTTCCCGTCAGAAAGTCGTAGCCGTGAAGTGCGAGTAATTGGCTGTCGCGGGTAATTGGCTTGCGAAGCCGATTTGACAGTGTTGTCGGAGTGGTGCAAATTAGGCCGTGGATGGTTTGGAACCGTGGGCGGATTTCATCCTCCTCAATTGGCTGCTTGCCCGTAGTGAGGCGCGAATCGCTCAGACTGTGTTCAAGCCCATGAGTTAGTTTAGTAAGTTATTTGCTCTCGTTGAGCAATCATAAAAATGAGTTGACTTATGCACTGCCGGGTTCCAACCGAAACGTTCTGTCGGGCTGGACGTCATTCGCGGACCAGGCTCCGGAAAAGGAGTCTCACTTATCTGGCCTTTCTATTGATTTCCGGGCTTTGCAATGTTTGTTCGGCCGAAGACCCTCTCGCCAGCCGCGTGACGATTTACCGCGATACGTACGGGGTGCCGCATATCGTGGGAGAAACGGTCGAGGCGACTTTCTTCGGATATGGTTTGGCCCAGGCCGAGGACCACTTGGAGCGGATGATGCTGCAATACCGGGATGCGCAGGGGCGTCGCGCGGAGGTCGTTGGCCGCGAGGCTCTCTGTGAGAATTGCCTTCACTTTACTCCGTCCGAGTATCGCTGGTGCGGTGACTATTTGCAGCGGCTGTTGCGCACCAAGGCAACCGTCTTGGAGCGTAAGCAACATATCGACCCGGCGGTCTATCGAATTCTCGACGCCTTTGCTCGCGGCGTCAATTATTACATCCAACTACACCGGCAGGAAGTACCCGAATGGATTGACGGCGTGACCGCAGAGGACATCGAGGCGCTAGAGAGGAGCCAGTATTTCCGCTTCTACAGCATTCACGACGCGCTGTCCAAATTGGAGGGAAACACAACCGAGGCTGTTCCCCACTTGGGTTCGAATCAATGGGCCATCGAACCCACTAAATCCGCCAACGGACGCATCATTCACGTCGAGGACGTCCACATGCCTTGGGCGAATCGGTTTCAGTTATACGAAGCTCATTTAATCACATCAGGAAAGTTGAACGCGGCAGGCGTGAGTTGGTTCGGCAGCCCGTTCTTTCTGGACGGCTTCAATGACAAAATCACTTGGTCTGGCACTTACAACGAACCGAACATCGCCGACGTTTACGTCGAAGCAATCAACCCGGAGAACCTTCTGGAGTATCGCTACGAAGGTTACTGGCGTCCCGTGAAAGTGGAACATGAAGCTTTCAAATTCAAGAGCTCAAACGGCATGGAAACGGTAAACCTGCCACTGTGTTACACGCACCACGGCCCGATCGTGAAGTTCGACTATACAACCCATCGTGCCTACGCGGTCAAGCTTCCGAACTTCCGCGGCGTGAATTATTCCACAGGACTTTATGGATTAATGAAAGCCAGCAATCTTGAGGAATTCAAGACGGCGCTGTCGCGGCAGTTGATACCACGGTGGAACTTTCTTTATACCGACTCGAAGAACATCTTCTCCGTGTACAATGGAAACGTTGCCCGCAGAAACCCCGAATATGACTGGTCCACGCCGGTGCCCGGCTGGACTGTCGAGACAGAGTGGGGTCCTTACCTTCCGTTCGAGCGGTACCCCCAGGTCTTGAATCCGCAGTCCGGCTTTCTCCAGGACTGCAACAACCCGTTCTGGGTCTGCACGCGTGATTCCGGGCTGAAACCGCTCGACCCCGAACCCTATTTTCTGAAGCACCCGCCGCGGCGGAATGCGGGGGAGGAGGTCCTCAACACGCGCGGTGAGAGGCTTACTCGTGTCCTGGCCCAGGACAAGAAGTTCACGCTCGAGGAGATGATTCAATTGGGGCTCGACACCTACATCGTTCCAGCCGAGGTAATAGTCCCGCTGCTCTTGAACGGATTTGCCGCCGATCAATTTGAGCTAAAGGATGTGCGCGTTCGCCGCGCAATCGAATCACTTCGGCACTGGGACCTTTGCTCGCGCGCCGATTCGTGCGCATTCACCTATCTCTATTTCTGGGGCAAGTCCTACAAGGAATTGTATTCAGACGCCAAATTCGATCGGTTCGTTGCCTATAATCGCAAGCGCATCGACGTCCATTCTCGCAAAGAACAGCGCATGGCGCTGACTGCTTTGACCGCTGCTCTCGACCTCATCCAGGCCCGCTTCGGCAAAACCGAAGTCCCATGGGGCGACATCAATGTCGTTGTTCGCGGCGGGACCTTTCCACTAAGCGGGGCGGATACCATGTATGACCCCTTGCACATTGACGGCGGAGACGAACAGCCCGACGGCCAGATTCGATGCAAGGACGGTTGGGGCCATCTGATGATCGTCATGGAAGGCCAACCCAAGCAGATCTGGAGTCTGCTGCCGTTCGGGGAATCCGAAAACCCCGCTTCAACACACTACAACGACCAGACCAAACTGCACAGCCAAGGCCGAGTGAAACGCTTCTGGTTTACCTCGAAGGAGATTCTAGCCAATACCGAATCGGTGTGGGGTGACCCCGAGCGGATTCGGACAGTGAATTGGTGACTCGCGACAAAACATATGGAGCCACAGTAGGTTGGACTACTTGACGGTATTCATTTCGCCGGAGGCAGGACTGATCTCGGCAGGTTCCATTCGCCCATTGTAGAAGTCGTCGAGCAGCGTGAAGGCTTCCGGGTCGTAAGCCTTGAGGCCGTCGCGGCCGCTGGCGGGCCTGGCGCCTTGCATCCCCAGGTCGCCGTGAGTGCCGAAATACCACATACTGAGCTCGGCGAAGAACTCGTCGTGGTTCGAGCCTGCGTAGGAGCCGATCCACAGCCCGCGATCGAGCGAGCGGCGATGCTGCTCGCGCACTTTGTCGCGCACCGTGCGAGAGGCGCCATAGCCAAGGATGCTGTGGGCGAATTCGTGGACACAAATGTCGCGGCCCCGGTAGCGGTCCTTCTCCAGCTTGAGGAGGTTCTCCTCGCCGCAGGAGGTCAGGAGGCCGCCCATGCCGCGGGTACGCTGGTCGCGAGTGAGGCCGTGGTATTCGGCGAGCGCCTTGCCTTTGTCTTGGCGCCACTCCGGGAGGTCAGTGGTGACCTGGTCGCGGCCGATGATGTGCAACTCGGCACCGGCGGCACGCAGCTTTACCCGCACACTCGGCAGGTTGCTGAGCATCATGGACAGGCGGCCATACGCGGCGAAGAGCGCCTCGTCCACGACGTTGGTCGGTGCTTTGATGGCGATGCCGTCGTAGTCGAGCCGTTTGGCGAAGAAGCCGCCCTCCGGCGGGTCAATGACCGTGATGGTTGGGCGCCAAGCAGCGGTGGGAGCGGCAGACTCCGCGGCTGAGCACAACCCGGTTGCCGCGAACAAGAGCAGCAGCACGTAGGGCAGCGCTGGTTTTGTCATCTGTGCCAGCCTTCGGGCTTTAGCCCTCGGATTTCTGACCTCGGGGTTCACTTCCCGGCCTCTGATTTCATCACTCGCGCGCCGAACACCCCGCCGGCCCAAGCGTCGGGATGCGCTTGGAACTTGACTGTGATGGTTTGCTTGCCTTTGAGCAGCTCCGCCGGCAGGCGATAGATCTCGTCGTAGAACTGGTCCGGTTTGTTGTTTTCAAGCCGCTGCGTGGCGATCTTCTGGTCGTCCACAAGGATGTCGAAGACGCGGTTGCCGCCGTCGCTGCCCCAGTAGGTGACCCACAGCTCCTGGGCCTGGTCCGGCAGAGCCTTCAATTGCCACGAGAACCAGCCGCCGCCGGTCGCGTGGCGCCACTTGTGGTCGCCGAGGTCACCTGCCGCCGTCTGCTCGCCTCGCATGGTGTGATTGCGCTCGCTCTGCTCGCGGTCAGGCACGACGTAGTCCACGGTGCGCGCCGCGAGCGCTCGCTGCCGGGCCAGTTCGGCAGAGTAATCCGCCTCCTTCTCCTTCCATTGGGCGGGCGAGAAGCGGTCGAAATACACCTGGTAAGGACGGCCGCCATGCATCGCGTAGAACGGCTCGAGGGTCACGCTGTTCGACGCGCCGGGGGCGCGGAACGTTTCCGCCGGAGCAGTAAAGCAGTTCGGCTTGCCAGGAGGGTTAAGCGCCTGGGCAACCTGCTCGCGCTTGGCGACGACTGCAGGGAACGGTTTGCTCGGGTCCACCTGCGCGCAAAGCACGATGGGGCCGTTTAAGAACGCGAAGCGATTCGGGTTGTCGGCGAAGCCTTCGGTATGCAGCGAGAAAGGCATTTTCACGGTTATCGTATCGCCACCCCTCCACACGCGCTTGAGTGGCACCCACGAGCCTGGTTGCCCAGCCGTCTCCAGCGGGCTGCCGTTGACGGATACAATGAAACCACGCGTCGCCCACGACGGCCAACGCAGCTTCAATTCAATCTCCGCCGGCTTGTCGCAGGTGAAATTGAGCTTTGTCGTGTCCGCCGCCGGAAACGCCGTTTCTTGCCGCACCTTGATCCCGCGCGCTTTCCAGTCGAGTTCGGAAGCGATGAAGAGGTTCACGAAGAGCGTCGATTCCCCAGTGTGGAAGTAGATCGAGTCGCCGTATTTCGCGTGGTTCTCGACGCCGGTGCCGGTGCAACACCAGAACGAATCGTCATGGGTGCAGTAGGTCTTGCGGGAGCCGGAGCGGAGCGGGACGTAGTAGCACATCATGCCGTCCTCGGGATTCTGGGAGGCGAGGATGTGGTTGTAGAGGGCGCGCTCGTAATAGTCGGCGTATTCGACCTGCGGGTCCCAGCAGAACAGGTGGCGCGTGAGCTTCAGCATGTTGTAGGTGTTGCAGGTCTCGGTCGTGCTCGGGCCGAACGCCGTGGACAGCTTTTCCTTGGGCGAGAAATGCTCGCCGTCACTGTTGCCTCCGATGACGTAGGAGCGCTCGTGGACTACGGTGTTCCAGAAGAACGTGGCGGCGGCGTGCAGTGATTCGTCGCCGGTGAGTTCGTACTGGCGGGAGACGCCGATGAACTTGGGGAACTGGGTGTTGGCGTGCAGGCCGGTGAGCTTGTCCTGCCGCAGCACCGCGGGCCCGATGACGGCCTGATGGTTGAAGCGCTTGGAGATCGCCAGATACTTCTCCTCGCCCGTCAGAGCGTAGAGGTTGGCGAGACACTCATTCATGCCGCCGTGCTCGTTGCCGAGCATGGCCTGCATCTGTGCGTCGGTAAGGCGGGCGTTTCGGGCGATGGCCCAGTCGCCGAGCTTCCTGGCCACCTCGAGCGCCTGCTGGTCGCCGCATTGAGCATACATGTCGAGCAGGCCGGCAAAGATCTTGTGCAGCGTGTAGTAAGGCGCCCACACGGGCTGCTGTTTCTCGACCCGGTCAAAGAATTCTTCCGGAAAGGCGCTCAGGTAGCCGGTAGGGAACTTCGCTTGGCACGCGGCGAGACCCGCCACCAGCGCCTCGCCTTTCTGCTTGAGCCGCTCGTCGCCGGTGCTGGCGTACATCAGCGCGCAGGCCGAGAGGTAGTGACCGACGAAATGGCCGCGCACCTCGCTCTTGGGCTCCTCCCAGCCGCCGTAGGGTCGAGCCGTCGAGGGCAGCCCCGCATTGACGCGGAAGGTGTGCAGCAACCGGTCCACGTCCAGCGACAGCAGATACTGCTCATCCAGGTCTTGCGCGTGCTTGAACGGCCCGTCGAGCAGGCGCACTTCGCTAAGTGGAAACGGCTGCGCTTGAAGCGTAATCTTGTCACGGGTTTCGATGGCGAAGTCTCCAACGGCGGCGGCTAAGCCGAGGGCAGGCGTGATGCTAAGGGCGACGGCGGCCAAGCCAGCCCAGGCGCTGGGGTGTATGAGTGTCGTTTGCATAGGAATGTCAGGTTCAATCAGTGATAGGGCAATTACTGCATTGAACTTAATCAGCTAAATCCTGCTCTGAGCACGCTCACTTCCCGTTCCTGGCCCCCAGCTTGACGCTCACCAATTCAATGCCCTCGCCGGTCCCGAGATTGCGCGAGTATTTCCGCTCCTGCGGGTCGTTCCAGTGCTCGTGGGCGCCCAGGCTGGGCAACCGCTTGGTCGCCGTGGCGTGGTTCGGGTCGTAGAATGTGCCGGACGGTGGATCGTTCGCTAGCGCAGCCTCGCGCAGGTAATCGTCCACGCCGCCTTTGCGGGCGAAGTCCGGCCACTCGGTCGAAAGGAAGTCGAACCCGACCGAGTCAATGGCAAGCGGATCTTGGGACGCCAGGAGGCTGCAGGACCATTGGTCGTTGAACGGGGGAGAATGCATCCGCTGCGGGACTGGGTCGCGCGGATGCACGCCCGAGAACAATCCATCCACCAGGTAGAGCACCGTTTTGCCGCCCAGGCCGGAGTGCCCGATTAAGTCCACCAAGGGACGGTAAATCCCGGTGTCCTTGGCGAAGCAGTTGGGGTGGATGTCGTAATACCCCCGCTGGACGGGAGTGCGTATCAGCGAGCCGAAATGATTCTTCGCGCAGAGCGTCACGCCGCCGCCGGTGTGGGCCTTCAGGTTGGCGAAGTTGATCAGGTACTGGGCCTCGGCAAAGCAACCGGGCAGGTAATCCTGGGCCTTGCCTTGGGGGCGACTGCTCCAGTACAGCGGCTGCTTGGAGGGCTGCACTTTGACCCGCTCGAACTTGCCTGCGTAGTCCTCGTAGCGCACGGCTGAAAATGCTCCATGGAGGAGGTCGTAATACTCGTGGACCAAGCAGGCGAGCGTATCGCAAACCGTGATGTTCCGCGGCGGCACCCCTACGCTGGCAAGCTGGCTTATGAGGGCGAGGATCATCTGCGGCGCGGTATTCATGTA
>Ga0181538_10002499_pt1 | contig 19036 bp, 18 predicted proteins | sample PEATcosm2014_Bin_40_FD_119773 | JGI IMG/M metagenome (GOLD analysis project Ga0181538, IMG submission 119773) | Peatland microbial communities from MTU Mesocosm Facility, Houghton, MI, USA - PEATcosm2014_Bin23_30_metaG | ecosystem: Environmental > Terrestrial > Soil > Wetlands > Peat | place...
CGCATTTAGAATTTCTTAGCCATGTTTGGGATTTCGGCGCTTTGCCGCAGCGTGCAGGATTTCGTCATCCGATGTTGAATTTTTTCGCCCATGCTTGCGGCCGAGCGAGCCGAGAACGATTGAGCCTGCGGCGTGGTTGTCGCGCCGCCGCGAGGAATTGCCGTGGTGCCTGCGCGTCACATCAAGCCGTTGTATTGGCACGTTGCCGCATTGGCCGCGTTGTTCGCGGCGATGCTCATTGCGATGCCGCGCCCGGCGCGCGCCGGAGGGCTGTTCGATTTTCTGTTCGGCGGCTTTCAGCGCCAATCCCCGCCGGCCAATGTGAATTCCTATGCCGAGCCGCCGGCCGCCATCGGCCGCGTCGCGCCCGCCACACCGAGCGGGACCGAAGACGTCCGCCAAGGCAACGGTGCCATCGGCCGCACGGTGGCGTTTTGCGTCCGCCTGTGCGACGGCCAGCATTTTCCGCTCGAGCACATGACAAACGCAACGCCGATCGAAACATGTCGGGCGATGTGTCCGGCGAGCAAGACCAAAGTTTTCTTTGGCGGCGAGATCGGCGGCGCCGTGGCCAAGGACGGCCAGCGCTATGCCGATCTCGACAACGCGTTTGTCTACCGCAAGCAATTGGTGGCGAACTGCACCTGCAACGGCAAGGATGCGTTCGGGCTGGCGCCGTTCGACATGTCCAACGATCCGACGTTACGGCCCGGCGACATCGTTTCGACCAGGGACGGCTTTGTCGCCTATAGCGGCGCGCGCGGGCAGGCCGCCGCGTTCACGCCGATTGATTCGGCAAGTGTCGCCGCGCAGCTCAATCCCAGATCGGCGCCCGTGCAACTGTCCCGTCGAACGGAAGCGCCGCCGCCGGACGACCAGCTCGGCACCATCGTGCCGTCTCAGTCCTTGAGGTAAGCCACGACGTCTTCCGCCAGCGCCAGCGACGATGTCAGCCCCGGCGATTCGATGCCGAACAGGTTGACGAGGTGCGGCAAGCCGTGGGCCTGGGGACCGGCGATCATGAAATCGGCCTGCGACTCGCCTTGGCCGGAGAGCTTTGGCCTGATGCCGCAATAGTCCGGCACCAGCGAGCCGTCAGGCAGGCCCGGCCAATAGGTACGAATGCGGGCATAGAAACTGTCGGCGCGGCGCGGATCGACGGCGTAATTCTCTTCCGTGATCCACTCGACGTCGGGGCCGAAGCGCATGCGGCCGGCGAGATCGAGGGTGACGTGGACGCCGAGCCCGCCGTCGATCGGCGTCGGATAAATCAGCCGCGAGAACGCCGGCCGCCCGGCGAAGCCGAAGTAGTTGCCCTTGCCGAGCACGAGCCGCGGTACTTTGCCGGCCGGATAGCCTTCGATGCGCCGCGCCAGCGCTTGCGCGCCGAGGCCTGCGGCATTGACCACGGCGTCGAACGGCATGACACCCGAATCGCGGCCGCCGAATTGCACGTGCCAATGCGGTGCCTTGTAGGTCATGCGCTCGACCGGCGTCTCGAACGCGATCATGCCGCCACGGTCTTCCAATTCGCCCCACAGCGCCAGCATAAATCCGTGGCTGTCGATGATGCCGGTTTCCGGCGACCACAGCGCGCCGATGCAGGACAATTCCGCCTCCATGGCGCGCGCGGCATTGCCGCCGATCATCTCGACGCCTTCGACGCCGTTGCGCTCAGCCTGCGCCATGATGGTTTCGACTTTGGCGAGCTCGGCGTCGTTGGTCGCCACGACGAGCTTGCCGCATTTGCGGTGGCCGACACCGTGAGAGGCGCAGAAATCGTAGAGCATGCGCCGGCCGCGCACGCACAGCCGGGCGCGCAACGTGTCGGTCGGATAATACAGGCCGGCGTGGATCACTTCGCTGTTGCGCGACGACACGCCGTTGGCGATGCCGCCGGTGATTTCGGCAATGGTGACGCCATGACCAGCGAGCGCGGCTGCGCGCGCGACGGCAAGTCCGACGACCCCGGCGCCGACGACGAGGACTTCCATCAGTCGCGTTTCCACGGAACGATGACGCGCTCGATCTCGTTGAGCAGGACCGTGAGCACGAAGCCGATGATCGCGATCATGAACAGGCCGACATACATCTGTTCCACGGAGAACGTCTCCCAGGCGGTCCAGATCATGTAGCCCAGGCCGCTCTTGGCGCCGATCATCTCGGCGATGGCGATCAGAACGAGGCCAATGCCGATGCCGAGCTTGAAGCCGGTCATGATTACCGGCAGCGCGCCTGGCAGCGCGATGGTCCAGAACGTGTTCCAGCGGCTGGCTTTGTAATTGCGTCCGACATCGAGATAGATGCGGTTGATCTCGAGCACGCCGGTCGTGGCATTGATCACGACGGGGAAAAATACGCCGATCGCGACCATGAAGATCTTCGAGCCTTCGCCTAGACCGAAGATGAGCAAAGCAAGCGGCAGGATGGCGCTCTTCGGGATCGGATAGGTCGCCGCCACCAGGGGATCGAACACGGCTCGCACCCAGCGATTGAGCCCCATGGCAATGCCGAGAACGAGTGCCGGGCCGCCGCCGATCAGTGTGCCGAGCGCAAGCCGGCGCAGGCTGACCAGCGTGTTGGTGACAAGCTCGCCCGAGCGCAGCATCTCGATCATCACGGCGATGACACTCGAAGGCGCGGGAAAGAAACGGGTATCGATGAAGTGAAAACGAGCCGCCGCTTCCCAGACTGCGAGCAGCAAGACCGGCGAGGCGATGCCCAGAATGCGCTCGCGCGCGCGCATGGAGAGGGAAAAACCTGGCGCCGGGCTGCCGGCGATCGCTTGCGTGCTCATTGAACGACGTCCTTGTTTTCCTGCTCGCGGGCGCGCTGCACTTCATCGCGCAAGCCTGACCAGATGCGGTGCACCAGCTCGCCGAATTCCGGCGCCTTCTGCAATTCGATGAGGTTGCGCGGCCGGTTAAGCGGCACCCGCACAAAACTCTTCACGCAGCCGGGCTGCGCCGTCATCACCATGATGCGGTCGCCGAGAAAGACCGCTTCGTCGACGCTGTGGGTGATGAACACCACGGTTTTCTTCTGCTCGTCCCAGATGCGCAGCAGCTCCTCCTGCAGGAGCAGCTTGTTCTGCGCGTCGAGCGCCGAAAACGGCTCGTCCATGAGCAGGATTTCCGGATCGTTGGCAAAGGCCCGCGCGATCGAGACGCGCTGCTTCATGCCGCCGGAGAGCTGGTGCGGATAATAATCGGCGAAACGCGTCAGCCCGGTGGCGTCGAGATAATGGCCGACGCGCTCCTTGATGACGGCGGCCGGCGCATTGCGCATGCGCAAGCCGTAAGCGGCGTTGTTCCACACCGTCATCCAGGGGAAGATCGATTCGCCTTGGAATACCATGGAATTTTCCGGCCGGTCCGAGCCGACGGGAATATCGGTCTCGATGATACCCGCGGTCGCCGTCTCCAGGCCGGCGAGAATGCGCAACAGCGTCGTCTTCCCGCAGCCCGACGGACCGACGATGACGAAGAACTCGCCCGGCTCGATATCGACCGAAACGTGATCGATGGCGACCAGCGCGCCGAACGACTTTTGCAGGTCCTTAATCCGGATTGCCGGCCGCGCCGCTTGCGGACGACGCTCCGCCGGCTCGCCGACGGCACGCAGATTGGGGGCGCTTGCGCTCATGGGTGGACGGCATTGTGCCGGGCAATCGGCCCAATCACAACTCGCCTTGCGCTCAGGATTTGCAACGAATTCCCGCCTCTCGCTATAACTGGCGGACTTGACCGCAGGCGCCGCGCGGTTTTGTGTCGCAGCGCTGAGGAAGGGCCGCAGTGGTCCTGCGAATATGAGGGGATATCCATGGCGGATAATGTCGTCCGGGTCTGCGCGCAGTCCGAGATCGCGCCGGAGACGGTGAAGGCCTACGAGGTCGGTGATAAAAGGCTCGCGGTCTACAATCTCGAAGGCCAGTATTACGTCACCGATGACGAATGCACCCATGCCTCGGCAAGCCTCGCCGACGGCTTCCTCGAGGACGGCATCATCGAGTGCAGCCTGCATTCCGGCGCCTTCGACGTGAAGACTGGCGCTGTGAAGTCGCCGCCGTGCTCGTTCGCGCTGCGCACCTACAAAGTGGTGCTCCAAGGCGACGACGTTTTCGTCGATCTCGACAAGGACGCGGCCGGAGAGCCGGCCTGATGGCAAAAACGCCGGGCGCCCCACTTGGCCTTGCCATTGCGGGCCTCGGCATGGCCGGTGCGGTGATGGTGCGCGCCGCGGCCGCGCATCCCGGCGTGAAAGTCGTCGCCGCTGCCGATCCTCACGACGCACCACGTAACGCCTTCGCTCGTGATTTCAACGCGCGCGCCTATGCGGACATAACTGAGCTTTGCGCTGATCCCGCAGTCGAAATCGTCTACATCGCGACGCCGCATCAGTTCCACTCCGCGCATGCTGCGCTGGCTGCCGGCGCCGGCAAACACGTTATCCTCGAAAAGCCGATGGCGCTGACACTTGCCGATTGCGACGCGATCATTGCCGCAGTCGAGCGTGCAAAAATTCATCTCATCGTGGGCCACACCCACGCCTTCGATCCGGCCGTGCGCGCAATGCGGCGCGTCGTGGCGAGCGGCGAGCTCGGCCGGCTCGGCATGATCGCGGCGTGGAACTATACGAATTTCCTTTATCGCCCGCGGCGTCCGGAAGAGCTTGATACCGCGCTTGGCGGTGGCATCCTGTTCAACCAGGTGCCGCATCAGATCGACATGGTGCGGCTGATCGGGGGCGGGCGATTGCGTAGCGTGCGTGCCCAGGCCACGCGGCTCGATCCGGCACGGCCGACCGAAGGCAACGCCATCGCGTTCCTCGAATTCGAGAATGGCGTCGCGGCCTCGCTGGTCTATGGCGGCTACGATTTCTTCGACAGCGACGAATTGCATTTCTGGATCAATGAGCGTGGCGCGCCAAAGCCGCCCGACCAGCACGGCGCGGCGCGGCGCGCCTTGGCGGCGGAGCAGGCCGAAGAAGCGCGCTTGCGCGTGGAGCGCTACGCCTACGGTTCGCCAGCCGGCCCGCCGCCGAACCATCAGCCGCATTTCGGGCTGGTGATCGTGACCTGCGAGCGGGGCGAGATACGCGCTTCCGCCGACGGGCTTTTCATCTATGACGCGGGCGGCAAGCGCGAAGTGGCGTTACCCGAAAGTGCCGCCATGCCCGGCCGCAGCGAAGTGCTCGACGACATGATCGCCGCCATCCGCACCGGCCAGCCGCCGCTGCAAAACGGCCGCTGGGGTAAGGCCAATGTCGAGGTAACGCTGGCCATTGCGCAATCCGCCCGCGAGCGCCGCGAAGTCATGCTGGAGCATCAGGTATCCTGACCGGCATTGGACGACAGGGCTCGATTTTCTATATAAGTCACGAACCGATGGAGCGGCCCTAAAATGAACTATCAGCCCTCAGGCCACGATTTCGTTGTCGAGAACCCGGATGCGAAGACGTTTTTCGTCAATCGCGAGGTTTTCGTCTCCGACGACGTTTTCGAGCGCGAAAAGCGCGCCATTTTCGACCGCTGCTGGATCTATGTCGGCCATGCCTCGGAAATCAAAAACCCCGGCGACTTCAAGACCCGCCCGGTGGCGGGGCGGCCGATCATCTTCTGCCGCGACCGCGAAGGCACCGTGCGCGCGCTGATCAATTGCTGCCGCCACCGCGGCGCGCTCGTCTGCCGCGAACGCGAGGGCAACGCCCGGCAGTTCTACTGCATGTATCACGGCTGGACCTACCATCCCGACGGCCGGCTCAAATCGGTGCCGGGCGAGGATGCCTATGGCGAGGCGTTCGACAAAAGCGAAATGGGCCTGGTGCCGGTACCGCGGCTTGAAGCCTACCGCGATTTCTACTTCGCCAATTTCGATCGCGAGGCGATCGATCTCGACAGCTATCTCGGCAAGGCCAAGGATTATATCGATCTCGTCATCGACCAGTCGCCGTCGGGGAAGATGCAGATCATTTCCGGAACACAAGAATACGATATCAGGGCGAACTGGAAGCTTTTGGTCGAGAACAGCGTCGACGACTACCATCTGATCTCCACGCATTCGACCTGGCTCAACTACATGCGCAATTCCGGCGTCAACGTCACGCCGCCGAAGGGCGAGCTGTTGCCGACGCGCGGTTTTGGCCGCGATTTGGGCAACGGCCATCTGACGACGGACAATCCAAACTATCGCGGTCGCCCGGTGGCGAAATGGATTTCGGTCTATGGCGAGGATGCCAAGGCCGACATCGATGCGCTGCGCAACGAGCTGGTAGCGCGGCTCGGCTCGGCGCGCGCCGCCCGCGTCGCCGACACCAACAGGAACCTCGCAATCTTTCCCAACCTCGTCATCAACGACGGCTCCTCGGTCACGGTGCGGCACTTCTACCCGCTGGCGCCGGACCGCATGCACGTGACCGCTTGGGCGCTCGGGCCGGTCGAGGAGACCGAAGCGCAGTGCGCGCGCCGGCTGCATGCGTTTCTCACCTTCTATGGCCCGGGCGGCTTCGCCACGCCCGACGATGTCGCCGCGCTCGAAGCGGCGCAGCTCGGCTTTGCCGCCTGGCGCGAAGTGCCGTGGTCGGATCTGTCGCGCGGCATGGCCAAGGCCGGCGACCAGCAACTCGCCACCGACGAGGGCCATCTGCGCGTGTTCTGGCGCAAGTGGAACGAGCTGATGGAGGCGGGGGTATGAACGAGCTCGTTGCCTCGACGGTGTCGCGCGCCGAAGTCGAGGATTTGTTCTATCACGAGGCCGACCTCCTCGATTCCTGGCGGCTCGACGACTGGCTGGAATTGTTGACCGACGACGCGGCCTATTACGTGCCGCCGAACGACAAGCCCGACGCCGACGCCCGCTATACGTTGTTCACCATCGCCGACGACATCGTGCGGCTGCGCGAACGCGTGATCCGGCTGAAGGATCCGAACTGCCATGCCGAATATCCGCTGTCGCGGACGCGGCGCATGATCGGCAATGTGCGTATCACCGGCGTCGACGGCGACGCGATTTCCGCGGCGGCGAATTTCATCATTCACCGCTACCGGCACAACGATCTCGACCGCGTCTTTGTCGGCCACTACCGCTACGAGCTCAAGCGCCAGGGCGGCCGGCTCAAAATCGCCGAACGGCGCGCCATTCTCGATGCGCAAGAGCTCGGCCTGCTCGGCTCGGTGAGCTTCATTCTGTGATGTCGGAACTCGACAAAGTCTTTGGCGAGCTTGCCGGCAAGCGCGCGCAGCAGGACCAGGAGCGCCGCGAGCGGCACAAGCTCGCGAGCGATTTCCTGACCGAGTTCTTCGAGCGGGACATCAAGCCGTCGCAGACGCTGAAGACTCGCGGCATCGAGGCGAGCCTGATCGATCACAAGCTGGTGCTGCACCGGCCGCAATCGGGACACTACGAAGAGCCGCTCTATATCGTCGTCGGCGAGCAGGGCGAGATCGACATAGCGGGACGCTCGTTGGGCCGCTACCAGCCGGCCGAGAAGCTGGCAAAAAAGCGCGAGCTGATCGGCGAGATCATCTCGTTCTTCGATCTATAGAGCGCAGCAATGAACAACGTCGCGATCGTCGGCGGCGGCATCGGCGGGCTGGCGGCGGCGCTGGCGCTCATCCGGCGCGGCATCGACGTCGATGTCTACGAGCAGGCGCCGGAACTGCGCGAGCTTGGCGCCGGGGTGCAGATCAGCGCCAACGGCACGCGCGTGCTTCACGCGCTCGGGCTCAAGGACGCGCTGGAAAAAGTGCAGGTGTTGCCGGCCGGCAAGGCGATCCGGCTGTGGAACACCGGCCAGACCTGGAAGCTGTTCGACCTCGGCCTGGAATCGGTCGAGCGCTATGGCTTTCCCTACATCACCATCCACCGCGGCGATCTGCACGGTGTGATCGCGCAAGCGGTGCTGCAGGCAAAGCCTGGTGCCATTCACCTGAGCCGCAAATGCATTGGCCTCTCGCAAACCGCCGGCCACGTCGAGCTGCGATTCGAAACCGGCGCGCCGGTAACGGCAAAGCTCGTGGTCGGCGCCGATGGCGTGCATTCGGTGGTGCGCGAAGCTTTGTTCGGTGCGGCAAAACCCGAATTCTGCGGCATCATCGCCTGGCGCGGCGTTATCCCGATGGAGCGTGTGCCGGCGTCTATCTCGCGCAGCATCGGCACCAATTGGGTCGGCCCCGGCGGCCACGTCGTGCACTATCCGCTGCGCGCAGGGACGCTTCTCAACTTCGTCGGCATGGGCGAGCGCGATTGGACCGTCGAAGGCTGGAACGTGCGCGGCACCACCGAAGAAGTGTTGAGCGATTTTCGCGGCTGGCATGCCGACGTGCATGCGCTCATCCGCAACATCGACGTACCCTACAAATGGGGTTTGGCGCTGCGGCCGCCGATGGAAGAGTGGAGCAAAGGCCGCTGCACGCTGCTCGGCGACGCCTGCCATCCGATGGTGCCGCTGTTGGCCCAAGGAGCGGTGATGGCGCTCGAAGACGGTCTTGTGCTGGCGCGCGCACTGGAAAAATATCCACGCGATCACCAAGCCGCATTGGCGGCCTATGAGGCGGCGCGCCGCGACCGTGCCAACAAGGTCGTCGCCGGCTCCGCCGCCATGATCCTGCGCTTCCACAACCGCGCCATGGTCGATGCCGAGGCGGCGCAGGCCCACGTCGATCACGAATGGCAGGAGGATCGCATCCGGGAGCGCTACGACTGGCTGTTTACTTACGACGCCACGGCGGCACCGGTGTGAGCCTTTGGCCTGTTTCGCCCGGCGCCGAAAGTCATTATAAGCGCCGCAGCAGCGCCGAGGATTCCTGCCGAGAGGATGCGACCATGTATTCAGGCCCCGGAGTGGAGACGAGCCCGGATTTTCCGATCCCCGACAGCATGAAAGCCTGGGTGCTGGGCAATCCCGGCGAGCTGAAACTCGCCCAAAAACCGGTGCCGGTGCCCAAGCGCGCCGAAGTGCTGGTGCGCATCGATGCGGTCGCGATCTGCGCCACCGATCTGGAGATCATCGATCACGGCCCGCCGGCCTCGATCCAGGGCGGCATGCCGTTCAACAAGAATTTTACGCCCGGCCACGAATATATGGGCACGGTCGTGGCGCTCGGCCCCGGAGTCGATGAATACCGCATCGGCCAGCGCATTACCGTCGAGATCCATGCCGGCTGCGGCCAGTGCAAGCGCTGCCGCGAGGGCATGTACACCGCGTGCCACAACTACGGGCTCAACTACGGCGACGTCGACAAGGGCCATCGCGCCAACGGCTTTACCACCGACGGCGGCTTCTGCGAATACCAGGTCAACCACATCAACACGCTGGTCGCGATTCCCGATGCCATGTCGGACGAGGAAGCGACGCTGGTGGTGACGGCGGGCACCGCGATGTACGGCCTCACCGAACTGGGCGGCCTCGTCGCCGGCGAGAGTGTCGTCGTCACCGGGCCGGGACCGATCGGGCTCCTTGGCGTCGCGGTGGCGAAGGCGCTTGGCGCCTCGCCCGTCATCCTCACTGGCACCCGCGACAACCGGCTGAAAATCGGCCGCGAGCTCGGCGCCGACCATGTCATCAACGTGCGCAACGAAGACGCCGTCGAAGCGGTGCGCCGCCTCAACGGCGGCAAAGGCGTCGACTACGTGGTCGAGTGCTCGGGCGCGCCGAACGCGGTGAACGACGCCATCCGCATGGTCAATCGCGGCGGCAAAGTTTGCCTCGCCGCGTTCCCTCACCAGGAGACGCCGGTCGACGTCGCCCATATCGTGCGCAACAACATTTATCTTTATGGCATCCGCGGCGAGGGCAAAAGCGCGACCCATCGCGCCGAAGCTTTCATGTCGCAAAAGCGTTTCGATGCCACGAAAATCCACACCCACACATTCCCGCTCGACGATCTTCCGACCGCGATCCGCTACGCCAAGGACCGCGTCGACGACGCGATCAAAGTGGTGGTGAAGGCCAAAGGCGTGGCCGCGCACCGGGTCGCCGCCGAATGAGAAAATACGTTACGCTGATTTGCGCCGCGATTACTGCTTTACTCTCCTTAAATGCAACGCCGGCTGCGGCCGAGGATTGGCCGAGCCATCCAGTTCGCATCGTCAATACTTTTGCGCCGGGCGGCGCCGCCGACATTCTGGCCCGCATGGCCGCGGATCAACTCACCAAGGCGTTCGGCCAGCAATTCTATGTCGAGACCCGCGCTGGGGCCGGCGGCGTCATTGGCGTCGACTTCGTCGCTCACTCCGACCCTGCTGGCTACAATTTCGTCATCACCACATTGTCGCTCACCGCGATCAATCCGCTCATCAACTCCAAGATCGGCTACGACCCGTTCAAGGATCTGACTCACGTCGCTTATCTCGCCGGCTCGCCGATCGTCTTCATCGTCAGCGCCAAGAGTGACACCAAGACGCTGAAGGATTTTGTCGCCAAGGCCAAGGCGAGCGGCAAGCCGTTGACCTATGGCGTGTCCGGATTGGCCAGCGCCGGGCAGATGGTCGCCGAATCTTTCGCCCAGGAAACCGATGTGAAATTCCAGGTAGTGCCGTACAAGGGCGCCGCGCAAAGCCAGCTCGATGTGGTGGCGGGCAATATCGATTTCGCCACGCCGACGGTCACCTCCGCTTCTCCGCAACTGCAAGGCGGCACGGTGACCGCGTTGGCGCACACTGGCAGTCAGCGCCTCCCGGACTATCCTGACGTGCCGACCTTCAAGGAACTCGGCTACAAGCTCGAAGCGACCAACTGGTTCGGTCTTGCCGGTCCGGCCGGCCTTTCCCCCGACATCGTCCACAAGGTCAACGCCGCGATCAATGCCGGCATGGCGCAGCCCGACAACCAGGCGCGCATCCGTCAGGAAGGCATGATCATCGCGCCGATGGATGCCGACGCCTTCAACGCCTTCGTCGCCCATGAGGCGTTGCGCTGGAAGCCGGTGATCCTGAAAGCCGGCTTGAAGATGGAGTGAGCTCCGTCGTCCCCGCGCAAGCGGGGACCCATAACCACAGGCTGAGCAGTATTTACCGGACAGGGATTATGGATTCCCGCTTTCGCGGGAATGACGGGGTGAAAGTTCCGCGATCTCGCTCATTTCTTGCGGATGCGGAACGTCAGCAGCCGTTTTTCCTTGCGCGTGGCTTCGAGCGTATCGCCGGTCTGGTTAAGCAGGTTCGGGATGTCGATGCCGGCGAGCGGATCGGTGCATTCCACGACCAGGATGTCACCCGCCGCCATGCCGCCGAGCGCCTTTTTGGTGCGCAGCGCCGGCAGCGGGCATTTGAGGCCGCGCAGATTGAGGGTCATTTCGGTCATATCTAGTGTCATCGTCCGCATAAGCGGACGATCCAGTAGTCTCAGATGATGAGGATGTATACTCCGGTTATGGTGTTTACTGGATGCCCGTATTCGCGGGCATGACATATAGAGAATGGCCGTCGATTCCAGCATCCAGCGCATCACGCGCCTGACACCGCTCAGCGCGATCCTTGCGCTGATTGACGCGCGGGTCGGGGCGGTGGCGCCGCAAAAATCTGCCGTCGCCCTGACGCTCGGCTGCACGCTGGCCGAGGATGTCGTCGTCTCAAAACTTCCGCCAGTATCGATGGCATTGCGCGACGGTTTTGCCGTCGAGGCGGGCGCTATCGCCGATGCCGGTCCTTATTCACCGGTGCCGTTGGCGTCGAAGCCGCAGCGGGTCGATGCCGGTGAGCCACTGCCGGACGGGACCGATGCGGTGGCGCCGTTCGATGCGGTCAACGCGCGCGTCGATCGCGACGAGGCCGTCGCAGCGGTGTCGCCGGGCGAGGGCGCGTTGCCCGCGGGCGGCGATTGCACGCCGCGCACGCCGTTACGCCGGGCCGGCGAGAGCGTGCGCGCCATCGACATCGCCGTCATCGCTGCCACCGGTGTCGCTGAGGTAACGGTTCGTTCGCCATGCATTCGCATCGCCCGCGGCAGCGCCGCAAATGATCCGCCAATCGATATCGCACGCGAGATGCTCGCGCATGCCGTGACCGCGTCCGGATGCACGGTGCGCGAGAGGCAGCGCGAGGGAGAAGGACTCGATCGGGCGTTGGCCGACGAAAGTGCAGATGCCGTGATCGCGCTCGGCGGCACCGGCAGCGGGCGGCGGGATGCAGCGGTGAAAACCTTGGCGCGGCTCGGCCAGGTCGAGGCGCACGGCATCGCCGTGTCGCCCGGCGAAACCGCCGCGTTCGGGTTCGCCGGCGCAAAGCCCGTGCTGCTGGTTCCCGGTCGGCTCGATGCGGCGTTGGCGATCTGGCTGCTGATCGGGCGCTATCTCGTGGCCAAGCTTGCCGGCGGCAGCATCGCGGATATGCCGGTGACACTGCCGCTCAAACGCAAGGTCACATCGACCATTGGGCTGACAGAACTGGTTCCAGTCAGTTGCGCCGGCGGCGTGGCGGAACCGCTCGCCTCGGGCTATTTATCTCTGGAATCGCTGGCCCGCAGCGACGGCTGGATCGTCGTGCCGGCCGAGAGCGAAGGTTTTGCAGCCGGGACACCGGTTGCCGTGAGAGCATGGCCATAATTCCCAAATCCAGTGCACGCGGTTCGGCGATCCTCGACGCCGTCAAACGCGCCGCGCGGCAGGAGCAATTCCTCGAAGTGGTGTCGGCCGACGAGGCGCGGCGCCGTTTCGATACCTGCATCGATCGCTCGCCGCTTGGCGCTGAAAGCCTAAAGCTCGGCGCGGCGCTGTCGCGCGTGCTCGCGGCCGACGTGCTCGCGCCGGTCGACGCGCCGCCATTCGATCGCTCCAATGTCGACGGTTTTGCCGTGCGCGCGGCCGACACCGCGGGCGCCACCGACGGTAAGCCAAAACGTCTTGCGCTCAACGCCGAAGTGATCGCCTGCGGCGTTCAACCTGCCATCGAAGTATTACCAGGCACGGCGACGGCGATTGCCACCGGCGGCGTCATCCCGCGCGGCGCCGACGCCGTGGTGATGATCGAGCACACCGAACTGATCGAAGATGACGTCGCGCCGGCGATCGATCTGCGCCGCGCCGCGGCCAGCGGGCAACTTATTTCATACGCCGGGTCGGACATTGCGCGTGGCGAGACCTTGCTGAGACGCGGCACGCGCATCGGCTCGCGTGAGATCGGCATGCTCGCGGCATGCGGCTTTGCCTCAATCGACGTGGTACGGCGCCCGCGCGTCGCCGTGCTCTCGACCGGCGACGAATTGGTCGAGCCCGGCCGGCCGCTCACGCCGGCCGGCGTCTACGACAGCAACGGCGCCATCATCGCCGCCGCGATCGTCGAGGCTGGCGGTGAGCCGCTGCCGTTCGGCGCGTTCCCCGACGAAGAGGTCGCGCTGGAACTCGCGATGCGCGCGGCGCTGGAATCCTGCGACATGGTGGTGCTGTCCGGCGGGACTTCGAAGGGCGCCGGCGATCTGTCCCATCGCATCGTGTCGCGGCTCGGTAAGCCCGGCATCCTGGTCCACGGCGTGGCGCTCAAGCCGGGCAAGCCGCTCTGCCTCGCGGTGATCGGCGATAGGCCTCTTATTGTGCTGCCGGGATTTCCGACCTCGGCGATCTTCACCTTTCACGCCTTCGTCGCGCCGGTCATCCGTGCACGCGCCGGGCTGGCGCCGGAGACCGCGCGAACGGTGACGGCGCGCGTGCCGGTGCGTATTGCTTCCGAGCTCGGCCGCGAAGAATTCGTGCTCGTCTCGCTCGTCGCCGGCGAAGACGGTGCCATCGCGTTTCCGACCGGCAAAGGCTCGGGCGCGGTGACGGCGTTTTCTCAGGCCGATGGCTTTTTGACCATTGATCCACTGGCGAGCACTCTCGATGCGGACACCAACGCCGAAGTCACGCTGATCGGCGACGCGGCGCGCGCGCCCGATCTCGTCATCATGGGCAGCCACGATATCGCGCTCGACGTGGTCGTGGGTGCGCTCGCCGAGCGCGACTTTAACGCGCGAACCATCGCCGTCGGCAGCCTCGGCGGCGTTGCCGCACTCAGCCGCGGCGAATGCGATCTCGCGCCGGTGCACCTCGTCGACCCGGCTACCGGCGTCTACAACAAACATCTGCTGGCGCCCGGCCTTGCGCTGGTGCCCGGTTGGCGGCGGATGCAGGGTTTTGTTTGTCGCCCGGGCGACCCGCGATTCGAAGGCCTCTCCGCCGACGCCGCGTTGAAAGCCGCGCTCGCCGACCCCGCGGTGCTGATGGTCAACCGCAATGCCGGATCCGGCACGCGCGTCTTGATCGACAGCCTGCTCGGCCGCGCGCGGCCGCCCGGCTACGCCAACCAGCCGCGCTCGCATAACGCGGTCGCCGGCGCGGTCGCGCAAAACCGCGCCGATTGGGGCGTCGCCATCGAGCCGGTGGCGCACATGTATGGGCTCGCCTTTCTGCCGATCGCGCCCGAGGAATACGATTTTCTACTCCGAGAGGCGCGCCGCGAACGGCCGGCCGTGCAGGCCTTTCTCGCGGCCTTGCGCGATGAAACAACGCGCGCACGTATCCGCGGGCTCGGCATGGAACCGGCGGGCAAATGACGCTACATAGAGCCCATGCGCATCATCGGGCTCGCGGGCTGGAGCGGCTCCGGCAAGACGACACTGGTCACCAGCGTGATCCCGGTGCTGGTCAAGCGCGGCCTGAAAGTCGCCACCGTCAAACACGCGCATCATGACTTCGATACCGACCAGCCGGGCAAGGATTCCTGGGTGCACCGGCAGGCCGGCGCCAGCGAGGTCGCGATCGTTTCCAGCCGGCGCTGGGCCATCGTTCATGAGCTTCGCGACGAGCCCGAGCCGCCGCTCGCCGACATTTTGGCGAAGCTCAGCCCGGTCGACCTGGTGATCGTCGAAGGTTTCAAGCGCCACTCGCATCCAAAACTCGAAGTTTTTCGCGCCACGGTTGGCAAGCCGCTGTTGCATCCCGACGACGATTGCATCATCGCCGTCGCGACGGACGCGCCGTTGCCGCAGGCGCAGGTGCCGGTGCTGATGCTCGATGATTTCGACGGCATCGCTAATGTGTTCGAAGCGGAAGCGCTGCCGCTCGAGCAGATCGGGCCGCCGCGGGACGAAACGTAATGGCGCAGCTCAGCGACGATTGCTTCGCCTTCAACGGCCCGCTGCTGCCGGTTGCCGACGCCGAGCGTCTGATTGTCGAACGCGTCGTGCCGGTGAGCGAATGCGAAACCGTGACATTGCGCGAGGCGATGGGTCGCGTGCTGGCCGGGGACATCATCGCCCCGGTCAATGTGCCGCCGTTCGATAATTCCGCCGTGGACGGCTATGCGGTGCGAGCCGCCAATCTCGATGCTAAAGGCGAAACGCGGCTGAAGATCGTCGATCGCGTCGCCGCCGGGCATGACGCTACACACGCGCTTCATGCCGGGGAAGCGATCCGCATTTTTACCGGCGCACCGATGCCAGACGGCGCCGATACGGTCTTTATGCAGGAAGACTGCCGCGTCGACGGAGCCGCTGTCGTGGTGCCGCCGGGACTGAAGCGTGGCGCAAATCGTCGCCTGGCCGGCGAAGATATGCGCGCCGGCGCGGTCGCGCTTCCGGCGGGGCGTCGTCTGGCCGTGCAGCACGTTGCGCTCGCGGCGGCGCTCGGTCTCACGTCGCTCAAGGTCCGCCGCCGCGTGCGGGTGGCTTTGTTCTCGACCGGCGACGAGATCGTCGAGCCGGGCGCGCATTTGCCGCGCGCCGCGCTTTATGATTCCAACCGCTATCTGCTCGCCGGCATGATCGCGCGGCTCGGCGCCGAGATCACCGATCTCGGCATTCTCAGCGACGATCCGCAACAGCTCGCGCGCGCCATCGCCAAAGCGGCCGAGGACCATGATCTCGTACTCACCTCGGGCGGCGTTTCCACCGGCGAAGCCGATTACGTGCGCAGCGCCATAGAAAGCATCGGCCGCATCGTATTTTGGCGGGTCGCAATAAAACCCGGCCGGCCGGTGGCGATGGGCGTCGTTCCGGCAGCAAAGAGCGGCGAGGGCGCCGCCTTTGTCGGCCTGCCGGGAAATCCGGTTGCGGTGTTCGTTACTTTCGTGCGCGTGGTACGGCCGTTGCTGCTGCGTTTGGCCGGCGCACAGCCCGAGCGGTTGATCGCCATGCCGGTGCGCGCTGCCTTCGCCTACAAGAAACGCAAAGGCCGCCGCGAATATGTGCGCGTGGCGCTGCGGCAGGCCTCCGACGGCGCCCTCGAAGCCTTCAAGTATCCACAGGACGGCGCCGGGGTCATCACTTCGCTCACCGAAACCGATGGCTTGGCAGAGCTGGAAGAGGACGCGACCGACATCGAGCTGGGCGCGATGGTCCGGTTCCTTTCCTACTCATCGCTGGTCGGCTGACACGGCCTCTGATCGTCGCCGCGAAATCGCGGGTGATCCACCCGTCGAAGCGCCGAGCGTTAAGGCGGCAGGCGTCATCCCCCGCCTCGCGACAGTCGAATGACGGCTGACATTCCGTTACCGCGAAACTCAATCCGAAAAACCCGCAATCAACGACCAGCGCCTCATCCATTCAGGTTGTATCATCCGACTATGGCAATCTGTCAGCGATTTGTATTATCCTTCAATGCACTCGGCGTGCGTTAAGAAAAATTGGGGAGCCTTAAATGTCACCTTCTAATCTCGTCGGCGACATGCTCGACACATTTGATCATGTGGTAGTTCTGATGCTGGAGAACCGATCGTTCGACAACTTGCTGGGATACATGTACCCCAACGGAGTTCCCGCGGACGCTCCCCTTGGCAAGACCTTCGAGGGTGTGACGGGCCAGAACCTCTCCAATCCTGTACCGCCTGGCGTGAAGAATCCGCCGCCTCCGGGTGTCACCACAATCCCGGTTTCTCCGGTGGAGGCAGGCAACTACTTCCAACCCTATCCCGATCCCGGCGAGAATTATGTCCACGTCAATACGCAGCTCTTCAACCTGATCGACGGCGGTGACCAGCCGCCCTACAACCTGCCCGGCCAGCGCCCGCTGCCGCAACACGATATGAAGGGTTTCATCAAGGACTACATCGAGAATTACAAAGCCGCCGAGGTACCAGGCCAAGACCCCACCTACGACGCGCCGCCGGCGGACTTCCCCTGGACGGGGTACAAACAGATCATGCAATGCTATCCGACGTCCGCCGTACCCGTCGTCACGACCTTGGCTACGGAATTTGGCGTCTTCGACCATTGGTTCTGCGCCGTTCCCAGCGAAACCTGGTGCAACCGCACCTTTTGGAACGCCGGAACATCGTGGGGATTCGTCATCAATCCTCCCGAGTCAGATCATCTGTCGCAGCTCCGTTGGCTCCTCAACAGCAATGGTCCAACTATTTTCAACCAGATCGAGAATTCTGGCGGGACTTCGCCTCTTACCTGGAAGATTTACATGGCGAATATTGTTTCGGCCACAGCCATAATCCACGCTTTGGCGCTCAAGGACTATTGGCCGCTTACACTTACGCCTGATTTTCGCTTGGTCCCCAACCCACGCAATCGCATGTTTTTAATCGACGATTTTTTGTCCGATTGTGGTGCGGGCAAGCTTCCGGCCTACTCCTTCCTGGAGCCAAGGTTCTTTACGCCGCAGAACGACATGCACCCCTCAACCCCGGGTGCCTGGGGCGACGGCAGCGGCCCGGGCGATCCTGGGCCCGTGCTGCTCGGCGATTCGCTAGTCTGGCAGGTGTATGACGCGATCCGAAACTCGCCGAAACGGGACAGAACGCTGCTGATCATCACCTTCGATGAACACGGCGGGTGCTACGACCATGTGCCGCCGCCCGGCCACGTGACGCCGCCCGACCTCACCGGCGACCCGTTGGAGGACAATTTCGATTTCACGCGGCTGGGGGTTCGCGTACCGACCATCATGGTCTCGTCTCACATCGCAACGAACACGGTGGTCAAAACGCCCATGCACCACGGCTCGTTCATGAACACCGTTCGCAAGAAATGGGATAAGATGGCGCCGGGCAAGTTTCCGCCGCTGACGGCACGCGTCGCGGATGCGCCCAACTTCTCGGAAGTATTCACCTCCGCTGCGCCCAGGCCCAAAGAAGACTGGCCCGAGATTCCCAAGCCTGTAATCCCGGAGGAGTTTTGGGCGAGGGACTTTTCGCGGGCTCCGCTCAGCGAGTTCCAACGGTCGATCCTCATCGGCGCGTCGATGCTGCCGGAGCCGAGAAAGGCGATGGCGCGCGCGGCGGTGCCGCGCGACCCCAGCGCCATCAACACCACCGGAGAGGCTATGGAATATCTGAAATCGATTCCTGGTGTCGGACCGGAAGAGCCGCTCAGCACGTTCAAATAGATTCTTGGGCTGGAAAGAGGTAGCGATAAGACCCGACGCAAAAGCGAGCATAGGCCGGGCAAAGCGAAGTGCACCCGCATGCCTATTCGCAATTCGCCTTCGTTTGCAAAGCCCGGGCACGAAGGGGTCGCGAGAATATTAGGCGTCCAAATATCGCGCAGCCAGCGCTTCGGCTCGTGCCGCGTCTTCCGGCGTATTGACGTTGAAGAACGGATCAAACGGGATCGTGGGCCACTCGGCGATAGCGATGCCGTGCCGTGCGGTCCAAAGCTCGATCTTGTGCAGGTTTTCGCCGACCAGCGCGTGGCGCAAATCCTCGCGCAATTTGACCGGCCACAGCCCGACGACCGGATGCCGCCATTCCCCGGAGCGCGCGCATGCAAGCGGGACATTCGACGCGGCGCGCGCCTCATGCAGGCGCGCCACCAGATTCTTCGGCAGGAACGGACAATCGCCCGGCACGCTGACCAGCCATTCGTTGTCCGGCGCATGCGCGGCGGCCCAATCTAGACCGGCAAGGATGCCGGCCAGCGGTCCGGCAAAATCCGGCACGCTGTCGGCGACCACGGGCAGGCCAGTATCGGCAAAGCGCGCGGCATCGCCGTTGGCGTTGATGATGATACGGCTGCATTGCGGTGTGAGGCAGGCGAGCACGCGCTGCAGAATGCTGGCGCCGCCGATCCTGATGCGCGCCTTGTCGCCGCCGCCCATGCGCCGCGCCAGGCCGCCGGCAAG
>Ga0181538_10002501_pt1 | contig 19030 bp, 18 predicted proteins | sample PEATcosm2014_Bin_40_FD_119773 | JGI IMG/M metagenome (GOLD analysis project Ga0181538, IMG submission 119773) | Peatland microbial communities from MTU Mesocosm Facility, Houghton, MI, USA - PEATcosm2014_Bin23_30_metaG | ecosystem: Environmental > Terrestrial > Soil > Wetlands > Peat | place...
ATTGGCTTCCTGCAACCGGCCAACGTCGCTAACATCCAGGAATGGTTGCCCATCACCAGCGAGCGTTTCTTGGCGCTGACTGTCCTGGTGCTGCTCCTCGGATTCCTGATCTCGAAAATCCTGCTGCGTTTTCATTGCCGGCTCGACGACCTGGCCTTTCTGTGCGTCGCGGCGATTGCCGCGTTCCTGCATCTTCGATTCGTCCCTCTGTTCCTGCTCGTGACGGTACCGTTGCTGGCTCTGCCTCTGGCGTGGTGGTTTTCTCCGTATGACCGAGCGCGAGATCGCGCGCCGCTCAATGCGGCACTGATGGCCATCATCGGTCTCGCACTCATCTATTACTTTCCCTCGAGAGAGAATCTCGATAAAGCTCGCGCGGCACATTACCCGGTGGCAGCTCTTGAGCACCTCGATGTGGGTCCGGCCTCCGGGCATATCTTCAACGAATACGGTTGGGGAGGCTATCTAGCTTGGTCGCACGTTCCGCGCGAAGGCGTGTTCATCGATGGCCGCGCGGACATCTACGAGCGCGCCGGCGTTCTGGACGACTACCTCAGCATCGCGCGTCTCGAACCGGGGTCGCTGCAGCTCCTAGGGAAATATGACATCGCAACATGCCTGATCCGCAGCGACGCGCCGCTCGCGACCGTGCTCTCTGCACTGCCGGAATGGCAATTGATCTATGCCGATCAGGTCAGCTCCCTTTACATTCGCCGGAGAATCGTGCTACCCGACGCAAGCGCGCCGAAGCAGCTTCGCTAGTACCGTCCATTCCACCTCGGGTCGAACGTTTCATGGTGAACCATCCGACCCGATACCCCCTTTGCTTTCGCTTCGCTAACCACCTCTAAATCAAGCGCCTCCTCTGGCCTCGTTTGGCACCCAGAGTGCCGTACTACTTGAGGGGAGGCGCAGTTCGCTTCCCGATATCTCCGAGGAGGAGAAATGAGAGAACGATTGAGAATGTTGTGGCAAGACGAGTCGGGTCAGGACTTGACCGAGTACGCTTTGCTCATCGTCTTGGTGGCGCTCGCAGCAGTGGCTTCGATGAAGGCGCTTGCGACGGCGATCAGCACTGTGTATTCGAACGCCGCGACAAACCTGACGACCAATACCTAACCACCGTGAGATGCGAGACCTACTTAGGACGCTGGGGCAAGACGAATCCGGTCAGGACTTGACCGAATACGCCTTGCTCATCGTTTTGGTGGCGCTCGCTGCCGTGGCTTCCATGAAGGCGTTGGCGCACGCGATCAGTACCGTGTACTCGAACGTTGCGTCGAATGTCACGACGAATACCTAAACGTGGCAATTTCGGCCTCGGCCCGCTGGGAGCGGTTGAGAACCAGGCGGGCCTCGGCCATGGATCGCCGCGAGCAATCGAACGGCAACGTCGTCGCGAAAATAGGATCGGCGAGACCGGGCAAACAGACGGTCTGCCCGATCGCAGACGAAACAGCGGACCCGCTGTCGCACGGGCATGTGCGAATGGAGCGGGGGTGAAGAGCTCCGACCCGGAAAGTGTGCAGAGATTTGAGAACCCAAGCAATCTCCGTGTGCGCGGTTTTGATAGCGGGCGTCGCAGGATTTCTGGACTGGCGCGCTCGACGAATCCCTAACTGGCTGACGGTCCCGGCTTTCATCGCGGGGATCGCAACGAATTTCTTGGTCTCCGGAGTTTGGGGCGGACTTCGTTCGCTGGAGGGCGCCGGCGCGGTCATGATTGTGCTCCTGCCGGTGGTTCTGCTGCGCGGGTTAGGCGGCGGCGATTGGAAGCTGATGGGCGCGCTCGGCTCCTGGTTGGGTCCCACGCGGATCATCATCGTCCTGCTGGTCACGATTCTTGTTAGCGGACTTCTTGCCGTCATTCAAATCATCCGAAAGAAACGATTCGTCCAAACCGTTCGCAATATGTGGGAGCTGCTGCGGGGCTTTTTCATTTTTGGGCTCCAGCCGCACCCTGAAATCAACCTCGACAATCCGGCCGCGCTTTCCCTTCCCTTCGGTGTGGCCGCGGCGCTAGCCACGTTTGGATGTTTCTGCGCTGGTCTGCCCGGATGGTGATTCTGAAGTGGCGTGAAGGAAGGGACGAATGGACGCGCGACGGATTTTGGTGCAGTTCGGAGCACTGTTGCCCGTGCTCCTGCCGCTGCTGACTGCGGAGTTGCAAGACGCCCCGCCGTTCTTGAGGGTTCTACTGTGGCCTGCGAGCGCGGCCGTGGCGCTGACTGCTTTTCTGTGCTTATGGATTGGGCTCGAAACGGACTGAGAAGGACTTGCGATGGATCGAAGGCGAATCTTGATGGCGTTGGCGGTCGCGGTGCCTCTGGCGTTGCTCGCGTCAATCCTGGTGTACCGCCAGCTTTCGCGCGCGGCTTCTTCACCGGGCCGCATCGCGCCGACCAAGATCGTGGTCGCGGCGGCGGCTCTGGCGCCGGGCACGCGCCTGGATGCAAAGGATCTTCGCCAAATCGGTTGGCCGGCGTCAGGGCCGATGCAAGGAATGTTCGCTCGCCCCGAGGATTGCGTCGGCCGGGTCCTAATGAGCCCGCTCCTAGAGAACGAGCCCGTCCTGGAAGGAAATCTCGCGCCGAAGGATTCGGGCGCCGGTCTTCCGGGGATGATTCCTGCGGGCATGCGCGGCGTCTCGGTGGCGGTGAACGACGTGGTGGGCGTCGCTGGTTTCGTGCAACCGGGCACGAGTGTCGACGTCCTGGCGACGGGCGGAATCGAAGGTCAGGGAAGCATCTTGACGCGCACGATTCTCGAAGATATTCGCGTGCTCGCCGCGGGACAGAAGATCCAGCCCGACAAAGAGGGCACGCCGCAGACGGTTGCTGTCGTGACGCTGCTGGTCACACCCGATCAGGCCAACACGCTGACTCTCGCGAGCACGCAAGGGCACATTCAACTCGCGTTGAGAAACTTCGGCGACACAAAGCAGGTGAACACATCTCCCGCGCTGCTCGGCGACATCTTCGGTACGTCGGTTCGACTTCCTTTGCCGCGCAGCGATCGGCCACTGGCGCGAGTTTCGGTCAATCCTGCGGTCCCGAAGCCGTACCAAGTGGAAGTGATTCGCGGCGACAAGCCGGAAATCAGCGCCATTCCGCAGAAATGAGGGCACGCCAGTGGCTAAGTCAATTCGAGGCCGGAAACTGATGCGAACCATCGTGGTGGGCCTCGCCCGAGGCATCATTCTCGCGGCGACGATTCCGCTTTGTTGGGTTTGCGTTCGCGCGCAGACAAATGCGCTGCGGGCGGCGGCCCCGGCGGAAGCTCAACCCGCGGCGAATTCTGAGGCCGCCAGACCTCTGCCGGAGAACCCGACGCAGCTACACCTGTTGGTGGGCCGCTCGCTGGTGCTCTCGAGTGTCGCGCGGATCCGCCGCGTTTCGATTGCGGATCCCTTCATTGCCGACGTGATGGTTCTCAGCGCTAATCAAGTGCTCGTGAACGCGAAGTCGCCCGGCGGCGTTTCCCTCGTGTTGTGGGATGAAAACGAGCAAAGCCATGCGTACGAGCTCAACGTCGATCTCGACCTCGGCAGCCTGAGCAAGCAAGTTCACGACGCGTTCCCGCGAGATCAGGTCCAACTCGAATCTTCGAAGGACACGCTCATCCTTACCGGGCACGTCCCGTCGAAAGAAGAGTCGGACAGAATTTATCAATTGGTGTCGCCAGTGGAGCCGAAAACGCTCAATTTGCTCGAATTCCCCACACGGCCAGCCAAAAGCCAAATTCTGCTCGAAGTCAGATTCGCCGAGGTCGATCGCGGGGCCATGACCAACCTCGGCTTCAATTTCATCAGCGTTCCGGGATCCACCACTCGCACGCTGGCCGTGACCGGCACGCAACAGTATGGCCCGATTCAGATTCAGCAAAGCTCCGGTTCTTCGAGCTCCGGCTCAACCACCGATTCGAGCGCGGGACTCAATTCGTCGAGCCTCTCTCTCAGCGACCTTCTCAACATCTTTATTTTTCGTCCGGACATCGATTTGGGCGCGGTGATCAAGGCGCTGCAGCAGAAAAGCCTTCTGCAAATTCTGGCCGAACCGAATCTGCTGACGGAATCGGGGAAAGAGGCGGATTTCCTCGCCGGCGGCGAATTTCCGTTTCCTGTGGTTCAGGGAGGAGCGGCGGGCACTGCGCCGACCATCACGATTCAATTCAAGCAGTTCGGCGTCAGCCTGAAATTCACGCCCGATCTCACCGAGGACGGCACGATTCATCTGAAGGTGAAGCCTGAAGTGAGCGCGCTCGATTACACAAACGCGGTCACGATTTCCGGTTTCTTCATCCCCGCGATTTCCACGCGCCGCGTGGACGCCGACGTGGAGTTGCGCGACGGGCAGAGCTTCGCGATCGCGGGGCTTGTGGATAATCGCGTCACAGACATTTACAACAAGGTGCCCGTGCTGAGCAGCATCCCGCTGTTCGGGGACCTCTTCAAGAGCCAATCGAAGGACAGGACCAAAACAGAGCTCCTGGTGCTGGTTACGCCGCGCGTAGTGGCGCCGATTCCGGCCGGGACGCCGCTGCCGACTCTGAAGTTTCCGAGCGGATTCCTTGATTCGATTCCGCCGAAACCGGGCGAGAAGCCTTCGCCGCAGTGAGGAGACCAAACGTGCCGAAACGCGTGGATGACGCCGCACGAATCGAAATTCATGGAGCGCGCCGATGTTGACAGCCGCGATAATCAGCTCCGATAAGCCTGGCTCAACGGCCATGCGCGCCGTCTTGCAGCAAACAGGTCTCGTCTATTCAGTTCACGAGTGGGACCCGACCGTTGAAATCCACCCAACTCCGGGCGAAGCGATTCCGGACGTCATCCTCCTCGATTTACCGGCCAACCCCGAAGCGTATTTTGGGTTTGCGGCCAACCTCCGCCAGTTGCGCCCCACCGCGTATATCATCGCGTGCTCCAACGCGACGCCCGAACCGGGCCTGCTGGTGGAAGCGATGCGAAGCGGCGTGCAGAACTTCCTGGCGAAGCCGCTCGTCGCGGAACCGTTGCGTGATGCTCTTCTCCGCTTCTCAGCCGAAAAACCTCCCGATGGCGCGCCGGCCGGGAAGGTAATCGTGGTAGGCGGTTCAAAAGGCGGCGTGGGCACCAGCACCGCGGCCGTGAATCTGGGGGTCCAGCTCGCCCAGATAACGAAGCAACGCGTCCTGTTGCTCGATTTCGGCAGGCCGTTGGGGCATATCTCCTTGTTGCTCGATTTGCAGCCGAAATTCACGCTGCACGACGCCACGGAAAACCTGGAGCGACTCGACGCTCACTTTCTCGGCGGCCTCGTCACGCGACATCAGACCGGCCTCGACGTCCTGGCGGGGGCAGCGCGCCTGGAGGAATGGCAGCGGTTTAGCGTAGCGGCCCTGGCCGGTGTGTTGACCGTGGCACAGAGCTGCTTCGATCATCTCGTGATTGACGTCGGCGTGGAGGACCCGTCGGAGTGGTCGCCGATCCTCCGCTCGGCGGGCTCCATACTCGTGGTCGCGGAAGTCTCCTTGCTCTCGCTGTGGACGCTCGAGAAATACGTCGCCGCCGTAGATACCGTCGAATCTCTCGGCGAAAAGCTCAAGATCGTCATCAATCGCTGGCGGCGCAGCGACGAGCCGGCTCTGCGCAACGTCGAGCAGCGGCTGCGACGGAAGATATTTGCGCGCTTGCCGAACGACTATCGCCAAGTGAGCGACGCGGTGACGCAGGGCACGCCGTTGACTGCGAGCAGCAGTCCGCTGACCGCCACATATCGGCAGCTTGCGTCCGACCTCATCCAGGACCCGGCGGCGAAGCCTGTGGCGCGACGCAATTCACTCACCAATATGTTCGCGTCCAGCCGATAGGACACTCCCATGGCACTCACCACCTCTCCGCCGCGAACCGATTACACATCTTTCAAGTCGACGATTCATCGCAAACTGATTCAGAACCTGAATCTCGAGCGGCTCGCGCAGATGAACCGCGAGGCGGCCCTGCTGGAACTGACCCGCGTCATCGAGAACCTGATGGACACCGACGGGATGCCCATCACGCTGATAGAGCGCGAGCGGTTGGCGCGCGAGGTGCTCGATGAAGTCTTCGGGCTCGGACCTCTGGAATCGCTGATGCGGGACCCGACCGTCTCGGACATTCTGGTCAACACGTACAACCACGTTTACGTCGAACGGCGCGGACTCCTGGAAAAAACGGATGTTCATTTTCGCGACAACGCCCACTTGCGGCAGATCATCGATCGCATCGTTTCTGCCGTTGGCCGGCGCGTGGACGAGTCCTCGCCGATGGTCGATGCCCGGCTGGCGGACGGGTCGCGTGTGAACGCGATCATTCCGCCACTTGCACTCGACGGCCCTTGCCTCTCGATTCGCCGCTTCGCGAACGTGAAATTGTCCGGCGCCGAGCTTGTCACCAATAACTCGCTGACCCTGCAAATGCTCGACCTGCTCAAGGCTTGTGTGAAAGCGCGGCTGAACATCGTGATCTCAGGCGGCACCGGCGCCGGCAAGACGACCCTTCTGAATCTTCTGTCGTCCTACATCTCGGATCGGGAGCGCATCATCACCATCGAAGACGCCGCTGAGTTGCAGATGCAGCAGGAGCACGTCGTCCGCCTGGAGACTCGGCCCGCGAACATCGAAGGCAAGGGCGCGATCCTGCAGCGCCAGCTCTTGATTAATTGCCTCCGCATGCGTCCCGACCGAATCGTGGTGGGCGAAGTTCGCGGCGAAGAAGCGCTCGACATGTTGCAGGCAATGAATACGGGCCACGATGGGTCGCTCACCACCATCCACGCCAATACTCCCCGCGATGCGCTCAGCCGCCTGGAAACCATGGTTGCGATGGCCGGGCTGAATCTGCCGGACAAGGCGATCCGGCGTCAGATCGCTTCCGCCATCGACGTCATTCTCCAGGTGAGCCGCATGAGCGACGGAACTCGCAAGGTGATTTACCTCTCCGAAATCACCGGCATGGAGGGCGAGACCGTCTCAGTACAAGACATCTTCCAGTTTCACAAGAGAGGGGTCGGACCCAAAGGCGAAGTTCTGGGCGAGTTTACTCCCGTGGGCATTCGTCCCAAGTTTGCCGACCGGCTCGAAGTGGCTGGCCTGAAGCTGCCGCCGGACATGTTCAGCCGCCTGCGCGGCTCGAAGGATTGATCGCGTGCTCCTCGTAATCGCAATCACGTTCGTCGCCGTTCTGCTCATGGTATGGGCGGGCAGTATGTTGATCGGCTCGCGGAAACCGGCAGACCTCACCGGGCGTCTCGAGCAGATTTCGCGAAGGCAGCAGACCGAAGTTGCATCTTATGACGACGACCTGATGCGCGATCGTGGGCTCAGCAGCGTTCCGCTGCTGAATCGCTTGCTGCGTCGCTGGTCGTGGTCGAAGAGGCTGCAGACTCTTCTGACCCAAGCGGCCTGGAAAATCAAGCCCGCCAAACTTGCCCTCTTGAGCGCCGTGCTGAGTCTGATTTGCTTTCTCGTTTCGTGGACCCTGTTGCCCTCTTTGGCCCTGGCAATCCTGATCGGCGTGAGTTCCGGCCTTTGTCCAATTCTCTTCGCTTCGTTCAAGCGCGCCCAGCGGTTTTCAAAGTTTCAACGAGACTTTCCCGAAGCGATTGATCTCCTGAACCGGGCTGTCCGCGCCGGCCATGCATTCACGTCGGGTCTCGAGCTGATCTCGAACGAGCTCTCCGAGCCCATTGCCACCGAGTTCCGCACCACCTTCGACGAGCACAATTTGGGACTTCTCCTGCGCGACGCGCTCTTCCACCTCACCGAGCGGGTGCCTCTTGCCGATGTCCGGTTCTTTGTGACCGCGATGCTCGTGCATCAGGAAACCGGCGGCAATCTGGCGGAGCTTCTGGAAAATCTGGCGCGCGTGATCCGCGAGCGCTTCAAAATCCTGGGCGAAGTGCGAATACGAACGGCGCAGGGCCGCCTCACCGCGGGAATCCTGATCGGCCTTCCACCTCTGCTCCTGTTGCTCTTGAGATTCTTGAACCCGGATTACGTGATGCTTCTCTTCAACGATCCGCTGGGCCACAAGATGCTCGCCGTCGCCTGTACGCTGCAGGTGATTGGCGCCGTTGTGCTGTGGAAGGTCGTTCACATCGAGGTATGAACTGACGGAGACGATGGAATGATTCTATTTACCGCCTTAATCGCGTTTCTTGCCGTGCTCGCCACAGCGATCACGGTCTACCTCACGCTCGCGCCTTCGACGGATTTCCTTCAAGCGCGGCTCACGCAGCTCTGGCGGCCCATCATTCCCGCCGGCCCTTCCGTTCCGTTCTCAGACCAGCAAAGACAAAAACTCGAAAAAGCCCTGACCGACCTGGGAAGGCTGCTGCCCTCGTCGGAGAAAAAACTCTCGAAGAAAGTTCGCACGATGCTGCGCGCGGGGTTTCGCAGCCCGGAAAGCGTCAAGATTCTACAGGGAATGGAAGTGCTGCTGCCCGCAGTCTTCATCATTCTTATGTACTCCACCGGAGCTTATAAGCTGAATCCCCTGTTTATGTTCGCCTTCGCAGGGCTGGCGGGATTCCTGATGCCCGATTTCTGGGTTTCCTGGCGAGTGAAACGCAGGCAACGCCGCCTCGTCATCGCGCTCCCAGACGCGCTGGATTTGCTCGTGGTGTGCGTGGAAGCCGGGATGGGTCTCGACCAGGCGATCTTCCGAGTCGCGCAGGAACTGCGCCTCTCGTATCCGGAATTGAGCGACGAGCTGCAGCTGGTGAACCTGGAAATGCGCGTGGGAAAAAGCCGCATCGATTCCCTGCGGGAACTCGCGGTACGAACGGGCGTCGACGACGTCAAGGCGTTCGTCACCATGCTGATCCAAACCGATCGATTCGGAACCGATCTGGCGCAATCCCTGCGCATCCATTCCGACAACTTGCGCACGAAGCGTCGTCAGCGCGCCGAAGAGGCCGCCGCCAAGACGACGGTGAAAATGATTCCGGCGCTCGTATTCCTGATTTTTCCGGCCATGTTCGCGGTGCTGTTGGGTCCCGCTGTGATCAGCATCATTCGGACGTTCAGCACTCCCGGGGGAACGCAGTAGGGGGTTCTGGAAAGGCCATTGCAAGAGCAGTGAGAAAGCATGAGGGAGAAAACAAATGGATACTACCACTATGATTCGTGCGGCAGCCGGCATCGTAGCCGTGCTGATCGCGGCTATCATCATCTGGCGTCGCAGCCGGCGTGAATCGGACTAACGAAACTCCACCTGGCGACAGCAGTCGTGCCGGTACAGCTTCTGCTGGGAACAGTGTGACTGCAGCCTCGGGAAATGTGTCGCTGCGCAACCGCACGCGAGAGACATTGCTGGCAGCGGACGCTTGCGTCGCCGCTACGTTCTTGTCTCGGCTTGTGGGGCTGCTGGGCCAGCGGCCGACTTGGGCTCACGCATCGCGCGGCCTCTGGATCATTCCATCGCACGGCGTCCACACTCTGGGGATGCGGTTCGCAATCGACGTCATCTTTCTCGACAGGAAGAGGATCGTGATTCACGTCGAGGAAAATCTTCGGCCGTGGCGCGTTTCCCGCGTGATCGCGAATGCGAGGAGCGTGCTCGAACTTCCCGTGAGCACGATTGCGCAGAGCCACACGCGGATCGGCGATCAGATCGAGGTTGTCAGGAGCTGAAGGACGCGGCGAAGCGGCGTCGAACGCCCGCTGGGCGCGCTTCGAGTTAGCGCAAGATCCACTCGACCGGCTTTTCGATGAACTGGAAATCTCCCCGTTGGCCAGGGGTCCCAGGCCAATCCACTCGAACCACTCGCGCTTTCCCGGCAAATTGCTGCCCGTTCCTCGTGAGGTAGACCTCCACAAGGGCGCCCTCCGCCAGCAGAGGCTGGTACGCACAGAGAAAACTATTGGCGCTGACGGTCTCGGTCACCGTGAGCACGTCCGTGGCGATCCCCTCGCCGTTCACCGAGCGCAGCTTTAGCATCACGCGCAAACGGACGCGCGGCTCGCCGCGATTGGCTTTGCCGTTGCTTTCGATCAGCTTCGTCAGCTTCTTCTGGAGCAGGTCAAAATCTACTGGTTTTTGCACATAGTCCTTTGCTCCGAGCGCTTCGCAAAAATCCTTGTACTGAGCGCTCGATTCTCCCGAAACGATAACGATCGGAATGTCCTGCGTGAAACTCAAAGAAGAAACAGTCTGGCAAACCTCGAACCCGGAATACTTCGGCATCATCAGGTCGAGCAAAATGGCATCGGGCTTTTCTTTCAGCGCCAGAGCCAGAGCCTCTTCCGGTGAGCCCGTGTCGATGATCTCGTACGAGTCTTTCAAGCGAAACCGCAGGACTTTCCTTACGGATTCGTCGTCATCGATGATCAACAATTTCTTCATATTTCTCCCTCCTCACCCTTAGCGGCCCGTCTGTTTTCCCGCGTGGACTACACCATCCTCGACCTGGCTCTCGCGTGGCGGCTGCGCAAGGGCCCCCTCTACGGTTCGCAAGAGAACGTCTCGCGTGAATGGTTTCCGCAGGACTACCAGTCCGGGCGTCAGAGAACCGCGCACCTCGATCGCTCCGTCCGTGTAGCCCGACATGAACAGCACTCGCATGTGTGGATTCTCCGGAGACAGCTTCTTTGCCAGGTCGCCGCCGCTCATGCCCGGCATAATCACGTCGGTCAACAGCAGATCGATCGGCGTGTCTGTGCTTCTCGCAACGTCGATGGCTTGCGCGGCGTCACTTGCTTCGAGGACCGAGTAGCCCATGTCCTTCAGCGTTCGGTGGGTCAGCTTGCGAAGGGATGGTTCGTCCTCCACGAGTAAAATCGTCCGCGGACCATCACCTCTCTTCACCGGCTCCGCCGAAACGGCCTCCTCCGCCACTCCTTCGGCGCGCGGCAGAAATATGCGGAATGTCGTTCCCTGTCCGGGTTCACTCTCAAGCCAGATATAGCCTCCGCTCTGCTTCACGACCCCGTAGACAGTCGCCAGCCCGAGGCCGGTTCCCTTTCCCTTCTCCTTGGTGGTGAAAAATGGCTCGAAGATATGCGACTTCGTTTTAGCGTCCATGCCAGTACCCGTGTCGGCCACTTTGAGCACGACGTAAGGGCCGGGAATAACGTAGCGGTAGCGCAGCACATCCTTTTCGCCTAGCTGAGCGTTTGCCGTTTCAATCTTCAGTTCCCCGCCTTGCGGCATCGCGTCGCGAGCATTCACGGCCAGGTTCAGGATCACCTGCTCGAGTTGGCTGCGGTCGGCTTTTACCCGGCCAAGATCTGCCGGCATATTAAAGTTCAACTCGATATCCTCGCCGATCAAGCGGCGAAGCATCTTCCGCATGTCCTCGACGATCGAGTTCAGATCGAGTATCTTCGGCGCCAGCACTTGCTTGCGGCTGAACGCCAGGAGTTGTTGCGTCAGCGTGGCGGCTCGTTGCCCCGCCTTTTGTATTTCGTCGATCGCTTCGCGAAGAGAGTTTTCCGGGCCGATGCTCTGCTGCAGCGCCTCGCTGTAGCCAATAATCACGCCGAGAAGGTTGTTGAAATCGTGCGCGATCCCGCCGGAGAGCTTCCCCACGGCCTCGAGTCTCTGCGACAGCACCAGTTGCTGCTCCAATTCACGGCGTTCCGTGATGTCCCGGTTGACGATCACCAGCTTTTCCACTGCTCCGGCGGCGTTTCGCACCGCGCTCGCCGTCGATTCCAGCACGCGCCACTCGCCGCTTTTGTGCCGAACGCGGTATTCGAGCCGCCGTCCAACTCCGGTCGTCCGCGCCTCCTGCGCGGCCGCCGTAACCGCGGCCATGTCGTCGGGATGGATTTGTTCGTATGCCGAGGTTTTCTCGAGTTCTTCCAGGGAGTAGCCCAGCAACTTCTGGTATGACGGACTGTTGTACAAACGCTTCCCGTCGGCGGTCACGACTGCAATCATGTCTGCTGCATTTTCGGCGATCAGGCTGAAAAGCTCCTCCTGCGCCACCAGCCGCCCCCGAAACAGGTAAATCTGCCACTGTTGGTAGATGACGTAGACGGAAAACAGCAGAACCATTCCCACAAGCGCGCGCATGGCGATATGAATGTTCAGCTCGTCCCAGAAATCGCGCTGAAGCATGTACACGACCAGGGAAAACGAGACAATCCCCAGGGTTAACAGCAGGGTCACCGCCACGCCGGAGAACGAAAGCCACCATTGGCGTCTCTCCGCCTTTTTGAGCCCGGCGCGAATCGACGCAAAATTTCCTTGCAGGAGGTGGGATTGTTTCATCGAGACATTTTCAGGGTGGGCCTCCGGGCCCCGCTCCGCTCGCGAGAAATCAGGCGAAACTCCGCAGCAAAGGTGGGTGCACTTACGTTGCCAATACGGGAAGGGGAAACCCGATGTCCAGGCCGGCTAACCCCTTCGTCGTCTCCGCATCTCAAGCAATTCGCATCGAGCCACTTTTGGGCTCTTGTTCCGAAACAAGATTGTGGTTCAGGACGAATCACTCGTATTTGACGCATTTTGGGAGCCTGCATCCTCCACATCACGCTCGAGTGCTCGCTCTCGGTATACGATTGCAGTTCTTGAAACGCTTGGAACTTTTCATCAGAATTCTCTTTGACAATTTGCTGGCACTCTCTCTATCCTGTTCTCCCCTTCAAAAAATCCAATGTTTTCCCCCTTCCAGGAGTGGTTTTGCGGATGCGGATCCTCGTTTCAGCGACTGATTCCGGCTTTGCCGCGTTTCTTGAGCAAACTTTTCGCGCCGAGCACTATGTAGTCGACCTCGCCTCCGGCTGGGAGGAAACCCGGTCCGTCGTCGAGATTCGCGACTACGATCTCGCGCTGTTGGACATGAGTTTGTCCGATCCCGCGGGACTTGCGGCGCTCCAACACCTGCGCGGCATCCGGCCGCATCTCCCCATTCTCGTCCTCATCAATCGGACACAACTGGAAGACAGCGTTCGCCTGCTGACTCTGGGCGCCGACGACTTTGTCTTCCGCTCGGCCGCATCGTCGCCGGAACTCTTCGTGCGCGCGCGAGCCGTGCTGCACCGCGGCGGGCGTCCGCTCACCGCCATCTTGCAGGTGCAGGATCTTGAGCTCAATCCCGCGAAGCGCACCGTGACGCGAGCCGGCAGGGCGATCCGCCTTACCTCCAAGGAGTATTCGCTGCTCGAATACCTGATGAGGAACGCCGGGCATGGCGTGACGCGGGACCAAATCATCGAGCATGCGTGGAATCTGCCGGCCGCGCCGCACACGAACGTCGTCGAGGTTTACATCAATTACCTGCGCAAGAAGATCGACGGAGAGTCGGAAGACAAGCTGATTCACACGATTCGCGGCACCGGATACCGGCTGATGAAAGCGGGGCCCGAAACGTCCCCGGCCAGGGCTGCGTCCGCATGAGCGCCCACAGCTATGTGCCAGGAACCAGCGTCGAGGAGCGTTCGACGGAGAGACGTGCGGCAGAAACGGCGGCGCCGTTCGGATTTGACCCGGCTCGGCGGGACGAACTCGTCCTGGAGCACTTGGCCCACGTTCACTATATCGCGCGCCGAATCCATTGCCGCCTTCCGCCTCAGGTGCGGCTCGAGGACCTGATTAATGCCGGCGTAGTTGGTCTCCTGGACGCCGTGGCGAAATACGACCCGGCAAAGAACGTCAGACTGAAAGCCTACGCGGAATTTCGCATTCGAGGCGCCATTCTGGACAGTCTTCGCCAGGGAGACTGGAGTCCGCGAGCGTTGCGCCGCCAGGGCCGCCGCCTCGAGGAAGCCATTTCAGCGTGCCAGGCCCGGGTCGGCCAAGCTCCCACCGACCAGGAAATCGCCGCCGAACTTCAGATGAGCCTCACCGATTTGCAGCGCCTCTTGCGCGACCTGGACGGGCTCGAGATCGAAGATCTTCAAGGCCCGGTCACCGACGGCAAGCCCTCCAACCAAGACGCATCGAGCCACGGCGACGACGATCCTTTCTCAATCACCGTCCGTTCCGAGATGAGTCGCCTGTTAATGAACGCGATTGGCGAGCTTTCCGAGCGCGAGCGCCAGGTCCTGGCACTCCATCATTTCAAAGACCTACCCATGAAGGCGGTAGGCTCAGTGCTTGGAATCGGCAAGTCGAGGGTTTCGCAAATCCACTCGGCGGCGCTCCTTCGTCTTCGAGCGCAGCTTACCGAAGTCATGTCACCACGACCTTCACGCGTCTACAACGCTCCGCACTGATTCCTCTTTCCGGGCCGCTCCCGGCCAGGACCCAGGCTAAGAACAAATTCACTGGACAATATTCCGGTGCCGAACCATAATCCCCCGGTTTACGGGGGTTCTGCGATGGCTCCTGGCTCACGACCTACCGAACGCCCGCATCGCGCATTGGCCCGTCTCCGGCCGCTCCCGACTACTAGTTTTTCCGTTTTTCTTGTACCCAAACTCACGATTTTGGTATCAAACGCACGTATGGATTGATTACAGGGCTGCCCCGGCACGCCCAAGACGACTCGATGGTTCTGAAACGAGCTTGAGCTAGCCTACGAAACGGAGGCTCAACAATGCAGACGACGCGCCGGGATTTCCTGAAAGTCGCCACCATCGGCGGCGCAGCGGCCACTGTTTTCGGCTTCGACCTTGCGCCGGCCTATGCGCAGCTTCGCGAACTCAAGATCGCGCGCGCCACTGAGACGCGGACGACGTGTCCGTATTGCGCAGTCGGCTGCGGCGCCCTCATTTACACGATCGGCGATAAAGCCAAGAACGTCACGCCCCAAGTGATTCACGTCGAAGGCGACCCCGATCATCCCACCAATCGCGGGACGCTGTGCCCCAAGGGATCTTCCCTCGAACAGGACATGCTCAATCCGCGGCGGCTGACGAAGCCGCAAGTCCGGCGCCCCGGCGCGACGGACTGGCAGGACATTTCGTGGGACAGCGCCCTGGACGAGATTGCACATTGGACCAAGAAAACCCGCGATGCAACGTTTGTGGAGAAAGACGCGAATGGCCGCACCGCGAACCGCTGCGAAGGCATCTCGTTCATCGGCGGCTGCACCGACACAAATGAGTTCAATTTTCTGGCTGTGAAAACCATGAGGAGTCTGGGCTTGGTGTACATAGAAAACCAAGCCCGTGTTTGACACGGCCCCACGGTCTCAAGTTTGGGACCAACGTTCGGACGCGGGGCGATGACCAATGGCTGGGTCGACATCAAGAACACCGACATGATGTTGATCATGGGAGGGAATCCCGCCGAAAACCATCCCTGCGGATTCAAGTGGGCGATGGAAGCCAAGCGCAACCGCAACGCCAAGCTGATTTCCGTAGACCCGCGATTCACACGCACATCCGCCACCGCCGACCTGTTCCTGCAAATCCGCGCCGGAACGGACATAGCGTTCCTGGGCGGGCTGATCCGCTACGCCATCGAAAACAACCGGATCGCCAAAGAGTACCTCGTCAATTACACGAACGCCGCTTTCATCGTCAAGGAAGGCTTCAAACTTCCTGAGGACGGCCTGTACTCTGGATTCGATTCCTCGTCGAGCTCGTACGATAAATCCACCTGGAATTATCAGGAAGGCGGCGACTTCAGCGGCCAGCCGCACGCGGCGGCGCCTCCTGCACACGCGGCGCCCGCCGACGCCGCGCACCCGGCCACGCCAGCACCTCCGCCCCTGCTGCCACCGAATGTCGCCTACGACCTGACGCTGCAACATCCGCGCTGCGTGTTTCAATTGATGAGGCAGCAGTATTCGCGCTACACCCCCGAGCTCGTCGAACGCATCACGGGCATTCCGAAAGAACAGTACATCAAAGCCATCGACCTGTTCACTTCCATTCGCAAAGACGGCGACATGAAGAAAGCCGGGACAATCATCTACGCCGTCGGTTGGACCCAGCACACCTTCGGAACGCAGATTATTCGCACCGCCGCCATGATTCAGCTTTTGCTCGGGAACGTCGGCCGGGCCGGCGGCGGCGTGAACGCGCTGCGCGGCCATTCCAATATTCAGGGCGCCACGGACATGGGTGGGCTTGCGGACGGCATGCCTGGATATTTGAAAGTGCCGACTCCCGCGGACACAGACCTGGCGGCGTACCTGAAACGGACAACGCCGACGGCTTCGAAGCCCGTACCCTGGGATTCCTTCAATTATTACTCGAACACGCCGAAATTCATGGTCTCGTTGTTGAAGGCGCTCTATGGGGATGCGGCGACGAAGGAAAACGGGTTTGCGTATGATTACTTTCCCAAAGTAGACCGCGATTATTCCTGGACCCACATTTGGGACGACATGTACAACGGCAAGGTCAAGGGCATGATGGCCTTCGGGATGAACGGCGTGATGATCGGGCCGGACACGAACAAAAACATCAACGCGTTGAAGAAGGCCGACTGGCTGGTGGTGGGCGAGATTTATCCGGACGAGACCAGCGAGTTCTGGAAGGCTCCGGGAATCACGGCCGACGAGCAGAAAACCATCAATACCACGGTATACCGGTTGCCCTGCGCTGGCTTCGCGGAAAAAGACGGCAGCATGACGAACTCCGCCCGCTGGGTAACCTGGAAATACGCAGCGGTTCCACCTCCAGGGCAGGCGCGGCTCGACCAGGACATCCTGGCGCAGATTTTCCTCCGCGTGCGCGACCTCTACAAGAAAGAAGGAGGCAAGTTCCCCGACCCCATCCTGAACGCGAGTTGGGCCTATGCCGACGCGGAACACCCTTCGCTTTCGCAAGTGGCCATGGAGCTCAACGGCAGAACCCTCGCGGACCAGAAGGATGACACGACGGGCCAGGTGGTGCTCAAGGCGGGCCAGCAGCTTCCCGGCTTCGCAGCGTTGAAGGATGACGGCACCACCGTGTGCGGAAACTGGATCTATTCCGGCATGTGGACGGAAGCGGGGCCACAATGCCAGCGGCGCGGCACGGAGGATCCTTCCGGCCTGGGCGTTTTCCCCAACTGGTCGTGGTCCTGGCCCGCCAATCGGCGCATTCTCTATAACCGCGCGTCCTGCAATCCAGACGGAAAGCCGTGGGATCCAGAGCGCAAGCAAGTCTGGTGGAACGAGGCGGCGGGGAAATGGGCCGGCGCCGACGTGCCGGACTTCAAGCCAGACTCCCATCCGAAAGACCACATGGGCCCTTTCATCATGAACCCGGAAGGCGTGGGGCGATTGTTCGCTCCCATCGGAGTGCTCGCGGACGGCCCGTTCCCGGAGCATTACGAACCGTTCGAAAGTCCCACCAAAAACCTGCTGCATCCGGATCAGTCGACGAATCCGCTGGTGAAGGCGTTCAAGACACCCTACGACAAGTTGGGGACTCCGGAGGAATACAGCATTGTGTGCACCACCTACCGGCTGACGGAGCATTATCACTATTGGACGAAAAACAATCCGATGAACGTCCAGTTGATTCCGGAGCCGTTCGTGGAAATTCCGGTGGAGCTGGCGGAAGAAAAGGGCATTCGCGGAACGGACATGATCAAGGTGATCAGCGCGCGTGGAACGTATATCGCCAAAGCGTTTGTCACAAAGCGGCTGAAGCCGATGATGATCGACGGCAAGAAGGTCTACCAGATCGGGTTGCCGATTCACCAGGGTTTCCGGGGAATCCCCGAGGACGAAGGCAGAGACGCGCGCACACCGGCAAACCTGCTGACGCCGGCGGTGGTTGATCCGAACGCCCACACCCCGGAATCCAAGGGCTTCCTCGTAAAAGTCGAGAAAGCGTAGAGAGCGGACCATGAGCCAGGCATCAGCGGAAATAATCAGGATATCAGGGCACGCCGGCAGCGTCCCCGGCTCCGGGATGAACCGGGAGTTCCAGGTCTGCAAGCTGATCGACACCACGACGTGCATCGGTTGCAAAGCCTGCGAAGTCGCGTGCCTCGAGTGGAACGGGTACACCTTTACGGAAACCTCGTTCGACAACAGCTACCAGACCATGCCTGATACGACTTGGAATTACTGGAACCTGATCCGCTTCAACGAATACGAGCACCCCGATCACGGTTTGATGCTGCTGATGCGCAAGGATCAGTGCATGCACTGCGAGGAGCCCGGATGCCTCGAAGCGTGCCCGGCCGACGGCGCGATCGTGCAGTACGCGAACGGCATCATCGATTTTCAGCAGGAACACTGCATCGGTTGCGGCTACTGCATGACCGGCTGCCCGTTCAACATTCCGAAATTCAGCCCCACGGCGCGCAAAGTCTTCAAATGCACTCTGTGCAACGATCGCGTGTCCGTGGGACTCGAGCCCGCTTGCATCAAAGCGTGCCCCACGGGCTGCCTCCATTTCGGGACGAAGCCGGAAATGAAGGAACTGGCTGAAACGCGCGCCACCCAACTGCGCGACGTCTCCGGCTTCTCCAACGCGGGCGTGTACGATCCGTCCGGCGTGAGCGGAACACACGTGATCTACGTGCTGCACGACGCGACGAGGACCGAGGCGTACGGAGGCCTGCCCGCCAATCCGCGGATTCCGTGGACCGTGCAGCTTTGGAAGAAGCCTCTGCGATGGCTGGGAAATTTCGCCATGATTGCGGGCGTGTTTGGCGTCTTCATCCACTATCTGCGTTTCGGACCTAAGATAATCGAAGGCGACGACGGGAAACTTACTCCAACTCCGAGACCGTCCGAGGAACCTCGCCTGGGAGGGAAAGCATGAGCGGCAGTTATATCCTTCCCAGCGGGCGCGTTCTCCGATACACATTTTTCGAACGCCTCTTTCATTGGATTACCGCCATTTCATACTTGTATCTCTTGGTCTCCGGTCTCGCCTTCTGGTCTCCGTGGCTTTTCTGGCTTGCGCTCTTGGTGGGCGGAGGAACTCTCGCGCGCGAGATACATCCGTGGTTCGGTCTCGTTTTCACTCTGGGCGTGCTGCAGATGCTCCGCATGTGGGGAGCGCAGATGCACGAAACGGAAGTGGACAAGCAGTGGTGGGAAGCGCTTCCTCACTATATCCGAAACGAAGACGACCAGGTCCCAACCGCGGGGCGATTCAACGGAGGCCAGAAACTGCTGTTCTGGGGATTTTTCTGGTGCGGCATTTTGTTGTTCCTCACCGG
>Ga0181538_10002504_pt1 | contig 19024 bp, 12 predicted proteins | sample PEATcosm2014_Bin_40_FD_119773 | JGI IMG/M metagenome (GOLD analysis project Ga0181538, IMG submission 119773) | Peatland microbial communities from MTU Mesocosm Facility, Houghton, MI, USA - PEATcosm2014_Bin23_30_metaG | ecosystem: Environmental > Terrestrial > Soil > Wetlands > Peat | place...
ATCCGATAATTTCCGCATCCCCGGCGGCATCGGCAACCGCGTCGGCATCGGCTGGCGAATTGAAAGCGGCAAGTGTCGTCTCGTGCCCGGCATTCAGAAGTGCTCCCGATAAATAGCGAATGGAGAGGTTTTCCTCATAGTCAGGCCCTGCCAATAGGACTTTCAATTGTCCCTCCTCCGCCACGGAATCTCCCTGGGGCAGATTCCGTCTTTAGGATTGACGCGATTCTCGAATCATCTTTCTGCGATTCCCGCTGTTTGTCAGTGATTTAGAACGGAAGAGACAACAATTTGAGGGCTAACGATTGGCAATGGGACCGGCTTCAGTACCCCCCTGCGACCCCTTCGCGCATCCGATTGTGTTTTGGGGTAAACTGCACGTTTCCCGCCGATTGATTTTTCGTTCGGAAAGCCGGCGGGCGAGGACACACCCTGGCTGCCTCCACCGAAAACATTGTGTTGTTCGCGACCGATCAGGGTGCGCGAGAATCACTGCATTCCCTCCTGACCTCTGCCGGCTACACGGTTCAAGTGGTGGAGGCGCAAGATGGACTTCTGAGTTCGCTCCAGGAAACATCCCCCAGCCTGCTTCTGCTCTCTCTGGACCCCGCCAATCCGGAGTCGAGCAACGTCCTTGCCGCGATACGGCTCCACAGCCCTTCCTCACAACTCCGCGTCCTGATCCTGATAGCAGGCGGAAAAGAAGCCCTGGCACGCGACTTGGACTTGGGAGCCGACGATGCGATCTCGGTTCCCTTCAATGATACGGAACTGCTGGCGCGGGTGCGGGGACAGTTGCGCCAGAAGCGCGCTACGGACGAACTGGCGGCGAAAATGCGCATTGCCGAAGAGAGCCGCGAAGTGGCGCAGACCGCGTTCCAGGCGCTTGCCGTCACCGAAAAAATGACGGCCGACGCATTTTCGCTCGAACGCATTCTGAAAATCGGCGTCATTTCGCTCTTCAGCCTGGCGCTGGTGATTGTGGCTATCTTTTTTCTGTTTTCTCGCCGCGCAGAGAAAGAAACGCGCCGCGCCTACACCGTAGTCGCGCAACTGGAACGCAATGCGAAGACGGAAGCGGAACTCCTCGCGTCTGCAAAACGGCTGCGTGAAGATCCTTCCAACGCCGACGTGTTGCAGCAGAAAGAAGACCTCGAAAAGCAGACGGAAAATCTGCGCAAGAAAATGACGCAGCCCGATGGCGGCGACGTCGGCGAATTGCGCCGCCAATTGGATGAAGCCACGGGGCGTCTGAGCAAGATCGAAGGGCAATCGCAGGCCGCGGAGATGGTGATTCGTTCGTACGCTCCCAGCGTGTGCCTGCTGCACGTCTCCGTGGCATTCAATGAAAAGGATTCCGGGCGGCGCTTGCGCTACGGCGGCATTAACAGCGATGGCACTCCTTTGAAGGATAGCGACGGCAATCCTGTGTACACAACCGAAGGGCGCGGGCCCGAAGTGCGCGCCGACTTTTTTGGCACTGGGTTCATCGTGGGCGAGGGCAAAATCCTCACCAACCATCACGTCGTCCAGCCGTGGTGGCAGAACGACGAACTGGCCGGCGCCTTCCAACAGGGACTGGAGCCGGTCATCGCGGAGATGATGGCGTATTTCCCCTCGGCGGCCAACGGCATTCCCGTGAGCATCTCCCAGATTTCTCAGGAAGCCGATCTTGCCCTGGTTCACGGAGACCTTTCCGAACTTGGCCGCCCCATCCTCAAGTTAAATCCAGGCAAGGACGCTACTGTCAGTGGGGAAGCGCTGATCAGCGTGGGCTACGCGACGGGATTGGACGCGATATTGGCGCGGGCCGGGGACGCAACGGTGGAGCAGATCGTCAAGACCAGCGGTGGCGATCCGAAACTCGTGCTAACGGAGTTGGCCAGGAGAAAGCTGATTCGACCACTGGTCACGCAAGGCCATGTAGGAGACGTCCTGCCGGACAAGATTGTGTACGACGCGCAAACCACGTCAGGCGGTTCCGGCGGCCCGCTGCTTGTCCGCAACGGCGAAGTGATTGGCGTGACCTTTGCCGTAGTGCGTGGTTTTGGCGGCTCCAACTTTGGCGTGCCCATACGCTTCGCCCAGCCCTTGCTCAAACACTAGAATGCGTTTTTTCGTTTTGCTGCATGGAAAAATGTTGAGCAAGCTGTTGGTCTCCCCGTGAAACAATGTAGAATTTCGTAATCGCTCCGAGAGTGATCAAACGCTCCTTATGAAAAAGCATCGCACCATCCGCAAAGTGCTGGCTGCCAATCGCAGCGAAATCGCCATACGTATATTTCGCGCTGCCAATGAGCTTGGCCTGCGCACCGTGGCCATCTACTCACAGGAAGATCGCCTTTCGTTGCATCGATTCAAAGCCGATGAAGCCTACCAGGTGGGCGCGGGAAAAGGGCCCGTCGAAGCGTATCTGGATATTCCCGGAATTATCGCGGTGGCCAAAGAGCACGAGGTGGACGCCATCCACCCGGGTTATGGCTTCCTCTCGGAGAACCCGGCGCTGGCGCGTGCCTGTGCCGAGGCTGGGCTGACCTTCGTGGGCCCCACGCCGGAACTGCTCGAACTTCTTGGCGACAAAACCGCTGCGCGCCGTTTGGCCGCCTCTGCCGGAGTTCACGTTTTGCCGGGGACGGAGAAGCCCGTCACTTCGCCAGCGGAAGCGCACAAAATCGCCAGCGATATCGGCTTTCCCGTAATCGTGAAAGCCGCGATGGGCGGCGGCGGCCGCGGCATGCGCGTGGTCTACGACGCGGATCAACTGGATGCGCGCCTGGAGGAAGCGCAGGGCGAAGCCAAGTCCGCGTTCGGCGATGCCTCCGTTTTCCTGGAGAAATTTCTGCCGCGGGCCCGCCACATTGAAGTCCAGATTCTTGCCGATGAACACGGCAACCTGCTGCATCTTTATGAGCGCGACTGTTCGGTGCAGCGGCGTCATCAGAAAGTCGTGGAAGTGACACCCGCCTGCAACCTTCCGGAAAAGATTCGCGGGGAACTCTGCGCTGCTGCGGTGAAGATTGCGCGCCAGGCCAGATACCGCAACGCGGGCACGGTCGAGTTCCTTTACGACGTTGATTCGGACAATTGGTATTTCATCGAAGTGAATCCGCGGATTCAGGTGGAACACACCGTTACGGAAGTGGTCACGGGCGTGGACCTGGTGCGTTCGCAGATTCTTGTCGCGCAAGGCCACACACTGCATGATTCCCCGCTGTCGCTTCCCGCGCAGGATAAAATTCCACTCTACGGTTCGGCGCTGCAGTGCCGCGTCACCACGGAAGATCCGGAAAAACATTTCGCGCCGGACTACGGCAGAATTTCCACGTACCGCTCGCCCGCGGGGTTCGGCATTCGCCTGGATGGCGGCACGGCCTATTCCGGAGCGATCCTGGCCGCTTACTACGATTCCTTGCTCGTTAAGGTGACCGCGTGGGGGATAAATCTCCCGGAAGCTTGCCAGCGCATGGATCGCGCGTTACGCGAATTCCGCATTCGCGGCGTGAAGACGAACATTCCGTTTCTGGAAAACGTCGTCAATCACCCGCGTTTCCGCGCCGGTGAGGTGACCACTTCCTTCCTGGACGATTCACCGGAACTTTTCCGATTCACTGGCCGCGCCGATCGCGCCACCAAACTGCTCTCCTACATAGGCGATGTGATCCTGAACGGCAATCCGGAAGTGAAAGGGAAGCCGGTGCCGGAGTTTATCGAGAAGGCGCCTGTCCCCGCCGCCCCCGGTATTGTACCCACGCCCGGAACGCGGCAGCTCCTGCAGAAGCTGGGACCGAAGAAATTTGCGGCCTGGGCGCGCAAAGAGAAGCGGCTCCTGCTGACGGACACGACTTTTCGCGATGCGCACCAGTCGTTGATGGCCACGCGCGTCCGCAGTTACGACATGCTGGCCACCGCGCGCGCCGTGGCCCAACGCCTGCCAAATCTATTCAGCCTGGAAATGTGGGGCGGCGCCACGTTTGATACTTCGCTGCGATTTCTGCATGAGGATCCCTGGCAGCGCCTTCGCGATTTGCGCGCGCACATTCCGAATATCTGTTTCCAGATGCTGCTGCGGGGTGCGAATGCGGTTGGCTATACTTCCTATCCGGACAACGTCATCATCGAGTTTGTGCGCGAAGCTCATCGCCAGGGCATCGATATTTTCCGCATCTTCGATTCGCTCAATTCCATTGACAACATGCGCGTCTCCATTGAAGCCGTTCTGGAAACCGGCGCGGTTTGCGAACCGGCCATCTGCTACACGGGCGACATCCTCGACGATCGGCGCCCAAAATATTCGTTGAAGTATTACGTCACCATGGCCAAACAGCTCGAAAAGCTGGGCGCGCACTTCCTGGCCATCAAGGACATGGCGGGCTTGTGCAAGCCATATGCGGCATTCGCACTTGTTAAGGCGTTGCGCGAGGAAATCGCAATTCCCGTTCACTTTCACACGCATGACACCAGCGGCGTCAACTCCGCATCGTTGCTGAAAGCTTCCGATGCGGGCGTAGACGTGGCCGATGCAGCCATCGCGGCGATGAGCGGGGGCACTAGCCAGCCCAATCTGAATTCGGCGGTCGAAGCCCTGCGCCATACTACGCGCGATACGCAACTTGATATCGCCGCGCTAAACGAATGCTCCGACTATTGGGAGACCATTCGCAACTACTATCTGCCGTTCGATTCGGGACCGAAGGCGGGTTCCGCGCGGCTTTACGAGCACGAAATTCCCGGCGGGCAATTCACCAATCTCCGCGAACAGGCTACCGCCATGGGTCTGGGCCATCGCTGGCGCGAGGTGGAGAAGACGTACGCGGAAGTGAATGCCCTGTTTGGCGACATCGTGAAGGTGACGCCTTCGAGCAAAGTTGTGGGAGACATGGCTCTGTTTCTGCTGGCCAACGAAATGAAACCCGCCGACCTGTTGAAATTGGATGAACATCACGACATCTCACTGCCGAATTCCGTAGTCGAAATGTTCAGCGGCGCTTTAGGCGTTCCTCCCGGGGGATGGCCCAAGAAATTGCAACGCATCATTCTTCGCGGCCGGGCGCCGGTGAAAGGGCGGCCCAGTGCAAGTCTTCCTCCCGCGCATTTCGATCAGGAGAAGGGAGAGTTGGAAGCGAAAGTGGGTCACCCTGTTCACCGCGATGCGTTGCTCAGCTATCTTCTCTATCCCGAGGTCTACCTGAAGTACGACAAATTCCGCCAGATCTATGCCGACGTGAGCGTTCTGCCCTCGCCAGCATTCTTCTACGGTCTGAAACCGGGTGAGGAGATCACCGCGGAAATCGAATCCGGCAAGACGATGATTGTGAAATTCCTGACCATCAGCGAAGCGCATCCCGATGGGACACGTACATTATTTTTCGAATTGAACGGGCAGCCGCGCGAAGTGAACGTGCGCGATCGCGCGCTGAGAGTCGTCGAGCGCAGCCACCCCAAAGCTAATCCAGAGGATCCCGGGCAAGTTGGAGCACCCACGGCGGGACTTATCAGCGGCATCGCGGTGCAGGTGAACCATAGTGTCGAGCGGGGTGCTAAACTTTTGACGCTGGAAGCCATGAAGATGCAGTCCAACATTTATGCGCCGATCACGGGCCGTGTGACCAAGGTGCTGGTCACGCCGGGGCAGCACGTCGAGCCCAAGGATCTTCTGGTTACCATCGTTCCGTGAGTGGACCTCATCTCATCAAGCACGAACAGTTTGCTTCGCGCTATCTTCGCAACCAGCGCGACCTGATTGTATATCTCCCGCCGGGCTACGATCACCAGCCGCGCCGCGCGTTTCCCGTACTGTATCTGCACGATGGCCAAAATCTTTTCGATGGCGCAACCTCGTTTATACCCGGAATGGACTGGCACGTTGGCCATACCGCCGACCACATGATTAACACGGGCCAGGTGCAGCCGCTCATCATTGTGGGCATTTACAATGCAGGCAAACAGCGTCTGGGTGAATACACGCCGACGCCTGCGCCAAGGTTGGGCGGCGGCCGGGCGCACCGTTACGGCAAATTCCTACTGGAAGAAGTACGGCCGTTCGTATTGGAAAGGTATCGCATTGCCAACGGAGTGAAGAATACGGGGATCGGCGGCTCCTCGCTCGGAGGGCTGCTATCCCTTTACCTGGGACTTCGCTTGCCGCAAATTTTCGGAAAGATTGCCGCGCTCTCGCCCTCTGTGTGGTGGAACGAGCGGGTGATCGTGCGATTTGCCGCTGCGGCCACCGTTCAGCCGATTCCGCGAGTGTGGCTGGATGCAGGCACGCGGGAGGGTGGGCGCACCCTGGAAGATGTCGAGCGGTTTCGCGATGTTCTTCTGCACAAAGGATGGCGATTGGGACGTGACCTGCACTACGAGCGCGTCGAAGGCGCCGAACACAATGAAGCCGCGTGGTCCCGCCGTGTCGGCCCGTTCCTGCGATTCCTGTTTCCCGCGGAAGAAAGACGGGTATAATCCGCGCACGCAGGTGGGGCGGCATTCCACCATCGTGCGATATTCCGGGCGGTGAACACGTGGCGGCAGACAGGCCCATCACAATTCTCTGCGTGACCTCCTACGAAAAAGGGCAGGAATTTCTGCGCACGTGCAAGAGCCTGGGATGCACCGTCCTTTTACTCACCATTGAAAAATTGCGCAATGCAAATTGGCCCCGCGAAGCGATTGACGAAATGTTCTTCATGCCTCCGGAACTTCCTATCCAGGACATGATCCATGCCGTTTCTTACGCGGGGCGCACTCGGCACATTGACCGCATCGTGGCCCTGGACGAGTTCGACATGGAGCATGTCGCGGCGATCCGCGAACATCTGCGATTGCCGGGAATGGGTCTTACGACGGTGCGTTATTTCCGCGACAAGCTGGCCATGCGCATGCAAGCGCGCGAACTGGGCATTCGCGTTCCCGAATTCAGCGCGGTGGTGAATTACGATGATCTGCGCGAATTCATGAGGCAGGTTCCTGGGCCGTGGCTGCTGAAACCGCGCGCACAGGCTTCCGGGATTGGCATGAAGAAAATTCAGAACCCGGCTGAAATCTGGCCGTGGCTCGAGCAACTCGGCGATCAGCAATCCGAATATTTGCTTGAACAGTTCATCCCCGGCAACGTTTTCCATATTGACAGCGTGGTCTCGGAACGCGCCGTGCTGTTTGCCGAGGCACATGCTTACGGCACGCCTCCGCTGGAAACTTCACATCAGGGTGGAGTCTTCACCACGCGCACACTCCCGCGCAATTCCGACGATGCCCTGGCCCTGAAGGAACTGGACCAGAAACTCATCGGCGGCCTCGGCCTGGTTCGCGGTGTCACTCATGGCGAATTCCTGAAGGCGCACGACGGCAGCCAATTTTACTTTCTGGAGATTGCGGCCCGCGTTGGTGGAGCGTACATCTCCGATGTCATCGCAGCCGCCACGGGAATCAATCTTTGGCGAGAGTGGGCGCGCCTGGATGTTGGGGCAGGGAAGCTGCCTTACGAATTGCCGCCCTTGCGCGAAGACTATGCGGGCGTCATCCTTTCTTTGGCCCGCCAGGAAGAGCCGGACACTTCCGCGTACACCGATCCTGAAATTATCGAGCGCGTATCGAAATATCACCATGCCGGATTCGTGCTGAAATCCCCTTCGGCAGAAAGAATCCAAGAGTTGCTGGATTCCTATGCGCAGCGTTTCCAGAAGGATTTCCTCGCCCGGCAGCCGGTCCCGGAGAAACCAACCTCTTGACCTTCCGCAATAAAGTTTTCCACATGGCCACGGTACAGCTTGAACCCTGTTCTTCCGTCTAGTTACTTTCAGGAACCCACTTGGGATACATTGTTTGCGGCGCGCATCCCCGCGGACTATCGTTTGCATACCCCGGGCCAGTAAGCTGCGTGGGGTGTGTTGTCCCTTGGGAGGTCCGATGTGGAGTAATACTAAGAAGCCGGATACGCCGCAGGCCGCGCAACCGGAAACAAAAAATTTGCCAGTGAATCCGCCGCCGAAAACCTCTGCGGCATCTTGGGAGGGAACTACCGCCATGAGTACTGATGCAATGCGTCCGATAGGTGCAACCGCGGATCGCGCGACGGCGCGGCTCGGGCCAAGCCTGCATATTAAGGGTGAGATCACGGGAAACGAAGACCTGTTGATCGAGGGATCGGTCGAGGGTCTGGTGCAACTTGACGAGCGCAAACTGACTGTCGGCGCCACCGCCAAGCTGACCGCGGATATTATCGCCCGCGAAGTGGTGGTCTATGGCACGGTGAAGGGAAACCTGCGCGCCAAGGACCGCATCGAGATCAAGAAGGATGGTTCCGTCAACGGCGACCTTACCACCGCCCGCATCATGATTGAAGACGGCGCCTACTTCAAAGGCTCCATCGAAATCGACAAGTCCGGTGAAAAGGAATCCGGCGCCGGTTCATTCGCGCGCGCCGCGGCGCCTGCGGCTGCCGGTTCAGCCCCGAAGACCATTTAAGCCAACCGCCTCGAAGCATTCTTTTCCCAAGAGCGGCGCAAACTTCCGGTTTGCGCCGTTGTTATTTGTTTGTGCTGTCCCTTCCACATTATTTAATATGTTGACAAGTCCCGCATAAATATTTATCGTGAGCCTGGTTTACCTCTATTGGCGGCGTTGTTCCAGCCGGCGTATGTCCTCGCTGGCCGTCTGCTCCGCTAGTTTGCGCAATTCAGGAGTCACGCCATGTGGGGAGGCGCTCGAGGCGTCCCGGTCCTTAGCCTGGCTCTCTTTGTGTCTCTGGCTGGCTGTGGCGGAGGCGGCGGAGGTGGGAATCAACCCCCTCCTCCTCAAGCGGACTTCAGCCTCGCGTTCTCCTCGACGTCGGTGAGCTTGCCGCAGGGGGGCACAAGCTCTCCCCTCTCTGTTTCCGTCACGGCCGAAAATGGTTTTTCGGGCACCGTGCAAGTCACCTTGAACAGTCTGCCCGCGGGGATCACCAGTAATCCCACCAGCCCCTTCTCCATCTCCGCGGGGCAGAATACCGCAGTAGTGTTCGGCGCCACTTCAACTGCTTCCACGGGACAATTTTCCGTTTCGGCGCAGGGCACCAGCGGCTCGCTCTCGCATTCCGCGAATCTTTCGCTGAGCATCCAGGCGGGTTCCACGGAGACCTTTCCGCGCAGCACGTATGCCCCGAACCAGTCCGTCATCCTGCTGGATCGTCCACTGGGCGAGCCGCATCACCGCCATGTCGTGTATGACCCAGCAGGCAAACGTTTCTTCGTGGCAAACCAGGCGATGAATCGCGTGGAAGTCTATTCGTCTGCCGATGCTTCGTTGCAAGCCACCATTGATGCAGCAGGCGCCTCGAGCGTGGATTTATCTGTGGATGGCACAACTCTGTGGGTAGGCACCACACTTGAGCAGATATTTGCGGTCAATACCTCAACCTTGCAGGTAGCCAAGCGCTACCCCGTTGCAGGCCTCACGCCCATTCCCAATGTCGTCTTCAATCGCCCCAATGAAGTTGTTCCACTCTCCACGGGAAAATTTCTTGTGCGTTTACGGCAGCCTTCGGTTGCGGAGGCGCTCCTCGCCCTCTGGAATCCGGCCTCAAATTCCTTCACGAATCTCACGTCGGCTGCGCCTGCACTCTTTCAACAGGGAGTTGGTGTCTTGGCGCGCTCCGCTGACCGCACTCGCGTGCTCGTGGCGGCCAACGATTCCAGCGGTGAAGCCGCCATCTTCGATTCGAACGGCAACCTTCTGACCGGGCCGGTTGCACTTGGCGCGGGAGTGATCACCTTCGCCGCCGCCAACTCCGATGGCAGCCTCTTCGCCGTTATCTTTGGCGCGCCCGCCGTTTCACAGGTCCTGCTTCTCGATGGGAGCCTGAACCTGTTGGGCTCGTACTCTTCGCCCAGCGCTTCTGGAATCGTGTTTTCACGCGATGGGCAAACACTTTACGATGCCGAACCCTTCGGGAATAGTTATGCCGTCACCGCGCTCTCCACATCCAGTCTTCAGAAACTCGGGCAGGTCCCCGACCTGGCGGTGGAAGGCATTGCCACGATCCTGGAAGACGTGGATGAAACCCAGTTTCTGGTGGGGTTGTCGAATCGCGGGTTGAGTTTTCTAGACGCCAACAGTCCAGCCACGTTGTCGCAACCCGCGCCCGTCTTTGCCTCAGCGCCGGTCGCTCAGCCCGCGGAAGGCTCCATCACTGGCGGAGCAAAGATCACTCTGAGCGGGTACAATTTCGATTCCAATCCACAAATTCGCTTTGGCACGCAAGCCCCCGTCAATGCGACGGCGGCAAGCACCACACAACTTCAGGTTTCGACTCCGCCAAGCGCGGCATCTGGCCCGGTGAATCTTATCGCCTATTTTTCCAATGGCTGGATCGCTGTGGCGCCTTCCGCCTTCAGCTATGGCCCCGCTATCGTCCAGGTGCTTCCGAATGTTGGCGCGCAAGCCGGTGGCGACACGGTCTACCTCCTTGGCTATGGATTCGGTGCCAACGGCGGAACTGTTACCGTCAGCATTGGCGGCAAATCCGCCACGATACAAAACGTCGAAAGCCTGCCGAGTTTTGCAAGCGCTCTTTCCCTGGACCCCACTTACCCCTTCTCTCTCGAACGCATCACTCTGACGACTCCTGCGGGCTCCCCCGGCAAAGCGGACATTTCCATCACCGCGTCTTCGGGCGCTACCACTTCACCAAAGTCCTTCCAATATCTAAATGCCAGTGCCACGTTCCCGAATCCCAGCCTCTATAAGTTTCTGCTTTACGATTCGCAACGCCAGCAAATCTATCTCAGCGCCACCGACCACGTGGATGTCTTCGACTCCAATGGGTTGGTATTCCGCAGCCCCATCGAGCCGCCGCCCAATGGGCCATTGCCCGACGCTGCGCTGCGTGGCATCGCACTCACGCCCGATTTTACGCAACTTGTTGTGGCAGATTTTGGAGCGCAGAACGTCTACCTCATTAATCCAGATGGGGCTGCGTACAATGGCACGGCAGTTCCCGTAGGCGGTGTTTCCGGTTACGCGAATTCGGGCCCCGCTCGCGTGGCGGCGACCAGCGCCACAACCGTATTCGTCAGCTTGATCGCAGAGGGAGGTTCCACCGGAGGGTGTAGTTCTTGCCTTGGCCAGATGAATCTAAGCGCCAGCCCCCCTGCCCTTCTGCCCGCCCCGCAGCCCGAGCTCTCGTCGTTGGTCGGCGCTCCGTTGCTCCAGGCGGATTCCGCGGGAGATACCGTCTACTTTGCTTTTGGCACGGCACCGGGCGGGCCGGTGGCCCAGTGGATGGCTGCAACGCCCGACGCCTTCACCGTTTCTTCCGCCAACGATTCCGCTACCGATCTCTCCACGTCTGCTGATGGCACTTTGTTTGCCATGCGTTCCAATAATTCCTCCGAAATTCGCGGGCCAGATCTCTCGTTGCTTTCCACGCCCGTGTCGGCCGAACTCGAATCCATTCCCAATCGCGTTGCTGTTCCGGGCATTGCGCTGCATCCATCCGGTGCACTCCTCTACGATCCTTTCTTGGACGGCCTGCCTCCCAGCGCTCCTCCTGCCCAGGGCATCCGCGGCGGCATTGACATTCGCGACGCGCACAGCGGGAGGCTTCGCCTGCGTGTCTACTTGCCGGAACCGCTCGCGATGCTCTCCACGGACGTCAATGGCCTCGACGCTTCTTTCCTGACTACCGATCAAAATGGCCAGCATATTTTCGCCATCACGAGTTCCGGCCTGACGATCCTGCAACTTGCCAACGTGCCTCTAGGCGTCGGCAGCCTTTCACCGTCCACCGGAGCCGCGGCGGGTGGTACGAGCGTAACGATTCGTGGCAGCGGTTTCCTGTCCTCCACGCAAGCCACGCTCGGCGGCAAATCCGCGAATGTCACATTTAAGGATGGCAACACACTGCTGATGAACACGCCGGCTCTTTCCGCGGGGCCACAGCAACTCACTCTTACGAATGCGGACGGTGAATCCGTTTCCCTGGACGACGCATTCCTCGCGCAGTGATTCCTTCCTAACCATCTCCTCCGCAGATTCATCCAAAACAGTGCGCCCCATTTCCGCGCTCTCTGCGATTGCAGGGCGACTCTTGTTGCGATATGAAGGGACCATGCAAACACGCAAACTTGGAAATTCCGATCTTCACATCACTCCTACAGGATTCGGCGCTTGGGCCGCCGGAGGTCCGGGTTGGGCATTCTCTTGGGGACCGCAGGAAGATTCCGACTCCGTGGCGGCGATTCACCGCGCGCTCGAACTCGGCGTCAATTGGATTGATACCGCCGCCGTTTATGGGCTGGGGCACTCGGAAGAAGTTGTTGCGCGCGCGCTAAAGGAGTGGCGCGGCGCGCGGCCCTACGTATTCACCAAGTGCGTTCTCGCATGGGACACCGATCGCAAAATCACTCCCACTTTTTCCGCGAATTCCATCCGCAAGGAATGCGAAGATAGCCTCCGGCGATTGCAACTCAGCACCATTGATCTTTATCAGATGCATTGGCCTCCCGCCGATAACGGCCCCGGCCTGGAAGAAGCCTGGCAAACCGTGGCCGCCCTGCAGAAAGAAGGCAAGGTGCGCTGGATCGGTGTAAGCAATTTTGACGCGCCGCAAATCCGGCGCGCACAGGCCATTGCGCCGGTCACTTCGCTCCAGCCACCCTATTCCATTCTGCGGCGCCAGATCGAACAAACGACATTGCCTTATTGTGCGCAGCAAGGAATCGGCGTGATTGTCTACGCCCCCATGTTTTCGGGAATGCTCACCGGCGGGATGACGCGCGAGCGCGCCGCCACACTTCCCACCGACGATTTTCGTAGCCGCAATCCCGAGTACAAGGAACCCAAACTTTCGAAGAATCTGGAACTCGTGGAGAAGCTGAAGGAAATCGGCGCGCGCCATGGCCGTGGGCCCGGCGAAGTGGCCATTGCCTGGACGCTGCGCAATCCCGCGGTCACCGGCGCCATCGTCGGCTCACGCAGTGCGAAACAGGCCGACGGCGTGATGCGCGCGGGCGAATTGAAACTCAGCGAGCAGGAGATTGACGAGATCGAGGCGTTTTCAAGTACGGTTGCAAAAGCAAAAGCAGCACTCTAGTTGGCCTTCAGAGCCAGAGCGTTGGACTTTCGCACAAGGGGAATCGAAACATGAATTTGGGATTGCAGGGCAAGCAAGCCGTGGTGACTGGTTCCACGGCGGGCATCGGTCTCGCCATCGCTTCCGTGCTTGCGGAAGAAGGCGTGCGCGTTCTCATCAACGGCCGCACGGAAGCGCGAGTGGCCGCGGCGCTCGATGCCATTCGTCAGCGTTGCAAGAGCGCGGACGTTCGCGGCGTCGCCGCCGATTTGGGAAATTCCGAGGGCGTTGCCAAGTTCATCCAGCAGGTTCCGGAAGCGGATATCCTGGTGAACAATCTGGGAATCTTCGAGCCCAAGCCGTTCCTGGAAATCCCGGATGCGGATTGGATCCATATTTTCGCCGTGAACGTCCTCAGCGGCGTGCGGCTGACCCGTCATTTCCTTCCCGGGATGCTGCGCAAGAACTGGGGCCGCGTGATTTTCATTTCCAGCGAATCCGCCCAACAGATTCCCACGGAAATGATTCACTACGGCATGACTAAAACCGCTCAAGTGGCCATTGCGCGCGGCCTGGCCGAATCCGTTGCCGGAACGGGTGTCACCGTGAATTCCGTTCTGCCCGGTCCCACAGCTTCGGAGGGCGTAGCCTCTTTCGTTCAGGATATGGCGCGCCACCAGGGCATCTCAGCGGCGGAAATTGAAAAACAATTTTTTGCCACCGTGCGGCCTTCGTCCCTTCTCAAGCGCTTTGAAACACCGGACGAAGTGGCCGCGGTCGTGGCGTTCGTGGCCAGCGTGCAGGGCGCCATTATCAATGGGGCCGCGGTCCGCGCGGAAGGTGGCATTCTTCGCAGTATTTTGTGAACGCGTTGGCTAAGCGCGAAAATGGTCGGCGCGCCAGTTCTGCACGAGTTTTTTGATGGCTTTGCGGTCCGTCAGATTGTCTGTCAGGACTTTGCGGGCCAGCGCGGGGAGTTCCGCATCGCTTGCAAACCGCAACGACACGAATTGATCGCGCGTGAACTCCGGAATGCGGGCCTTCAGATCCTCCGGGAATAGCCGTTGATAACGCAACTGTTCTTCCAGCCGGATCACGCGGTCTTGCACCGTCAGCGCGAAAAGCCGCGCATAGCCGCAGAGCAGGAATAGCGCTGCCGCCGTCAGCACCCCAATCGTTCCGTCCACCCAGTGGTGCCCGTGGACCAAGCGAACGATCGACGCGACAAAATTCGCCACCAACACCGGAAACACAAAGTAATGAAACAACGGCACCATTTTCGTGTGATTCGCAAAACTCTGTTCCGCCATATTCGTTCCTCCGTTCGCCTTGCATTCTAACAGGACTGGCCCGCGGGCCAGTTACTTTCTCGGTGCTTTACCGGCATTCCAGCTACCATTTGATGCCGCGAAGCGCACAATCGACAGGTGGATCATTCGCTCGAAGTTGCACACAGAGGTCGCCATGTCGAATCTTAGTCTGGCCCGCATTATGTATGGCAGTAGCGAGGAATTGCGCCGGGGCACGGGGAACGGCCTGCCCGCGAATATTGCCTGGTTCGCGCCGGCCGACACGCAGCCGCCAGCCTCACTCTCCGATATGCTGCGCCGCATCTGGCTGCGCTTTTCCGCAAAATCCTGAATCGCAACTCGTCCCTTCAATTTGCAGTGATGTTGACCACTGCCGCAGCTTTCCAGAAGTTGCGACATGACACATTTGTCTATTCCGGCGATGCTCCGCCGTGGATGGCAGCCCAGTTGTCACCAATGGGTTGTCTATATGAGGTTGATGGACTTCGCGTGCTTCGTCAGTTCGTCCCGGAAGTTCGGATGTGCAATGCTGATCAGCGCCAGTGCGCGTTCCCGCGTGGACTTTCCGCGCAGGTTGACGCAGCCGTATTCGGTCACCACGTAATCCACGTCCATGCGTATGTCTGTGGTCATCTGCACGCGGGGGACGATCCCGGAAATCGTCGCGTTCTTCGCGGCGGATTTCAGGCCGATGAAGGACTTCCCGCCCTTGGAGTAGGCCGCGCCCTTCAAAAAGTCGAATTGTCCCCCGGACCCGCTGTACTGATGCCCGTTGATGAATTCGGCGTTCACCTGGCCGTAGAGATCAATCTCGATGGCCGTATTCACGCTCATCAAGTTGTCATGCTGCGCGATGATGTGAATATCGTTCACGTAGGAAGAGGCGTAGCTCTCCATGGAGGGATTGTCGTTAATGAACTCGTACACTTCGTCATCTCCCATCGCGAACGTAAACACATGCTTGCGGGGATGAAGCGTCTTTTTCTTGCCATTGGCCACGCCGCTTTTCACCAGCCGGACGAAAGCATGGCTGAACAGCTCGGAGTGGATACCAAGATCGTTGTGGTTCGCCAGATAGATGGTTACGGCGTTGGGCAGATTGCCGATTCCCAGCTGCAGTGTGGCACCGTCTGGGATCTGTTCGGCGATGCATTTGCCGATTTTCAAAGAATCTGGATCAGGGTCCTTGTAGGGGATCTGTACGAGGGGGGCGTGGTTTTCCACAATGGCGTCCACCTCGGAGATGTGCACCAGGGAATCGCCGAATACCCGGGGCATATTGCGGTTGACCTCCACAATTACATGGTCGCAATGCCGCAAAACGGTTGACGCATAGTCGTTATTCGTTCCCAGGCTGAAGTGCCCCGATTTATCCATCGGGGAAACGGCCACGACAAACGTGTTGACGTGGATCTGCTCGATCAGCGCCCGCGGGGTATTGGAAAAATTGATGGGCACATAGCTCAGGTATTTACGCCCTTCGGCGATTCCGCGCGCCACCATTTTGCGGTCCGGGTCGCCCATAAAAAAACACCGCGCATCTACTTTCGACAGCACTTCCGGGCGGATGAGCGTCTCTTCGCTATACTTCATGGAATGCTGATAGTACAAATTCAAGTTTTTCAGGTTGCCCGCAAGAATGCGGTCGGCGACTGCGCGCGCAAGCCCTCCGGGCATGCCCACTGCCAGCGCCAGGCAGAGTGTGCTCCCGTTCGCAATTCCTTCGACTGCCTTGGCCGGAGTGGTCAGCTTCGCTGCGTAGTCATCCTTGGGTATCCGATATGCCATGTAATCCTCGCACTTAGGTTAACTTCTGGTATCACGGGGAGCGATGCCGCAACCTTATTAGGTTCCCCTACGCCTCCCGGGTTTGCAAGTGCAGCCGACACAATGTGCAAATACCCTGTTCCATGGGCATTTTTCCCATATTGGCAGCACGGCTCGTAATCAGCGTCGCAATATTACGTTCGCCGCACATGCAGCAAGATTTCCCCACTTGGCAACCCTCGCCTGCCCAACAATAGTAGCTACGCCTACGCTCGCAGCGGCCTGGATGCGCCTGATGCGCATCTGCCGGCGAGTTTCGTTTTTCACTGAAATTCGAAACACTCGTTTCGCAGGTGCCCCTTCAGGGTGAACATGGACGCAGGCCCAATCGTCGCGATTCCCCAGGTTGCTGCCGGACGTCACTACTCCCGCGCTTTGCGAAATGTTCTTTTCGCTTCCGCGGCGTTTCTGGCCTGCTCAGTTCTGGCAGCAACACTTCTTCCAAAGGGCCTTCTCCTGACCGCCGTCGGCGATTTTTTGCAAGTGGGCTTGATCGCGGCCACCACGCTCGTTGCTTTCCAGAATTTTCGCCGGAGCCACGCACACGTCCGCGGCTTCTGGCTGCTGATTTTTGTCGGCGCGTTTCTGTGGCTGGCCAGCCTGGTCCTGTGGTCGGTCTATGAAGTGTTGTTTCGGCTTCCCGACCCTGATCTTCCCGCGGTGGACATCCTGCTCTTCGTGAAACTCGTGCCGCTCACGGCGGCCTTTGCCCTCAATCCCCACACCAGCCCCGATTCGCGCTCTCGGACGTTTGGCCTTCTCGATCTTTCCATCCTCATGATTTTCTCTCTGTATCTCTACGCTTTCTACGTCTTTGCCTACCGCCTTCTGCCGGGCGCCGCGGGTATCTACAACTTCCAATTCAATCTTGCCGATGCCGTTGGCAATCAGATTTTTACCCTGGCCGCTGCCTTTTATCTTTTTCGCGCCCAGGGTCCCTGGCGCGGGATGTTCCGCATTTATTTCCTCGCGGCAGCGCTTTATGGACTTGGTTCGGATCTCGGCAATGTCGCCATCGATCAGGGTGGTTACTACACGGGGAGTCTGTACGATGTGCCTCTGATCGCGTCCCTTGCAAGCTTCCTGAGTTTTTGTCTGCTGGGCAGGGCGCTGCTGAGTGATCAGGCCTCATCTGCTCCCGTTCCTCCGCCCCGGGATGAGCGGCATGAGCCTCACACCTTCTACTCTTCGTATTTCGCCATGTTAGTTACGCTGTCCACGCCGGTCATCGGCATTTGGCTTCTCACTTTTGACTCGGCTCACGAACTCTTTGCTTTTCGTCTAGTGATCACGCTGGCCACCATTTTCCTTCTCACCTTGCTCCTATCCATCAAGCAGGATGTGCTTGCCGCCAGCCTTATCGGCACGCTTCAACGGCTCTCGGACACGTACTCCACCATCGAGCGTTTCAAGAGCCACCTGACGCAAAGCGAAAAACTCACTTCCCTGGGCGAGTTGGTCGCGCAGATCGCCAACCAGATAAAAGGAGCGATGGCCAACATCAGGGAACTCTCGGCGGGGATCGCTCTGCATCAGGACGCCGACGCGCGCATTCCCTCCATGGCGGGGAAAATCAACCAGTACGCGCAGCGAACGGACATCCTGGTTCAGAATATGCTGCGGTTCGCGCAGGAAACCCCGCTGGAACTGGTTTCTGTCGAGGTAAAACCCCTCATCGAAAGCGCACTGCACCTCAGCCGTATTTCCAAGCTCCCGGATATTCGCGTCGAGCTGAATCAGGCAGGAACGTCACTGCTGGTTCGCGGAGACTCCAGCCAGTTACTCCATGTTTTCCTGCAGATCATCGCCAATGCAGTTGAAGAGTTGGAAGAAGTGGGCGGCGGCACTCTCGATATATCCATCTCTCCCGCCGGTTCGCAGGTCCGCATCCAGTTCGCGGATTCCGGCCGCGGCATTCAGGGACCGGAACATCTCTTCGAGCCTTTTTACACCACCAAGCCCGTCGGGAAGGGAACTGGCATGGGGCTCAGCACCTGTTACGGCATCATTCAACAACACGACGGAGAAATTTCCGCGCGCAATCGCGCCGAAGGCGGCGCAGCATTCATTATCCTTCTGCCGGCCGCGATTAGCCCGGGCGTTGCTTCCGCGGATATCGCGCTGCCCACCGTGAGGGAAGCCCAATGAGACTCCCGCCACGCCATCACCTCTATCTCGCGCTTGCGATGAGTCTATTCTGCCTGCACCTGATTGTTGCCGCCTTCGCCAGACCCTCCTTTGGTTTGACTATGTTTGGCGATAGCCTGCCTTGCTTGCTCATTCTCCTCGCCCTTCTCGCTGTTCGCGAGAACTTCACCACGCGCTCTGGTCTCCTGCCGTTGTACTGGAAGCTGAATGCCGCTGGGCTCGCTTCCATGCTGGCATCGCAGTTGTACTGGCTGCGCTACGATTCGCTCCGTCGTTTTGCCGCTCCCAGCCCCGTCTTCGGCGACTCCTTGTTTCTTCTTGCACAAGTCTTTTTTCTTTTCGCGCTGGCCCTGCGCCCCCATTCTTCTTCTGTCGGGCGGGATCTCCGCGCACGCCGCCTCGATTTCATTCTGCTGGCTCTCTGGTGGTTCTCCCTGTACGGTTACTTCAGCCTCCCCTGGCAATTCGTGACCGTCGATTATTCCAAATACAATCCGTCCTACTATTTCCTCTCCTTCATTCAGCACCTCGTGATCATCGTGGCTTTGGCCGTTTTGTGGTGGAGAAACCCCGGCGTCTGGCGACGCTTTTACGGCCATCTCTTCCTTGCGTTCAGTCTCATCGCCGGTGGAAATCTGCTGCTCAGCGTGGGAATTGACCGCGGCTTCTATTACTCCGGCGGCTTCTTTGACAC
>Ga0181538_10002511_pt1 | contig 18981 bp, 12 predicted proteins | sample PEATcosm2014_Bin_40_FD_119773 | JGI IMG/M metagenome (GOLD analysis project Ga0181538, IMG submission 119773) | Peatland microbial communities from MTU Mesocosm Facility, Houghton, MI, USA - PEATcosm2014_Bin23_30_metaG | ecosystem: Environmental > Terrestrial > Soil > Wetlands > Peat | place...
CTGCGGCTGCGTGTTGATACGCCGCCTCCAGATTCTTCATTGCCGCCTCGAGGTTCGGCTTCATATCGTGCCACGCTTGCTGGCTGGAAGCTTTGAGCTTATCGAGTTGCTTCTGGACTGTCGCCCGCTGCCGATCCAAGTTGGCGATCTGCCGGTCAAACTCCTTTCGGGTCTCGCTGCTTTGCTTGCTGGCTTTGGCGTTTAAGACATCGATTTGACGCTTAAGCTCCCGGAGCCTCGCCTCAGCTTTCTCTTGATAGGCATCCCGTTGTTGGCTGGCAGTTACGTGTTCGCCGTTTTTCTGCTGAGTGGACGGAGCTTCCTGGCTACAGCACGGAATACACATCAACAAGACCAAGGCCGCAAGAAGTGACAGCCTTTTCATAGTCCTTACCTCCTTCTACCCGCACGGAGAGCGTGCAATATCCGTTCCAGAAAGAGTATAAATCAAATAAGTCCAATCGGGTTCGAGAGGAAGTGCCCGGCCCGAAGCTCTGGCGCCGTCGGTGCTAAGGTCGATTTTTCCAAGTGCGCGTAAGAATGCGCCCCCTTCGAGAACCCATGATGACCCCGACACCGCTACTGCTCCTCAACGTCAGACCACCATCTAGTGGCGCGTGGATGTTCGCCGGCTCAACGCCGCTGCCAACTGGATTAGCCCCTGGCGGAGGGTGGCTTCATCGAATTCCGCGAAACCCAGCACCAATCCGTTGGGGTCGGGACGCTGGAGAGTGAATCGGTCAAGGGCCAGAGTCGCAACGCCGTGGGCCGCCGCGGCCGTCTCCGCTTGCCGCGACGTCATGCCGTTCTCGAGGAACGCTGCCGTGTAAAGGCCGGCCCTGACGCTCGAGATGGTGAGCAGACCCTTCAGGTACTGTCGCCCGCCGTCGATCAACGCCGCGAGGCGGCGGGCGTACAGGTCACGCATTCGTCGCAGATGACGTCCCAGGTGCCCGTCTACAATAAAGTCGCAGAGGACCGCCTGATCGAGGCATAGAGAACGGAAATCGGTTCGATGCCGAAAAGCCACGAAATAATCGGCCAGGGAAGGAGGCAAAACCGCATACCCCAGGCGTAGTGACGGGAATAGGAGCTTACTGAAAGACCCGATCAAGATCACGCTGGAACTCCCATCGAGACTTTGCAAAGCAGGCACCGGCCGCCCTTCGAATCGGTATTCGCTGTCGTAGTCGTCCTCGATGACGAACGCCCCGGTCCGCGCGGCCCACTTCAGGATTTCCATACGCCGTTCGAGCGACATGGTCATGCCCAGTGGGAACTGGTGGCCCGGCGTCAGGTACACTCCTTGGGGACGTGGGCACTTTTTAATGCCGGCGGAGACGCACAGTCCCTGCTCATCGACCGGCACTGGGATGATCTTCGCTCCCACATTGCTGAAGGCGATGATGGCGCCGAAGTATCCGGGATCTTCCATCCACACCGGGTCGTCCCGCTTCAGGAGGAGACGCGCCAGGAGATCGAGCGCCTGCTGCACTCCGGAAACAATGATAAGTTGATCGGCGGTGCATCTCGCGCCACGGGACGAACCCAGGTAATGTGCAAGAGCTTCGCGGAGGGGGCGATATCCGCGTCCGTCATCCTCATTTTGCAACCACGACCTGAAATTCCGTGCTCGCCGGGCCGAGATGCGCCCCCAAAGCTTGGCCGGAAATCCGGCGAGATCCGGGTCGCGCATTCGAAACGGGCGGCTTTCCGCCGAGCCCAGGCCCAGGAAGGCCTTCGGCCGGGCATACGCTGAAATCACCCGGCGGACGTAGGTGGGCGGCTTCAACAACTCAGTCCGAGCGGGTTCGCCCGCTGCTACGCGATGATTCACCCACGTACCTGAACCGACGCGGGAGGACAGGTATCCCTCCGCTTGCAGCCGTTCGAGCACACTCACTGCCGTGCCGCGCGAAAGGCAATGCAGACGCGCAAAATCTCTCGACGCGGGAAGTCGGGTTCCGGGCCCGAGCCGGCCTTCCAGAATCGCGCTGCGCAATTCCTCGTAAAGCCACTGCGTCAGGGTCTGATGCGGCCGGCGATGGTTGAGCGTGAGTTCAAAAGAGCTGATGGTCTTAGGCACGCGTTTCCATTTGGTACAAAGATGTCGCCCTAAAATGGCTCTATCCATTGTACCAATAAAAACGTAACATGAGCCTTGGGCTTCGACCAACACGTTGCAGCTTTGCAGGGGCGGCCATTCGCCGGCCGGCAGACGACATTCCGGCGCACGGGAGGCTGAGGAGGGTTTGATGCTTACCAACTACTTCTATTGGCACTACCTTTTTTGGGGGCAGTTGACCGGCATAGTTTTCCTCATCGTGGGGCTCATTTCCGTTCGAAAGCAACTGTCTTCCAGGCCGGATGACTGGCCCGTATTGGGCCGCGTATTTGTGGCTGCTCCCTTGGCGTTGTTCGGAGCCGGACATCTGGTGGGAGCGCAGTTCATGGTGTCGTTGGTCCCGGCGTGGATGCCGTGGCGCCTGTTCTGGGTATACTTTGTGGGTCTGGCGGAAATCGCCGCATCCGCGAGCATGGTGTCGAGGAAGTACGTGCGCTTGTCGGCCACGTTGCTCGGAATCATGTTCTTTATCTTCGTGCTGACGATCCATTTGCACGACGTGCTCAGAACTCCCTACGACCGATTCAGGTGGGCCGTCATGGTGCGGGATCTGGTTTTCGGCATCGGCGCGTGGGCGCTGGCGGGTGCCGAGATGGAAGAACATCACGTTCCCGGGGGGCGCGCGTGGATTGCAAGCTGCCGGACAGTTTTTGGGGTGGTGCTCGTTTTTTACGCGGTCGAGCACTTTCTGCATCCTAAGTTCGCCTTGGGCGTTCCGCTCGAACTCCCGACGCCGGCATGGGTACCTCTCCCCACGCTCTGGGGTTATGTCGTAGGCGCGATGCTGCTGGTAAGCGGCGTTTCGATCCTGATCAACAGACATGCTCGTGCCGCCGCCACCTGGCTTGGACTCGGCATTACGCTGGTGGTGGTGTTCTATTATCTGCCGATGGTCGTGCCGGCAAAGTTGCCGTCGCAACTGAACACAGCGGTGGATTACATCGCAGACACGCTACTCTTCGCGGGAAACATTTTTCTTCTGGCGGGTGCAATTCCAGCGGCGCGAAGCCTGTCCTCTCTGCTTTTAAAGCCTCGCACAGAGCATACGGAGGGACTTCGTGAACTTCGTGCTTAGTTCTTTTCCAGCCGCAGAGAGCGGGGAGAGTGCTCTGACCGAAAGGTAACGGGAATGGAAACAGCGACGACGCTAGCTGCAACCACAAACGGTTCCGGAGGGGCGCCAGCCGACGCAACACCACCCGGACACTTCCGCCTGGAATCTGTCGATGTCCTGCGCGGCGTGATCATGATTCTGATGGCGCTCGATCACACTCGCGATTTTCTGGGCAATACAAGCATCGGCCCTACCAACCTGGACCAAGCCACCGTCAGCCTGTTCTTCACACGTTGGATCACCCATTTCTGCGCGCCGGTTTTCTTTCTGCTCACCGGCACCGGCGCCTATCTCTCGTTGCGTAGAAAATCCAGGCGCCAGTTGTCGCGATTCTTATTCACCCGGGGTTTGTGGCTGATCTTTCTCGAGCTGACGATCTTCCGCTGCCTGGGATTTCAATTCAATTTCGACTATCACATGACCATTCTCAATGTCCTGTGGGCGCTGGGGTGGGCAATGATCGTCCTCTCCGTGCTGGTCTATCTGCCCGTGGCATTGATAACTGCGCTCGGCCTGGTGCTGATCGCCGGGCACAATTTGCTCGACTCGGTTCAATCCTCGAATCCGATCTGGACGATTCTGCACTCGCCGAATTTCATCCTGCAAAGTCCCCAGCATTCTGTGTTCATCGCCTATGTGCTCATTCCCTGGGTTGGGGTTACGGCCGTCGGCTTCGGCCTTGGACAAATCTATAGCTGGGCATCTCAGCGCCGGCGAGCGTTCCTGTGGCGCGCCGGACTCGGAGCCGTGGCGGCCTTCGTGATTCTTCGCGGCGTCAATGTCTACGGCGATCCGCTTCGCTGGAGCAGGCAGAAGTCCGCGGCCTTCACCGTGATTTCCTTTCTGAACACCAACAAATATCCGCCATCGCTCTTGTTCCTTCTGATGACGCTGGGTCCAGCGCTGCTTCTTCTTTGGGCGGTTGACGGCCGGACGCCGCGGTTTCTGCGGCCGGCGCTCATCTTCGGAAAAGTGCCGATGTTCTATTATCTGCTGCACATTCCCCTCATTCATCTCATCGCGGTCGCGGTGTGCTACGCGCGTTACGGACACGTACATTGGATGTTCGAGTCGCCCAACGTCATGCAGTTTCCGGTCACTCCTCCGCCCGGATGGGGGCTCTCCTTGCCCATTGTTTATCTGCTTTGGGCGTCGGTCGTCATCGCGCTTTTCCCGCTTTGCCGGTGGTTTGCCGGCGTGAAGCAGCGCCGCAGCGACGCCTGGCTCAGTTACCTGTGACGTGAAGATCACCAACAAGACACGATGACACCAAGCAACGAGATACCGGACGAAGGAGTTGTATTCCCTGGTGCCCTTGTGCCTGGATGGTTCAGAGCTCGTCTGAAGCGCGGGTAAAAGACACACCTTTGGCTTCCGGGCCGGCGGAGATGATGGCTACGCCAAAGCAGAGCACCACCACGGCGAGGCTTCCCATGGATTTCGAGTAGCTGAAGTGTTCGCCGAGCACGGCCTCGAGGTAGCCAATCGACGACGCAATCAGCACTCCGAGCTGGTAGGCGAAGCCGGGGAAGAATCCCCGAAGCTGCGGCGGCGACAGCTCATTGATGTGCGCTGGAATCACGCCCCAGGCGCCTTGCACCATAAATTGCATGATGAACGCCCCCAAAATGATCAGTGGTTTGCTCGGCGCCATGATCCATAGAGGCACGGCGGCCAAACCCAGCGATTCCGCCCAGACCATTGCACGCCGCCTCCCCTTGCGGTCGGAGAGGTGCCCGAAGGTGAGGCCGCCCAGAATCGCGCCCAGCATCGAGAGGCCGGTAATCAGCGCCGTGGCGTCGACACCGAAGTGACGCTGGTGTTGCAGAAAGGTGGGGTACAAATCCTGCGTGCCGTGCGAGATGAAATTCATGGCCGCCATCAGGGCAACCAGATAGAAGAACAGCCGCGAGTTCTTGAAAATGGCGCGCCGGTAGGTGGACCAGTCGGTGCGCGACTCTCGCCACGCCTGAGGATCTTCGACGCGCAGGCAAATCAGCATGGTCAGCAATCCCGGCGCGGCCCCCACGAAGAACATGGCGCGCCAACCCCAGCGCGGAAAGACGGTATAGTAAGCGATTGCGGCCAGCACGTTGCCGAGCGCGTAACCCTCCTGGAGCAGCCCGGAAAGAATGCCTCTCCACTTGGGCGGCGCCGACTCCATGGCGAGCGATGCGCCCACGCCCCAGTTGCCGCCCATGCCGATTCCATAGAGCAGACGGAGCAGAAAGAATTGGGTGTAGTTCTGCGCCAGCCCGGACATCACCTCCATCAGAGTGAAAAACGCGACGTTGGCCAGCAGCACGAGCCGCCGGCCGTAACGATCGGCCAACAGTCCGAAAACGAAAGCGCCCACCGGGCGCATCGCCAGCGTGATCGTGAGAGTCAAAGCGAGGGCAGGGATCGAGCGGCCAAAGTTCTTGGCCACGGCGGAGAGAACGAACACCACCACGAAGAAGTCAAAGGCGTCGAGCGTCCAGCCGAGAAATCCGGCCGCGATAGCGTAGCGGGCGTTGCCGCGGCTGTCCTGTAGATCCATCGTGTCTCACCACCAAGTCACGAAGACATCAAGCCAGCTAAAGCATTCGACATTCTACAACAGCTCCGCCATCAAGCAGCGCGGCCGGTGAGTGGGGACCTGCGGATTTGGCGGGTCATTTGCCGCCCACGACCAGAATCGATCCCAGACGGTAGCGCCGGTGCCCGTCGTCATCGGGCAAGGGAAGCGCGATCACCGGTTCGCCGGTGGCGGTTCCCACGGAGATGTAGACGCCGAACTTGCCCGGTTTCAAAATGTGCGCCGGAGGCAGCGTATAAGCGACTCGCGGCTGATCGTTCTCTTCCACCGCTTGCCCCAAATCTCTCCGGGAAATGACCTTCGCCTGGCCGGGCGGCCCCACCGGCAACTCGCGCACGTCGAAGTCTTGGTCAACAAATACGCCGGCGATCCCGCCCTTCTCGTCCTTGAGGGTGAGGGTGGGATGGCCGCCCGGCAAGCAAGGCGCCGCGCCGGCATTGCTCCATGAGTAGCCTATAAATATAGGCCCTGCCGTCTGCACCTCCGCCGGCCAGGAGGCCTCCACCAGTTGCAGGCGGTAGCCGAGCCGCAGGTTGATCCTGTCGATCAGCGGGCGGTTGTCCGCCCATCCGGCCTCACCTTTACGTTGGCCGGTTTGAGGTCGCGATGGACGATGCCGCGCTCGTGCGCATATTCCAGTCCATCCGCGACCTGCTTCACAACGGGCAAGGTTTCATCGAGCGGTATGGGAACGCCCGTAGACGTGCCATTAGCGGTGGGCGGGGCAAGCCCGGTCCCAACCGTCGCACCCGCGATGCGCTCCGCCAGCGTCGGTCCCTCCACGAGTTCCATCACCAGCGCGCAGTTCCCGTTGGACTCCTCCAGACCGTGAATCGTGGCGATGTTGGAATGGTTCAGCGAGGCCAGCACCTGCGCCTCACGTCGGAAACGCGCCATGCGTTCAGCGTTCTTGGCAAAGGTTTCGGGCAGGACTTTCAGCGCCACATCCCGCCCCAGCTTGGTGTCAGTGGCGCGATACACTTCCCCCATTCCACCCGCACCGATTCGCTCCACGATGCGATAGTGGCAGAATGTCTCGCCAATCACGGGGATGAATCCCATACTGTCCCGCCAACCTAAGCCCCTGCTCTTAGGAAATAATGTCACATTCCAATCGCTCAAACAATCCTGCACTTCGGATCTTATTTTGCCATTCCGCCGTTCTCTTCCACACCGTGGCCGCACTTCGACATTCAAGGGCTTGGCGAGATGCGGCAGGGGGGATTCGCGCGAGGTCGGCGCGTGATAGCTATCGACAGCAGCCCATACCACCAGCAATCACGCAAACTCTCCGGTGTTCGAGGAAATAGGTCCGTTCTTGTCGCTAGTGTTTATCACCGAGACTGCGGAAAATCGGATATTCCGGGCGAATTACAGCCCACTCGGAGATTGGAAAGGATCCTTCGCTTCGCCCCGGATGAGGCATTCCGAGTTTCTTCAAACTCTCCGATGCGCCGCGCCCGCTTGGCCGGCCTCCTCTGATCTCCCAACGCGGTTTTTACAAGAAAAGGACTAGGGCCAGACATTCACGTGACAACAGCCTCGGCCTCTTTCGCGATACTGCCCTTAGTGCCTCGGCCGGCTGAAGCGCTTCCCGGTGCGACGGAATTGGGAAAACGCAAAGGAGACGAACATGAGGTTGTTTCTGCGAGCGAGTGTGGCAGCATGCATGATCGCCGCTGCGATGATTGGCTCAGAATCGGCATTTGGACAAGCGGGTACGCTGGACCCGACCTTTGGCAACGACGGCACAAGTCTCACCAGCTTTGGGACCAACGGGGTGGGGATCATCGACGCGCTGCAATTGCAAAGCAACGGCAAGATCCTTGCTCTTGTCGCGTCAGGCGCCAATGTGGTAGCGCGCTTTACGACCTTGGGCGCGCTGGACACTACGTTCGGCAACGAAGGAATCGCACCGCTGATCGACGGGGTCGCCGTCAGCATGATGCAGCAGTCGAACGGCCAGATCGTGCTGGCGGGAACACTGGCGAATTCCAGCGGCAACTTCCTGGCCGTGCAACGCCTGAACGCGAACGGCACACAAGACACCTCCTTCGGAAACACCGGCCTCGGTCTGGCTAGTCTGGGCGGCCGCGCGCTGGGAGTCGGTGAAGTCGTCTTAGTCCAACCCAATGGCAGCATCCTGGTGGGCGCGCAACTGGAGCCTACCGGCCGGCGCCAGCCATTCCAAGTAATGTTGGCGCGATTCACCTCGAAGGGTGTGCTGGATCCGACGTTTGGAAGCGGGGGAATCTCGGTGGCAACCGGGTCCAGCGGCTGCACCGCCCTTGCACTGCTCGCGAATGGCAACTACCTGGTGGTCAGTGCGCAGGCGGTTGCAGAGTTTTCGGCCTCCGGCAGCGTCTTGTCGACCGTAACGCCGGGCACCTTGGTTGCCAGCAACGGCAGCAACGAACCGCTCAGCAGCGGCAGCGTCTTCCAGCCGAATGGCGACTATCTTCTTAACACCGAACTCTTCGTCGGCGAAGAGTCACGCGGCCACAATTGCTCCGTCCAGGTGTTCCGTTTCACGGAAACCGGCGCGGCGGACACCAGTTTCGCAGATCCGTCGTTCCATTTCATCGGCGTCGGGGGCCCCGACATCGAGGCTCTCCCGCTCGCGATCGCCATGGCGCCCAACGGGGACATCGTGGTGGCGGGCAACCAGGAAATGTTCGCGCAAAGCGGCGACACCATCCTCAATGGCCTTGCGCGCCTGACGCCCGCCGGTGAGGTGGACACCACTTTTGGCAGCGGAGGGACGGTTGCCAATACTGACCCTACACCTTCGGGGTTCGCCGCCGTCGTCGTCCAGCCGGACGGCAACATCGTGGTTGCCGGCATAACCACCAACAGTGAGTTGTTTCTGAGCCGCTATCTGGGGCAGTAACGGGCGGGAGTGGCGCATACAAAAAAGCAAGTTGTGCGCCACTCCCGCAGGCCGAGAGAAACGCAGACTTTCGCGTTGCGCCAGGGGCGGTCCTTGGCGTGGATTTCATCCGAGCCTAACCATGGTGGGTTCAAGAGATGATAAGATTCCTGTTCAGTCTTTCTTCGGCAGGTCACACCGACGCCGGTTCGAACTCCAGAGCGGGCGGAGCGGCACGCTGGCGGGCAACGAGGTTTGTCGATTATGAAGACCGCGTTTTTCATTTCGGCAGCGATTCTGGCCCTGAGCGTCGGCATCTCACTGGCGGGCGCCGCCCAGGACCCGGCGAGTGATCAAGGCCCGCTCATTGTGGAGGTACAACCGAACGGGACACCGAAACTTTCACGTCTCAAGCCGGGCGACAGATTGCAGGGAGAGGTCAAGAACGGAGTGTATTCGGGAGAACGTGAGCTGATACCATCGGGCAGCCCGATTGAGTTGACCGTTTCCAGCATCGAGCGCCGGCGACGAGCACCCAGTGACCGTTGGCCGTGGGTGGTGCGATTGTTCACCCCAAGGCGAACTCGTTGCCCGTCCACGCTTGCGGCTACGGTGCATCTCCCAGACGGGTCGAAGCGGCCGTTTTCGCTGACCTTCGTGTCCGCCACGCAGGAGGTGGAATTGACCGCAAAGAAAGAGTCTCGGGAATCGAGGGCGAGCCGGTTGCCTGGGGGTAAGCACAAGCCGGGTATTAATCCAACGCTCGTGCTTGAGCTCGGGCGGCCCACCGATGAAGAGGCGCGGTCTGATGGCTTCACGCCCATTCCGGCAACCGCACGGGATGGCGTCACCGCCGGGACCGTTGCGCATGTGAGGCTTCTGCACGATCTGCGTGCCTCGCAGAGCCGCACGGGCGACACGTTTATGTCGCGTTTGGCGGAGCCCGTGTCCCTGAGCTCCGGAGTGGTCCTGCCGGAAGGCTTGTTGGTACAGGGAAAAGTCGTCCAAAGTGTTGCGCCCCGTCGGCTCTGCCGTTCGGCGTCCCTAGCGGTATCCTTCACGGAATTGTTGCTTCCTTCCGGACGGAAAACTGTGATCTCAGCTTCGCCGTCGCGTGTTGTGGTCGACCGCGCATCCGGACTGCGGATGAACAACGAGGGCGAATTGAAGGGCGCAAGGCCGGGCAAGGCACGCCTTCTTATTGATCTCGGGGTGACCGGAGGGATTTCCAAGGTCAGTGACGATTCGTTTCAGCTCGTCGTCGAGGCTCTGGTCTCGACCGCAACGGATGCATCGACGGCGGGCAGCGCCCGAATTGTGGCGGCGGTCTTTTCCGGAGTCTATATGCTCACGCGCCATGGACGGGACGTAACCCTGCCGCGCTATACAAACATTGCAATAACCTTTGATCGGCCGGCGGCGCCGGCGTCTGCCGCGCCATAAACGCCCGCTCGACTCAGTCATCAGGATTGAAGGCGTGGTGTAGCCCGCATGGCGCCCGGTCGAGGTGTGATCAGGAGCCACCAACGCGAAATGGGCCGCCCTGAAACCTCCGCTTCCCAGTATTGGTATTGTCAAATACCTTGCTTGCCATGGACCCCGCCACCGGCTCGCTCGACGGACTGCTAAAAGTAATGTCGGCTGCGCCGGCGTGAGAGTAAGATAGCTCTTCTTGATCGCTGGCCTGCGGGTGAAATGGCCGAGGATAGCCTTCATGAAAACATCTGCTCTCGAACCTCTTCGATATCTCCGTCAGGATGAAATGAGCGCGATCCACCAGGCTGCGCTGCAAATCCTCGAGCGCACCGGGATGTGGATCGATCACATCCAGGCCTTGGAATACCTTCGCGCGGCCGGTTGCCGGGTCGACATGGATTCCCGGATCGTGAAGTTTCCTGCTGAACAGGTGGAAGCCGCGGTGGCCCGCATGCGCCGCAATTCTCAGGATCCCGGCCGCTGGCCCAAACGCCTGTCGGTCCGCTACTCCCAGGTGCGTTTTGATGCGCAGCCTTTCCAGATCCACGAAGACTTCACCGTGAGCGGAGGCGGCTTCTGCTGTTTCATCTGGGATATGGCGGGCGAGCGGCGTTACGCCACGCTCGAGGATGTTCGCCAATCGTTGAAGCTTGCCGACCAACTGGACCAGATCGCCTATACCGGGCTTCCATGCTCCGCGCAAGATGTGCCCGTGGAGATCCGGCCCGTGGCGATGGCGGCCGAATTGGTGAAGGCCACACGCAAGTACGGTGGGATCGAGACCTTCCAGCGCAAGGACGTGGGTTATGTCACCCGCATCGGCGAGATTGTCGCCGGCAGCCGCGAGGCGCATCGGCGAAATCCGATCCTGGTGGGTTATGCGGAAGCGCGCACGCCCTTGTGCATCGACGCCGTGATGGCCGACGTGATGCTGGCCCACCTGGAACTTGGCTTGCCCCAGAGTCTCGACACTATGCCCAACGGCGGGGCCACCGCGCCGGTGAGTCCGCCGGCAGTACTGGCGCTGGGGGTTGCGGAAACTCTCGGCGGTTTGGTGTTGGGGTACGCCGTCGATCCCAATGCTACGATGACCGTGGATGTGACCCCCGGTTACTGCGACATGCGTGCCATGCAATTCCGCTGCGCGGGCGGGGAGCGCATGCCGCTGCTGGCGGCGCGTGTGCAGCTTATCTCTGAGTATTACGGCTGTCCCTCCGGCGCGCATGCCGGGAAGTCCGACGCGTGCGTGCCGGGCATCCAAGCGGCGGTGGAGAAATCCATTTCGATGTATGTGGCCGTGATGGCAGGGGCCATTGGCTTCGGCACGGTGGGCCAACTGGAGAATATGATCACCTTCTCACCGCTGCAACTCGCGATCGACAATGAGATGGCCCGCTACGTGCGCTACTCCATACGGGGCTTTGAGGTCAATGATGAAACACTCGCGCTCGAAGTGATCCAGGAGTTAGGCCACGGCGGCCAGGCGTTTGACCACCCCCACACGGTTCGCAATTTCCGCAAGCTGCAAATGCTCTCGCCCTTCTTTGACCTTTGCCCATGGGGCATGGGAGACAGTCTGGATCGGGAGCGGTTCGAGAAGCGCGCCGCCGCGAAAGTGCAGCAGGCACTGGATGCAGAATGCGCTCCCGTTTTAACGCCTGATCAAGTAGAGGCCATTGACGAGGTCGTAGAAGAGGCGGCCATGGATTACAAAGTGCGATACCCAATTTAGTGAGGGTTACATAATACCGTGACGGACCGACCCCCTCACCTGTCCGTCGGCTCACGGACACCCTCTCCCCCAAGGGGGCGAGGGCATAAACGCGGGTTATCCGGAGGTTCTTCATGCGTTCTCTTGAGAGAGTTCGAGCGCTCATCGCGGGCCAGCCCGTTGATCACCTTCCTGTCCAGCCGGTCATTATGATGTTCGCAGCCCAGCACATGGGCATTCCGTTCATCGATTACACTCGCGACGGGCGGCGAATGGCCGCCGCACAGAGCAAGCTCGTTCATGACTTTGGCATCGATTGCCTGCTGACCTGCTCCGACCCGGCGCGCGAGGTGATCGACATCGCCGGGGAGGGCAGCGTCAACTGGTACCAGGATCAGGGCCCGGCGATTTGCGAAGCACGAGCCGCGCTGCTGGAAAAGTCGAGGTTAAGCAGCTTCCGCATTCCCGACCCGCTGGGCGGGGGCCGGATGCACGATCGGATCAAGGCCATTGAGATCATGCACCAGGAGTTCGGCGGCGACGTCTCGATCGTGGGCTGGGTAGAAGGTCCGCTGGCGCTCGCCGCGGAGTTGCGCGGCTTGACTCGCGCCATGTTGGATTTCCTGGACGACCCCGCTTTCATGAAGGACTTGCTCGATTTCACGGCGCAAGTGGCCGTGCATTATGCGGAGGCGCAGATTCAGGCCGGCGCTGACACGATCGGTATGAGTGACGCCGCGGCCAGTATGATGGGGCCGCGGCACTACAGCGACTTCCTGTTTCCGCGCCAACGGCGCGTCGTGGAATCCATTCGGCAGGCCCATCCGGAGGTCATCGTTCGGCTGCACATGTGTGGAAACACCGATCCCTTGATTTCCCAGATGAAGCAACTCCCGGTGCAAATCTTCGAACTGGATTCGCCTACGAACCTGGCTGCGGCACGCTCCTGCTTGGGACCGGACGCCGTAATCCTGGGCAACGTCTCAACTATCACGGACATGTTGGAAGGAAGTCCCGATCAAGTTTATCAGGCATCCCGCCGATGCCATGAAATCGCCGGGAAGGCGCACATTGTCGGTACAGGCTGCGAGGTGCCGCCTGCGACCCCGCCCGAGAATTTACACGCGATGGTCCGCTATTCGCGAGAGCATTCGCCCGAACCGCCTTTTACGCCGCACTCGAGCGGAGCTTGCTGACCACGGATCGGCAGGTGAAAGGGGGCTACATGAACTTGGAATTGGCAATCAAGGGCCTTTCCAAAACCTATGCCAACGGGGTGAGAGCACTGGACGACGTGGCCCTCACCATCCCGCAGGGTATGTTCGGCCTGCTGGGTCCGAACGGCGCCGGTAAGAGCACGTTGATGCGAACCATCGCGACACTCCAGGAGCCCGATTCAGGAAGCATGCGCCTGGGGGATCTCGACCTCTTGAAGCAGAAGGATGAGTTGCGAAAGCGACTGGGCTACCTTCCTCAGGAATTCGGCGTCTATCCCCGCATTTCGGCGCAGGACATGCTCGAGCACCTGGCAGTTTTGAAGGGAATCGGTGGGGCCGGGCAGCGCAAGGAATTGGTCGCAGCCATGTTGAAGCGCTGCAACCTCTATGAGGTCAGGAAAAAACCGTTGGCCAGTTTTTCCGGCGGTATGCGGCAGCGATTCGGAATTGCTCAGGCGCTAATCGGTAATCCCCGACTGCTGATCGTGGATGAGCCCACGGCCGGCCTCGACCCCAGCGAGCGGAACCGCTTCTACAACCTGCTGGCCGAGATCGGCGAGCACGTGATCGTGATTCTCTCCACTCACATCGTGGAGGACGTCATGGACCTCTGCACCCAGATGGCTATCCTCCATCAAGGCCGCGTTCTCTACGAAGGCCAGCCGGACGAGGCCCTGGCCGAGTTGCGAGGCCGGGTCTGGCAACGCTCCATCGCCAAGGCCGACTTGCCCGCCTACGAGCAGCGATATCGGGTTATTTCCAGCCGCCTCGTGGGCGGACGGCCTTCTCTGCACGTGCTCAACGCCGCGGTCCCCGACGACGGCTTCACCCCCAGCGCTCCCAACCTCGAAGACGTGTTTTTCACCAAGATCCGCGGTTGGAACTGAGAGCATGTGGCGCGGGCGTCTCACCCGCTGTCGCGGGAGCGTCCCGCTCCCGCGCACGGGCAGGGTGCCCGCGCCACAACTTCTGCCGAGGAACGCTTCATGCTCTGGCAAATCGCCCGGTTCGAGATTCGCTACTGGCTCCGCTCCTGGATGCTCTGGATCTTCACCTTGCTCATCGCCGCCATGATTTTCGGCGCGGTGAGCTCGGACCACGTCCAGGTGGGCGGGGCGTTGTCCAATACTCTTCGCAATGCGCCCTTTGTCATCCAGACCTTTTACGCCCTCATCGGCATTCTGACCCTGCTATTCTCGACGGCGTTCGTCAATTCCGCCGCTTCGCGTGACTTCAGTCACAACACCTACCAGATCGTCTTTTCAACGCCCATCAGCCGTAAGGACTATCTCTTCGGCCGCTTTCTCGGCGCCACGCTGGTTTCCATCATTCCCATGCTCGGTGTTTCGGTGGGCGTTTTGCTGGCCAAATACATGCCCTGGGTCGAGCCCGAACGCTGGGCGCCGGTTTACTGGGGAGCGCACCTCAAGGGCATCCTGTTGTTTGCCGTTCCCAATGCCTTCTTCGTGGCTGCGGTCATGTTCACCGTCGCTGTGCTGGCGCGCAACGACATGGTTTCGTTCGCGGCCGCGCTGGTGTTTCTGGCAGGGTACGCAGTCGCGGAGTCTCTCACCCAAAACCTCGAGCACGAACGCCTCGCCTCGTTCCTCGATCCCTTCGGCATCCGCCCCTTTTACGTGGCCACCAAGTATTGGACGGTAGCTGAGAAAAACACTCTGGCGATCGGCGCCAGCGGCCTGTTGCTTTGGAACCGCGTGCTTTGGCTGGCGGTGGGCGGCGCTTTCCTGGCGTTTGCATACTTCCGTTTCAGCTTTGCCGAGCGGCGCACCAGGGCCAAGCGCGTTCGTAACGACGCCGTTGTCCCTGCGCCCTCGGTGGCGTCCGCGCCGGCTGTCCCCGCAGCCTTCAGCGAAGCTCTTTGGCCCAAGTTCTTCGCCTCGTTCAAGATGCACTTGCTCGGAATCGTCAAGAGCACCGTGTTCGTGATCGTCTTGCTTGCGGGGCTGCTCAACTGCGTCCCCAGCATCATTCTGAGCGCCCGCGAGGGCTACGGTAACAGCACGCTGCCTGTCACTTACTGGATTCTCGAGATCATCAACAGCGAACTCTATGTGTTTATCCTCGCCATCATTACCTTCTACGCCGGCGAACTCGCATGGAAGGATCGCGAGCGGCGCATGGACGAGATTCTGGATTCGCTGCCTACTCCGGAGTGGCTGGCGTACCTTTCCCGGCTCACGGCGCTGATCGTCACCGCGCTGCTGGTGCAGTTGATCGCCCTAATGAGCGGCGTCGTCGTCCAGGCCGCTTACGGTTATCACCGTTTTCAGCTCGGCCTCTACCTTCAGCAGCTCATCGTGCGCGACGGCGCTTTCTTCCTCTGTTTCGGCATTCTGGCGTTCCTCATCCACGTGCTTTCTCCCAACAAGTATGTGGGCTACTTCCTCTTTATCGCTTTTGCGATCATCAACTCCCTGATCTGGGATCCCTTGAACGTGGCGACGAATCTGGTGAAGTTCGGCACGGCCCCCGAGGTGACTTACTCGGACATGTTCGGCGACGCTCCCTACATCGCGGCCTGGCGCTGGTTCACGCTTTATTGGGTTCTGTTCAGCGGACTTCTGGCTATTGCCACCATTATGTTGTGGCGGCGCGGCCGGCAGACGGGTTGGCGCGATCGCTGGCGGAACGCTTGCCTGCGCTTCCGGAAGCCGTGGCCGGCCCTGACCTTGGGCTGCCTCGTGGCCTTCACCGCCACCGGGGGGTGGATCCATTACAACACGGAAATCCTGAACGCCTTGCTGGGGCCGAAAGACGAAGAGCGCCGCCAGGTGGATTACGAGAAGAACTACAAGCAGTTCGAAAAGCTGCCCCAGCCGCGCCCGCGCACCGTGAAGTACCAGATCGATATCTTCCCTGCCACGCGCAACATGCTCCTGCGTGGTGAGGAGGTAATCCAGAACCCGTACCCGCAGCCGCTCAGCGAAGCCCACTTCACGCTTAACGGGAATTACGACACCACCATCGTGATCCCCGGCGCGGTCCTCGCCAAGGACGACGCGCGCTTGCATTACCGCATCTACCGCTTCACCACGCCGCTTCAACCGGGCGAGAGCCGCACCATGAGCTTCACGGTGAAGAGCCATAACCGCGGCTTCGAGAATTGGGTGAGCACCAATGAACTTGTGCAGAACGGGACTTTTTTCAACAATATGGTCGGGCCGGTGATCGGTTACGTACCCGTGGGCGAACTCCATGACCCGAACGAGCGGCACAAGTACGGGCTGGGAGAACAGGAACTGATGCCCGCGCTCGAACGGAACTGCGCCGACGACTGCCGCGACCACTACATACCCGGGCACGCCGACTGGGTGGACCTGGACACCGTCATCGGCACCTCGCCGGATCAGATCGCCATCGCGCCGGGGTCGCTCGTGCGCGAGTGGCGCCAGAACGGCCGCCGCTATTTCGAGTACAGGCTGGATCACCCTTCGCTTTTCTGTTTTTCGTTCCAGTCGGCCCGCTACGAAGTTCTCCGCGAAGACTGGAACGGGATCAAGCTGGAAGTCTACTACGACCGCAACCATCCCTGGAACGTGCCGCGCATGATGAACGCTCTCAAGAAATCGCTCGATTACTACACGCGCAATTTCGGCCCGTACTACCATAAGCAAGCGCGCATCATCGAGTTCCCGCGCGTCGGAACGTTCGCTCAAGCCTACCCGGGCACCATGCCTTATTCGGAGTCCGTCGGCTTCATCGCCAACCTGAACCACCCTGACGACATCGACATGGTCTTTTACGTCGTGGCGCACGAGATGGGCCACCAGTGGTGGGCTCAACAGGTGATCGGCGCCAATATGCAAGGGGCCACGTTCCTCTCCGAATCGCTGGCGCAGTACTCAGCGCTCATGGTTATGGAGAAGGAATACGGCCGCGATATGATGCGGAAATTCCTGAGCTACGAGATGGATCAGTACCTTCGCGCACGGGGCCGCGAACGGCTCAGGGAGCGCCCCCTGCTGACGGTGGAAATGGAGCAGGGCTACATCCATTATCGCAAAGCCAGCGTGGTGCTTTATTACCTGAAGGAGATGATCGGAGAGGAGAAAGTGAACGCCGCGCTGCGCAAGCTGATCCGGCAGTACGCTTACCACGCGCCGCCCTACCCGACTTCCTGGGCCTTGGTGGACGCACTGAGCGAACAGACACCGCCGCAATATCAGAATTTGATCAAGGACCTGTTCGAGGACATCACCCTCTTCTCCAACCGTGCCCTCGACGCCACCGCGCACCGCCGCGCGGACGGAAAATACGACGTCACCCTCGACATCGAATGCCATAAGTTCAAGGCTGATGCCAAAGGCAACGAAACCGAGGTGCCCGTGGACGATTGGATCGACATCGGCGCTTTCGCCAAACCCGAGAATGGCCGCAAGTACGGCCGCACGCTTTACCGTGACCGGGTCCACGTCAGTCAAGCCCGCTCGCGCTACGAATTCGCCACCGCAGAATTGCCGGAGCAGGCCGGTGTCGATCCCTTCCTGCTTCTGGTTGATCGCATCCCGGAGGATAACACCAAGAAAGTCACCCTCGCGGGCCCGGCAGCGCGGTAGTGCCGCGCACGAGCAAATCGAGCGCGCTTAGCTCAGTTCGCTTCCGGCGCCATCGAGACGAACTGGCGGTCGATAGCTCGCTCGATTGCCTTGTTGAACGTATCCCAAGGGCAGCCGGAATCCAAAGTCGCAGACTCGCAACCCGGAATCGACAGGTCTTCCTCCGCCGGCGGTGCGGATAGGGTGAGCGGGGTCGCGCCTCGCATCTGTTCAAGGGTCTGAGCAAGGTACTGCGAGCGCACGAAGTATTTCGCGGCGCCGGGCTCCTGCCAAATTGAAAACACGAGCGCACCGCCGGGTGGCGTATCATCCGCCTGATAGCCCCGCAGGCGCCAGGAGAGCCCCAGCATGCCTGATAGGTTCGACAGGTTGGTATCGTGGCCCGACACGATCAAGACGGCATTTCCCGAACGGTCCAACGCCCCTGTGGTGGTTTTCCCGGTGGCTGCCTGCTGCATCGACTGCAGAACGTGATAGAGCAAGTTGGATCCCCTGGCACGGGCAAGGTAGGAAGTCCGCCGCATCAAGTCAGCGTACTCCGCGTGCAGCTCCAGAATCCGGAACAGTGCGTCCGCGTCGAGGCGGCCCCAGCCCAAATCCTTACTTTGCATGCCTTCCGTGTATTCAAGGAGTAGGTCCTCGCCGAGCGTTGACGCGACGCTCCACGGCTCGTTGAGCTGAACGCCCTTGCCCGTCACAGAAACCCTGATCTCATCCGGAGGTTCAAGCCGTTTTTGCGGGGCGCTTCCTTCTCCCGCGAGCACGGACTCGAGAGTTTCAAAGGCGGCGCGATGCAATTCCCGGAAGCGGCCGGATGGGTCTGACAGACGCTCGCGCACCGCCTGAGCGGCCGTTTCCCAATCCGGCTTTGCGAGACCTGCTTCTAGCGGGTCGAAAAGCGGGTTTTTGCTGCCGGGCGGTTGCGAGTGGACTTCGACCGTGCACCCTGGCAGCAGCGTCTCCGCCAAAGCCCTGCCGGTCTCGAGGGTGCGCTGGTCGATATCCGCATAAACATAGACTTGGTTGGCGTCTGCGCATCCCTGTTGGTGAAGCAACCCCGCGCCCACGAGCCACTCACGGTAGTAAGCCCCCATGAGCTGCATGAGGACCCGCCCATGCGGCGTGAGGTTGCCCGGCGGAACGCCCCAGGCCGGCCAGGGCGCGGTTGAGTACTGGTTCAGGCGGTCGGTTTTCCAAGTTGGTGAGCGCACTCCGTGGCGGGTGATGATGACCACATAACGGAGCGCTGGAGGGGAAGCAGCATTAGCAAATAGACTGGCGGCCAACGCACAGAGGATTAGAGCCAGCCATCGC
>Ga0181538_10002512_pt1 | contig 18980 bp, 13 predicted proteins | sample PEATcosm2014_Bin_40_FD_119773 | JGI IMG/M metagenome (GOLD analysis project Ga0181538, IMG submission 119773) | Peatland microbial communities from MTU Mesocosm Facility, Houghton, MI, USA - PEATcosm2014_Bin23_30_metaG | ecosystem: Environmental > Terrestrial > Soil > Wetlands > Peat | place...
CACCCACCACCCCTGCCCCTCCTCCCGCTGAGGAGGGGAGTAATCTTTATGGCTGTGAACGATGACAGAATAATAAGTTGTTGCGCCGCTTCTCCGCACCGGAAAGAGCAAAAAAATGAAACCCTCGAACCTTGCCCGGCCGTTTTTGGATCAAGCCAGACACCTGCTCGCACAAGTTTATTTGCCGCGCATCGCAGCCTGTCTGCGCGAGCTCACCGCAGAACAAATCTGGTGGCGTCCCAATCCTGCCTCGAATAGCGTGGGCAACTTGGCCCTGCACCTGGAGGGAAACGTCAGGCAATGGATCGTTTCGGGCTTGGGTGGCGCGCCCGACCGCCGCGTGCGCGACTGGGAGTTTTCCGAAGCCGGCCCCATCCCGCCTGGTGCGCTCATCGCGAGATTACGTAGGACAGTCGCGGATGCGGCCCGTGTGATGGGTAAGCTCGACAGCGAGGCCCTCGCCAGGCTTTACTCCATCCAAGGTTTTCGTGTTGGCGGGCTGCGCGCAGTCTTCCACGTGGCCGAGCATTTTTCCCATCACACCGGGCAGATCATTCTGCTCACCAAATTGCTCGTTGGGAAGGACCTGAAGTTCACGCAATTGCCGCAAAAAAGGGAAAAAAGAGGGAAACCGCAGGGCCTTCCTCCCCTCTGAGAAAACCGGTTACAGCCACTCGTGGCAATTCTATCTGCGGTATTTTCTATAGCCGGTGAACCTGTTTGGCGAGGATAACCATAGTACCCGCCGGCACATTCACGCCGGCGATGGTCTGCGCTTGTTCCTCGTAGAAGGGGAGGCCCTTGACCAACAGGGTGGGCGTTCCGCCGCCTCCATTCAGCTCGGACAAACCGCCGACGTTGACGAAATTGGTCTGGCTGTTCGTCAGAACGATGGCTGGCGTGTTCTGAAACATGACGCCGCAGGGGGTGAACGTAAAACCTCCCGTCTTATCGTCATTTGCGACTTGGAGCAACGCCGAGAAGGTTCCCTGAATGGATTGCAACTTGTCGTAGACCTTGTAAGCGGTGACGATCGTAGGCAAGGCTGGCGCGCCCGAGCCGCTCGATGCCGACGGCACGGTGACTTGCCCGTGGACAATGACGTCCTGGCCTACGTTGATGTTGCTTGGACCAAACGGTAGATTGGCAAAATTGACGGACCTTGAGGAATATTGATAGATCGTCGAGGCCGAAAGGTTAACCACCGGCATCGAATCGAGGGAAATCACGCTCGGATCGTTGGGTTCGACATCGCGCGCCCACAGGTTAAAGCTCGTTACATTGCCGTGGGCATCGCGGGTCAGTGATGTGACCGGCCCAATAATAGCCAGTGTAGCGGGCTCCCTGCTCGCCAGTGGGGGGATGACCTCCGTGTATTCGTCCTCGACTGAGGTTGCCACGAAATTACCCACGTCGTCGATGTAAGCATCCACTTCCATGAAACTATCGGTGTACAGTTCGTTGAGGTTGGAAAAGCCATAAAGCTTGGTTGAACCGTTGAGATAAACGGTGGCAAGCGGCGGTGAACTGATGGAAGCGGAAAGCAGTTGCAGTGTGAAGCTGCCGTTATACTGAGTGAGCGGCACTGGAGGAGGAATCGTCACCGAGCGCACAAACCCTACCAAGTCGTTGAGTTCGCCAAACCCCTGGCCCTGGCTTCCTAACGCCGTAATAGGCGTAAGAGTGATTTCCGGCGTCGCACTGACCTGGGTCCTCAGGTTCGACGGATCTAAAGTGATCTTCTGAATCATGTGCAACATATCGAAATCGATCTGAATGACGCTGGGGGCGTTCTTGGCGACGACCAAGGGAGGACTAACCGGAAGCTGGTAGAGCTTCAACGGCTGCATGGTAAGTTCCGCGGTATTTATAGGTAAATTCGGTGGAAGGATCGTCGGATCGTAGAAGATTACAGAAGGCTCGCTGAGATAGATTTGAGCGAGGTTGTAGGTTCCGACACCCGCTGTGCCCATGGAGAGCGGGGTCGTAAAGTCCCGCAAGCAACCGAGGTTGATTCTGATTTCAGGCTCGGCAACGGAGGATGCGTTGATAGGGACCGTCGAAATGGTGGTTTCACCATTGGCAGATGGACCGGTGAAAACCAGGTCGGTAATATTAAAAGGGTACGACACGACATCACAAAGTCCAGGAAGGTCGCCAACCAGAGTTGTCAGCGAACCCGTGGGGATCGCCACCTTCGGCTTGGACGATCCACAGGAGGTCAGAAACGCCACGGCCAATAGAGCCATCAGTGCCGTCGTACCAGTCCATTTGACCATTCCGTCTCGACTTCCTCCACCACTCCTGCACTCTACAAAGCGACTCAAGTACATTGAACACCGGTTAGACAATGAAGTTGGACCCGAGTACGAACTGGCGAGGCGTGCTAGGGCAATCCGCCAAGGGTTGGATCATTTTCCCAGGATTGCTCTCCGTAGGCTGACTGACGACCCTACAAACCGCCTTCTCCCCGATCCGTCTACCTGCAACTCTTCTCTGAGATGACGAACGCTTCCCCGGGGTTTTCCCGCCTAGGACGGTATTTCCCCCTACCTTCCAAACTTGCGAACATACCGTGAATTCACTCACTCTGGCAAGAGCTATTCCGACCCCGTTGGGGTCCAGCCAGTATTATCGGGGATGGGAATCGCAAAACGCAAGGTCAGGAAATTGAACGCCGTTGAGAATCACGGTACGAGCGGTGGTCGAGCCACCTTTGCCTATATTCGATATTGCGAGGAAGCCTCTTCGATAGGGGTATAATTCGAAGGTCGTTCCCGGTCAACCCGAAGCTGCGGTGGCGCCTGTGCTCGGGTCTGGCCCTGTCTGGTGGGTCGAAGTTCCGGTCCAAACAACCGCGTTGGTACCCATTGGGCGTACGCTGAATCATCAGCAAATATAAGTGATGATGGAGATCGCCTCATGATTACAGTCAGCAGAAGAAAGCTCATCAAGCGGACGTCGCTGGCCTGCCTTGGTTCGTTGATTGGGACCAAGGCTGCCTCGCCCCGCCAGGCGCAAGCCGCAGGCGGCACGCCGGGCTTCCAGCCGGCACGCAGTCCGTCCGCCAAGCCCGCCAAATCGAAGCGGGATTTAATGCTCGAAGTTTTAAACATGGGGTCGAAGCCAAGTTATGTGCCCGCCGGCTTCTTTATGCACTTTGGAGTGCGAGGCGACGCCGCTGTAAAGGCGCATCTTAATTACTTCCACGCCACCGGCATGGATCTTGTCAAAATCCAGTTCGATGAACAGACCCTCCCGGCCGACAATCAAGTCCAGAGACCGGAGGACTGGGCAAGGATACCGGTCCTTCCTGAAACCTGGTTCGAGCCCTCCCTTTATCTGTTGAAGAACCTGATCCGGGAAGCCAAGTCCGAGGCGCTGATCATCCAGACCCTGTACTCACCCTACCAGTTGGCGAAGCAGGCGGTGCCGGTGAAACTGCTGCTCGAGCACGTCGAGCAGGATCCCGATTCAGTGTGCCGAGGAATGGAGAACATCACTCTCTCGCTCCTGCACTTCGTACAGGCCGCCGCCCGGGCTGGGCTGGATGGGTTCTACATGTGCACGCAGGGCGGCGAAACCAACCACATCGCCGATCGCAGGCTCTTCAATCAGACGGTTAAGGCCTACGACATGCTGCTGTACAAAGAAGTGTCGCAGTTGACTCCGTACAACATCATGCATATCTGCGACTACGAAGGTTCCTACGAGGATTTCATTCCGCGATTTCGAGACTACCCGGGCCAAGTCGTGACCGTACCGCTTTCGGCCGACGGCAAGCCGTTGTCGCTCAGCCAGGCGGCCGAAATCTTCAAGCGACCGGTCATGGGCGGGCTCAACCGGCTTGGCATCGTGAGCACGGGCAGTCCGGAGGACGTGAGGAAAGCTGCGCTGGAGGTGCTCAAGGACGCACCGGCCAATGTGATTCTGGGCGCCGATTGTACGGTAAGTGCGAAGACACCGATCGAGAACCTGCGCACGGCGATTCGGACCGCGCACGAGTATAGGGCATAGGATCCCGGAGCCAGGTGGGTTCATGCAGGGTCATCTTCCGGGCCGGTGGCTCCGGGGGCGCGAGGAATCCGCGATGCAGTCAACCACCGCTTGCCCCTCCTCTGGAGGATACGGAAAGACGTGTTTGACTGTCATCCTGAGGAGCCCCAGGCGGCGAAGGATCCCCGCACTTCGGTGGAACTACAACTACTGAGATTCTTCGCTTCGCCCAGAATGACAACGTTCTCGGTATTTTCCGCAGCCTGCAAGGCGGAGAAACCAAAGGAGGCGATAGCATGTTGAATAAGGCTGAACAAGAGATTGTATGCGTGGCGCAGTTTACAGCCAAGGAAGGCAAGGAGGAAGAATTGCTCGAAGCGCTGCAAGCGCTTATTCCTTCCACGCGCAGCGAGAAAGGCAATATGCGATATGAACTGAACCAGGCCATCGATGCGCCGCGCACTATTACTTTCATTGAGAAATACGCAAGCCAGGAGGCCTTCGATTTCCACTGCAATACACCTTACATCAAAGAGTTCTTCGACGCCGTCCCGCCCAAGTTGGTGGAAACGTGCGTCGTGACGCTTTACCGAGAGGTGCTCCCATAGCGGGCGGCCAGGCAATGAGGAGAATATATGCCGACACAAGTTCGCATGAGCCGATCGACAATGACCTTCTCAATCATCGCCGCGATCACCGCATTGGGATGCCTGGCTGCTCCCGGACTGCGCACACCACGTGCGTTTGAGTGCATGAAAGTCGGGAAGCAATCCGAAACAGCCGCGGGCATCGGCGGGGCAGGCGGCGCGGCCGCGAACCACAGCATGCGCAGGCTTCGAACTCGAGCCCGCAACCCCCATCTGATCGAGGATGAAAACGGAGTGCCGTTCTTCGTTGCCGGAGTCTGCCCTCAGAGCATCCTGCATTGGTGCACGCCTGCCCAGATGGACGCCTATTTCGCGGACCGGCAGAAACGGCTCTTCAACTTTGCCTGGGTGGTGATCAATGCCTTTGACTCGGAAGGAAAGCAGGCTTTGACGAATCCCACCGACGCGCGGGGCAATTCCATGCTGCTCAACGGCACGAGTTGGAACCCCCAGAATCTGAATCCCGCCTTCGTGGCGTCGGTTGACGCCCTGGTCCGGTCCGCGGCAAGTCACGGCATCTACCTTTTCCTTGATCCGATGAGTTCCGGTTATGAACCTGGACCCGGGGGGTTTGACCCTGCCCAACATTCGACCGACGAAATGCGTCAATGGGGTGAGTTCTGGGGCAATCGCTACAAGGGCTACTCCCATGTTAATTTCGCGTTGGGAAATGACAGGTTGGTTTCACCGCAGGTCGACAGCCTCGTGAGCGGTCTTACTGAATACATGCCGGACCGGCTGTTCACCATCGATTGGATCGGCGGGCCGCCGGACTGGAGCAGCGATGCGGCGGGACCTCGCAAGTTCTACGATGCCGGGCACCGTTGGGTCAACTTGAACGCGTGGTATGAATATCACGCGCCGCAGTGGGCGACTTGGTATCACTACAATATGATCGACCCGGTGATGCCGACGTGCATTTTCGAGACCATGTACGAGCACGTTGAGGCTGGAAATCCGAAGCACATTCTCACACCTCCCGAGACAATGCGGGAAGAAGTTTGGGCGACGGTACTGAACGGCGGTTCCGGGTTTGGCATTCTCGGCTCGCCGGACTGTACCGAGGACCCAATCCGATGGTTGGGCAAAACTCCGGGCGTCGAGCAGGCCCAGTATTGCACCGCTTTGTTCAAAGGTCGTAAATGGTACGACCTCGTACCGGACTGGTCGCATTCGTTCCTGACGAGCCAGCACGGTACTCCAGGGAAGGACGATTTCACTTACGTCTCCGCAGCGCTCTCGAACGATGGCTCCCTGGGCGTGTGCTACTACCCCGGCGAAAGTGGCGAAAAGTTTCAGCTCACCGTCAACATGGCCAAGATGGGAGCTGGCTCAGGGAGTTTACTCGCGCGTTGGTACGATCCCACAGACGGTACGTACAGGACCATCGGCAGAATAGCCAACTCGGGTTCTCGCACCTTCACCACCCCCGGCGCGAATAGCAAGAAAGCTGCGGACTGGGTCCTCGTGCTCGAGAAGTAACGCCGGTTCCCCATCTATGCCTGTTTGTAGGGGGACGGCTTGCCGTCCCCGCATTTTTGCTGGCCCCGAAGAGGGTAGGGCAAGCCCCACCCCTACGCGTTTTCCAAGCAGGGCACTAACGGGTGGGGACAACCAATTGGAAAAACCAAGCCAACCCGATTGCCCCATTTCACTTCGGGTGGTAATATCTGGCCTCGAAAACTCCTCCAGGAGGGTTGAAGATGGGATTTCTTACCCGACGAGCGGCGCTGGCGCGAGCGGGCCAGGTGGGAGCAGGATACGTTCTGGGCTCGGCGACCGCGAATGCTGCCGGGGGTGAAAGTGCTGATCCGCAGCAGAAGAGACTCAAGGTCATCGTTGCGGGAGGGCATCCCGGCGACGCCGAATACGGCTGCGGCGGCACAATCGCCCGCTTCACCGCACAGGGCCACAACGTTGTCCTTCTTCATCTAAACAACGGTGAGTGGCCGAAAGAAAAGGGTGGAGCACCATCGAACGTGCGCGTAGCGGAAGCTGCCAAAGCCGCCGAAATACTCAAGGCGCGCCCTGCCTTCGCCGGGCAGATCAATGGCCACGCCGTCCTGGATGCCGCTCATTTCGACGATTTCCGCAAGATTGTCGAAAACGAGCGTCCGGATATTTTCTTTACGCAGTGGCCCATCGATCACCACCGCGACCATCGCGCCGTCTCAGCCCTGGCGTTCGACGCGTGGCTCCAGATGGGCCGGAAGTTCGCTCTCTACTACTACGAGGTGTCAGACGGAGAAGACACGCTGCAGTTCTCCCCCACCGAGTTCGTGGATATAACGCAGTCGGAACCCGTCAAACGCGCTGCCTGCTACGCACACGCTTCACAAACACCTGACAGGTACTACGCCCTTCAGGACCAGGTTGCCCTGTTTCGGGGGATCGACTCGGGCTTCAAGCGCGCGGAGGCTTTCATACTCCAAGTACAAAGTCCACGTGTTTCACTGCCCTCATGAGGAAAAGCGTCGTACCAAAAGGAGCGTTCGGCGATTCGATGAAAAACATCTCAATGCTTTTATCAATTTTGTGCCTCGCTATCTCAGTTAATGCGCAGTCCGATTCGGTGTTTGTGCGGACGGGCGCTGACGGAAAAAGCTGGACGATCGGGAACGCCCTCGTGGAGCGCGAAATACATTTTGATTCGCAGCACGGCCTGCACACGGTAAGCTGGCGCCATGCGGCGACCGGCACCGATTTTATGAGCGCCGCCGGGCCCGCGAGGTATGCGGGCCGTGAGTTTTCCTTCGACGCCAGTGGAGATTCGTTTGCCGGTTCGAACGGGTCGGCGTGGCAGTTCGTGGCCGCAGAAACCCAGAGCCTCGCACCCTCGGGGAAACTCCTGATCATTCGGCTGAGGGCGAAGGCGAAGCCCATCGAGGTCGCGGTGTCTTATGCGGCATATGAAGGGCATCCTATCGTGCGGAAATGGATCGCCATCACCAACCGGGGCGTGAACGAGATAACACTCTCACATTTGAGCTTCGAAGCCGTGAACATAGCCCCCGGCCCCGCGAGTGTGCTCGAAGCTTCTGCGTTCTACGCCGGCCAACCGCGAGAACTCTTCTTCACGGGAAGGGTTGATGACACGGCCCTGCTGGAAAGGAATTCAAAGACGGGAGAAGGCTTCATCGCGATGAACGAAGCACCCGGCTACCTGAAACGCACGGAACTCTCCGGCTGGGGAGAGGGCGTCGAGGTAATGTACGACACCGACCTATTCCCCTTTGAACGTAGCTTGCCGCCCGGAGAAACCTTTACCAGCGCAAAGAGTTCGATAGCGTTTTGTGTGGACGGCCGCGGAACTGCCGACCCGCGCTGGGTGATGCCGTCCTATACCTCTCAGGTCTTAATGAAGAAGGGCGCAGATTATCAGCCGCCCTGGATTTACAACACCTGGGAGCCGTTCGAGCGCGGCATCACCAAGTCCATCACTATGGATCTCGTCGCCGCCGCCGGGCGCATGGGCTTAGACGTGTTCACGATCGACGACGGCTGGCAAGCCGATTACGGCGACAACACGATCAATCGCAAACTCTTCGAGAACGGTCTCGAGGAAATCCAGGCTGCGGTTGAAAAACAGGGAATGCGCTTGGGACTGTGGGTGCCACTGGCCGCCGTCAGTCCGAACACCGAAGTTTATCGCCAGCATCCGGAGTGGGCGTGCAAGGACATTCATGGGCATCCCAAAACTACGGGTACTATGGCCGGCGCACAAGTCGTGATGTGCCTCGCAACACCGTATCGGGAGGTGGCCGCCAGGCGAATCAGCGACCTGATCGGCCGCTATCATTTGAAGTACGTCAAGGTGGACCTGACGACCGTGTTCAACGCCTACGGCGAGTCTCCCGGCTGTTACGCCCAGGGGCACGACCATCGCACTTGGGCTGAATCTCTGGACCGCATCTACGAGGGTATCCAGTACGTGACCAGCCAGATCTACCGCGATCATCCGGACGTTTTGCTTGACCTCACCTTCGAACTCTGGGGGCAGAAGCACATCATCGATTACGGCTTGCTGGGCGCCGGTGATTTGGACTGGCTCAGCAACGTGGACGACAACACAGCGGATGCGGCGGGTCCGCGACAGGCGCGAACGTTGCTCTACCTCCGCTCGCTCGCCATTCCTGCTGAAACCATGTTGATCGGGAATCTCCAGGCCGACGTGCACCCCATCGAAGAGCGCCTTGCGACGGCCATGGGTTCGGGCCCGCTCTTCCTCGGCGACCTGCGGAAGCTGACGCCCGCAGAACAGGATTGGTACGGCGAGAAGATTCGATGGTTCAAAACACTTCGAAAAGATGTCCCGATCCAGGAGGGCTTCTTCCCGCTCGGCAACTGGGACCAGCCCGGGGCGGCAAAGTGGGATGGTTTCGCCCGTCTAAGCCGCCAAGGCGAAGGAATGATCGCGATATTCAAGAACGAATCGGGCGTGGACAATGCTGAGGTAAAGCTGCCGACCTTCCCGGATGGAACCTTCCGCGTCAGTTCTGCGATGACAGGCAAATCGCTGGGCAACTTCACGGGCCAGCAGTTCCGGCAGGGCTTGCGGTTTCCGCTATCGGCGGAATATAGAGTCGAATTGCTGCAGGTTCGAAAGTAAGTTACCATCTGCGGCTCTGCCACCCTGTCTTGCGGAAAGGCTTCGCCTTTCCGGCCTGCGCCGTTCCTTCAACGAGGTTTTTGGCGAGGCTGCGCCTCGCCGGTTGAGGCTCAGCCTCAACCTCAGAGTAAAATTTGTGGTCCTCCCCGGAAAGGCAAAGCCTTCCCGCAAGGCAGGGCGGCAGAGCCGCCACCAACACGTTCTACCCACCTGCGCGCCGTCGAAGCACCACCGCTGCCTTCAAGAGGGCGATAACCCTGGTTTTTCATTGCCTCGGGCGGGCCAAAGGCCTACGAAGACTCGCTACGGCCTCACTCTCAGTATTCCCTGGAGAGTTATATCCGCTGACGACTTCCCCACCATAATCTCAAAATCGCCGGGCACTACACGCCAATGCATGTCGATATCGAGCAACTGGAGGTCTTCCGGTCCGAGGTTCAGGCTCACAGTCTTGGATCCTCCGGGATCGAGGGCCACGCGAGCAAAGCCTCGAAGCTGCTTGACGGGAGTTGCCACCGGCGCGTACTTCTCATGAATGTAAAGCTGCACGGTTTCGACACCCGCCCTGTCGCCGGTGTTTTTCACGTCCACGGAAACGCGCGCTTCGCCGCCCGAATGAATCTCCGCCGGCGCTATGCGCAGATTGCTATACTCGAAATGGGTATAGCTCAGTCCATAACCAAAGGGGTAAAGCGGCGTCGCGGGCATGTCTGCATAACCCGGCCCTAGCGGGTAACCATCTTTCATAATCATGTAAGCCTTGGAAGGCTTGTAGTTGTAGTAAACCGGCAACTGGCCTGAGTGCCGGGGCACTGAGATGGACAGGCGTCCGGAGGGATTGTAATTTCCGAAGAGCACGTCGGCCACCGCTTCGCCGCCCCGCTCGCCGGGCTCCCACGCCTCCACCAGCGCAGGAACGTGCTCCGAGGTCCAGCGTGTCGAGAGCGGCCGGCCGTTGATGAGTACCACCACCGTGGGCGTCCCCGTCTCGGAAACCGCCTGAATCAACTCCTCCTGCGCTCCTGACAAATCCAGGCTGGCCACATCGTGCCCCTCGCCGTCGGTGGGCCGGCCGCGGAGGTCGCGCCCGTTTGTCTGGTGCTGCCTCTCCCCCACCACCACAATGGCGGCGTCGGCGCCCTTGGCGGCCTTCACGGCTTCCGCAAACCCGCTCTTGTCCGGATCTGTAATATCGCAGCCACGCACTTGGGTGACTTTCGTCTGTGGTGAAACCGCGGCCTTGATCCCCTCGATCACGGTCGTGACGTGCTGCAAAACTCCTTTGGGCGAATAGTCACCCAGTTGATTCATCACGTCATCGGCGTTGGGACCAATCACCGCCACCGATTTGAAATCCTTCTTGAGGGGCAACAGGTTCTTGTCGTTCTTAAGCAGGACAATCCCTTCCCGACCGGCGCGCAGAGCCAATTCCTGATTCGCCTGCGAATGCACCACTTGCACAGCGCGGTCCGCATCGACATAGGGATTCTCGAACAGTCCCAGGCGGAATTTCAGTTCCAGGACCCTGCGCACGGCCCGGTCCACGAGCGCCATGGGGACTCGACCCTCCTCCACGCTCTCGACCAGCGGCCCCATGTAAGCAGGCTCGTAAGTGATATTCAGGTCGACTCCGGCCATCAACCCCAAGAGGCCGGCTTCCTTCTGGGTGGGAACGATGTGCTCATATTGCAGTGTCCGGAAGCCGTGGCCTTCGCTCTCAACCACTCCCTTGAAACCAATTTCCTGCCGCAAGACATCGTTCATCCATTTCACCGAAGCGTGCGACGGCACGTCTTCAACCTCCGGGTAACCTGCCATCACGCCTAAGCCTCCGGCTTTCGTGATCGACCCGATCCAGGGCGGCATGAAGTTCTCGCGCAAGGAACGGTCCGATACTTCGATCGCGCCGCGCTCGAGGCCGCTTGCGGGTTCGCTCTGGGTGGGGAAATCCGTCAGCACCGCGATGACCTTGTCCGGAGCGGAGATGTCGTAACCCTGGGTCGCGCGCACGATGGTCTCGCCGATGCGCATGTAGAGGTATGGATCTTCGGTGTAGGCTTCCTCGTTGCGGCCCATGCGCGGATCGCGATCCACTTCCATCACCAGCGTCGAGAGCATGTGAATTCCCACTGCGCGCGCCTCCGCGGCCGCCGTGGCATAAATCGACTTCACCAGATCCAGGTCAAACGAACTGCCCACGGCCAGACCCTCCGGAAAGACCGTGCCGCCGGGAAACATCGCGCCGTGCGTACCCTCTTCGTCTTCCATTACCGGAATCTTCAGGCGCGTCTGGGTGAGCGCGATTTTCTGAAGCTCGTTGAAGTATTCCGCCTGCTGGCGAGGGCCATCCTTGAGAATCTCATTGGCGAGCGTGAAAAACCCGCACGCCGGGCCGATTTCCTGGGTGTACGTCCCGGCGGTGAACCGCTTGCACGCCTCTGCCTTCGCCGGGATCGTCGTTCCCAGCTCACCAACATAAACACAGGGCAAATTAAGCTGCCCAACTTTTTCCTTCAGCGTCATCCGGCTTATGAGGTCGTCAACTCGCTCCTCGATTGGCCGTTTCGGATCAAGATAGACCGGCTTTCCATCTCCGCCTTGCGCGAGGAGCATCGAGATCGACGCCAGAGTGCCGACGACCACTACAATCAACCACCATAAAGTGTTCTTCTGCATTTTCAGACTCCCCGAGAGCCTACGAAATTTCTCCGATTGTAGTATAAAGACCCAGTGGGAGGCTGAAAAATACGAATCGGGAGATGATATGTTCTTGCTCAGGCTGGCGCAAAGCAAAGCCCTGCGATCCGTCGAATCGTCATGGACAGGGAGAAACGGTAGGACGCGCGGCTGGCGCAGAGCGATTGCTCTGCGTCTCGGCGAGTTGCCATGCCTTGAAACCGCAGAGGTTCGCCCTGCGCCAGCCACGACTCACATCTATTCCTGTTGTCGCAATCTAGCGAGGCCAGGCGACGGGTTTCGCGAAGCCGGCTCGCATTTTCGCATTTTTTGCTTGACAGGCTCCGAGTTCTATGATAGCCTACAAGGATGTTCATTTTATGGACATATTGTCATAGGCAAGGGCCGGCTCACCACGAGCCGCGAGAGATAGCGGGTGGGTCACGGCGCTCGGGGACGCCCGGGAAATAGAAAAAATGAAAAATCGCGGGAACGAAGCTAAGAAGTACTTGAAAACAAAGGGTATCACTGTTTTGAACGCTGCATATTTCGCACGTTTTGCGCGCAAATTGACGGCAATCTGACTCAAACAGGAGCAAAAATCACCACATTTTGCGAAAACGAACCCAAGAACGCGACTCGTATCCCGGTACCGTGAGAGTGACAAAGAGTCGGCTAGACAACCTCGCGACGAGCATTGTGGCCGGGCCGACCTGCGGCCGGTTCGATGCGCCAGATTCCCCTCCTTGAGAAGGAGGGGCCAGGGGTGGTTAACCGATCCGCCGCCACCCCCGCCCTTCCTCCTGCGAAGGAGGGGAATCACGTTCGGAGCGGCCACTCATGCCCGACGGGTGACGGGCACTCTGTAACCACGATAATGTCGTTCCTCGCCGGTACGGGAACGCCTTGTGGTTGCCCGAGGGCGGCCACAAGGGCCGCCCCTACACCCGCTGTTTTCAAAGGCAGAACGTGATCAAGATCCCATACTTTCGCTGGTGGATTGGCTTTCTGCTATTCATTGCCACCGGGCTGAGCTTTTATGATCGCCAGGTGCTTTCGATTCTGGCGCCGGCGATCATGCGCGATGTTCACCTTAATGACGTGACGTACTCGCGCGCGGTCTTCGCATTCATCCTCAGCTACACCGTGATGTTCACGGTGGGCGGCCGATTGATCGACCGGCTCGGACTGCGCATCGGATTGGCGCTTTCGGTAGCGGTCTGGTCGCTCGCGAGCCTAGTGCATAGTTTGGTCCGCAACGTTTGGGAGCTTGGCCTCGCGCTCTTTTTCCTTGGGGCCGGCGAGGGAGGATGCTTCCCCGGCGCAACCAAGGGGGCGGTTGAGTGGTTTCCCGAAAAGGAAAGGTCAGCCGCCATCGGACTCGCGATTGGGGGCGCTTCATTTGGCGCCGTCCTCGCTCCGCCCTTGACCGTGTGGGTCAATTCGATCTTCGGCTGGAGGGGAGCATTCGTCGTCGCCGGTGCAATCGGGTTCGTTTGGCTGATTATCTGGGCTGTGTTTTTCACACCTCCTGAGAAGTCACGTTTTGTCTCCGCCTCAGAGCTCCATCACATAGCCGCGAGGCAGCGCGAAAAATCTTTATCGCAGGTTGCTCGTTCCTCAGGCTCGCGATCAGATCTCTTACCCCTGGGAGCGTTGTTGCGCAGAAAGGAAACCTGGGGACTCATGACCTCCCGGTTCCTGCTCGACCCGGTTTTCTATTTCTACATGTTCTGGATTCCGCAATTTCTCAGCGAGGCGAGGCATGTTCCGCTCTCGACCATCGGCAGGCTGACCTGGATTCCGTTTCTGACCTTAGGCATCGCACAACTGGCGGGAGGCTGGGTATCCGATCAGTTGGTGAAACGGCGGGTTTCGGTCGACACGGCGCGCAAATCGGTCATGGGGCTCGCCGCATTGCTCACGCCTTTCTCGATATTGTCCCTGCTTGCCGAAGGCCCGCGTCTTGCCATCTGCCTGATGAGCATCCTGATGTTTGCTCACGGATTCTGGATTACCAACTACATCACCATGACCAGCGATCTCTATCCCGAGCGGAGCGTGGGCACCGTGGTGGGCCTGTGCGGATCCGCCGGCGGTCTGGGCGGCATTCTCTCGAGTCTCGCAATTGGCTGGCTCGCGCAACACGGAAGGTATAATGTGCTCTTCATTATCTGCGGCGTCATGTACCTCGTTGCGTTTGTCCTTATACTACTGACGGTGAGGAAGGTTCAACCCCTCGAGTTCGAGCCTTCCGCGCAGGCTGTATAGTGAATGGAACGCGTCATGACGAATCATCAAGAAAGCCAGGGCACGCCTTATATCCCGCGCCGGAAGCCTCTGGCTGCAACGATTGGGGTATTCGGCGTCGGCCACCACACCTACTGGCCGCAGTTTGACGGATTGCTGGACGAAATGAAACGGAAGCTTGCGGTATTTGTAAACAAGGTCCACGCCCACGGCGATCAGGTGATCGATTTCGGATTAGCGGACGACGCGCGATCGGCGTACTCTCTCCGCAGTCAACTGAAGGCGGCTTCGCTCGATATGATCTTCTGTGACATGCTGACTTACGCCACCTCCGCAGCTTTTGGCGTCATTATTCGGGATCTCGATGTGCCGATCGTTTTGGTGGCATTGCAGCCCCTGAAAGCGCTGGATTATTCGCGCGCTTCAACTTTCATGCAGCTTTCGAATGACGATTTCTGCGCCGTGCCGGAGTTCGCGGGCGTCGCCCTGCGTATGGGAAAGCGCCCGCCGCCGGTCGTCCTCGGAACCCTCGAGGACGATCCCGCCGCCGACGCCGAGATTGCGGATTGGTGCCGCATCGCGCGGGTTTTGCACGACCTCAAGCGGGCGCGCATCGGCCACTTCGGGCACGTGCTCGAAAACATGCTGGATATGCAGACCGACGCGACGGCGCTTACGGCGGCCTTCGGCTGCCACATTGTGGAGACTGAGCCCGACGACCTCATGCGGCAGTTCCGGCTGGTCTCCGACGGCGATGCAGAAGCCAAGAAGCGGACGATTCTCGAGGTTTTCGAGACCCCGGACCCCAAGTCTGACCCCATCACCCGCAAGCTGACCAATGAAGATCTCGACATGGCGGCCCGAGTTGCTGTGGCGCTCGAGCGGTTCGTCGATGAACAAGAGTTGGACGGGCTTGCCTATTATTACGAGGCGGAGCCTGAGAGCCCCATGCGCCGGCTGGTGTCGAATCTCATCATGGGGAATTCGCTGCTGACGGCCGCGGGCTTCCCCATGTGCGGCGAGTCGGATCTCAAAACCTGCATCGCCATGCTGATCGAGGACCGGCTGGGCATCGGCGGGAGCTTCGCGGAATTTCATCCCATTGATTTCCGGGAAGGATTCGTGCTGGTCGGGCACGACGGTCCGCACCACCTCAACATCGCGGAGGGCCGACCCGTCCTTCGTAGCCTATTAAAGTACCACGGCAAGCCCGGCGCGGGCGCGAGCGTGGAGTTCCGGATCAGGGAAGGGCCCATCACCATCCTCAGCATCGGCGTCACCCGCGGCGGGCGGTTCAAATTCGTGATCGCCGAGGGCAGGAGCGTTCGTGGTCCCATTCCCCCGACCGGCAACACCAACACGCGTGGTTTCTTTCGGCCCGACGTGCGCACCTTTCTGAAACGCTGGGTAGCCGAAGGCCCCACGCATCACTTCGCCATCGGCACGGGAAACGAAGCCGGCATTATCCGCGAGGTCGGTGAGATTCTCGGCCTCGAAACCGCCATTGTCGCTGGCGGGCCAAACGATCTCGCGAGTTAGCGTCAGGCGCGAGCTCGGTCAGCCCTGTCGCCCGATGATGAGCACGATGAAGATGTCTGCCCAAATCGCCACGGCGCTGGCATTGTTCCTCCTACCGGTACTTAGTCAGCCGGCGCTCGCTCAGGATCCTCGCGCAGCCTTCGAGAGCGCGCAGAACGCCTTACTCAACAAGGACTATGCCAGTGCTGAGAAAGGATTTCAGGAGGTGTTGCGGCTCGATCCGCACTCCGCCGCCGCTTACTCCAATCTGGGCATCGTGTACATGCGTACGCAGAGGTTCGACGCTGCCATCCGGGCTCTCCAGGAAGCCAAGGAGCTGGCACCGGCTGTGCGCGCCATCGATTTGAATTTGGGCCTGGCATATTATCATAAGCAAGAATTCGCGAAGGCTATCCCGGAGTTCTCACAGGTGCTGCAATCGCAAGCGGACAATTACCAGGCTTGCTACCTGCTGGGAATGAGCTACTTCATGGAAGACGAATACCAGCATGCCCTGGAGACGCTCGTACCCCTGGCCAGTGGGGAGCAGGACAATCTGGACTTCCTTTTCGTTGAAGGCATCTGCTACGGAAAACTAAAGCGCGAGAAGGAATCCGAAAAAGCCTTCGATCAATTGGTGCGCTTAGGAGGCGATACTGCTCACCTGCATTTCCTTCTGGGAAAGGCATATCTTGATTTGTATATAAATCAGCATGCCATTACTGAATTGCAGAAGAGTATCGCGCTCGACCCTAAATTGAGCTTCGCGCACTACAATCTGGGCGTGGCTTATCAGCGCCTGGGAATGCTCCAGAAGGCCGGCAAGGAATTTGACCAGGAGATGGCCATCACCCCTGAAGAACCCTGGAGTTATGAGAATCGCGGCGAGGTTTCGCTCGACTTGGGTCAAACGGACATGGCCATCAAGTTCTATCGTGAGGCCTTGGCGCGCCGGGCGCAGTTGCCTAAAACGCTTGCCGGGCTGGGGAAAGCTTACCTGCGAAAGGGCGAGACCGCACAGAGTATTCGTTACTTGAAGCAGGCCATTGCCATCGAGCCGCAGATTGGAAGTTACCGCTACCAGTTGGGCCAGGCTTACCTCAAGGCTGGCCGACAGGCGGAAGCCAAGGAGGAAATGACGATAGCAGAAAAGCTCCAGGCGGAAGCGCGGGAGAAGCAGGCACTGCAGTTGTCTGGAAAAATGCCGTCCCCGGAAGTGCCTGAATCGAAGCGGTGATCGCGGTCTGCTCCGTAGCTTAATCTTTGGCTAGACACTAGAAGCTGTTTCAAAACCTGCTGTGCCTCGATTTCAACGTAGATCGTCGACTAAGCGCGAAGCCCTACTCCCCGGAGGGGAGCAAATTGAGTAGCCGGGGGTTTCACCCCCGGCTACTCGTGTCTAGCCCCTGCGGGGCTGAGGGCTCGCGCGGTGCTCGGGAATCCCAGGCGGCATTCGGTAGTCCCTCTTCAGCTGGGCGGTTTTGAAACAGCTCCTAGGTTCAGACCCCCTTGCCGGTCCCGCGGCGGCTGTTGAAAACGCCGCCACGGGCCACCCTCTCCCCCAAAGGGGGCGAGGGCTGAGTGATCACGCAGACTCCCCCGCGCCCCAGATAGGCCTGTTTAACACGCAATACGATCGCCTCCAGCATATTCATGTGCGGAGGAAGCGTGGCCATGAGGACTGCCACCTCGGCGATCTCTTCCACCTTCATCTCATCGGTGACGTCCGTAAGCAGCGGAACCACATGTTAGTCTGCGCTCCACGGTTGGCCCTTCTTAAGAGCGTTCGATTGGAAGAAGCTTTTCGACCTCGCCTTGCCTGATTCCGTACATGTGAGAATGAAGGGTAAGTGTGGGATCGAGATAGCGCACCCAGATTTCAATTTTGTCTCCGATATCAACGGAAACCGATGCATTCGAAATCTCCAGCAGCGTGTGCTCGACGTGCATGGCCTTGACTCGCAATCCCTCAATTCCTTTGACTGAAGGCAATCCATTTTCGCCGCTCATGGCCTTGGCGCCGGCGTCCACCACGATTCGTTCGCCGGAAGTTTTACTGATTACAGTCGCCAGGACAGTCAAGGTCGGCATGAACTCAGGAGCGTGGGATACATACCAGGTGTCCATGACCAGGTAAGAGCCGGCTTGGACTTCGGTCACGCCGGGAAACGTTCCTGCAATGGAATAGTCGCTGGTGCCCCCGCAACTAACCACCTCGACGGGAATCCCTTCGCGTTCGATCATGGTCTTGGTGTCTACTAATTGCTTGAGGGCGGCGTGAACCACACGCTCCTTCTCAGGCCCGGCGGGGACCGGGATGTGGCCTTCGTATCCCATCAGGCCGCGGAACCTTAATCCCTTCTCTATAACCAGCTTGGTGAGAGAGAGCGCCGGTTCCCCAGGGCGGATGCCACAACGCCCCAACCGCACGTCCAAATCTACCAGGACGTTAAGCTCGTGAGCCCTCTCGCCCGCCGCCCGGGCCATGTCGCAGACAACTTTGGGGTTCTCTACAGCAATCATCACGGGGGCGTAGTGTGAGAGTTCCACAAAGCGCTCGATCATGTCCTTCCCGGCGATTTCGTTGGCGATGAGGATGTTCTGGATCCCGTGCCGCACCAGCGCCTCGGCCTGCTCCAGACGCGCGCAAGAGATCCCGATTGACCCCGTCTGCAATTGTTTCGAGGCTAGAAAAAGAGATTGGTGAGCTTTGAAATGAGGGCGCAGCTTGGTTGGCCGGCCTCGAAAAAAGCGGGCCATTCGGTAGAGGTTGCTCTCCATGCCCTCCAGGTCCAGCAGTAAGGCCGGAGTTCTGAGGTCGTGCGTCTTCTTCCCTTGCACGCAGGAAGCCCGGTCCATCACTTTTACGGAAGGCTCAACCAGTTCGCCGCCGCGAGTTTCTAAGTGTTTCGACACAGGCTCCCTCGACTCATCCGCCGTGTCAGCAATTTGCTTGCTTGATAAACCATCCACGACTTGGACACTATGGCTTAAATTGAACCGTCAATCTACTGTTAGTGCACCTTTTTTTGTTGAAAACCTACCCTGCCCGGATCGACCATTATCGATCTGCTTTGAAAACGGGCTGTCATTCTGAGCCCTTCGCTGTCATCCTGAGCCTTTCGCTTGTCATTCTGAGCGGAGCGAAGAATCTCGCTCTGCCGCTCAGGGTAAACTCCGCGAAGAGCCTGTCCTGAACGAAGTGAAGGAATCTCGCTATGGTGCGCGATGAAGCGCGAACGAAAAGATCAGGGCGAGATTCTTCGCTTCGCTCAGAATGGCAG
>Ga0181538_10002513_pt1 | contig 18980 bp, 13 predicted proteins | sample PEATcosm2014_Bin_40_FD_119773 | JGI IMG/M metagenome (GOLD analysis project Ga0181538, IMG submission 119773) | Peatland microbial communities from MTU Mesocosm Facility, Houghton, MI, USA - PEATcosm2014_Bin23_30_metaG | ecosystem: Environmental > Terrestrial > Soil > Wetlands > Peat | place...
CGCCAGCGTCCTGCCCAGCGGCGTGCGTGTGTCGCCGGGCAGGCCGAGGCAGAGCGCCAGCGACGATAGCTCGTCGAGGTGAACTCCCGCGGCCGCCCACGCGGCGCGGCGCGAGTCGGCCGTTCCGTCCGCCGCGAACGGCAGGCCCCCCAGCGCACGGACCGCCGAGAGCACCAGCGTGCCGACCGGGCGTCCATCGTCCAAGGCGTGAGCGTCGCCGCAGCATTCGGCGGCGAGCCGGCCGATGGGGACGCCGCGCGAGGGTAGCCGCCGGAGCACCGCCGCGACGTGGGCGAGAAGCAGCCGCGCATGCTCAGGTTCGGGGGCGAGACGGCGCACCACGCCGGTCGCGTCGAGCCATCCCCGCCACCGCGCCAACTCGTCACGGCCCTCCACGGCGGCGTCCAGTGACGCGAACGCGGCACCCCAGGCGGCCGCCACCTCTGCCCGTTCGCGGTTGCGATCCCGGGGGGGACCGGTCAGGCGCGTCACCGCCTCGGCCAGCCCGCCCGGCGCGGCGCCGCTGTCTCGCAGGATGCGGTCGACCTCCGTCAGCGACACCGACAGCGACGCTCCGGAATGGGCTGCTCTCCCGGTCAGCCGCTCAACCGCGCGCCGCTGCTCCGGGGTGGCGGACGGCAAGGTAACCGTACCGGCCAGGGGACGTCCGGCCTCCAGTCTGTCCCGTGCCCGCCGCACCAGCCACGCGACTGGCTCGCCGCCGAGCAAGCGGTGCAGCCTGGCGTCACCGCCGAGCAGGTGGTGCAGCCTGGCGTCGGCCTCGGTCACACCGGCGCCCGTTCGGCTGGGCGGCGTTCCCGCCCGTCCCACCGCCACGGCGTGACGAGCACCGCATCGAGCCCATCCTGCCGGGCAAGCTGGCAGATGGCGAGCCCGGGGACCTGCGGGTAGCATCCCCACTCCCGTTCGCTGGTCATGACCACGTCCATGTCGAACGTGGCGAGCAGCCCGAGGCACTTCGCGCGGGAATCGTCGTCGACTCCGGCGAAGGCCTCGTCCAGCGCGATCAGCCGCGGCGCACAAGGGTTGCCCGCCGACTTGTAGTACGCCGACGCCGCGGCGAACAGCGGGACGGAGGCGGCCAGGGCCCGCTCGCCGCCCGACGCCGGGCCGTTGGCCGGGTGCCACTTCCCATCCTGATATCGCTGGATCACGAACTGGTGCCATCTGCGGTAGTCCAGCGCCGCGGTCAGCGCCTCGGTCCACCCGGCAGCCGGGTTGTCGGCGTGCTCGGCGGCGATGCGCTGCTGCAGGAACACCCCTACAGCGGCACGGTCGTCGGAAGACCACGCATCAATCGTCTGCCGGAGCTTGCGCCGGACCTGGTCCAGCCCGTCCGGCGCGTCCCTTGCCTGCTGCCAGATCAGCCGCAGCTTCATCCCGGTCGACGTCGGCCGGGACGCCAGCTCGTCGTTCATGACCCTGACCTCGGCCTCCGCCGCGGCGATCAGCTCGTGCAGCGTCCCTGCCACCTCGTTGAGCAGATGGTTCTCCAAGATCTCCCGTTCCCTGGCGGATAGCAGCCGCGCCCGCTGCTCGGCTTCCCCGGCCAGCGCCGCGGCGAGCCCGGGTATGTCGTGACTGCGGCCCTGGAAGACCACGTCGACCACGATGACGCCCTCGTTCAACGTCAGCCCGGCCGAATGCCCGTGCCGGGCCATGGCGTCGGCGAGCAGCTTGTGTTCCTCCGTGACCCGCTTCTGGATCCGGTCCCACGGGCCGTCCGCCTCGTCGACGGCCTCCAGCCCAGCGTTCACGGCGCGAGCCAGCAGCACGGCTGGTGTCGCCGCCCACGGCTGCATGACGTCGGGAATCTCCAGCGAAGGTAGCGCGACGCGCAGCAGCCCGGTGGCGGCGAACGACTGGAACTCCGCGACCGCGGCATCCCGTGTCCGCACCGCCTCCTCGATCTCCGTCCCGAGCGCGTCCCGTTTCCCCTCCGCCCTGCCACGATCCGCGATGGCCTGCTGCTCCCGGCGGCGCGTGGCTTTCTCGGCGGTGCCCCGCTGTTCCAGGTCGCGCCGGACTCCCTCAAGCTGCCGATACAGCTCGTCGACCGCTGCGCCCGCCGTCTCGCGCAGCGCCTCGTAGCCCACCTGAGCGGCCGACGACTCCACTCGTGCCGTCGCTGCGGCTTCGGTCGCGTCGTCCAGGTGCGCCCGGCTCTCGGCCACCTCCGCCGAAGCCTCGCCCGCGGCCCGGGCCGCCCCCTGCGACGCCTCGGCGGCCGGCCACAGCCCGGCGAGCGCCAACCGGTACGCGTCCACCCCGGCCTTGACCTCGGCGAGCTCGCCAGGGTCGGCCGGCAGGCCGACGTCGTGAGCGAACTCCTCGGCGCACACGACGGCGGCGTTCAGATCCTCCTGCCGTTGCCCGCACACGGTGACGGCGTGGGCATGCTGCTCGCGCAGTTCGCCGCGCCGCCGGCGTTCGGCGGCGACGACGGTGTGGGCCTCGCGTACCGCGGCTTCGGGCGGCACCGTGCGATGCTCGTCCGCCAGCCTCTCCCGGCGCCCATCCACGTCGGCCAGCGCCGCGTCGACCTCGCCGATCGCCGTGCGCTCCTGCCGCAACTCCTCGGCGAGCCGCGCGATCCTGGCCCGCCGTGCGGCCTCACGCGCCCCCTCGCCGATGTAACCGGCGCTGTCCTTCCGCCAGGCACCGCCCAGCATGCCGTTGGCCCAGCGGCCGTCGGTTGATATCCGCGTCCCCTCTGTCCCGCCAAGCCCGATGGCAGAAAGAACGGCACGGACCGTCTCAGTCGAGAGCAACCCCGCCCGGGGATCGTCAGAGTCGATCGCCGGGACCAGGACACTCGCGCACGACAGGCCGGGTACGGGGGGGAGCCCGGACATCACGGTCACATCGCCGTCAACCAGGTTCCCGTCGGGCGTGACCCAGGCGTCGAGTATCCCGGCCGCCTCCAGCGCGGCCTCAAGCCCGGCGCGATGCTCCTCCGGCACGTCCGGCGCGAAATCGGTCACCTTCCACAACGGGGCACCCGGACGATCGTCCCGGATGCCGGGCTGCCTCGTATGCGGAAACGGCGGAGCGTCGTGGCCGCCCGCTCGCAGCCGCTCGATCTCTCCCCCGAGTTCGTCAGCACGCCCCGCGTGAGCGGCACGCCGAGCGGACAGTTCGGCGTCGAGACGGCCGAGCTCGGCGCCTGCCGCCCGGGCCGCGTCGTCGATGACGGCGACCGCCGGATTGGCGCCGTCCCCGGTCGCCGCCCACGCTTCCAGGACGCCGATCAGCTCGTCCGGATCAGCGATCCTGAGCTCGGTCAGCCGGTGAAGGTAGAACCGGTAGGCGCGGGCAAGTTCCCCGGCCCGTTCGGTAGATTCCTGCTCGGCGGCGGCGAGTCGTCCCGCTGCGGCCTGTACCTCGGCGGTGAGCCGGTCCTCCTCGGCGCGCGCCGCTTGCAGCACCCGCCGCCGGTCCTCGGCCTCGGCGAGCAGTCGCTCCAGCCGTCCGACGGCCTGAGACTGACGGTCGGCGACAGCCCGCGTCTCCCGCCCGGCACGCGGGGGATCCTGCTCCCAGCCGTCGGCAGCCGCGCGGTGGCCCGGCGCGCAGCGGGCTGTGGCCGCCGTCTCCTCAGCCTGGCGCTGCGCGGCGTCCAGCGCTTTCCGTGCCGTTTCGGCTCGCCTCAGGGCCTCGTCGGCCCGCACGGACCGTTTCTGCACCTCGGCCGCCAGCCGGTCACGATCCCGCTCCCTGATGCGTGCCGTCTCGTCCCGGCGTCGCGCCTCGTCGCGCATGTGCGTAAGCCGCTCGGCATCCCGCATCGCCGGGTCTTGCTGCAGCGCGTCGCGACGCGCCTCGAGCTGGGTCCGCCGCTGCTCGAGCTCGTCCAGTCCGCTCCGTGCCGTCCGCAGCTGCGAGTCCGCAGCGGCGAACGCCTCCTCGGCCGCGGTCAGATCCCGGCCGAGCTGCTCGTACCGGCTCTGTGTCTGCCGCGGCCCCGCCGCCTTGCGCTTGGCCGCGATCATCGCGTAGCGGCTGTAATACCGCAGGAAGTCGTTCGCGGCCTGGCGGGCCTCCGCCAGGGCTCGCAGCGCGTCCCGTTCCTCGTCCAGGCCTCGGAACGCCTCGGCGACCGTCGTGACCAAGCCCGGGCTGAGCGGGGGCAGCGCTTCGGTCAGCGCGCGGGACAGCAGCTTCTCGTCGGGCTTCTTGGAAAGTTGCGGCTGGCGGAGCTGGATCAGCAGATTGACCAGCACCTCGTAGCGGTGCTCACCGAGCCCGAACAGGGCTTCGTCCACCGCCCGGCGGTAGTCGGCGGCCCGGTCGTACACCAGCCCGTGCCCGTCGATCTCCTCGCGCAGCTTCTCCCTGGTGAGCGGAACCCGGCTCGAGGGCAGCAAGTGCAGGTCATCACCGACCCGCCGGGTCGTGACGAAGAACCAGTGGCGCGCGATGCCCCGGCCGGCGACGGCTTTCAGCCCGCAGCCTATGGTGCGGAACTCGGTGGTCCCGCCGGCGGCGCGGCGGCCGAACTCGAGCCACGTGTACCCGAGGCGTTCGGGATTGGGATGCTTGCCGCCGAGCAGCAGGTTCCATTCCATCTTCTTCTGCCGGTCGCCGTCCGGCTCCACCCGGTGCGGCGCGAGTTCTCCGTCCAGTAGGAACGGCAGCGTCAGGGCCAGCACCTTGGACTTGCCAGTTCCGTTGTTGCCGCGCAGCAGCAGCCGGCCGTCGTGGAACCAGAACTCCTCGGTGTCGTAGTAGAACATGTCGACCAGGCCGGCACGCAGCGGCTTCCACCGCTCAGAACAGGGCGCTGGCAGCATCGGCTGTTGCCTTTCTCGTCTCGGCTGGTCTCATCTGGCGGATGGTGGGCTCGTCCAGGGCAAAACGCGCGATCGCCGGGCGGCTCCGGACTACGTTCCCGTCCACCGCGACCAGGCGGAGCGCGGATAGCTTCTCCAGCGCGGCGGCGAGCAGTTCGGTTTCCGCGCCCGGCTCGGTCACGCCTTTGCGCCAGTACGCCCGGTGCTCGGCGGCCGCCCGCCGCGCGAAGGCGCGCAGTTCGTCGAGCGTGGCCTGATCACGGCGGGCGAGGTACTCCGCGACCAGCAACGTGACGTGCCCGTCGGTACGCTGCTCGGGCATCCGCACGTCGGTCAGCTCATCCTCGGGGTCCACCATGGCGATCCCCTCGGCGCGCATCTCGGATATCAGCCCGGCGGCCTCCTCTATCCGCCGGGTGATCGCATGCCGCTGGGACAGTAGGTATGCGCGTTCGTCCTCGTCAAGCTCGTCGTAGTACACGACCGGGTTCTCCAGGAGCCGCCGCGTGAGCCGCCTGCGCAGCGCCTGGTTGCGGAGTTCGTCGCTCTCGGCGACCGGTTCCGCGGTCAGCTCAGCGAGCCGACCCTCGAACGTCGGGGCGGTGACGACGGAGGGTCCACGGGCTCCCGACAGCAGCACGCCCAGTACCGGCCTGCGCACGTCGTACAGCACGTCGGCCCCGGCCGACAGGTAGGCGTCCTCGTCCCCGGCCACCCGGCTCAGCACTCCCCAGCCGAGCAACAGCCGGACCACCGCGACCAGGTCGGACCGATCCGAGCGGTGGTCCAAGGTCATGGTGAACCCGGTCGCGGCCAGCTCCGGTTCGGCAGCGGCGGTGAGCACGTCGTCGGCGAGGCTGCCGAGCGTGGTCTGCGCGTCGGCGCGGGCGAGTGCCGACAGGGCGAGGCACAGGGTGACGTACCGGCGGCGGCCGAACGATTCCTTGTTGTGCCCGCGTGCCGGATGGGACGCGTCGGACAGTTCCGGTGCGGTCTTGAACAGCCGCGCCGCCCCGGAATCCGCGACGAGACGCCAGCCGGTCTCGCGATTCAGCCACTCGCGCAGCTCCGGCAGATGCCGCCGGACCAGGACCAGCGTCTCGCCGTCGGTGTCGGCGACCAGCAGCGGCTTAGCGAGCAGAGCGCGCAGCGCGGCCCTGCGCTGCGCCTGTTCCTCGGCCGGGATCATGCCGCTGCCCTCATGCCGGCGCCCTCATGACGGCACCAGCTCCGTGATCTCGATGACGTGCTCCGGACCGGTGAGCAAGCCGTCGGCGGTGCGGATCGTCGCTGTTCCGCCGTCCGGGACCAGCGAGAGCCGTACCTCCAACGTGCCGTCGCTCGTGACGGTCTTCACTTCGACCTCACCCGGCTTCCGGGCCGCCAGCGCGTCGCCGAGCAGAGCCAGGAACAGCCGGAACGCCCGCGGGTCCAGCACGTCGAGGTCGGAAAGGACCGTCGGCCCGGCGGTGCGGAGGCGCCGTCGGGCCGCGGCGGTCTCGGCCGCCTCGCGTTCCGCCTGCCTGCGCAGGAACTCCCGATCCGCCGACCTGTCCCGGACCTGGCTGGGCTTGCCGCGGCGCTCGTAGATCCCGGTCTTCCGCAGCTGCGGCGAGATGCGGATGGGCGGTGCGTCCTGCCACGCCGTTCCGGGTGGAAGGTCGCGCCACGCGTCGGCGGTTTCGCTGGTCACGGACAAGTGCCGGGCGGCGCATAGGCCGAACGCCGCCCGCCAGAGGCGGTGAGCGGCCTCGTCGCCCGGCACCTCGGCGAACCACCGGGCGAGCACGCGGAAGTCCGCCGAGCGATCCGACCGCCCCGAGCGCCGCTCGTTGAGCAGGCCCACCGCGTCGATGAGCTGCTTGATCGCGGTCACGGCCGCCTGCCGCAGCAACCGGGCCTGCGACGGGTGCCCCGCGTCCCGCGAGGTGAACCAGTCATCCAGCCCGCGCCACCGGTTCCGCCACCCGTCGAGCGCCCGCTTTTCCGCCCTGGCCAGGGATTCGGCGGCGTCCGCGCCCTCAGGCACCGCGTCGGCCGCCTCCCGGCGCGCGGCGAGTTCCAGCAGCCGCTCGTGCCCCACGGCTTCCAGGTCTCCCAGCAGCACCGCGATCTGGGCGCCGGAGTTGGCCAGGTCGGCAATGAACCTGTTGATGTAGTCGATCAGCCGTTCCTTGTACGCGAGGAAGCCGTCGATGTCCCCGTCGGAGAAGTCGATCGCGCGCCGCAACGCGGACATGAACGCTTGCGCGTTATCAGCCAGCGAGGAGAACCGCTCCGCCAGGGACAGCAGGAGCAGATGGACCTTGGCCGGGTCAGGATCATGGTCCGCGGCGAGGAGTTGCAGCGACCGCAGCAGGTCGGCGATGTCGGCCAGGGCCACCGACTGGAGCTGGCCACGGCGCCCGATCGCCTCCTCGTAGAACGCGATCGCCTGCTCGGCCGCCTGCCCGGCGGCGGTCAGCTGGTACAGAGACCGCTTACGGTGAAAGTCCTCGACGGTGGTGACGCGGCTGGTGTCGGCGTCGGCACGCAGGTTTCCCCACACCACGAGCTGCTCCAGGGCCTGGGTCAGCTGGTCGTCAGCGTTGATCAGAAGCTCGGCCGCGACGTCTTCCGGCCGCAGGTGCACGATGAAGCGCTCCTTCGCCCGCGCGAAGGTACCCAGCAGGCTGCGGTAAACATCGGCGTTCGGGACGCTCAGGTGCGTGAACGGTTGGGGCTCGCCGCAAGCACGCGCCGGCTGAGGGGCTCCGCTAACCACCACAGCATACTGCCGCACGCCACCGACAGAATGTGCGCAACTCGCCGCCCATCGCCGCGGAACCTGTCATCCTGATCAAGGTCCAAAGATCCTCGGTCCGCAGCCGGTGCATGTCGGCGCGGGCGCGCGCCTCCCACGCCTCGCGGTCCAGCAAGCGCAGCGCGCGGCGAATGACGTCGCTGGTCTTCTCATCCTCACGGCGGTTCGCTTCGATGACGCGAAGTCAAGCGAATCCACCACTGCCTGTCGACCCGGCGGTCCGGATTACCGGCGCACGGCCAGGTACCGCGTGAGATGATCGATCACCTCACGCGCGTCGTCCTCGGTACCGTAAATGAACGTGGACTTGCGCCGCCGCAGCACGGGCAGCCCCAGCGCGTACAGTCCCGCGCTGTCGACCACACCGCCCTCGTGGCGCAGCTGGCCCTTCGCGTCGACCACCGGCACGTCGAGCCACCCGTAGTCAGGCCGGAAACCCGTCGCCCACACAATCGCGGCGATCTCGCCACTTCGCAGGTCAAGCTGCAACCGCGTCGACTCGGGCACGCGTGTCGCTGCGAAGCGCTCGGGAGGGCCAACCTCAGCGTCATACCCCTCCGTCTTGGCCCACTCGTCGAACGTGTCCAGCGCGCGCTCCATCTTGAGGTCCGCGAGCGAGAACACGTTGCGCAGGCCACCGGACAACAGCGCGCGGCCGTCACGTACCGTCGCCCAGCGGCCCACCAGCTCGACGCCCATCGAGGTGAGCGCGTTGAGATCCAGCGTCGCCCGCTCAGGGGTCCCGACGAGCTGGGGCGACGGCAGCCGCCGGGCCCGGGTGAGATCCTCAACCTCGTCGTACCGCTGATCCCACACGCCCGACGCGTCCATCCACCACAGCACATCGCGCCCGCGGTACATGCGCGGCAACCGCACGTGCTCCCCCACCGAGAGAGTCACCGGGCGGCCCGACCGCCTCAGCTCGGCAGCCAGCTGCACGCCGCTCGCCGAGGCTCCCACGACGAGCACGCTGCCGTCGGGTAGCTGGCCGGGGTCGCGATAGCCGAACGGCGTTATTTGCCCGACGGACGCCGGCAGCGCATCGTTGAACGGCGGCACCGTCGGCTGATTGCAGGCGCCGCTCGCGATGACCACTGCCCGGCAGCGAATCTCGCCGCGACTCGTCGCCACGTGGTATCCATTGTCGGTGCGCCGTACCGACGTGACGTTCACGCCGGTCCGGACGGGAGCGTGCGAGACCTTGGCGAAGCGGTCGATAAACTCGGTCACTTCGCCCAGCGTCATATAGCCGTCGGGTTCCGGGCCTTCGTAGCGAAGGCCCGGAAGGCGGCTCTGCCAATTGGGCGTGAGCAACCGCAGGGAGTCCCAGCGTTCACGCCGCCAGGAGTTCGCTACCTCGCCGCGCTCGAGCACGACATGGTCGATCGACCGGCCGCTGAGGAAGTGGCTTGCCGCGAGGCCCGCGTGCCCCGCGCCGATGACGACCGTGGTGATGTGCTCGATGACTTCGCCCCTCGATGCTTGCCGGAGCGCGCGCGTCGGACAAGCCGCCGCGCGGCCGCTCAGGCGACTTCGACGGTGACGTTCGTCGGGTTCGTGAGAGCGTCGAAGACGGCGGAGCGCTTCTGGGACTGGGCCACCAGCGCCTCGATCTCCTGCCTCGACGCGTCCGCGTCGATGCTAAATGTCACCTTGACGTCGTTGAAGCCGTTGCGGACGTCGCTGTCGGCACCGAGGATCCCGCGGATGTCGTGCCCGCCCTCGACCACGGACTCGACCGAGCGCAGCTGGATGCCGCGGTTCTCCGCCACGGACGCAATACCCCCCGTCAGGCAGCTCGCCAGGCCAACCAGGAGGTACTCGATCGGCGTGATGCCGTCGTCCTCCGCCGCGAAGACCTCGGGGTGGTCCGCTTCGAATGTCCACTCTTCCTTGTGGCTCTGCTCTTCCCCGAGGCCGAAGAAGCTCTGCACCTTGATCGTGCTGTGGACGCCGGTCTGCCACTTAGCGGACGCGCGCCAGGTGAACTGGGCGGCCTCAGGCGCACCCTTCAGTACTTCGCGCGCGTCGAGCAGTGCCTGCACGTTGACTCCGTTGGCGACGGTGGTCATGTCGCGATACCCCCTTTGCTCATTTCTCCAAAATTCCCTATGGAGATGGTTGACAATACACCAAATCGGGCGGGCTACCATAGCCCCCATGGCGGAGCCAGCCTCAACGCTCGCGGCCGGCACGGCCGGCACGGCCGAAATGCAGTATCTCGACCTGCCGGAGCCGGTGCGGCTCGACTGTGGGCGGGAGCTGCACCCGGTTCGCGTGGCGTACGAGACCTACGGTGCCCTCTCACCCCGGCGCGACAACGTCATCCTGGTGTGCCATGCGCTCAGCGGCGACGCCCATGCGGCAGGTTTCGCGAAGACGCCGCCCGAAGAGAGCACGCGCGACGGGTTCGGGGCCGAGGATCGCGACGGCGCAGCCCGCAGGGGGCTCGGCTGGTGGGACGGGATGATCGGCCCCGGCAAGGCGTTCGATACTGACCGCTTTTTCGTCGTGTCCACGAACCTGCTGGGCGGCTGCCGCGGGACGACCGGGCCGTCGTCGATCGACCCGGCGACAGGCAAGCCGTACGGGCCGGATTTCCCCGTGATCACTGTCGCGGACATGGTGCGGACCGAGCGGGCGTTCTTGAACACACTCGGTATCGAGCGGCTCGCGGCGGTAGCCGGAGGCTCGCTCGGCGGGATGCAGGCTTTCGAGTGGGCGATCCTGTTTCCTGATCAGGTCGATGCCGTCGTGGCGATCGCCAGCACGCACGCCCTCCACCCGCAGGGCGTGGCCTGGAACGCGATCGCGCGTGACGCGATCATGCGCGACCCAGCCTGGCAAGGCGGCCACTACTACCGCACAGGCCGTACGCCCGACGCCGGCCTGGGAGTGGCGCGGATGGTCGGCCACGTCACGTACCTGTCCGCACTGGCGCTGAGCGACAAGTTCGGCCGACGGCTGCAGTTCGCCGGCGATATCCGCTACACGATCACCGAACCAGAGTTCGAGGTCGAGAGTTACCTGCGCTACCAGGCCGACTCGTTCGTCAGGCGCTTCGACGCCAACACCTATCTCTACACGTCGCGCGCGCTAACGTATTTCGATCTCGCGCGGCAGCACGGCAGCGGATCGCTCGCCCGCGCGCTCGAAGGCGTTTCGGCGCGGACGCTGCTGATCGCTTTCAGTTCCGACTGGCTGTACCCGCCGTCTGCCTCGAGGGACGTTGAGGAGGCGCTTCGCGCTCTCGGCAAGCCGGTAGAGTTCCGTGTGATCGAGGCGCCGTACGGCCACGACTGCTTCCTGCTCGAGGAAGCGAGGCAGACGCCCATTATCCGCCAGTTCTTGAGCAAACACAGCCTGGCCGAAGGCGGGGCCGGCGGGTGACACCGAGGAAAGAGATGCCTTCGTGACTGACAGGCCCCCGCGTGCCGAGACTGTGCCTGCCGAGGCGGACCGCGCGTTTGGATTCGAGACACGGCAGTTGCATGCCGGGCAACGGCCCGAACCCAACACGGGCGCACGTGCGGTGCCGATCTTCCAGACGACCAGCTATGTGTTCGAGGACCCGGAATCGGCGGCGGCATACTTCAACCTTCAGGAGTACGGGAACACGTACTCGCGCATCATGAACCCGACCGTCGCGGTGTTCGAGGAGCGAATGGCGAACCTCGAGGGCGGCTGCGGCGCGGTGGCGTTCGCCAGCGGGATCGCCGCGCAGGCAGCCGCGCTCTTCACGCTGCTGCAGCCGGGCGATCATGTCGTCTCGTCCTCGGCGCTGTACGGCGGGACGGTGAACCAGCTCAAGCACCTGCTGGGCAAGATGAGCGTAGAGCTGACGTGGGTCGATCCCGACGATCCGGACGCGTGGCGCAAAGCGGTCCGCGCAAACACGAAGGCGTTCTTTGCCGAGACGATCGGCAACCCGGCCGGGAACGTGCTGGATATCGAGACTGTGGGGTCCATCGCGCACGAGCACGAGCTACCGCTGGTCGTGGACAACACGTTCGCGACGCCGTACCTGTGCCGCCCGGTCGAGTGGGGCGCGGACATCGTGATCCACTCGGCGACCAAGTTCATCGGCGGCCACGGCACGAGCATCGGCGGCGTTGTCGTCGAGGCTGGCACGTTCAACTGGTCCAACGGGCGGTTTCCCGTGGTCGCGGATCCATCACCGGCCTACCACGGCCTGCAATTCCACGAGACGTTCGGGACGTACGGCTATCTGATGAAGCTCCGGGCCGAAACCCTGCGCGATCTCGGCGGGACGCTCGCTCCGCTCAACGCCTTCCTATTCCTGCAGGGGCTAGAGACGCTGTCGCTGCGGATGGAACGCCATGTCGACAACGCGCGGGTGGTCGCGGCGTTCCTCGAGTCGCACGAGCTGGCGTCGAATGTGACCTACCCCGGCCTGCCGGCGAGCAGGTACCGCCCGCTCGTGCAGAAGTACCTGCCGCGCGGTGTCGGCGCGGTGTTCTCGTTCGACTGCGCCGGTGGCCGGAGCGGCGGGCAGGACCTCATCCGCGGCGTGACGCTCTGGTCCCACCTGGCGAACGTCGGTGACGCAAAGAGCCTGATCATCCACCCCGCCAGCACGACGCACCGTCAGCTGAGCGACGACGAACTGCGGGCGGCCGGCGTTGGGCCGGGGACCGTGCGGCTGTCGGTCGGCACCGAGTCGGTCGAGGATCTGATTTGGGATCTGGAGCAGGGTTTCGCGCGCGTCGCCACCACAGCGGGGAAGAAGGTGGCGACGGCATGATTGATCTCGGGCAGTACCAGGACTCGTTGACGATCCAGCGCGTGCTCCACACCGCCAGGACGATCGCGATCGTGGGCCTGTCCGGTAACGAGCTGCGGGCCAGCTACTTCGTTGGCTACTACCTCAAGCGGCACGATTACCGCGTGATCCCCGTGAATCCCCGCGAGACAGAGATCCTCGGCGAGACAAGCTACGCGAGCCTGCTGGACGTACCCGTGCCGGTGGACATCGTATGCGTCTTCCGCGCGCCGGATGCGCTGCCCGGGATCGCGGCGGACGCGGTGGCGATCGGTGCCGGCGCCCTCTGGTGCCAGTTCGGCGTGATCAACGCCGATGGCGCGCGGATCGCCGAGGACGGCGGCGTTACGGTGATCATGGACCGCTGCCTCAAGGTTGAGCACGCGCGTTACGTAGGCCGGATGCACTGGCTCGGCTTCAACACGCAGCGCATCACGTCCGTCCGCGCCGGGCTCCAGTAGCTGGCGAGAGACTGTGAACAAGGCCCACGCGGAAACGCTCCTCTACCCCAACCGCAGTGCAAGGTAAAGGGCCTGCCACAGGAGACTCGGCCACACCAGGGCCACCGTGAAGAGGAAGATCGCTCAGCAGGGCGGCTTGCGGCGCAGCAGCGTGCGCAGCCAGCCTGCTACGGAGCCGGCCACCAGCCGGAACGCGCCTGGCGGGGGCCGCGCCTGCCGGGCCTGGCCCGACACCACGGCCTCCTTGTCAGATCGGGCGGACGCGGGCGCAGACGCGGGCGGGGGCGGGGCAGTCGGGAGGGAGGGGAGGGTCAGTTCTTCCTGGCCACGCCGCCGACGAAGCTGTGACAGGTCATATCCTGCGCGACCTCACCGGGTTCATTGGGGCGCCAGGACGACAGCGGAACCAGGCCCGGCGGGAGCATGTCCCAGTCACCGAACCAGCCGCGGATGGTCTCCTCCGGCCGCCAGCGCCCTGACCCGAGACGGTCGTGGAACAACCTCTCCATCTCGATGGCCTTGGCGCGCTGCTCGGCCAGGTCCGTTCCTGGCATCCGGAAACTGGAGATGACGAGATGACTGCCGGCCGGCATGGCGTCGCGGAGCGCGGCCACGACACCGGACGGGTCCTCGTCGTCACTGATGTGGTGCAGGACCGCCAGGAGCAGGAGCCCCACCGGCTGCCGGAAATCGATGAACTGCCGGACGAGGGGATGATCCACGACCTCGGTCGGCCGGCGCACGTCGCCGGTGATGACCTCGGTGGTGCGGGCATCGGCCAGTGCGGCCTGCCCGTGGGTGTAGACGACCGGGTCATTGTCTACGTACACCGTGCGGACCGACGGGTTGATCTCGCGCGCGACCTCGTGCACGTTGCCCGGCGCGGGCAGGCCCGAGCCGATGTCGAGGATCTGGGTGATCCCCGCCTCGGCGACCAGGTACCGGACCGTCCTTCGCAGGAAGGCCCGGTTGGCCCGCGCGGCGGCCGGTGCGTTTGGTGTTACGCGCAGCGCAAACTCGACGACCTGCCGGTCGGCGGCGAAATTATCCTTGCCGCCGAGGAAGGCGTCATAAACGCGGGCGACGTTGGGCGCCTTGGCGTCTACGCCCGGTGGCGGATACTTCGCTTCGCGGCGGGAACGATCCTCTCTGGCCACAGAGGCCTCCACAACGTTCAGAAAGCAACCCCCCGACCAATGGGCAACCTTAGCGCAATTGCGCCGGGATCCGCTTCTCCGTTATGCATCCATACAGTCCGGTTAGGAGCGGTAATGAGCACGGCCGGGGCATTTTATCCCGCGACACGCGTCACCGGCGTGGACGGCTGCCGTGACGGCTGGGTCGGTGTCGATCTCGACGATGGCGGCTCCGTGACTGTGCGCGCCGCCGCCTCGCTCAACGAGCTGCTGGCCGGCACGGCCGCACAGCTGGTCGTGGGGATCGACATGCCACTCGGCCTGCTGGCCAGCGGCTGGCGCGCGGCCGACCGGGAAGCGCGGGCCTTGCTCGGCCCGCGCCGGAGCTCGATCTTCGCGATCCCGCCGGCACCGGTCTGGCAGGCGCCGACCTACGGGGCCGCGAATCAGCTGTGCCGCGACCTGACCGGGAACGGATGCAGCGCCCAGGCGTGGGGGCTGCGCCGCAAGCTTCTCGAGACCTCCGAATACCGGCTGCGCTGCCCGCATCCACTGTACGAGGTGCATCCGGAACTTTCGTTCCGGAGGATGGCTGGAGCGCCCCTGGAGCACCCGAAGCACGCGGCGGCCGGTCACGCGCAGCGGCGCGCGCTGCTCGCCGGGGAAGGCATCCTGATGCCGGACGACGAGGCCCTGGGGCGGATCGCGGTCGACGTGCTGGACGCAGCGGCTGCGGCATGGTCCGCCCGGCGCATCGCCGCAGGCCACGCGCGCGTCCTGCCCGACCCCCCGCAGGCCGACCCCACCGGCCGGGACATAGCGATCCGCTACTAGGCCCAGGCGCGAGCCCGGGCTCAGGTGCAAGCCCGGCGCCGCGAAGGTCTCGCTGGCCACCAGACCTCCGCGCCGGGATCCACTGATTTACCCGAACGGACCTCATAGATCCTGTTTTCGAAGAATGTCAGTCACTCATGAGCCGATCCGTATATGTGTTCCGTCGGGATGACCGCACGAGACGAGGTGCTGGCCGGCCCGGCCGCCCTCGGCCTCGGCACCACGAATGCGGTCACGCTGCTGGGCCAGGTCCGGACGTGGACGCGGCGAAGGTGCTACAGGCGGCCGGGCTTGCCGTCTTGGCCTGCGGAGATGGTGTCAGACCGCCCCGCACATAGGGTAGGGGGGCAACCGTCAGTGAAACAGCAACCTTCGCCCGCGAAGGCTAAGTTCTCCCCGTCCTTCAGGACGGGGAGAAGTCAAGCGTAAAGATGGGGACGTGACCGAACTGAACGTGCGGGGGCTGCGCAAGGCATTTGGCAGTCATCCCGTCCTGACCAGCGTTGACCTGACGGTGCCGGCCGGCTCGCTGACCGCGATACTGGGCGCGTCCGGCAGCGGGAAAACCACCCTGCTTCGGGTCCTGGCCGGCTTCGAGCGGGCCGATGGCGGCGTGGTGCAGATTGGGGACATGGTCGTCGACGGCCCGAACGCACAGGTCCCGCCGGAGAGGCGCCGTATCGGCTACGTGCCGCAGGAGGGCAGCCTGTTCCCGCACCTCACGGTGTTGGACAACATCGGCTTCGGCCTGCCGTCCCGGCAGCGGCGCGGGCCCAGAACCGCTGGACTGCTGGAGACCGTCGGGCTGACCGGGCTGGGCAAGCGGTATCCGCATCAGCTTTCCGGCGGCCAGCAGCAACGCGTTGCGCTAGCGAGGGCACTGGCCATCGAGCCGACCGTTGTGCTCCTGGACGAGCCGTTCGCGTCCCTCGACACGCACCTGCGGGCGAGTGTCCGCGCTGACGTCCAGCAGATATTCCGCGCCTCAGGCACGACGGCCATCCTGGTCACGCACGACCAAAGTGAGGCCCTGTCGGTCGCGGACCAGGTCGCGGTGCTCCGGGACGGCACGATCGCCCAGTGCGCGGCCCCGCAGGAACTGTACTCCCGGCCCGCCGACCCGGCCGTGGCCCGCTTCATCGGCGAGGCCAACCTAGTAGACGGCCATTTCGACGGCGACGCCGTCGACACCCCACTCGGCAGGCTGCCGCTTGCGCCCAAAGCCAGGCCAGCCTCGCCGGGCGGCGGGGTCACGGTCCTGGTCCGGCCTGAGCAGATCGAAATCCGAAGTGACGCCGGCGGCCGCGGCGACGGCCGGGGCCAGCCGGGTTGCCTGGCCGGGGAGGTCGTCAGCTGCGAATACTACGGCCATGATGTCGTGCTCCGGGTGCGGCCAGCCCGGTCAGCTCACGACCCGGTCCGGCGGGAAATCATCGTCCGGGCCGTCGGCGGCCCCTATCTGCCACCGGGATCATCGGTGCTGCTGCGGGCGCATGGGCCCGTGCTGAGCTGGCCCGACGAGGGCATCGCTCCCGGATGAGGCTAGCCGGGAGCAGCGGGTGGTCACCCGGAGTTCGGGGCCCGGCCTTGCGGAGACCGACTGCGGGACGCTAACCTGACCTACGTTCAATTAGGTAAGCCTTACCTTAGCGAGTCAATTTCGCCGCACCCAGATCCGCTGACAGCCGGGCAAATGCCGGGGAGCCTGCGTACACACCCGCGCCGTTCCCCAGTCGGCGCGGGTGTGAATGTGGGCGAGCCTGCGTACACACCCGCGCCGTTCCCCGGCGGCGCGGGAACCTCGGCAGGGAGCGGGAAGGCGACATGATGCGGAGGAGTGAGCAGCCATCCGGCACCTGAAAGCCGTGCCTGTCCGGCACGGGCCGGCCGGGGAACCAGTGAAAATGCTGACGGTGCTCGCGCTGGCCATTCTGGCGGCTTTGGCCCTCACCGCCTGCGGTTCGTCTTCCCCGTCGTCAGCCGCCGTGGCGGGGACCGCCACGCACCAGGACTGCGTTGCCGTGGGTGACGTGCTCTCCGATGGCCCGGATCCCGGCAGCGATCCCATCGGCTATGCCCAGGCGCAGGTCCTGCCATTGCGGCAATTGAAGATCGCCGACACATCGCTGCACCGGACGGTTCAGGCGCTCGCCTCCGCCTACCAGACGTTCAGCTCCAGTGGCGGCTCCGCTGGCGCCGAGCAGGTGTCCAAGGCGGAAAAGGCAGTCAACGCACTGTGCCCAGGGGTGGCGAATTGATTTCTTTCCGCACGGAAGGTGCTGGCAAGCGCCGGGTCGCCTGGCGAGGGCCCACGGCAGCGATCACGACCGTCCTGCTGGGCGGCCTGGTGGCGGCCTGCGGGAGCGGGGCTTCCGGGTCCGGCCAAGGGCCAATCACCGTCTACAGCGGCCAGCACGAGCAGACTACCCAGTCGCTGATCGACGCCTTCGAGAAGCAGACCGGCATCCAGGTGAACGTCCGATACGACGACGAGGACACCTTCACGGACGAAATCGTGTCCGAGGAGGCGCACCCGCGCGCGGACATCTTCTACACGGAGAACTCACCGCCCCTCGAATACCTGCAGGAAAAAGACCTGCTCGCCCGCGTTGACGCCGCGACGCTGGCCAAGACACCGAGCAAATACAACTCCCCGCAAGGGGACTGGCTGGGTATTTCCGCCCGAGTCAGCGCGCTTATCTACAACCCGAGCCTGATCAGCGCGTCGAAGCTGCCGAAGACGGTCCTGCAGCTGGCCAGCCCGGCGTACAAGGGCAAGCTGGCCTTCGCCGCCGGGGAGACCGACTTCCAGCCGATCGTCACTTCGGTGGCACACACCGACGGGCAGGCGAAGGCATCTTCCTGGCTGCAGGGCATCAAGGTCAACGCCGGCCCGCACGTCTACCCCGACAACGAGACCATCGCCGACGAAGTCAACCGGGGAGCCGTGGCGTTCGGCGTAGTCAACCAGTACTACTGGTACCGGATGCAGGCCGAGCTCGGGGCGGGCAACGTCCACTCCAAGATCGCCTACTTCGCGGCGCACGACCCCGGCTACGTACTGAACGTCTCCGGAGCCGCGATCCTGAAGTCGTCGAAGAACCAGGCCAACGACCAGAAGTTCCTGGCGTTCCTGGTGTCCACGGCCGGGCAGGAGATCATCGCGCACTCCGTCAGCTTCGAGTACCCGCTCGACGATGGCGTGCAGACCGCCGCGCCGGAGACCCCGCTGTCGCAGCTCCAGCCCAACTCCATTACGATCCCTGAGCTGGGCGATGGCTCGACGGCCATCTCGCTGCTGCGCCAGGCCGGGTTGCTGTGATGCCGGTGGCAGGGGCCGGCCGGCCCGCCGTCCGCCCGGAGCCGGAGACCCCGGCGACCCTGGTCCCGCTGCCGCCCGCCGATCGCGGGCCGGGTAAAGGCACCCGCGCGCCGCGGCGCCGACGGAGGGCGGCCCAGCCGACCGGGCTGCTCGCCCTCAGTCTCCTGGTTGCCGCCGTGCTGCTCCTGCCGTTGGTGTTCCTGCTGGTCGAGGCGCAGGGGGCCGGTGTCTCAAGGGTCGCGTCCCTGATCGACCGCTCGCTGACCGCGCAACTGCTGTGGAATACCGCCCGCCTGGCCGTTGTGGTGACCGCGTTGTGCGCGGTGATCGGCACCGGCGCGGCCTGGCTGGTGGAACGGACCGACTTGCCGGGCCGGCGGGTGTGGGCGGTGCTGGTCGTGGTGCCGCTCGCCATCCCCGACTTCGTGGTGAGCTTCGGCTGGGCTTCGCTCAGCACCGCCGTGGCTGGTTTTCGCGGCGCGGTGCTGGTGATGACCCTCGCGGTCTACCCGCTGGTGTACCTCCCGGTGGCCGCCAGCCTGCGCAACGCCGATCCGGCGCAGGAGGAGGTGGCCCGGAGCCTCGGGCTCGGGCGCCTGGCCACGTTCTGGCGCGTCACGGTGGGGCAGGCCCGCTTGGCCATTCTCGGCGGCGCCGTGCTGGTGGGCCTGGTCGTCCTGGCCGAGTTCGGTGCCTTCGAGATCCTCGGGTTCCGCACGCTGACCACGGAGATCTACACCGAGTTCACCGTGGGCTTCAGCACCTCGGCGGGGTGCGCCTTTTCCCTGATCCTGGTGGTGCTCGGCGCCGCCCTTCTCCTCGGGGAG
>Ga0181538_10002515_pt1 | contig 18965 bp, 4 predicted proteins | sample PEATcosm2014_Bin_40_FD_119773 | JGI IMG/M metagenome (GOLD analysis project Ga0181538, IMG submission 119773) | Peatland microbial communities from MTU Mesocosm Facility, Houghton, MI, USA - PEATcosm2014_Bin23_30_metaG | ecosystem: Environmental > Terrestrial > Soil > Wetlands > Peat | place...
AAACAGGCCCTGTGGTCTTTTCGGCCAGATGCCACTTGCCAATATAATTCGCCGTGTACCCCTCCTGCCGAAGGGCCGTAGCAATGGTCGTGGCGTCACGAGCCATGCCGAGGCCATTCCTCCACACACCATGCCGGGCGGCGTACTGACCGGTCCACAGGCAAGCGCGCGAGGGAGCGCATACGGGTTGATTGGTGATCGCCTGGGTAAAAAGGGTTCCCTTTTTCGCCATGGCATCGAGGTTGGGTGTTAGCCCCATCGGGTTCAAGCCATAAGCGCCCACAGCGTCCCAGCGCATTTGATCCGCATGGATAACGATCACATTGGGGCGCCGGCGATTTCCTGATTGCGCTTTGGCTGCTTCGCTCTCGGTTCCCGCAGCAAGGGCGGGAAGGGCTGCGGTGGCTGCGGACCGTTGCAGGAATTCTCTTCTCGAAACGCCACGAAGCCGTGCTGACGGTGATTTTGAATGAGTCATAAGGCGGCGTTACGGCGGCACGGCGGGCACTATCCCCCGCCCAGTTTTTCGAGCGCTACCCTCCGCACCCACTCGACCGCGTCAGCGCGTGCGACTTCGACCAGAGCGACTCGGTTAGTGAGGTTTCTGATTGCCGCACTGCGTACGACAGGGTCGCTGTCGTTCTTGGCGATTGCTGCCAGCGCGACTTGGTGAGTGAGTTTATTGACCGCTGCCGCCCGTGCCTGCGGGTCGATGGCTGTGGTTGCGATCTCCCGAAGCAGCCCCTGGTTGTCGATCCACTCAATCGCTACGTAGGCGGCGTCCTTAAGGAAATAGACCTGCTCGCAATTGCTGTCGCTCACCCGTTCGCCATAACGACCACCGCACGCAATGTCCACCAGGGTCCGCTGGTCTGTAAACCTAAGCCTCTCGGTCGCAGAAATGCGCACGGAGTGCTCGTTATCGTGCTTGGCGAGGTCGGCCAAAAGCCGCTGGTCGCTGATTCTTTCAACGGCCCGCCAGCGTACTCCCGAGGGGTTGCTTTGGTTCCCGGCGAGTTCAACCAATGCAGCCTGGTCGACCAGTTTTTCAACAGCCTTTTCGCGCAACTCCGTGTCCCTGGCATTCGCGGCGAGGTCGGCCAGCAGCGCCTGGTTGCTAATCTTCTCAACCGGCACGGCCCGGCGCACACCCTCGTCCATTTCGGTCTTGGCGATGCTTACCAGTCCGGCTTCGTCGGTCAGATTCTCGACCGCCGCTTTGCGCACGGGCGCCTCCGCGTCGTTCTGGGCCAGGTCGAGCAGCACGGCCTGGTGGTGTAGGTTCGACACTGCTTTGATCCGCACCCGCATATCGCTGTCGCTCTTGGCGATGAGGGCGAGAAGGGCTTGGTCTCTAAGTTTCTCCACCGCTGTACCACGTACGAACCAGTCGCTGTCGCTTTTGGCGATGCGGGCGAGAAGGGCTGGGCCTCTAAGTTTCTCCACCGCTAAACGGCGGACCATCGCGTCGCTGTCATTCCTGGCGATTGCAGCGAGCACCGCTTGGTCGGTGAGTACCGTTACAGCTTTTCGGCGCACCCGTCTGTCGCGGTGTTTCCACTTGGGTCGAAAGAGGTCAGTAGAAGACACGGCATAGCTCCAGTGCGAAGCTCCAGGTTGGACCGGACGAGGTACTCAAATGGCCCGAGCGTTCACGTTGCTGTCTTAGCCACCCGGCAGTATACATCAGGCCAGAGTCCACGGCTATGCCTCCTCGTTGTCGTCTTCGCAACCATCGTTTTCGCACCGATCTCCTCACGCGCACCTCCTCGACTTGGCGCCGCTTCCCCCGCCGCATCCCCGCGGCCATCATCCACTGCCGCAGCGTCTCTTTGCTCACCGCCACCGCGTGCTCTTTCGCCAAGTACCCGCAGCCTAGCGTGGGGCCAAAGTCTCCGTCCTTCGCTTTCACCAGTTTCAGCACTTTGGCGCGCAGACTCTCCGCTAAGCGCCGATTCGATGCGCGGCCCCGCAGCCGGTGCACGATACCGCCGTCGCTTTTTTTTCACCCGTACCAGCAGATTCCTCACCCAGCGGTCCGTTACCCCCAAATGCTGCGCCGCCGCCCCTTGCGCGAAATGTCTTTGCTGTTTGCTCATCCGGCCATTTTGCCGGTTTTCAACAGGAACTTTCTACTTTGCTGGAATAGAAACTTCTCATTTTTCTGCGACACGGACTTTTTGCCATCTTGACAACGCGCTCCGACAAGCATAGTGTGCGTGGCCGCTAGTCGATTCTCAATTGGAAAGATTCAGCTTCAACTCTTAACTTAACTCACGAGGCGATGGGCTGAGTGAGTGATGAGACACGAGTCCTGTCGTGCCGCGGAGTGGCAATGTTCTATCCGCGCCCATGCTGTCTTTCACATCGAGGAAACATCGGGCTGCGCTGGGATGACAAGCGCCTAACTGTAAGATGGCTCGCCTTCACTGATCCGACCAACGCGCCGCCAAGGCGCCATGACCTAAAGAACAGACCGGGAGGACGAAAATGAGCACCAACTCAGCCATAGCTGCCATGACCTCACTACGAAGAGGACCCGCGACCGGGCTCGATCCTGCGCGAGGAGGGCGGCTGAATTCGATGTCCGAGAACCGGCGGCACGTTGCGCACATCGGCGCAGTCGTTTTGTGTCTTGTGGGACTCATGTTGCGACCACCCATCGTTTCCGCGCAAACCGTTTCTTCCACCAGCCTGTCTTTTGGAACTGTGGCCATTAACCAAACGAGCTTCTACCAAACGGTTAAGCTGACGAACAACGGAACGACAGCTCTTAAAGTCGGGACGCCCTCGATCACGGCGAATTTTGGAATCGCGCCAGGAGGCACTTGCGCGCCGTCGCTTTCACTCAGCGCAAGCAAGAGCTGCACCTACTTTGTGACGTTTACTCCCATCGCATACACTTCGTACACAGGAACGCTCACCATTAACGTGTCCGGCGGCACGACTTCGTCGTTTTCCATCGCGCTCAGTGGCACCGGCTCTGTCCCAGCAGAGATCGCGTTTTTTCTGTCGGGCACCCTGTCCTTCGGCAACGTTGCGCTAGGCACGACCTCTGCGCCCACACAGATCGTAGTCAAGAACTTTCAAAGCACCGAACTCCTGATGACGCCACCCGTGCTCAGCGGAGAGTTCACGATCCTGCAAGGAACATGCACCCAGAGCCTGCCCCCCGAAACCAGCTGCAACTACTATGCAACGTTTACACCTGCGGCCTTGGGAACGCGCAATAGCGTGCTGAACATAGTGACGAATACCAGCAATAGTCCTTTAACTCTGAACCTCACCGGCGTTGGCGTTGCGCCGGCCGTCGCATCTCCTGCCAGCGAAACCTTTGGCTCTGAAGCCGTCGGATCCCAAACCGGCACGCGGAGCATCAAACTCACAAGCTACGAAACAACGGGTATCAGTCTGTCTCCTCCCACAACTACGGGCGACTTCGTCGTCGCACCGGGCGGTACATGCGGCAGCTATCTGCCTGCCAAAGGTTCGTGCACTTACAACGTTGCTTTTGCGCCGCAGGCTACGGGAGTTCGGAGTGGATCGCTGATCATAAGTGACAGTGCCCTCAATTCACCCCAGACCGTGACACTGAGTGGGACGGGTGCGAATCCCACCGCGAGCATTATCAATGTTACCCCCGGCGTCGGCAAGACGGGCGCCAAGGTGACAGGCGTGCAGATAACCGGTCGATACACCCATTTTACCCAAGCGACACCCGCGGTGAGCTTCGGCAGCGGCATCACGGTTGCCACACCGGTAACTGTGGGGTCGGACACCCAACTGACGGTGAACCTGACCATTAGCTCGACAGCGACGCCCGGCTCGCGCACGGTCACTGTCACCACCGGCACGGAGAAAGCCCAGCTTACTGCAGGGTTCGTGGTCTCGGCTTCGGCCGGCCTCTCTCTTAGCAGTGTTTCTCCGAACGCAGCCACGCAAGGCCAGACGCTGACCGTCGCCATTACCGGAAACAACACGCATTTTGCACAAGGGACGACGGTGGCTAATTTTGGAGGCGGCATTACCGTAAACAGCCTGACCGTGGCCAGCGCTACCAGCGCGAGTGCGAGTATCACCGTCAGCGGCACCACCTTTCTAGGATGGCGCCCGGTAACTGTAGTGACGGGTGGAGAGTACGCGGTTTCGGGAGCGCAGGGATTTGAGGTCAATCAGGGCCCCGCGGTGTTGGCGTCCGTCCTGCCCAATTCCGGCACTCAGGGCACCAACCTCACCGGAGTTCTCATAACCGGTTATAACACCCATTTCCAATCCGGCGCCACGCAGTTTACATTCGGCAGTGGAATCAATGTCGGCAGCGTAAGCGTCACCAGCCTGACCAGCGCTACCGTTAATATTGCTGTTACACCCTCGGCCCCAGCCGGGCCCCAAACGGTAACGGCAACCACCGGCTCCGAAGTTGCCATTCTCCCCAACGCCTTCACAGTGGTAGCTGCTACTCCTTACATATCCAGCGTGACGCCTAATTCCGGACAGCAGGGCACGAGCCCTCTCACCGTCAACATCACCGGGGTCAACACGAACTTCCAGACGGGCGCGGTCAGCGCCACCTTGGAAAGCAATGTCACGGTGAACTCGGTGACGGTAAACTCGACCACCAGCCTCAGCCTGAATATCAGCATCTCTCTGCTAGCGAACGCCGGCCAAATTTCCGCCATCCTGACTTCCGGTACGACGAATTTCAACTTCGGGTTCACCGTCACCCCATCTTCGGCGGCGATAGTGAGCCTTTCGCCGAGCAGCGGCCCTCAGAACTCCACCCAAGCCATTACGGTGACTGGATCGAACACTCATTGGACGCAGAGCACCACGACAGCCAGTTTTGTTCAGCAACCGCTGTGCCCGGTTGTGAGCGTGAATAAAATCACGGTCAGCAGCTCAACCAGCGCGTTGCTGAACGTCACTATCCCGGACTCTGCATGTGTGGGTGGCGAGCAACTCAATATGGCCACCGGCGGCGAAGTAGTTTCCGGAACTTTCACGGTGCTCGCCAACTCGCCCTCAGTGACGATGAATCCCTCCAACTCCGTACCCAACTCGACATTGTCGGTGAACTTCACCGGCGACTTTACGCATTTTGCTCAGGGTAAAACCACAGCGGTGATCAGCGGCCAAGGCGTGACTATTCAGAACTTCAAGGTCACGAGCCTGGAGAGTGCCACTGCAACTCTGGTGGTCGCCGCGAACGCTCCCATCGGCGGGTATCTCGTTACGCTGACGACTCCCCTGAGTGGCGGAGGTTACGAAACCCCTACAACCTGGTTCGACGTTACGGCGGTGCCGGTTTACCTTCAAAGCATCAATCCTTACCATGCTCCACCGTCGACCAGCGGCCTGGGCATCGAAATCATCGGTGTGAATACGCACTTCGCGCAGGGCCAGACAGTGCTGAGCTTTGGGCCGGACGTGACGGTCAACACGCTCAACATTGTGAGCCTTACTGATCTCAAGGCCACCATCAGCATCGACGCTGCAGCAGCCCTGGGGTGGCGCAATGCGTACGTTAACACCGGCGCGGAGCAAGTTACCGGCGGCTTCCGCATCGACGGTCCCAACCCCATCATTGTCAGCGTCACACCCTCGAGCGGCCAGCAGGGGCAGACCATCTCGCAAGTAACAATTGCAGGACAGAATACACATTTCCAACAAGGTGTAACCCAAGCGATCGTGGGCGCGGGAATCACCGTCAGCAACCTGGCCGTGAGCAGCGCCACTGCGGCCACCGCCACTATCGCAATTTCGCCTACTGCTCCCGCGGGTCCCAATACGGTGGTCATGATAACGGGCTCGGAAGTTGCGAGCGGTGCGGGCTTCAACGTGACCCCGGGAGCAGCGCAGATTCTTTATGTCAATGCTTCCACGACCCCGTGCGTTGCCCCGGCGTCAGTCCTGTCGGTGACTCAGGGCCAGACGCTCAACGTCTGCGTGGTTGGTCAGTTATCAAGTTGGCAACAAGGTGTGACGACCGCGAATTTTGGGCCAGGCATCGCTGTGGATGCCTTGACGATTACGAGCTCGACCACCGCTACGGCTCAGATCACCGTCCTCACGACCTCTCCGCTGGGCTTTGAGCCCGTGACCCTGCTGACGAACGGCCAGTATGCGATGATTAACCAGGGCATCAATGTGGTGCAAGGAACGGCGGCACTACTCAGCAGTTCGCCCAATTCCGCCCAGCAGGGCTCCACTCTGAACGTGCAAGTTCTGGGCAACCTTACGCACTGGCAGAGCGGCGTGACAGTCGCCAGCTACAGCGTGGCGGGGATTATAGTGAATTCCTTCACCGCCCAGGACTCCAATACCGGCGTGATAAACGTCTCCGTTAGCCCCCTGGCCCCCGTCCTCGTCCTGCCGGGGTGTGCAAGCCTCACCATCACGACTGGCACGGAGCAAGTCGGGCTTGCAGATCAGTTCTGCGTCCAGGCAGGCCCCGCGGCTCTCGCCAATATCAATCCGAGCTCGGCCATCCAAGGGTCAACCCCGACAGTGACGGTGACAGGCCAAAACACGCACTTCATGGCGGGCGTGACCACAGCCAGTTTCGGGACTGGGGTCACTGCGGGTACCGTGAACGTCTCGAGCCCAACCAGCGCGACGGTGAGTGTGGCAGTCCAAACCACCGCCCCTACCGGCTATCACACCGTGACACTCACGACCGAAGGTGAAAACGCGAGCATCGCCAACCTCTTCCAGGTGACGCCAGGAACTCCGACTCTGAATCAATGCTCGCCCGTATCCGGGCAGCAGGGCCAATCACTGACCGTTCACTGCATCGGCCAAAACACCCATTGGGCACAGGGCACCACCGTCACTTTCGGACCAGGCGTCACGGTGAACACTGTTACGGTGGACGACGCGACGGATGCGGACGTTGCGATAAGCATCGATCCGCTGGCGTACGTCGGCAGCACTACGGTCACATTTACTACCAACACTGAGATCGTCTCCAGCCCGAGTGTGTTCAGCATTGCCGCCGGTCCGGCCATCATCAGCCAAGTCGCGCCGGGCAGCGCCAATCAAGGGCAGGAAGTGGTGCTCAATATCACGGGCGACTCTACACACTGGGCGCAAGGTGTAACCCAATTCTCCTTGGACGGCGCCGGTATCGATATAAAGATCAACAATGTGGTAATCAACAGCGCAACCAACGCGAATGCGGACATCACTGTATCGCCCACCGCTTCCCTCGGTACGCGCGGCGTTTACATGCTTACGGGCGGCGAAGCCCTGGTGGACGAATCTTGCCCGGTCCAGACACCGGGTTGTGTGGGAGGATTGATCATTACGGGCGGAATTCCCTCGATCATTGGCCTCAGCCCGAACGGAGCCAACCCGGGCAATACCAATCTGAATGTCCAGATCACCGGCGCCTTCACCGATTGGACGTCTGCATCCACCACCGTAGACTTCGGCCCGGGCATCACCGTACAAAACTATACGGTCAACAGTTTCACCAGCATCACCGCGGTGGTTAATATCGATCCGTCGGCGGCGCTCGGCTATCGCACCGTTACGGTGCAGACCGGCACGCAGGGGCTGGTCAGCTCGTTCAACGTGTTCACGCCGCCAGCGCCTTACATTTGGCCCTATTATCCATCCGCGGGAGTCCCCGGCCAGGCTATCACCATGAGCTTCACGGGTAATGGCACAAACTGGGCGCCGAACACCACCCAAATCGTCTTTAGCCCGGAAACCAGCGCCATAGCCGTGTCGCTTCAGGTTCTGAATCCGACTTCCGCAACTGCCAACATCACCATCGCCTCCAGCGCTACCCCAGGGCTGCAGACCATAACGTTTACAACCGGAACCGAAGTAGAAACCGTGCCATTTAACATCGCTATCGCCACGCCCACGATTTCGATCGTGGATCCGACCACCGGCATGCAGGGCGCGACCTTGAACGTCAATGTGATTGGCCAATACACCGCGTTCGACCAGAACAACACCGTGTTCACTTTCGGCCCTGGGATCACCGTGAACAGCCAAACCGTGCTGGGGCCAACTGTCGCGCAGGTGAATATCTCAGTGGGGCAAGAGGCGACAAAAGCAGCGAACCCCGTCGTCGCCACGACGGGTACTCAGGTCGCCAGCGGCTCGTGCGTCCCATACAACGTCGGTTGCTTCTCCGTGACGCCAAGTCAGGCTGTGGTCCTCTCCCTTTCACCCAATACCGCATTCCAGGGCAACAACCTCACCGGCGTGAACGTGGTCGGCTTGAACACGCACTGGGATAGCACCACCACCTTCAGCTTCGGCAGCGGTATTACGGTTACCGGCCAGACCGTCAACAGCAACACCAGCGCCACGCTCAGCCTGTCCGTCGCGGCGCTCGCCAATACCGGCAACTACACGCTGACCGCGACTACGGGCGGAGAAGCCGCCACCCTCGTCAACGCCTTCGTGGTCCAGGCCGGCACGCCGTTGATCCTGTCATCCGCTCCCACTTCCGGCCAGCAACAGGGCGCGGTGACGTTCACCATCCTCGGCCAGTTCACGCAGTGGGACTCGACCACCCAGGTAAGTTTTGGAACCGGCGTCACCATCAGCCAGGTGAACGTCACGGGCCCCACCGCCATCACGGTGAACGCCGTGGTTCAGCCTACGACGTATCTTGGCCCCAGGACTCTGACCGTCATCACGGGAACACAGGCACTGCCGCTGCCTAATGCTTTCACAGTCTTGCCAGGACCGGCGGTGGTGAGTGGACTATCGCCGGCACAGGCCGCGCAGGGGCAGACTCTGAGCGTTGTTGTCACCGGTACCAACACCAACTTCCTGCAAAATGTTACGGCAGCCAGTTTTGGCCCCGGCGTTACGGTCAACAGTATTGCCGTTACGAGTCCTACCTCGGCGACTGTGAACATCACTGTCTCCTCGAGCGCTACCACGGGCCTTAACACCGTGACCATGACCACAGCGGGCGAATCGGCTACGGGCGTGAATGGGTTTACCATCACTCAGGCCACGGCCGAGATCACTTATGTCAACCCAGCCAGCGGCTACCAGGGTCAGATCCTGAACAATGTCGCCATTACCGGTCTCTCCACGCACTTCAGCAGCAGCACGGTGTTCAGCTTCGGCAGCGGTATCGTCGTTACCCCAGTCTCCGTCAGCAGTGCAACTTCAGCCACCGTCAGCCTCGCCATCTCGGCCACCGCTCCGCTAGGGCCCGTGACCGTGACTGCGACCACCGGGACCGAAATAGCGACGGGCGCCAATCTCTTCACGGTTAATGCGGGCGCGGCAACCATTCTCTCGGTCAATCCGGCGAGTGGCATGCAAGGCCAGACCGGGCTTGTAATCGCCGTGACGGGCAGCAACACCAACTTCGCTACCGCGCTTCCTACCGTGAGCTTCGGGCCGGGCGTTACGGTTACGAATGTTCAAGTGGTAAGCGATACATTACTGAGCGCGACCGTGAACATCAGCACCACCGCGCCAATTCAAACCAACAACGTCACCGTCACGACGAACGGGCAGGTAGCAACACTCACAAATGGGTTCTCGGTCGTCGTGGCCACTGCCACGGTGAGTTCGGTTAATCCTAATTCCGCTTACCTGAACGCTCCGCCGCTCTCTGTAACCGTCAACGGCGCATTCACGCACTTCCAAGATGGAGTCACTACGGCCTCCTTCGGCCCTGACATCACGGTGAACTCGATCTACGTGTACACTTCCACCCAGGCTGTGGTCAACATCACCGTACCGCTGGGCGCGACAGTGGGCGCGCACACCGTAACCATGACCACCGGCACGGAAGTTGCCCTCGGAACCAATCTCTTTACGGTGCTGCAACCGCAACTTTCCTTCCTCCCCACCTCAGCACTTCAGGGTTCAACCGTAACCCTCGCCATCACCGGCGTGAACACGCATTTTGTGAGTGGAACGACTACGGCTAACTTCGGCAGCTACATCACCCTGAACAGTCTCACGGTCAGCGGTCCCACCAGCGCCTCTGCCCAGATCAATATCAGTACCGGTCAACCGGCAGGCAGCCAGGTTGTGATCTTCAATACGGGCACGGAAGCCGACACGGGCTACCTGACCATCCTTGCCGGCACTCCGGCCATCACCCTGATCTCGCCCAATGCCATCAACCCAACCCAGACCGAGACGGTCACCGTTACCGGAGCCTTCACCAACTGGGGCAGCACAACCACGGCAAACTTCGGGCCCAATATCTCCGTGGGAGGCGCCGCCGCCGGCACCTTCGGGCCAGTCACAGTTGGCGGACCCACCAGCCTCACTGCAAGCGTGACCACTTCCGGCGCTCCGCTGGGGGCGAGTAGCGTGCAGGTCCAGACCGGCACTCAAGTCCTGACAGCGACGAACGGCTTCACAGTCGAGACCTGCACGTCGACCCAGCCTACTATCCTGTTGGCCAGTCCGCTCTTCGGAGCCACAAATGTGCCCGTGAACAGCATGATCTCATGGGAGTTCAGCACGCCCATGAACCGCAGCACAATTTCGATTTACGATCCTGTGGCTAATCCTACGGGCAGTATCGGAATCCTTGACACGGTGGCGAACGCGTGGGTTTCCGGCGCACTGAGCATCGATGCCGCCAGCCGTATTGCCACATTCACACCTGCCCAGGCACTGGGAATTGGCAGGCAGTACAACGCGTACATGAACTACGAGAGCAACATCCAGGATAACTGTGGCAATATCCTGTCAACCAACGGATACTATTCGCCGCAGTACCCAGCGCCTTACTTCACGACCAGCTTCACACAGGATACGACCGGACCGAATCTGATCGACAGCAACCTTGCAGCCAACGCTACCAATGTCCCCCTCAATGCACCGGTAATGTTGCAGTTCGACAAAGTGCTCGATCCGATCACCGCCGAGAACGGCATCGCCGTCGAGACGCGCGGCGCTCCTGTGACCGGAACGTTCGGATTCTCGACGGATGAAAAGACGGTCACCTTCACACCCACCAGCAACTGGGCTGCGAGCACCGTCTACACCGTCGCCTACACCACCCAAATCACCGACACGGCGGGCAACGCTCTGGCCAATCCAGGCAGCTTCAACTTCACGACCGGGACAGCCACTGACACGACCTCGCCGACGGTCACCTCGGTCAACCCGCCAAGCGGCAGCACCGGGGTTGGCCTGAATGTGACGCCGCGCGTAGTCTTCAGCGAGCCGATCAATACACTGACGCTTACCAGATCGACCTTCTACCTCTACAATAACGATACCGGAGAGCTAATCGCCGCCACCATCAACGTCGCGGCTGACCAGATGAGCGCCACCCTCACTCCCAGCTCGCCGCTCTTACCCAACACCACTTTTGCGCTTTACGCCTGGCCGTTCACCGATCTCGCCGGGAACGTCGGGGCCTTCGATTCATCCTTCACGACCGGAACCCAAGCGATCACTACTCCGGCCTCGGTGGTCACCTTTAGCCCGCCTTCGGGCTCAACCAGTGTGCCACTGAATACCCAGGTCGTGGCCGTCATGAGCGCCCAAATCGATCCCACCACGGTCACGAACAGCGCAATCACCCTCACACCTGCGGCAGCCGGCGCCGTAAGTTTGGCTAGCGACGGGGTCACCCTTACTTTCGTGCCCAGCGGCACGCTCAGTCCCTCTACCCCCTACGCCGCGACGGTGAGCGGGTTCAATGATGTCGAAGGGAACCCCGTGGCGACCTCGACCGACAACTTCACCACCGGAAATCTCTCTGGCACTGCGTCGTTGGCGGTGACGAGCGTTACGCCGGCGAATGGCGCCACCGGCGTGCCCGTGAACAGCAACGTAGTCTTCTCTTTCAGCGCGCCAGTAGACCCGGCCACGGTGAATATCAAGACGATGGGTGTGAGCGCCTACAATCCGAATTGGGGTTATGCGGCCATCGCGGGCGCTTACGGCGTCAGCGGCTCGACCGTTACCTTCACGCCTCAAAATCCACTTCCTGGAAACACCCAGTTCACGGTTTCGGTAAGCGGCAACGTCCAGGACCTGGCGGGCAATTCGTGCACCGGGTGGTCCAGCAGTTTCACCACCGTCAACGTGACTGACACTACGGCACCCACCATCACCTCCATAACCCCGCCGAATGGCTCCACGAATGTCGGCCAGAACACGCAGGTGGTGATCACCTTCTCGAAGTCCATCAACCCCTCGACAATCAACTCGACCTCCCTGGCGCTATTCAACGGCGACACGCCCCTTACCACCTCCAACTACTGTTACTCTACTTACTCTTGGTGCTACACCGTTTCTCCAGACAACCGCACGGTCATCCTGAACGCGTATCAATATCAGCTCCCCGCCGGAGCGACCATTACGGTCGAAGCAACCCACGCCATCCAGGACCTTTCCGGCAATTCGCTGGCTGATACCAGCAGCCAGTTCACGGTGGCCCAGGCCGCTCCGGCCAACGGACCCTCGATTACGGGGCAACGGCCTGGCAATGGCGCAACGAATGTCCCGGCCAACACGGTGATCACCTTGTTCCTCAGCGCGCCCCTTAACCCCTCTACAGTTAGCGGGGCAATCCATGTTTCCGATAATGGCGTGGCTGTTACCGGCGCGGTCAAGCCCCTCAGCAACAACCAAGCCATCGAATTCACACCGGCCAATGCCTTCTCGCCCGGCGACCTCATCCAGGTCTTCCTTGACCAGACGCTGCAAGACGCTTACGGCAACTACTTGCCCGGAGTCTACGGCGGGCAATTTACGGTGGCCAATACGCTTTCCACTACCGCGCCACAACTCCTGGCTACGAATCCGTCCCAGAGTGCGACGACCGTGCCCACCAATACCACGATTCAGTTCGCCTACAACCAGCCCCTGGCCTCCGGTTCGCTCAGCTCTTCGACTATCGAGTTTTACGATTCCAGTGTGGGTTGGATGACCACAGAGAGCTTCCAACTCGATCCGACGGGCTCCATCGTTCTTATCACGCCGCCGGGATTGTCGCTGAACCCAGGCGACAATTACGAAGTCTGCATCAGCGGTGTTACCAATACTAACGGCGTAGTAGTTCCATACGCGTGCCTCTATTTCACCGCGGGCTCCTCGAGCGACACTGTGGCCCCCACGGTAACATCCGTGGCGCCGCCCAACGGCTGGCAGAAAATCGGAACCAACGCCGGCTTGCGAGTCGTCTTCAGCAAGGCGGTGAACCCGATTACCGTGACCGGCAGCACCATTCAGTTGAGCGGCGGAGGAATGACTGCCACGCCCTCGAGCATCAGCTTCAGCCCTGATTACACAACGGTTAACATCGTGCCGCAGGCGCCCCTAGCGGCGAGCGCTACCATCACCATCTCGATCAACGGCGTGCAGAGCGTTTCGGGCACTGCCGTCACGCCGCTGACCAGCACTTTCCAGACTCTCGCCGGTCCCGATTTCAGCGCTCCCTACGTGGTCAGTTCCAGTGTAGCCAACTACCAAACGAACGTCCCGGTGAACGCGGTCTTCAGCCTCCAGTTCAACAAGCCCATGGCTGTAAGTACCTACAATCCCAGCCAATGCGCTCTCGGGGGCGGCCTCGGTGGCGCCGTGCCAGCCACCGCGTCCTTCAGTCCCAATTTGACCACGCTTTACCTGGTTCCTGCCTCGAACCTCGCCGTGGGTCTCCAATATTACTTCTATTGTTACTCGATGCAGGACCTCGAAGGCAACGTACAATCATCCTTCCAGGTATACTTCACCACGTCCTTTGTGAGTAGTGCCACAGCTCCGCAAGTGGTCAATACCAATCCGGAAAATGGGCTGAGCTCGGTTCCAACCAATACTCCGATCCAGATCCTCTTTAACGAGCCGATTCAGCCCACTAGCATCGCCCAAGTCACGCTAAGCGCCGGATCAACTCCGGTCACCGTTGTTCCTTCCTTCCTCAACGGGAATCAACTGCTGGCGCTGACGCCCTCCGTGCCGCTGCTCGGCGACACTGCCTACACGTTGTCGATAACCGGAGTGCAGGATAATGCCGGGAATCAGATGACCGCCACGGTCACGGTAAACTTCTCGACCGCTGCTGGAATTGACCTGATCGCGCCCACCGTAACGGGAGTCGATCCCGCTAACGGCAGTAGCGGCGTTGGGCTGAATGTTAAGCCTCACGTGACTTTCAGCAAGCGGATCAACCCACTCTCGCTGACCAACTCGACGTTCTATCTCGAGAATTACGACACCGGCAAGCTGGTTCCCGCCACCATCAACATTGCTGCGGATCGCATGAGCGCTAGTATCGTCCCATCCTCGTTGATTCAGCCGGGAACCACGTACTACTTGGTCGCGACCAGCTTCACTGATATCGCCGGAAACGCTGGTTACTTCTCGTCGGCTTTCATCACCGGAACCCAATCCGATACCACCGCGGCTACGGTGGTCACCTTCAGTCCGGCCTCGGGCACAAGCAATGTGCCGTTGAACACTGATGTCGTGGCCGTCATGAGCGCCCAAATCGATCCGACCACAATCACGAGCAGCGCGATTACGCTCTCGCCCCCGGTCGCCGGCACCGTAACCCTGGCCAGCGACGGCGTGACGCTTACCTTTACTCCCACCAGCTCCTTTAACCCTGGCGCCAGCTACACCGCGACAGTCAGTGGATTCAACGACACGGGAGGCAACCCGGTGGCGACGTCAACTGACAGTTTCACCACGGGAACCCTCTCCAGCACGGCAACCCTGGCGGTGAATAACGTTACTCCGGCGAACGGAGTCACCGGCGTGCCCGTGAACACCAATGTGGTGTTTTCCTTCAGCGCTTCGGTCGATCCGGCGACGGTGAATGGGAGCACTATGGGGGTGGGCGTCGCGAGCCTCGGGGCCGAACTGGCAGGCACTTACAGCGTGAGCGGCTCGACGGTCACCTTTACTCCGCAGAACGCGCTGCCGGGCAGCACCCAGATTTACGCTTCGGTAAACGGCAACGTCCACGACTTAGCCGGCAACTCCTGCAGCGGTTGGTCGAGCACTTTCACCACCGCCAACACGCCCGACACGACGCCGCCTACCGTTGTTTCAGTATCGCCGCCCAATAATGCGACCAATGTGGGACAGAACACGCAGGTGGTCATCACCTTCTCGAAGTCCATCAACCCCTCGACGATCAATTCAACGTCCCTGGCCGTTTTGAACGGTGACGCGCCACTGGGTTCAGGCTATGGTTGCTACGGGTACTACTGTTATTCGATTTCGTCGGATAACCGGACCGTTACTATCAATACCGGCAGTTACCCATTGCCTGCGGGAGCCACGATCACGGTGGCTGCGACTCACTTGATTCAGGATCTATCGGCCAATGCGCTGGCTGACTTCACCAGTCAATTCACGGTAGTCCCGCAGGTTCCAACCAGCGGCCCGTCGATTGTGGGTCAGCGGCCGGGCTACGGGGCAACCAATGTCCCGGCGAATACGGTGATCACGTTGTTCGCGAGCGCCGCGCTCGACGCCGGCAGTGTAGATGGCGCCGTACACATTTCGCAGAACGGCGTCATCGTTTCCGGCACGACGCAACTGCTGGATACCGGCCAGGCCATCGTGTTCACGCCCAATTCGGCATTCTCGCCCGGCAGTGTGATCGGTGTATTTGTGGATTCGAGCGCTACGGACGTTTACGGCAACGCCCTCTCCGCCTACAACTACGGGCAGTTCACCATCGCAGGATCCCCGGCCAACACCCCACCGGCACTTGTGGCAACCAATCCATTCCCCTCTGCCGCTAATGTGTCTTTGAACACCGTGATTCAGTTGGCCTACAACCAGCCCCTGGCGGCCAGCACGGTCAACACCTCGACTATCGAGTTTTACGACTCCAGTGTGGGTTACGTTACTCCGCAGAGCGTCACATTGGATCCGACGGGTTACGTGATTCTGATCACGCCTCCGGGAGGAACTCTAAACGCGGGCGACTCCTACCAGATTTGGACCAACGGCGTCACCAACGCCCAAGGCGTAGCCGTTCCTTACACCTACCTCTCGTTCTCAGCCGGTTCATCGAACGACACCGTGGCCCCGACTGTAACCTCCGTAACCCCGCCGAACGGCTCGAGCAATATCGGTACGAACGCTGCGATCAAGGTGATCTTCAGCAAGGCTATCGACCCAATCACCGTGACCGGCATCAGCGTTACAGGCAACGGCACAACGTTAGTTCCTTCGAGTATCGGCTTCAGCCCTGATTACACGACCGTCTCCATCGTGCCTATCACGCCGTTGCCCGCCAGCGCGGCCATGACCATTACCATCAGTGGAGTACAAAGCATCGCCGGAGTGCCTGTAACACCCGCCACGACGGTGAAATTCCATACCATGGCGGGTCCTGACTTCAGCGCCCCCTACGTGGCCAGCGCGAGTTTCTACGCGTATGAACAAGGGGTGCCGATCAACGCGGCTCTGACGCTGCGGTTCAACAAGCCGATCGATCAGACCACGCTCAACCCTAATGACGTGTTCCTCTATGACACCGCCACCAGCGCGACAGTCGCATCCCATGCGTCTTTCAGCGCGGATGGGACGGCGCTGATTCTGACGCCCACCTCCGATTTGACGCCGAATCAGCAGTACTACATCCAGTGCTACTCTTTGCAAGATTTGTCCGGTAATCAACAGTATGGTTTCTACACCTACTTCACCACCGGATCGACCGCGGACACCACGCCTCCCGCCGTGCAGCTTATCAGCCCACCCAGCGGGTTCGTGGGCGCGCCCACCAATACCCTGCCGCAAATCCTGTTCAGCACGGTCATCTCCGCCGCATCGCTTGGGCAAGTCTCCTTGCAGCAGGGAAGCACGTGTCCTGGATCGCCCGTCTCAACCGCTGCTTCCTTGATCCTCGGAGATACGGCAATCCAGCTCACGCCCTCAACTCCGTTACTTCCCGGCACCATGTATACCGTGTGCGTGGCCGGCGTCCAGGACGTCGTCGGCAACACCATGGCCAGCCCCGTCACCAGCTCGTTTAAGACCGGAACGGGAGTCAACCTGACGCCACCGAGCATCGTGTCAATCACGCCTGCGAGCGGGGCCATTGACGTGCCGGTCAACACCAGCATCAGGGTGGTCTTCAGCGAGCCGATCGATCCGGTCTCGTTCAATTCCTCAACCACCTTTGTGCTGGAAGATCCCACCGGAGCGGTTGTTCCGGCCACGATCACCTTCTCGCCCGACCTGACCACGGCAATCCTGACGCCGAATACCGCGCTCACGGGCGGTAGCCAGTTGTACTCGATTTACGTGGACTACCTCTCAAGCGGCTTGACCGATCTGGCCGGAAACAGCCTTTACGCCAGTTCGTACACGACCTTTTACACCCAATGAGGCGGGGGCGGCCCTTGCTGCCGTCCCGAGGGGGCAACCACCAGGGTTGCCCCTGCCATGCCCGTTCCCAGTATTCATCCGGCCAATCCAGACGGTGTGGTGTCCATGATGATAGGGAGAGGTGGACGGTCGTGCGCGCAGGCTGGCGGGGTGAGGTCTTATGGCGTGTAGTGGCCGCCGGCTGGAATCTTAGCGAGGCAACTGGCGATGGGCTGGGACGGTTCCCATCTGCATGAGTTCCGTATCGGCCAGATGCGGTTTGGGAAATCCGATCCCAACGACCGGCGGATGGGGCTGGACCCCATCGGCAACGAACGCACCACGCACCTCTACGTGGTTCTCCGCAAAGTCGGAACGAAGGCCACGTACACCTACGACTTTGGAGACAGTTGGGAGCACGCGATCGTGGTGGAGAGAGTGCTGCCGCCCGAACCGGGAGTTACCTATCCGTTCTGTGTGGCCGGCAAACTTCAAGACCCGCCCGAAGACCGCGGTGTTGTTTCGGGTTACTACAATCTCTTGGAAGCCCTCCGCGATCCAGACCACGAGGAACATGCGGACCAGTTGAATTGGGTGGGCGGCGAGTTTAACCCCGACGCCTTCCCGGTCGATGAGGTCAACCAGAAACTCGCACCTCTCCAACGCTGGTGGGCAAAACCTCAAAACGCCCATGACCCCCGAGGGACGCTGCGCTCTTGCCACTGATTACACACGCTTACCGAAAGCTCACGTTTCTCCGCGCAGCCTACAGAGTGAAGGTGCCCCCGGCCCGCCGCCTCGGAGAACCACAGGTGGATGGAATCGAAGAAATGAATGCGAGCGAAGTCGATCATTCGGTTTGCACAGGTCGAGGCGCCGGAGACTAGGAAAGAAGCGCGCTGTGGACCTTCTTTACCGCTGTGACGACGTTGTCCAAGTCGGCGTTGGACCATTTCGGACCGATGTAGAGGCTGGCATAACGGTTTTTCAGGTCGACTGACCGAGGGCTGCACTCCGCCCCGTATTTCATGGCTTTTCCCCGTGGGCTATTGAACGACGGCCATTGCGGATGGGGTGCTTCCTTGTCCTCGATGTAGCCCATGGTGGGGAGATTCCTCGTGCCCAGAATTCCGACGTCCATCGGTACGTTTTCCGCGGTCATGGCCTTGATAAACTGATCGCGCAACTCGCGGGTAGGCAACAGAAGGTCCAGGCTGATCCCGATGTCTCCTTCCGGATCGTTGCTGGGCCGCAGCTTGAGGCCGGAAAGGTTCTGAAGTTTTTCGGCCACGTAGCGATGCATGCGCTGATGATTCGCAACCAAGGCGTCCAGCTTGCGGAGTTGGGCGCAGAGAATCGCTCCCGTCTCTTCATTCATGCGGTAGTTGAGACCGACGAGCGTCTCGCCCCCACGATCGCCGTGTGTCCCCGAGCCTGAGCTCTGCGGGGAACTCATGCCCAGGACGGACTGGAACGTGGGCCTTATCCCGCCCAGATCGTGGAATCGGATCGCGCGCTCGTAGAGCGCAGGATCATTCGTAATCACGCAGCCGCCTTCTCCCGATGTCATCATTTTGTGGGTTTGGAAACTATAGATTCCGATGTCTCCGATCGAGCCGGTGCGTTTGCCCTTGTAGATGGCGCCAACGGCTTCGGCGGAGTCTTCCAGAACCTTC
>Ga0181538_10002516_pt1 | contig 18964 bp, 18 predicted proteins | sample PEATcosm2014_Bin_40_FD_119773 | JGI IMG/M metagenome (GOLD analysis project Ga0181538, IMG submission 119773) | Peatland microbial communities from MTU Mesocosm Facility, Houghton, MI, USA - PEATcosm2014_Bin23_30_metaG | ecosystem: Environmental > Terrestrial > Soil > Wetlands > Peat | place...
CCCGTGGGCAGGGGGATCGACAGGTCATTCAGGACCTGACCGGGTGCTCTTCTATCCTGCAGGCTGAAAGCGCGGGACCACCCGGCTCTGCGATACTTATCTGTTATGCCCATTGACGACCTTCAACAGGCTGCACAAAAAATCGCTGGATTTCTGAATACCCTGAACAAATTGGGCGGGCTACGCCTCAAATACCGCATCAGCGCGTCGGATGGCGTGAGCGAAGGGGAAGGCGCCGCGCCGAGGCAAATCTCGGTTGAATTGGCCGGGCCCGATGTGCCTCTGGTCATTCAGCACAATGGCGAGTTGCTGCGCGCGCTGGAAACCCTGGCCGCACAAATGCTCCGCCTTGACCACCACGAGCACCACATGGTCAGCTTTGACGCTGGCAACTTCAAGGCTCTGCGCGCCGAGGAGCTGCGTCTGGCCGCCGAAGCCGCCGCGGAAAAAGTGCGCCAGACTGGAGTTCCCTACAGTTTTCCGCCCATGAACAGCCGCGAGCGGCGCATGATGCATCTGGTTTGCAAGTCACTCCAGGGTGTTGAGACAGCCAGCGTGGGAGAGGGTGCAAACCGCTTCCTCGTGGTCTATCCCGAGGGCAAGACCAATCTGCCCGTCACGCCGCAGTTCAAGCCGCGAGGGTTTGGACGCGATCGGCGATGATCTGAAGCGATGGTAGAATGCCGCCATGAAGAGCCGTCTTTCACTCAAGTTGCGAATGATAGCGGACGCTGTCATGGCTCTCGCCTTTGGAATCGTTGCTCCCATCGTTCTCGCTCCTGCAAGCAGGAACTGGCAGACGATGTTGGTGACCTCCGCCTCATTCCTCTTCGCCGCGGCATTTCAGTTTGACTTGATACGAACGATATGGCGATTCCAAGGCAAGCTCCCGGTGAATTAACACCTTTCATGAGAACTTCGACGACATTCCTGCTGCTCGTGCTCATGGCGTGCGCGTGCCCCGCGCAAAAGCGGATGGTGCTGATCGATCAGGATGGCGCCGGTCCGGGCGGTTCGGACCAGATGTCGATGCTGGCACTGTTGCAGGCGCCAGACGTTCAGGTGCTGGGCATCACCATGGTCACCGGCGACGCGTGGCGCGACGAAGAGACGCTGCACACGCTGCGCATGCTGGAGCTGACCAATCACACCGATGTTCCCGTCGTGCGCGGCGCTGTGTTTCCGCTGGTCCGCAATGAAGAGCAAGCACGCATGGAAGAAGCGATCGACGGCAAAGTGGCGTGGCTGGGCGCATGGGGCGGGGTCGTGGCAACATCGGCGACCGGCGCTGTGAAACCGGAATCGCACGGGCCTTATGAGATTCCGCCCATGCCTGAGGGTCTGCCGGCCACTAAGCCGCTCGATGAAGACGCCGCGCACTTTCTCATCCGGCAGGTGCGCGCGCATCCGCACGAGGTGACGATTTACGCCGCCGGGCCGCTGACCAACATCGCGCTGGCCGTCTCCATCGATCCGGAGTTCGCGTCGCTGACTAAAGGCATCTTGATCATGGGCGGAAGCATTAATCCGCAAACGAACGATATCGAGACCGCAGACCCGCGGCACGAATTCAACTTCTGGTTCGATCCCGAGGCCGCGCACATCGTGCTCCACGCCAACTGGCCGCGCATCGAAGTGACGACTGAAGACATTTCCGCCAAGGCGCCCTTCACGCAGGAGATGCTGGATGCGATTGCAAAGTCGCAGGCGCCGGCGGCGCGCTACATTGCTGCTTGGACCCATCGGCGCACGGATATGTGGGACGAGCTCGAAGCGTGCGCGTGGATCGATCCCGCGATCATCACCAAGGAAGTGGATGTCTTTATGGATGTGGACCTGAGCCACGGCCCAAGCTACGGCGATACACTCGCGTGGCCCGAGGCACTGAAGCCGTCGAATGGAGTGCGGCTCGTCCACGCGCAGATGGATTTGGATCTGCCGCGCTTCCAAAAGGACTTTGTCGACGTGATGACGCGGACCAATTCAAAATAGACGATCCGCTGGAAACTCTGAGCGAAGGTGAAGGATGACGCAGCGATCGATTCTTGGAGAGTGTAAGCTTGTGGCGTTTGTCGCCACCACGGATTCCGTCAAGGCGCGGGCGTTCTATGAAGGCGTTCTTGGACTCAAGCTCGTTGAAGATCAGCAGCCGTTCGCGCTTGTCTTCGACGCCAATGGAACCATGCTGCGGGTAACAGCTGTGCGTGAACACAATCCTGCATCCTTCACCGTGTTGGGCTGGGTTGTGGGCTCGATTGAGAAAACAGTGGAGCGGTTAACGGCGGCGGGGGTCGAGTTTCAACGCTATCCCGGAGTCAACGACGGCGACCCGAAGGGAATCTGGACTGCGCCCAGCGGGGCCCGAATCGGATGGTTCAAGGATCCCGATCAGAATGTATTGAGCGTGACGCAGTTTTAGAGCGGGCGTTGGATTCGCCCGCTCATTTTGCCTACATAAAGTTGAGCGCGCATCAGTCGGCCGCATTCTTATCTCCGTCGTGATGCTTGTATTTGATAATCGTCGCGTTCAGCCGGTCCGGATCGACGGAAACCTGCACGACATTCAGTTCCTTCCCATCGAGATCGAGAATGAAGAGCCCCATGCGCTTGCCGTCGGGGTGCGAAAAGATCAGCGTTTGCTCGCCGCCATGGCGGCTGGTCTCGCGAATCATCCGGTCCCATCCCTGGCCCAGCTTCTCCTCGACCAGGCGATTCAAATCATCTCCGTCCACGGGCGCTGAGAATTGCTCGAACTCGGCAACATGCACGCCGCCCACGCCGCCATGTGTGGCCACACCCGCCACAACGCTGGCCAGACCCATCAGCGGAATGCGCATGGCGTGCTGGTGATAGTGCGACTCGATGGAATCAACGACGCCGTCAAAGCCGCCTTCACCGGCCGCTCGCACAACCCACCACGGAGCCGTCAACAGCACGCACAGAACAGCGCAGCCAACAGGAATCCAAAAATGCCGATTCCCAAGATACTTATTCATTGGTCGCCTCCCTTTCTTCTACTTCTCACCCTTGTCACCCTTGTCGCCCTTCGTGCCCTTGCTCTTCTGTCCCATATCCACGTCGCCCAGCTTGCTTAGCCCGCTCAGACCTTGAAGCTCAGATAGCTGATCCATGCGGATGGGGCCGAGGATCAGCACGATGGTCAACTCTTTCGGTTCGGCGTCCAGCACAAAAATTCCCTGCGGCTCGCCGTTGACCATCTTCATCATCACGTCGGTGCTCTCTCCTCCACCCTTGCTCTCGCGTTCGTGCACCATCGGCGTCCACTCGGGAGTGGCGAAGGCCTGGCGCAGTTGTTGAAGCTCGTCCATCGAGTATTGGCCTTCTTTGTCGAATTCGTAATCGCGAACGTAGATGCCGTCGAGCCCTTCGATCAACTGCTTTACCGCAGCCTGGTCCTTGTCGTTCTTGTCCATGAATTTGGCGGCGAAGTCGAGCATGCCCTTGCCCAGCGTCACTTCGGTTACGTTGGCGGCGCGTGTGCCTAATTCCTTTTCGACCGGCGTAGGCAGCGGAAACGGCGAGGGTGAGGTTTGCGCGCACGCCGGCATAATCAGCGCGGCCGCTCCCAGGATGACTGCAAAAATGTTGCGTTTCATGTTCAAATCTCCTTCTTCCTGACCACGAGTTCTTGTTACTGCGATTCGTTACTGCGAATCTTTGTCTTGCTGCTGCAACTGCTCGTTCATCACCTGGAACGCGTGATTGGTAATGCGGAGCGCGGTAAACACCTGCTGTTTCGCTTCTTCTCCCTTGCGGCGCTCAACGGCGTAATGCCCTATCGCGGCGCTGCCTGCCACTCCGGCCAGGACGAGCGAAGCTGCAATGCGTTCGAGCCAGATCATGCGGTTGCGCTGGCGCGCGGCGGAGCGAATGGATTGGATCTGCCCGCGATTTTGCGCGCGACGATCCATTACCTTGTGCTTCAGGCTTTCGGGCGCGGGCTGGCGCTTGAGGCTCTCTCGCAATTCGCGCTCGAAATCGTCAGTCTGGTCAAACGGCACGAATGTACTCCTTCAGCTTGCTTTCGGCCTTCGTCCGCAACAGCTTCAATCCCCGCTGCAATTGGCTCTTCACCGTGGCTAGCGGCGCGCCCAGCGTAGCCGCAATCTCTTCCGGCGTCAGCTCCTCCTGGTAGCGGAGAACGATCGCCGCGCGTTGCGCTTCCGGCAGCGTGGCCAGCAAAGCTTCAATGCGGCCACCGAGTGGCGAGCTTTTTTCCTCCGCCTGCGCGCCGTGGTTTTCGTCAATCTCGACCCACTGGCCGAAGCCGCGCGCACGCCGCCGGCGCAACGCATCGGTTGACCGGCTGATGGCGACACGCCGCAGCCAGAAGCACGCGTGCTCAGGACTTTCGATCTTCGCGATGTTCCGGTCAAGCTCCACAAAAACGTCCTGCGCAATCTCCTCGGCCAGGCCGCGGTCGCCGGTCATGCCGAGCGCCAGCGAAAAGACCATGGACTGGTGCTCGTCAAAAAGCCGTTCGAAGTCCGGGAGTTGTTCTAAGCCGGGCTGCCAGTCGTTGGCCATAAAACTCGCTGCTACCTTCTAATCCGCACGGGAATGCGGGATGGGATGCAGAGAGTTACGCGCTGGACGGAAAAAAGTTCAAGGTCGAGGGAGCGCCGGTCGGGAGTCCGGCTCTAGATCAAAACAAATCCGGGATCGCATTGAATGCAATGCGCGTCGGCGCGGCCTTGTAGGCGGTGAGCATGGCCGCGGGAGCGAGCGTGCTCATGCCGTACTTGTCGTTGATCTGGTCCATGGTGGCGTTGAGGCGCGTGCGGCTCTGCTCTTCTTCGAGCCCGTCAAAAAGCGCGAGCGTGTGCAAGCGATCGGGAACCAGATTGTTGAGTTGCACGCCGATGAAGTACGGGTGCTGGTATTGGTCACCTGACGGCCGTGACTCCCAAAGTCGGCGCAGAGCCGCGATGAGCGTTTGATTGTCCTGACATTCGCTCAGCTTCAATTCGCTTCGCCAGCCGCGCGCGGGTACACCAAAGCGCGAGACAGGTGTGCCCTCGCTGCGCGGCACGGCAAAGCCAATCGCCAGGCCGATGTGGCTGGCCCACAATCCCGCAGAGCGCAGGCGCATGGCCGCTTTGTGGAGAAGCTTGTGCGCCACGGCCCAGGCTTTTTCCGCGTCGCGCATCTCGGGCGCCAGCACATGCGAGTGGCTGATGGATTTCTGGTGCTCCAGCTCACCCATTTCGAAGTCTTCGCCTTGCAGCCAATGAAATAGCCGCTCGCCCCAAACCGATCCCCACATTTCGCCGGTATGTTCGCGGTCGAGCGCAAGCAAATCGTCCATGGTGCGAATACCCTTTTCGTTCAGGTGCTTCTCAGTGCGCGCGCCGATGCCGGGAAGATCGCGCAGCGTGAGCTGGTGCAGCGCTTCGGGCAGAATGTCGAGCGGCAGCGCCACCAGGCCGTCAGGTTTTTCCATGTCGCTGGCCACTTTCGCGAGATATCGGTTGGTCGCAAGGCCGACAGAACTCCGCAGGCATTCGCCCACATTTTCGCGAATCGTCCGTTTCACCCGTGCGCCCAGATTGATCGCATTCAAAAGCGGACGCTCGCGGCCGATAAGGCGGCAGGCCATTTCGTCGATGGAGCAAACAGCAGTGACTGGGACGCAACTCTCGACTGCTTCAACCACGCGATGGTGGTACTCGGTGTAGATTTCGTGGCGGCCCTCAACGAGAACAATCTCCGGGCACATGCGTTTGGCGTCGGCAACAATGGTCCCAGTGCGCACGCCGAAGGCCTTGGCTTCGTAGCTGGCGGCGATGCAGACTGTCGTGTCGGCCATCATGGGCACGACGCCGACAGGGCGGCCGCGAAGCTCTGGCCGGACCTGTTGTTCCACAGACGCAAAATAGGAGTTCAGGTCGACGAAAAGCCAGTTGAGCAGTGCCCCCTGGGCAGACCCTCCAGCCGGGGTCTCCTCTGGATCTTGCGGCGCAACTTTATCCGTAAATCGAAGGTTCGCAAGCTCCTCCGGCCACTCTTCGGGAGGGTGCGAGGAGACCGGGTTGGTCTGAGCCGCCATCTTCGCGCCCAATAATTTTCGCCTTTTCTTTGCTATTTTGCAATCTATTTCTTCGCGTGAACAGGCCGATAAATAACCTGAAAGCGCTAGTTACTGACGCGAAAGGGTGGAATAGCGTCTAATGTAAAACGTGGGTAGCATTCTTGAAGATCCCAAATCCGCTCGGATGGCGGGATCATGACCCGGAATGGTGACCGAAAATGCAGACCCTGGCTCATTGGATTGCGGTGAATGGAAGCGTACTCGCCGTGCTGGTCACGTTGGGGGTAGCTGTTTTGCTGGTTGCTTGCCTCGAGTGCACACATTGCCCGAAGAGCAAGAAAGACGATCTCTTCCATCGCCACGAAGTCTAACTAAGTGCTAGTTCCCGCCCGCGGCCGGAGCTTCCGGCTTCAACCAAGTCTCAAACTGCGCCAAAATCCGGTTGTACAACTGTGCCTCCGCCTCGGGTCCTGCAAGCGAGTGTGTCTTGCGCGGGAAAATCTGCAGGTCGTAAGGAATGCCGGCGTCAATCAGTCTCTGAACGAACTGCACCGTGTTTTCGAAGTGCACGTTGTCGTCGCCGGTGCCATGAGCCAGCAACAAGCGGCCCTTCAGGTTCGCCGCCGAGTTCACCACAGAAAAATCATGATAGCCGTCAGGATCTTCCGTCGGCACGCCCAGATAGCGCTCGGTGTAAATCGAGTCGTAGTTGCGCCAGTCGGTAACGGGGGCAACGGCCACGCCGGCGCGGAAGCGCGGCGAATGTGTCATGGCATACAACGTGAACGTGCCACCCCAGCTCCAGCCCCACCACCCCAGGCGTTGAGGATCGAGTTGCGGATACGCCTTCAGCGCCGCGTCGATCACGGTCAACTGATCCTCAAGCTGCACCGGGCCAAAGTTGCGATACGCCGCCTGCGCAAAGCCGCGCCCGCGGCTGCCCATGCCGCGATTGTCGGCGTGGAGCACAGCAAATCCATGTTGCGCGAGCAGCTCATCGAAAAATAGATGGCTGCCCCATTGGTTCATCACGGTCTGGTCGTGGGGCCCTCCGTAGGGATTCACAATCAACGGCGTGCCGGCCGGATTGGCATTGCCTTGCGGCAGCAGCAGCGTGGCAAAGAGTGTAGTTCCATCGTGCGCCCTGACTTCAAATTGCAATGGCGCGTGCAAATGGTAGGAATCCAGCGCATGCGTCTCCCAAAATACGCGGCATGAGCCACTGGACGCCGATGCCCCGGGAGTTCGGCAGATGCGCATCTCCGGCGGCGTCATGCGCGTCGAGAATTTGTCGGTAAAGGCGCTGCCATCGGGAGAAAAAGTGGCTTGGTGAAATCCCTCGCCCGCGCTCAGCTGCTTACGCTCGCCGGCGAAATTCACCTGCCAGATCTGCTGCTCCAGTGGATTGCGTTCGTTGGATGCGTAATCCACCACTTTACGAGCAGTGTCCACGCTGTACACATCGCCGACATCGAAATCGCCGGTTGTCAGTTGGCGATCGAGCTTGGCGTCGGACCCGAGCGGCTTCGACCTGTCGTAGCGGTAGAGATAAATATGATTGTGCCCGTCGCTCCAACTGGTGAACACGATGGCTCCGTCGCTCACCGTCATATCGTAGCTTTCATCGAGAAACTTTTCGTCGCTGATTTCGAGCATGAGACGCGCTTCACCATAATCGGTGTCGGCAAAGAAAAGCGCCAGGTGCTTGTGATCGCGGGTTAATGCTTCGGCCCAAAGGGTCTTGCTGTCGACCCAGCCGAAGCGTGGCGCATAATCGTCACCTTCGTGAAATGGGATCTTGATCCATACAGGCTTTCCGCCATGCGCGGGCACCACGGCCAGGTGCACATCGGGATTGGGGTCGCCTGGCTGCGGATAGCGCTGCCAATCCACCGTAGCGTGAGTCGGAATCCAGTCAGTGAGCGGGTACCGCGGCACCTGGGTCTCATTCGTTTGCAAAAACGCAATTCTCTTTGAGTCAGGGGACCAGAAGTAGTTGCTCCGGACGTCGAGCTCTTCTTCGTACACCCAGTCCACTTCACCGTTGTGAAGCACCTGACCATCGGCGGCGGAAGGATTGGGCGCGGGTGCGAGAGGAATAGTCGGCGTGCCGGGTTCGCGGAGTGGAATGACGGCCAGACCGTGATCCTTGATGAACGAGACGGACCAACCATCGGGAGAGAACTTGGGATCGTCGCCTGAGAGGAGGCCCGAAAAGCCGATTTCGACTCCAACGCCATTGCGCAGGTCGTAGAGCCACAGCCGGCCGTTGGAATCGAAGAGAATGTGCGTGGAGTCCGGAGCCCAGACATAGCTGGCCAGGTTGTAGCGGAGGCGATGGTCGCGGTCCCGCTCAGAGTCGCTGCTGGCGTTCAGGTTTTCCATCTTCGCCGCGCTCACCAGCACATGGGTCTTGCCCGTCGCGGGATCCACATCCATCAATTCGCCGCCATCGAGGTACGTCAGATGCTTTCCGTCGGGCGACCAGGTGAGTTGGCCGGGCGGCTCGCCAATCAGCGGTCCATGGGCAAAGATGGCATCGACAGTAAGCGGCTTTTCAGGCGCTTGCGCATTGATGGGATGTGCGGTCAGCGCAAACGCTGCAATAGCCGAAAACAGGATGGCGGCTTTTCGCATCAATGGGCCTCTCCTGAAGTGGGAATCCGGCCCGGAATGCGGGATCCAAGACACGGGATCTGGACCGCAGAAATCGGAGGTAGGCCGGTGGATCCGGAAGACTCAGTCTAAATCAAAGCACTTGGCGGCGAAGCGCCGTTCGCACACGCAACTTCCTTCGGGAATAAATGCTTGCTTGACTCCCGCAAAACCCCATACAGTCAGGAAATCCCCCGGGAGGAAGAAGCATGTCGACAACGTACGATGTTGCCATTGCGGGCGGCGGCCTGGGCGGCGCAGCCTTGGCCAAAAGCATGGCTGAACGCGGCGCCAGGGTCCTCGTCATCGAGCATGAGCGGCAATTCAAGGATCGCGTGCGCGGCGAAGCAATGTTTCCCTGGGGCTACGCCGAAGTTCAGGCCCTCGGAGCGGCCGATTGCTTTGCCCAAGCCGGCAGGCACCACCTCAACTCGCTCGACACTTACGTTACGAGCGACCTGGTCGAACATCGCGAAGTTGTCCCCAGCACAAAGCATCAGCTACCTTTTCTCACCTGTTATCACCCCGCCATGCAGGAATCGCTTTTGAAAGCAGCGGCAACAGCGGGCGCCACAGTGCGACGCGGTGCGGCGGTGCGGGAAGTGCGGCCGGGTGCGCCGCCGGAGGTGGTGATTGACGAAAATGGCCGCGCGGAAACCGTCTTCGCGCGTCTGGTGGTGGGAGCCGAGGGACGATCGTCCGTTGTGCGGTCTTCGGCGCGCTTCAAAGTCGAGCGCGATCCCGAAGACATGATGATCGCCGGAATTCTGCTGGAAAACGTCTCCGCGGCGGAAGACACCCTCGTGGGCATCTACAACTTTGCGCTCGGGCAACTGGCGATTGTCATCCCGCAGGGCGGCGGCCGCGCGCGGGTTTATCTTTGCTATCACGGCGCCACACAAGCGCGGTTTCAGGGGCCCGGCGACGTGGCGAGATTCTTTGACGGCTGCAAAAAAACAAGCGCCAATGCTGCGCTGTTTGAGGACGTGAAAGCGATCGGGCCGCTGGCGACGTTCAGCTGCGCGCACAGCTGGGTCGATCACCCGTACCGCGATGGAGTGGCGCTCATCGGCGACTCGGCCACGTCGAGCGATCCTACCTGGGGGCAGGGCCTTTCGCTCACCATGCGCGATGCCCGCGTGTTGCGCGACCACCTGACGCGCAGCGACGATTGGAATGCCGCGGGGCACGCTTACGCCGACGAACACGACGGCTACGCGGGCCGGATGCACACCTTCCACCAGTGGATGACCGCGATGTATCTCGCCACCGGGCCGGATGCCGATGCCCGCCGCGCTCGCGCCATGCCGCTCATTGGGCAAGACCCGAGCCGCCAGCCAGACTCGCTCTTCGTCGGGCCCGACCTGCCGATTGACGAAGCCGCAAGGAAACGCTTCTTCGGCGAAGACTGACGGCGGGGCGTTGCGCGGTTCGTTGAAACTGCGGTTTCCGAAGCGACTCGAAGCAAAACTTTGCTGTTTGGTATCGCGAGGGTCGACAGTGTATGTCGCGCCACGCGGTTCTACAATTGACCTACTCTGGAACCGCAGGCGCTTAGCGGCTTTTCCCCAAAGGAAAGCCGCTTTGAACGAAGCTCTAAAGGGAAGTGAATTGGAGAACCGCCAGCATGCACTGGGCAACTCCTGAAGAACGGCGTGCACTTGGCCAGACGCGGCGCAAGCAGGTGGGTCGCCACCAGCACGAGGCATTGCACGCAAAAGCCCGGCCGGTAACAGCGCTGGAATTAGTGGCGCGATCGATGCGCGGGCGCGTGCCGCCTCTGATCCAGCTCAAATACCAGCTCATGGCGGAGTCGCCGTTCGGGTATTTTCGCGGCGCAGCGCCGGTGATGGCAGCCGACCTGGCGCAGCTTCCGTCCACCGGCATCGTGAGCCAGCTTTGCGGCGACGCGCATGTGCGCAACCTGGGCGCATTCGCCGCGCCCGATGGGCGACTGGTCTTCGACCTCAATGATTTCGACGAGACCATCCGCGGCCCCTTCGAGTGGGACCTGAAGCGCATGGCGGCTTCGCTGGTGCTGGCCGGTCGTGGCGCAGGGCACAAAGAAAGCTCGGCGCGAAGAGCCGCCGTGGCCTGCGTTGAACGATATGCAACACAAATGTGCGCGTTTGCCCGCATGCCGCAATTGGAAGTGAACCGGTTTATTGTGCATCGCCTCGACCTGGCCAAACCGGTGCACGACGCACTCTCGAAGGCGGAACGCGCTACGCCTCAGCACACGTTGGATCAACTTACTGTGCCAATTTCCTCCCGAGCCGGAACACGCCGCCGCTTCAAAGAAATGAAGCCGATGCTTTGGCGCGTTACAGGCGCGCGTGCCGCCGCTGTCGTCGCCTCGCTGACCCTATATCGCGAAATGCTGGAGCCGCAGCGGCAACACCTGCTCGACTTTTACCGGCCCATCGATGTGGCCTTCAAAGTGGTTGGCACCGGCTCAGTGGGCTTGCGCGACTACTGCATTTATATGGAGGGCAACGGGCCCGGCGATCCGCTGTTTCTGCAGATTAAGGAAGAAGTTGCGTCGGCCTACGCGCCGTACTTGCCTGACGCGCGGGCCGCCGAGCACAACGGCAAGCGCACGGCCGAGGGGCAGAAATACATGCAGATCCAGACCGATCCGTTTCTCGGCTGGACGCACATCGGCAGCCGTCAGTATCTTGTACGCCAGCTCAACGACCACAAAGGCTCGATTGCGATCACAGACCTGGCCGGCGCCAATCTCAAGGCTTACGCGGAAGTCTGCGGCGAACTGCTCGCCCGCGGGCACGCGCGATCGGGAGACGCGCAGACCATCGCCGGCTACATCGGCACCGGCACCGCATTTCCTGAAGCCATTGCCGAGTTCGGCATGGTGTACGCCGACCAGACGAACAAAGATTGGGAAGATCTCAAGCGTTCGGGTAGGGCGAAGAAAAAGGCGTAACTCTGGTGAGGACTATTGTCGACGCCAGTAGACGTCGTATCCGCGCAAGCGCGCGGCCAGTGTAAATTCGCCCATCAGCGCCTGCATGGTTGCGGCGCGGTCCGGCGTCGGGTCAACGTTGATCTGCAAATCGCGCTTCACAATCAGCCATCGAATGTTGTCGGTGCCGGCCAATCCAGCCGTTTCGGCAGGCGAATAGGGATCGGTTGTCGGATCGAACAATAGAACCGGAAACCTCGGAACTCGTCCAGAGGCAAAGAAAAACGGATCCTCGCCGGGAATCAGGATCAGCCCATCATCTTGCGGAATATTCGCCTGGGCGTAGCGCAGCAGCTCGTCGAATTCCGGCAAAAACGGCCCCGGCGTGGCCATGCCGGCAAGCTCGGGAAACGCTGAGTGTTCGATTGGCGCATCGGGCAAGCGAGCGTAGGAGAGGCGCTCCTCGCTGGCGGTGTAGAAGGCTCCGCAGACAAAAAGCGTAATCGAGACGAGAGCAGCGAGCGCGGGCATGAATCCTCGCAATGCGGTGCGCGCGGCAATTGGGCCAAGGAATGCGAGCAACTCCGCGATGAGCAGCGCGAGCAGCGGCCAGATTGCATACGTGGAGCCCCAAAGCTCCTGCGACATGAATGTGCCCAGAATTGCGGCGAGCACGATCAGCGGAAACAATGCGCGCACGGACGGCTTTTGGCGCACGTTGAACAGGTTTGCGATGGCCACGACGGCCGCGAGCAAGAGCAGCAGCGGCCAGAGGGCCAGCAAGCTGTCGCCGCGCGAATCGGCATCGTCGTCGATCAGCAGCGAAGCGAGCGTGAAGAGAAACGGTGCGGCCAGCAGAAGGAAAGCCGCCAACTGCGCCCAACGAGTTTTTTGTGGCGCGAAACGCAACAGCCCGAATGCAGCGACGACGCAGGGCAACGTCCATAGCAGCGCCGGATCGCGAAAAACGGCGAGCATGGGGCCAAAGCCCGGCAAGCGGCGCTCGCCGGCGAAGGTCATCGTCCAGTAAATGTAACTGCGGATGCCGACGGTCCAGTGCAGCGCCAGCGCGGCTGCAAACAAAGTGGCGCCTGTGCCGGCAAGAATTGACAGCAGGGTGCGAGCGTCGGGCGCTTCAGGTAAAACTTGCTTGCGCCGAAAGACCGAGAACGCGAGCACGGCCAGGACCGCTACGATGCCCGCCAGCAGAAACGGCAGCCCCATGTTTTGTTTCGTGAAGAGCGGCAGGCAGAGTGCAACTCCGGCAACAAGCCCGCGCGCAACGCCCTTTTTTCGCTCGGCGCGCTGCAAGAGCCAGAGAGCGACGAGGATCCAGAACGCGCAATCGCCGTCGTATTCGGGAATTGGAATGATGCTGTAGATGCCAAGGACGGTGAGGGGCGCGGCTAAAAGCAGTGCCACAGTCCAGGCTCCAGAAATGCGCCCGCGCAGCGAGACGAGCGCGAGACGCCAAGTTAGAAGCGTGGCCAGCCCGCCCACAACCGCGGCATAAATCACGTGATGAAAGAAGACGCGGCCGGTAAAACGGATGATTGCAGCCTGAATCAGAAAAGTAAGCGGCGGGTGAACAAAGGGAAAGTGCCGGTACGGCGCCTGCCCGAGCGCGAAACGTGCCGCGCTGTCGAGCACATAGCTCGTGTCCCACAGAATCGCGACGTGCGCATTCTGCCACAGCACAACACAGGCCGTCGCGGCGAATAAAGCGATGCCGGCGAAGAGGTCTCGCAATCGGAAGCGCGGCCCCAGGCGCTCGAGCCTTGGGGAGCGAGCCGCGACCTTCACCATCCGCGGCGATAGTAATAGGGAGCGTAATAGGGCATGGAGAAGATCGCCATCATGAGTGCGACAACCCAGCCTATGAATGTCCAGCCAAGGAAAAGATTCAGAAACAAGATCCCCATGGAGTTGTGCGTGTGCCGCACCGCCGCAATGATCGCAGGAAGGAAATAAAGGCCGATGCCGAAGATCAGGAAGTGCATAAAATCTCCCGCTTGTGTACAGATATTTCTACGAAGAGTGTACCCCTGAAGTTCCCAGGTTTCCCCCCGTTACATTGCTAATCCCATGAAAACGCGGTGCATATTTTCATTGCGCACCCTTTTGCCGGTTGCGTATACTCCCGTGGTTGTTCAAATTCCCCCAAGGAGCGCATCATGGGAAAGATCAATGTTGGCCGCCTGATTATGGGCGGAATTGTCGCCGGAATTGCCATCGATATTGTGGATTATTTCGTGGATGGCATTTGGCTTGCGCAGCGCTGGGCCGCTGGAATGGCCCTGCTTGGCCATCCCGGATTCACGCAGATGCAAATCATCCTGTTCAACGTGATCGGACTTCTGACTGGGATCGTGGCGATCTGGGTTTATGCGGCGATCCGGCCGCGATTCGGCGCCGGCGTCAAGACGGCAATCATTGCCGGGCTGGCGGTTTGGCTGTTATCAACCCTGTTCCCGAACCTCGCCCTCATGCACGTTATGCACCTATTCTCGAATCACCTGACACTGTATACCACCCTGGGCGGCCTGGTCGAAGTTGTTTTCGGCACTGTTGTCGGGGCATCGGTTTACAAGGAAAGCTAATCCAGAATTGGGGTCGCCTCAGGGCTGACTGAGGCCGTGCAGGCCCTTCAAGGGCCTGCATCCACTCGGTTTGCGCGCAAAACTCCGCATGGCTTTCGCGCGTGAGATCGCGTGTGTGCGAAGGCCGCCCGCCTGAGAAAATCCGTTGCGTGCCGGCTCAGGCCGCGAGTATACTCCGCAGGTCTCCCCTAAATCCTCCAATCAAATTCCGAAAGGAGCGGTTATGGGAAAAATCAATGTTGGGCGGGTCATTCTCGGTGGCATCGTTGCCGGCATCGTGGGAGATGTTTTGGACATCCCAGTCGATGGTGTCTGGCTTGCGAAACGTTGGACGGATGGGCTGAGCGCCCTTGGGCATCCCGGATATGGGACCAACCAGATTATCTGTTTCAACGTGCTTGGACTCATCGTCGGGCTCGTCGCGATCTGGATTTATGCGGGGATTCGGCCGCGTTTTGGCGCGGGCGCGAAGACGGCAATTTACGCCGGAATAGCGACGTGGATTCTTGCCTTCCTGGTGCCGAACGTCGCTTTCATGTGGGTGGAGGGCCTGTTTTCGGAACACCTCACCCTCTATACAACGGCCGGAAATCTCGTGGAGTGTGTGATCGGGGCGATTGCCGGTGCCGCGCTCTACAAAGAGGACTGACAGCCAGTTTCCGATTCCGGTTCAATGAATTCCTGGCTGGCCGGGTGAGCGCCAAAAAGGCGTCCGCCCGGTTTTGTGGCGATCGACCGTGCCCTGCGCACGCGTTGAGTAGAAGTGTCAGTGTGCCCCGGCAGCCTGTAATCCCTCTACAATGATCCGGTATGCCGACCCAAGTCCGATCGCACGCCAAGATCAACCTCGGGCTATTCCTCGGGCCGCCCCGTCCAGATGGTTTTCACTCCCTGGCGACGGTCTATCAAACGCTTGAAATGCATGATTTAGTGACGGTTACAGCCAGCAAGGCGCCGGAAACCATCCTGCGCATCACGTCGAACGATGCTCGCGTGCCCACCGACGAGCGCAACACGGTCTGGAAGATTTTCTCCCTGGTTTTGGAGCAGATTGGTGGGGGAACCGAAGTCCAAGTCCATATCGATAAACGACTTCCCGTGCAAGGTGGACTGGGCGCCGGGTCGGGAAATGCGGTTGCGGCGCTGGTCGGGCTGGACGCGGAACTGGACACACACTTCCGCAGCTTGTACACCCGAAGGTTTGAGCTTCCGGCCAAAGTTGGCTCCGATGTGCCGCTGTTTCTCATCGGCGGAACGGTATTGGGCGTGGATCGCGGCCAGGAGGTTTATCCCCTCGCCGACATTGAGCCGACCTGGTGCGTGGTCGTCGTGCCGGAGATCGGAATCTCGACGCCGCAAGCCTTTCGCAATTGGGACGCGCTTTGTGCGGCCGAAGGTTTGACCATAGAGGCAGGTACCGCTAGACTAGTGTAGTTGAGCCGAGACTACGCCAGCGCCTTTCGGGGAGAGATTCCCGAGGGCGGGTTTGGACAAGGCTCCTCCGGTGTCTTCTCTTTGGGAGAAGACCTGGCCGGACCTAAAGAGTCCGCGCTTGTCCGCACCGGGATCATGAGCTGGATCGAGAACGACTTCGAACGCGTTCTGTTTCCCCAGCATCCCTCCCTTGCAGAGATCAAGCGTCTTCTTGCGGTTCCGGGCACTCCGGAGGCAGCCATTTTTGCGTCTCTGTCGGGTTCCGGTTCGGCGCTCTTTGGGTTGTACCTGACCCGCGGAGATGCGGAAGCGGCAGTGGACCGGATCGGCAACAAAGTCCGGGACCTGGAAGTGCGGAGCACGCTTACCCGTACTCTTCCGCGATCTGCATATTGGGATCAAATGTTGAAAAGAAGCTGATTGACAGTCCACCGTTGGGCAAGCGAGACTCACCCACGGCTGACCGAGGTGCTGGGCGATCGTTCAATGGTAGGACAATGCCCTTTGGAGGCATTTATCCAGGTTCGAATCCTGGTCGCCCAGCCAGAAAAACTGCTTTTAGCTGCTAGCTAATAGCCATTAGCTTGACATTGCGAGACCCCAAAAATGTGGGGTTTCGCGAGGACGAAGCGAATGGCCAAAGGCTTAAGGCTAAGAGCTTGAATAGGAACGCAGCCATAGCCAACCAGCATGGAGGTGCTCTCAAGATGGAAGCGGCGACGTCGACAGTAACACTCGAAAACAAGCCGGGCGAAACAGGCCCGGAGAAGCATGAAGCCGGCAAGGAAACACCGAAGATTGGTTCGGGCGGTGGGTCCGGAGACGGCAACAAGGCCAAGGACGCAAGGCCGGCACCGGCGCCGGAGCGCAAGAAGCCCGCGAAGCTGAGCGAGGACAAGCGCTTCAAGCTGTTCAGCGGCACTGCGAACCCGAAGCTCGCTCAGTTGATTGCCGAGGATATCGGTGTCAAGGTCGGCGAGGCCAAGATGCAGCGCTTTGCCGATGGAGAAGTCTACTTTCAGCTTCTCGAGAACGTGCGCGGTGTCGATGTTTTTGTGGTGCAGCCCACCTGCTATCCGGTGGATCAGCACCTGGTTGAATTGCTCATTATGATTGATGCGCTCAAGCGGGCTTCGGCGGCAAGGATCACTGCGGTGGTTCCTTACTACGGCTATGCCCGCCAGGATCGGAAAGATCGCCCGCGCGTGGCGATAAGCGCGAAACTGATTGCCGACCTTCTCACGACGGCCGGCGCCAATCGCGCGCTCTTTGTCGATCTGCACGCGGCACAGATCCAGGGGTTCTTCAATATTCCCGTCGATCACATCTTTGCCAGCCCGGTGCTGGTGAGCCATTTCAAGGAGCTCAAGCTGCCCAACCTGACGGTGGTTTCGCCGGATGCGGGCGGCGTGGAACGGGCGCGCCACTTTGCGCAGAAGATGGAAGTCCCGCTGGCCATCGTGGATAAGCGGCGCACGGACATCAATGTGGCCGAAGTGATGCATGTGGTCGGCGACGTCAACGGCAAAACGTGCCTCATCATCGACGACATTATCGATACCGCGGGCACGCTGGTAAAGACCGTCGACGCGCTCTTCGCTTCCGGCGCGAAGGCCGTGTATGCCTGCGCCAGTCATGCAGTGCTTTCCGGGCCGGCCATCGATCGCATTGCCAACTCGCGACTGGAGCAACTGGTCGTTACCGACACCATTCCTTTGCGCGAGGCGGCACACAAGCTGCCCAAGATTAAGGTGCTTTCGATTGCGGGCCTGTTGGGTACGGCAATCGAGAACATTCATTTGGAAACCAGCGTGAGCACGCTGTTTAGCTGAGAACTGTGAACTAGGAATTATGAACTGCCGGCCGGTGGCCGGCCCAACAAAGGGAGCGGAGCAACACTCCGTGCCCGATCTTTCAAGAAACGAGAAAACACGAAATGGCAGAAGTAGTCGTCGCCAAGCCCCGCGAGGGCAAATTCAACAAGAACGCTGCCCGCCGCGTGCGCGTGGCAGGCAAGATTCCGGCCGTGCTCTATGGTTCGGGACACGATCCCGTAGCCGTGGAAGTCGATCCAAAACAGATTTCGCGGATCCTCTACTCGGAGACCGGGCCTAACACGATTTTGGATGTCGAGGTGGCGGGCCAGCCCGCGACCAAGGCCATGATCGTCGATTTCCAGCGGGAGCCGATCAAGGACATGTTGATTCACATCGACATGAAACGCATTGCTCTCGACAAGGTCCTGCACGTGCGGGTGCGCGTCAAGCTGCTGGGCGTTCCGATCGGCGTAAAGACTGAAGGTGGAGTTCTGGACCAGGTGCTGCGCGAGGTGGAGATCGAGTGCCTTCCCGCGGATATTCCCGGTCACATTGATGTGGATGTGAGCGAGCTGGGGATGCACCAGGTACTGCGCGTTAGCGGCCTGCCTCACTCCGAGAAGATCAAATACCTGACTGCGGAAGACGCGACCGTGGCTCACGTTGTCACCATTCGTGAGGAAGTGGTTGCGACGCCGGAGACGGTGGAAGGTGCGGCAGCGGCAGTACCGGGTGCGGTTCCTGCAGCGGGTGAAGCAGGTGCTCCAGGCGAGCCTGAAGTCATCAAGAAGGGCAAGGGCGACGCAGAGGCGCCTGGGGCCAAGAAGCCCGAGGCGAAGAAGTAAGCCTTGCCTGAAGCGAGCGAGACCGGTTTTCAGCGCGGCCCTTTCCTGATCGTGGGGCTTGGCAATCCCGGTCTCGAGTATGTGTGGACCCCGCATAACGCGGGATTCATGGCCATCGACCGCATCGCTCAACAGGAGGGCGTTGTGGTTCAGAACCGGCGATGCCGGGCCACCACCGCAACTTGCCGCATAGCAGGGCGCGAGGTGGTTCTGGCCAAGCCGGAGACATTCATGAACCTGAGCGGCGTTGCAGTCGCCGCTCTCGTGGAAGAACTTGAAGTGGACTCAGCCCGGGACTTGCTCGTGATCTACGACGAGCTGGACTTTGTGCTGGGCACCTTCAAGATCAGGGAGCGCGGTTCACCCGCGGGGCACAACGGAGCCCGCAGCGTGACCAGTGCTCTGGGAACGGAAGAGTGGTTGCGTCTGCGTATCGGCGTGGGCCCCGATTTACCTCCTGAAGCCATTGCGGCAGCGGGAGGAAAACGGCCGGGCAGGGATTTTTTGCTCTCGCCTATGCGCAAGGCGGATTTGGCGGTGATGGACGAGGTGCTGGACAAAGTGGCGGCTGCCACGCGGCGCATTCTCGAACTGGGACCGGCAGCCGCCATGAACGAGTTCAACCGCCGTGAGCGAAA
>Ga0181538_10002520_pt1 | contig 18935 bp, 20 predicted proteins | sample PEATcosm2014_Bin_40_FD_119773 | JGI IMG/M metagenome (GOLD analysis project Ga0181538, IMG submission 119773) | Peatland microbial communities from MTU Mesocosm Facility, Houghton, MI, USA - PEATcosm2014_Bin23_30_metaG | ecosystem: Environmental > Terrestrial > Soil > Wetlands > Peat | place...
CCCGGAGCCGGCCCAAAGGGTGCTCCAGGCCGCTGATGCATCTTGGTGATCGTGGACGGTGCTGCCCCGAGCGCATAGTCGCCCGGCCTCGCAGCCATCATGTGGCCACTGCTCATCTTGAACCGGACGAAACAGGGAACTGCCGCACGCCGATGGCCAGCGACTGAAGCGCACTGATCCGGCCCGCTCACTGTGCACGCCGGTGCAGGGGCAACACGGAGCCGTCGGCCATTCTCATCTGAGCCTTGGCCGCGTGCACTCTTTGCCCCACTACGTGCGTGTGGTGGCCCGGGGGAACGCGGGTCCGGGGTTCAGGCCGCTGATGGTTTGGCGCTGCCGGTGGCGGGCGCACGGTGCAGTGCTCGTGCGGACAGGGCGGTGAGCCAGGCGAAGCCGGTGATGATGCTGGCGCGCTGGAACAGGCCGCCGAGATTGACCAGCCGGGGTGATTGACCAAAGCCCGCGGCGGCCAGCGCCATGGTGGCCAGCATGGTGAGGGCGGTGCCCGCGCTGTAGAGCGCGAACCCGCGCTGGCCGGCCCGCCGGGCCCGCCCGCTGCCGGCGAGCGCGGCGGCGGGCAGTCCGGATAACACCGGGATGGCGGCCAGGTTGTGCACTGTGCCGGTACGGCTGGGTTCAGGGAGCGCATCAGGTGTTCCCGGCGGGTAGCCACTGACCGGGTCGGTGGCGAAGACCGCCGCGGCGATCAGCCCGGCGCCTGCCGCGCCGATGGAACCGAGGGTGCCCATCACGCCCGGGTGGCGCGGTTCCTCCAGGACAACCAGGTTCAGGTGATCGCTGTCCACCACATTGGTCCGGGCATGCAGGGCATGCTGGGCTCGATGGCGATAGGGGTCGTCACCGGTCTGGGGGGGACGCCCGCAGCGCGGCGCGCGGCCGGGTGACCAAAGACGCGGTCAGCCCTCAGCGCAATGCGGACCCAGGGTGCCAACGTTGGAGACACCCGCACATGCCGCCGACCGGGCGATCCACCAGCATCCACTGGGCACGCAGGCTCGGTCGGGTGATCTCCTGTCGGTGGCACTCAGGATCCGTCCGTCAGATCTGTCGACAACGGTGAGCATGTCACGGAACGTGTCCGCTCACGAGCGCGCCGACCCGCCGTTATGCGTCGCTCTGGCACGTTCGACGACAGTCAGCTGTGGCGTGCAGATCCGGTATTACATGCGCGTGTATCAGAACGCTGCCGGTTGTCGCCCGTCCACCTGTCCGGCATTGTTCAGGGGTCGGCCACCTCGGCCGTCAGTGCCGGGCTGGCCGCAGAGCCGGCGCCAGGTCCGCCTCTGCGCTGGCCTCCAGGCTGCAGCTTCCGCGCTGTGTGCCGTGGTGGCTCACGGCGTCTGAGTGTCGGTACCACGCTGGTCCCGGACGATGGCTACCGCCTGCTGCTGGGTGAGCCTGGAGCCGGCGGAGAACGCCTGATCGAACCGGGCTGCGCCCAGCCTCTGGCGGACCTGGGCCACCAGATCGGCCTCGACCCGCCGCAGATGCGGCCATGCCCGCAGGCCGACCCGCAGGCGCAGGCCCTCGGCCGCGCCTTCCAGCAGCGCCGCCCGGTCCGGGTCGCCGTCTGCGAACGCCAGCTGGGCGTACCCGGCCAGGCACAGGGTCACGAACGAGGTGCTGCGGGCCGCCAGGCTCCGGTCCAGCGCCTCCTCCAGCAGCGGCCGGGCCTCATCGAGGCTGCCGCGCACGACATCTAGGATGCCCAGCTGTACCCGGGAGCCCGCGGCGAGCCAGTCACCGCGGACTCGCTCCGCCAGGTCACGCGCCTCACGCAGGTGACGCAGGGCGTCATCGTAGCGGCCCAGCGTGGTCTCCAGGGAGCCGACGGTCAACGCGGCCATTGCGGTGAAGACAGGCTCGTCCTGGCCGCGGAGCTCCTCCAGCGAGGCCGCCGCCTCCCGCAGCGCCCCGCCGTAGTCGCCGGCGACCGGCAAGGTCCACGCCATCGCCAGCCGGGCCACCGCGTGCAGGAAGGGATCCTGGATCCCGGGCAGCAGCGGCGCCAGGCGCTGGCGGGCCGCCAGCGCCGCCGCGTCGTCCCCGATGTCGCCGGCGAGCACCGCCGCCGCCCAGGCCAGCTCGGCCCGGGCCTGCGGGTCCAGCGTGCCAAAGCCGGGCAGCAGCTGCTCCACCCAGGACCAGGCCTCGCGCCCGAGGTCCCGCTGCGACCAGAACAGATACAGGACCCGGAACAGGTGCGGCAGCGGCCCGCGGTCACGCGCCAGGTACCAGCGCACCGCGGCGGCCAGGTTGCCCGCCTCGGCCTGCAGCCGCTCCGTCCATTCGCTCCGCCCGGGGCCGCGCAGCGGCCGGTCGGCCTGCTCGGCCAGCGCCCGGTAGAAGCCAGCGTGCCTGCGCCCGACCTCGGCGGCGTCGGGCCGGGCCGCCAGCCGCTCGGCCACGAACGCGCGGACGGTCGCCAGCATCCGCGACCGGGGCCCGAGCTCGGTGCTGTCGATAGCGACCAGGCTGTGCCGGGCCAGCGCCTCACACAACTCCAGCGCCCGGTCCTCATCCAGGCCCGCCACCTGGGCGGCGGCCGGGATGGTCCAGCCGTCGGTGAACACCGCCGTGACCTCCAGCAGCGAACGCTCGGCGTCTTCCAAGAGGCCGACGCTCCACTCCACGGTGGCGCGCAGGGTCCGCTGCCGCTCGGGGAGATCCACCGCGCCGGTGCCGAGCGCGTCCAGCGAGGCCGCCAGCCGGTCCAGCAGCGCGGGCGGGTCCAGCAGCCGGGTGCGGGCGGCGGCCAGCTCGATCGCCAGCGGAACCCCCTCCAGCCGACGGCAGATCTCCGCCACCGCCGCCGCGTTGCCCTCGGTGAGGGCAAATCCTGGCCGCACCGCGCGGGCCCGGTCCACGAACAGCGCCACTGCCGGTGAGGCCGCCACCTCCGCGACCGAGGCGGTGCCCGGATCTGCCGGCAACGCCAGCGGCGGCACCGGGTACTCCCGCTCGGCGCGCAGCCCCAGCACCGTGCGGCTGGTGGCCAAGATCGCCACCCCCGGGCAGCGGGCCAGCAACTCGCCCAGGTCCGGGGCAACCTGGACCACCTGCTCCAGGTTGTCCAGGACCAGCAGCCACGCGCCGTCGCCGAACGTCTCGGCCAGCGCCTCCAGCGGCGCGCCGGCGCCGGCGAGGTCGGCGCCCGCGGCCCGGCCGATGGCGGCCAGGACCTGCCCCGACTCGGTGACCGAATCCAGCGGCACGAAGGCGGTACCCGCGCCGAACCGGTCTCGCAGCCGCTCGCCCACCGCCACCGCCAGCCGGGTCTTGCCGACCCCGCCCGGCCCAGTCAGCGTCACCAGCCGCACCTCAGGACGCTCGAGCAGCCCGGCCACCTCGTCGACGGCCCGCTCCCGCCCCAGCAGCGACGTCGTGCTCACCGGCAGCGGGCGGGGGCCGCGGGCGCCGGCCGGCGACGGCACCGCGGCCGCGGCCTGGCCGGCAGCGGCGGCGAACCGCTCACTCAGCAGCACCGCCAGGTCATCACGCACCAGCCGGCCCAGCTCGGCGGGGGTGCGGAAATGCCGGTAAGACGCCGAGGCGTCATCCTGGATGCGGGCCAGCAGATCGCCCAGGCGAGGGTCGCAGCCGGCCGCCGGCGCCTTGACGTACAGCAGCCGGGGCAGCGCACCGGACAGGTCGAACTCCTCCTCCAGGCCGGAGACCTGCATGCCCGGGGCGGGCTGCCCGTACCGCTGCCAGTACAGCCCGATGAACACGTCGCTTTGCGCCAGGTACTGCTGGTACACCTCCCGCGGCGGGTACGGCCGGGCCCCGAGCTCAAACATCACCGGGGTCAGGCGCAGCGCCTCGATCGCGCGCGAGACGGCCCGCCGCTCGTCGGCCAGCTCGCCCAGCGTGGAACTCACGAACACCCGCAGACGCCGGTCAGGAGTCCGGATGACTGGCTCATCCCGCGGCCCCTGGCTCACCGATCGCCCCTGAGCTGGCCCACCACGCAAGTCTGCAACCAGCCATCCCGGCCAGCAAGCCCGCGTAAGCACCCAATCCGTCAGCCAGCACCGGCTAGCGCAGGCGACTAAGTCCTCGGTGCGCAGCTATCAGGGCCGCAGTCCCGACCATCAGCTCAACGGCGGCTCGAACCGCGCCGTTGACGCGCGAGTCTCTTGACCAGGCCTCTGCCCAGGTCAATGCCGCGCATAACAGGCAAGAGAGTACGCCCAGTCAGGATCAGAAGAGTAGATCCACACGGCGGGGTGTCGCTCGCGTGAACGACGTGGCAGCAGGAGCGGCTGTCGCGGCAGTCGCCCTCTCCTCCAACTGCCGACTTCGGATTAAGGCTTGGCACCGTCGGCTGTGTACGGTCTGTCTTCGGCGTAATCGCAGGTACCCTCGGCCTGGAATTGGCGGGCGGCGCGCGCGACCTCGGCACCGACCGCCCGCAGCTGCGCGCCGACCGCCTCATCAACAAGACGCCCTTCGGGGTCAAACGACCGCCATGACTGCGGCACCGGCATCACCAGCGGCACGCTCCACCCACGCAGCGAGCGCGCGATGAAATCCATCGTGTTGACGGCCTGCAGGCCCTGCACGCCGCCCGCGGTGGACACCAGACCGATCGGCCTGTTCGACAGGTATGGCGGTGTGCGCTCGGCCAGCAGGATGAGCCAGTCCAGTGCGTTCTTGAGCGAGCCGCTGACCGACCCGTGGTAGGTCGGGCTGCTCCAGATCATCGCGTCCGCTCCGTATACGGTCTCGGCGAACTGTTTGGCGGCCGCCGGGATCGCGCGTTCGGCGGTGAACAGCGGCAGATCCGGGTCACGGACCCAGATCAGCTGGGTGACCGCACCGCTGGCTGCCGCGCCGTCCAGTGCGACCTGCAGCGCGGTCCGGCTGGTGGACTCAGCTCGCAGGGACCCGCCCAGGCCCACGACACGAACCGGCATCGCCATGGTGCCTCCTTCCGCGTGCCAGGTAGATCAGAGTATGCCGCAGGCACCTCAGCGACAGGAGAGCCCAGCGCAATTGGCTGGACCATCACAAGCCCTCGCCGGTGCCTCACCGGGCGCCAAGCGACTACCCTCTGATACGGCAGCGGCCCGTGCTCGCAGAGCGGCATGACAGGATCTTGCGGCTGTCTGAGCGCGCCCTCGTGTGCATGATGTGTCAGCTGCTGGATGGCTGGAAATGGCGAAGGATCTGGCGGGCGTAGTAGAGCTCCCAGGGTTCGCTGGGACCCTCGGCCGTGTATTGCTTGTCGAGGCTGACGAGCAGGTAGATCAGCTCGCTGCGGACCGGCCTGGCACCCAGCAGGTCAGGTAGCTCCGAAAGGTCAATCAGCCACTGCGCGTACCAGGATGCCCAGTCATCATCGGCTCCGTCGACGATCCGGAAGACACGATGGTGAGTCTCTCCCGCCTCGTGCAGCAGGTCGCTGATCTGCTCCACTGTGTCGGTCATCTGGTCCCTCCCCGATCCGGCAGCCCATGCCTTCGATGCGCGAGTCACCATGTTGCCGCCTGGGCATAGCCGCCCCCCAGCGTCGTCGTCATCATCATTATCGGCTGCTGCATGCACTGACCAATCCGTGGGTGATGACAGTTGAACCGCGCGCCCGCAGCGGCAAAGTAGTGCGTTCGCCAGACCTGCGGCGGCGCATATTTATGCGGACTCGCCGGTCAAGCGCCCACCGAAACCTGGGCGGGCGAATGCGCGCACAGTCCCGCCGTTCTGCACGGGTGGTAACCGTGCGACGATCGGCTACAGGGAGCACTGGCTGGCTGGGGCGGCCAGCCGGAGCACGGCAAGGCTCAGGTTCTCCGGATGAAACTGCCAATCTCCCAGCGATACCGGCGGATCGATCGTGACGAGGGCGGCCTTCCTCGGCCAGAACTCCATCCGGAATCCCCCGTCGGCCGTCCGCCACGCGCTGGCGCCCGCCGATCCGAGCGTCACGTTCTCCTCCGGGAAAAGCCCGGGAATGTAGCCCGCGGCCAGGCTGAATATCTCGGAGGCGGCGAACGGCCCGGGCATGTACACGCTGACGCGCAACGGCTCGCTGGCGGCCTTCGGCGGTGGCCAGGCGAAGCCGCCAAGCCGGATCGCCAGGCCATTGAGCAGCAAGATCGCGGTCTGCTCCAGTTGCCGTTTCTCCCGCTGGAGGCCGGACATGTCCAGCGGCGCAGAACGGCCCTGTACCTGCACGAAGTAGGCGACGGGCAGGCCCGGCGGCGCCTGCGCCTCGGCCGCGATACCCGGATCGACCATGCTAGGCCGGGTCAAATAGATCCGCCGTTCCGCGTCCACGCAGATCCGCCCCGCGCTCGCTGGCCGGGCAGCCGGATCGAATAGCCGCACCAGCTCCACCATCCGCTCGCGGTCCGGATCCTCGGGCAGCAACAGTCGCATATGCGACAGCAAGTCATGCACCAGCCCCTGCCTGCGCCGTCCGGCCCACAGCCCCATGACCTGTCCCATCCGCGATCACGATCCTGGCCCCAGCATCACATCCTGCCGCCCGGAATGCAGGACTTTGGTCACAGCAGGGAGCCATGGGATCGTTTTCGGTAACGATGACCAACGGCCGTGCACGAGCCACCCGCAGACCGTGCATGCCCCTGCGCCGATCACTTGGTCTCGCCAGCGCCTGATCCGGGCTGGCCGCTCTGTCCGGTGCCGGGAAGCACGCTGAGGTTGGCCGTTTCCGCGGTCGCATGGGCCGGTATAGGCACTGTGCAGATCCCCGGATTCCGGCGCAGTTTCCCGAACGCTCCCGCGGGGACCTGGACGCTCGCCAAGGCCTCGAGCGCGAGCCAGCCGCGCCCGCCGCAGCCATCCGCGACCTGGTTTCCGGGCTGCTCATCTCCGGCCGGACCAGCCCCGAGCTAGGCGGACTTATGCTCGGCTGCGGCATTACCTGACACCAGTAAGCCCTCACGGCCGGTGAAAGCACAACAGATCACCGCGATGCTGGCGATGATGAGGGCAGCAAAGGCCTCAGCCAGGTGCAGACGCCCATCGGGCAGTGACATTGTTCTGCCGGAGGGTGCCCAGGCGGTAAGAGAGCTGTTCGCGGGTGGCTGGCTTTCCGGGAGCCGTCCGGATGTAGGCGCTGAGCCCGCTGATCTCCCGGGCGGCGATGAGGGCGTCCAGCCCTGCCCACTCCCGGATATCCCATCCGTAGGCCGCGGCGAACGCGTCGAGGTCGTCATCGGTGGCGCTCCCGAACCGCCGGTACATGTAGTGGATCTGCATCAGGTCCCACTCGCGCGGCCCCATGGCGACGTGATCCCAGTCCCCGAGGATGACCTGGCCGGACGTTGCCTGCATCAGGTTGCCTATGTGGGCGTCGCCATGAATTAGTCCCAGCGGCAGGGGAAAGACGAGAGCATTCCACTGCTCCCGCAGGGCGACGATCCGCTCCCGCAGCCAGATCCGATCAGCTTCGGGCATGGCATCCGGCGCCTCTTCGGATGCACTCGCGACGCTGCAGAACGGGTCGGTGAGCCGTTCAAGCGGACGTGGCGGGCCGGGCTGAGTGTGGAGGAGGCGAAGCAGTCGTCCGAGTTCAGCGCCGGGATGGGCCGGCCCCACCGCCAGGTCCACATACCGCCAGACCGAGACGACGCGGCCGTGCTCGGTGAAGGGCTGCTCTCCAATGTCAGCGGGGGTGACGCAGGGGAAGCCGCGGCAGGCGAGCCACCGGGTGACGTCGATTGAAGCAGCAACACGGGCGAACGCGGCGGGGTTGGTTGCGATCCGCACCACCAGCCCGGCACCAGGCAATGCGAAACTTGCGTTGCTGTGCAGGTGCAGCAGCTTGGCGTCCCGGACGGACACACCGAGGCGGTCGCCAGCCGTCTTCAGGATTGCGCGGGCCTCGTCGTATAGGTCGCTACTGGGCGACACGGAACGGTGGCCTCCCCGGTCAGCTCGCCTTAACCGTCATGACTGGGTGCGCTGTCTCAAGGAGATCCCTGACGGCCGGGGTGGCTTTGTAAGGGCGCAGCGCGGTGAGAACCTTTGCCAGCTCGATGCGGACACGGCCGTAATTGATCTCGCTGGTGATCCCGACGAGCTCGCGGCCGGCATCGCAGGCGAGGTCAAGATCCATGTGCGGGCCCTGGGCGTGGCCACGCGCTTTGACGGCGAGGCTGAATGCCCGCGGCCGGCTGAGTTTGCGGATCTTCAGGGAGTCCTCTGCGGCGCGGACGGCCTGGTCGCCGAGGCCGAGGTTGTTGTAGCAGCGGCCCTCATCGTGCTGGAGGTGCTCGACGCCGTACATGCTCATCCACAGCGGTTCGCTAGTGCTCCCGGCCCGGCCGTGAGCGTTCCAGGCATCGCGCAGTGCCCGCATTGTCTCCGCGCGGTCCCCGGTCATCGATAGCGCGAGCGCATGTTTGACGAGGATGAATGACTGGGCAGCCGGGGCGGACTGCGCGGCCATCGCCACAGCGCCCCTGGTGTAGGCGAGCGCTTGGGGGGCGTTGCCGTCCTGGATCAGTTGCTCGCCGCAGCGGGCAAGGACCCAGGCTGACACTATGGGGGTGGCGGTCTCCTGCGCGATCGGAAATGCGGCTCCCAGGAGCCTCCGCGACTCGCGGGCGTTGCCGGCATCCATCTGCATCGACGAGGCCCGCAGGTTGAACTCGACCGCGACCGTGTAAAGGTCCTGTTGCACCTGTTCATCAGCCTGCGCATCGACACGGGGCATGACGATGCTGCGCAGGTAGTCCATGGCGTGGGCCAGGGCGTTGCCGCCGCCGAACTGGCGGTCCGAGGCTGTCAGCGAGTCGAGCATCACGCGGACGACCGCGACATCACCGCCGGTGATCGTGGAGACCGTGGCTGGTGGAAGGGATACAGCGGAGTCCAGCCGCGGCGGTTCGCTGGGTACGTGGGTGAGGCGGTCCGGTTCGATTCCGAGCGCTGCGGCGTAGAGAAGCTGGTATCGCTCTGTCAGCTTGTGCCTGCCGCGTTCCCAGTCGCGGATCATGCGGATCAGGCCGTCGTGATCGGCGATCGGCCCCTGGGCTACGCGACGGAGCTGGCGTGCCATCTCGGGTACGTCCCGGCCTTGTGACCGCCGCCATGCACGCAACGTTTCGCCGTTGATACCGGGCATTGCGCGTACCTTCGCGTCGGTGTCACATCTCTGGGACCGCCCGCGTGCTCCCAGACGCTCCTAGTCACTCCCTGTTCCCACTATGACACAGGTGCCCGTTCCCGGCAGGCTGCTGTTACCGCGTTGGTACGGATGGCTTGCAGCCAGGAAAGGGGTGACCGGAATGCAATCCGGGGCCCGCGACACCGGGACAGAAGGGCCGCAGGATGCGGCAGCACATGAGGGCACGCTATGAGGTTCCGCGAGGACAAGCCCGGCGATCCGGTGCGGGCCCGCGCCGCCGTAGTGGAACGGCGTGAGCAGAACCCGGCAGGGACCGGCGAACAGCTCATCGAGGCGCTCGGCTCCGACTTCCACCCCGAGTACGGCCCCGTGCTCCGCGCGGCGTTGTTCGCGGTCGACCGGGACCGCGCCGGCAGCACCACACCCGACCGGCCATGACCACGTGGGATGTGTTCACCGGCTCGGCCTCGGTGCCGTCCGGCGCGCTGACCGAGCTGGCGGCTCTGCGCGCCGCACTGCCCGGCTATGACGTGATTATCACCAGCCACAGCGGCACTTACCGGTTCGAGGCCACCCGCCGTGGCGACGGCCCCGGCACCTGGTGCGTGATCAGCAGCGAACCCGCTGATCTTTGGCGGGAGCTGGCCGGGCGGGCCCGGCCTGCCGCCCTGGACGGCGATTCCCTTGACCGTGCCCTCCTGATGGCCCGTCTGACCATCGGCACCGATCCCCCCGAACGCGTCCCTCGCGCTCCCGAACGCATTCCCCGTTACTGACAGTGCGGAGGCCGGGCTTCCCTCGCCAAAGTTCCGCCCGGCCTCCGCGTCCTCCCCGTAGCCCAGGAAGGTGACACCAGTATGCCCATTCCGGCCGGACCCCTCCACGCGCCGGCACCATCCGCGAGAAGCCCCATCCGCCGCGCCCTGGCCGCGCTCACCTTAACCACCGCCGTCGTAGCCGCCGCAGCGTGCGGCAGCAGCAAGGCCAGCACCAGCCGTGACAGCAACGCCGTGGAAAAACCGGACCTGACGGTGGCGGTGGTCCCGGCCATCAGCGCCGCCGGGCTCTACATCGCCCAGCAGCGGGGCTACTTCACCGCCGCCGGGCTCCGGGTGAAGATCCTGCTGGTCGCCAGCGGCGTAGACGCCATACCCAACCTGGCCAGCGGATCGGTGGACATTGACGAGGGTCAGTGGGCCGCCGACTTGTCCGCTGAGGCCGCCGGGGCGGTCAGGCTGTACGCGCTGGCGGCGGCGAGTGCGGGCGGGCCCGGGGTGCAGGAGGTGGTGGTCCCGGCCGGTTCCCCGGTCACCACTGTGGCTCAGCTACGCGGCAAGACGATCGCGGTCAACGCTCTCGGCGGCCTGGCGGTCCTGCTGACGGACAACGTGCTGGCCGACCATGGCGTCCCCGTCAAGGACGTGCATTACGTGCCGGTCCCGTTCCCGGCCATGGGCGCCCTGGCCGCGCTGGTGATCCAGGCCCGCCAGTTCCAGGCCCGCGCCGTCGCCTATGCCGCGCAGCAGGGGATCGGCCAGTTCCTCGATGTGGGCTGCGGGCTGCCGACCGCGCCGAACACTCACCAGACCGCTCAGGCCATTACCCCGGACGCCCGGGTGGTCTACGTCGACAATGACGCCCAGGTCCTCACCCACGCCCGGAACCTGCTGGCCCAAAGCACCGGGGTGCTGGCCTGTGCGGGGGACCTGGCCTACCCCGCGGAAATCCTGTACGACTGGCGCGTCCGCCGGTTCCTGAACTTCCACCAGCCGCTGTGCCTCATCCTGGCCATGACCATGCACTTTTCCCCCCCGATCACGCGGAAAAGATCACGGCCGAGCTGACCGGCGGCCTGCCGGCTGGCAGTCACGTGATCATGTCCGTGGTCGGCGGGGACGCCGAACTCGGGCAGGACATGGCCAGGACCTATACCGCGGCCCCGGTCTACAACCACGGCCAAGGCGGCCTGGCCCGCTTCATGACCGGCCTGGACCTGATCGATCCCGGAATCGTCCCGGCCCGGCAATGGCGCGCCCCGGTGTTCGTGCCCGGGCAGCGCCGGGGCCAGGCCTGGGCCGCCGTCGGCCGCAAACCAGCCACAGCAGCGGCAGATGCGGAGCGCTCATGATTAGGCAGCCGTCCGCGCTGGAGGCACTGGGGTTCGAATGGCGCGACGCGTATTTGCTCAGCTATAGCCGGGACCGGTGGGTGGCGCTGCGCCGCGATGCCCGCCGGTTCCTCGTCGCGGACACCCTGACTGGGCTGGAACACGCGATCCAGGCTGACTACCGGCACCACCCGGTCTCCCGCGACTGCGATCCGCCCGGGACAGCGGACTACCTGAACCTCCCCGATGACGGTGATGTGGCCGGGGACGGTGATGTGACAGATGAGGAATCACGGTTCATCCTGGCCGCGCTGCGCTACGCGTTCCCCGCGTGGACCATCACCAACTCGCCCCAGCTGCGGTCCTGGATCGCCCGCAGCCGCGGAAAGACCATCTGCCAGAACTCCCCGGTGCTGCTGTGCGCCGCGCTGACCCTGATCGAGCGCAGGCAACCGTCAGGCAGGCACGGCCCCGTTCCGTGAACGCCCTGGGCATGCCCGGCGCTGCCATGACTGGCCAGCAGCCGGAACAAGGCGGCACCGGCCCGTGGGACTAGGTCCGGACTGAGGAGCAAACGTGGAGCAAACATGGCCCCGAAACGGTACAGCGCCGGGAGATCCTCGGCGGCGTGATCAGCGAGTACCACCGCGCCGCGTAAGCCACGCACCAAAACCTGCAGGTCAGGACCGTTGCGACATTTTGGAGCAGTACAAGCGAGAACAGCTGCCCGTTCTCGTCGTGCAGGTGAACCCGGTCCTCGCCCCAGTTCTGGCGGTAGGCGACGAACTCGAAGTCCTGGCCGCACAGAGGGTGGAACGGGTGCGTCACCCGGACGCGCCGGTACCGATCGTGCGGATCGGGTGTAGTTGACAATGTGGGGCAACGCGATCTGCGAACGGGTCATCGGCACCCTGCGCCGGGAACTCCTCGACCGGCTGCTGATCGTCAACGAGCAGCACCTGCGTCGGGTGCTGAGCGAGTACCTGGTGCACTACAACACAACCACGAGCACCGCACGGCGGCCTGGGCCTGCACACAGCGGCCGACGTCCACCACGGGCACGCCGCAGCCATCCAGGCCGAGCATCCAGCGGTTCTTTGCCGCCTACCTGCCACCGGTGTGGGGCTGGGTGACCCTGGCCTGGATGCGCCGACGCGAATACGTGTGAGCATGCTCCCCGACCAGTGGATCGTACCCGCTTCGCGGGAATGGCCTCGTCTGCTTCGTGCCCTCGCTCGAGGTCAGGAATCAGCCGTGTCAAGGGCCGCTGTGATCTGCTGGATGGCTTCTGCCTCCGCGGGACTCACGCTTTGCCCTGCTTCCTTATGGGCGGCAGCCACCTTGTTGGCCAGGTTGAGGACGAAGCGGCGGTAGTCATCGCGTTCCTGGGTGGTCGCCTTGTTATCGACCAGCGTCACTGCATCGCGGAGGTGCCTGAGCCCGTTGTCCTGGAGTTCTTCGGCGGAGTGGTATCTGTTGCGGTCCGTCTGGGGTTTAGCGGCCACGATCTCATCCAGGAGCTCGCTGTCGCCATGCTCGGCGCGCGCTTCGGCGTAGGCCTTGGACATCGCGATCGTCTCGCGGAACATTCCGCCGCGCGCCGCGGTGATCACGATCATGCCGGCGGCCGGCGGCCCTTCCAGCACGGCCTTCCATTCCTCGGGTGAAAAGGCGCCTTTTGTCGTCATGTCACGCTCCTTCGTTCTGGGGACCGACGATGCGGACTCACGTCAAGGATCTCGCGTTCCAGCTTGGTGGGTTCTCGCCCTGCGCGGGTGAATCGCCTGGGTCACAACCCCAGTCTGGGCGTAGCCGCCTCGGCAGGTCAGCTACCACCGGTAGCTGACCTGCCAGGGCGGTTCCGGGCACGCTGGGCCCATGAACTTGGAAGGTTTGAGTGGCCCGGTGAACCGGATCATCGCATGGGCGGACCGGCTGCAGCGTAAGCATGGTGTGCTGGGGTTCCCTACGCGGTGGTGAAGAAGTAGGGCGACGATGAGGGCGGGCGGCAGGCGGCGCTCATCACCTACTACGGATTCCTGAGCATCTTCCCGCTGCTGCTGCTCGGGGTGGCGGTACTGTCGCGGGTGCTGGCAGATCATCCGGACCTGCGTCAGCGGCTGATTACCGCGATCGTGCCGCAGGCACTGCGATCCACGGTCGAGCACTCGCTGGCCACGTTGCCCGCGTCGACGATCCCGTTCGTAGCCGGCCTGATCGGTTTGCTGTTGTCCGGGACTGGTGTTGTGTTCTCCGCCTACCAGACGCTGAACCATGTCGCAGCGGTCCGGTACCGCTTGCGGGCCGGTTTCCTCTCCCGGTATGTACCGGCGGCACCGGGTCAGCGCGGCACCGCCCCGGCGGGTGCCGTGACCGGCACCAGCCGCGGGCGCTGGAACTGACCTAGCGACACGCCATCCTCGCTGTGCTGCATAGCGACCGCTTCGCTGACCTGGCCCCGGTCCGTGCGATGATTGGCTCGGCTCAGTCCTGGTACCTAGCCCAGAGGGACGCCCATGGCAGGCATCGCGGCAGGCGGCGAAGTCCAGCAGGGGCCGGCAACGAAGAACCTGGGGCGGCGCCGCGCCGCCGGAATATACGGCGCCATCATCACAGCAGCGATCCTCGACACCGCTGGGGGCCACCTGTCCACCGCTGCGCTGGTGATCTCGGTCGTGGTCACGTTGCTGGTGTACTGGCTCGCCGAGGAGTACGCCGAGGTTCTGGGCGAGCAAGTTGAAGGGGGCCGCCTGCCCAGCAGGGCATCCATCTGGGGAGCACTGACCGCGACCTGGCCGATGGTCACCGCGTCCTTCGCGCCGCTGCTCGCGCTGGTGCTGGCCCGGCTGGCCGGGGCCTCTGCCCTCACGGCCGCCAACATCGGGCTAGTCGCAGCGATCGTCCTGCTGACGATCCACGGATGGCTGGCCGGCCGGGCCGCCCAGCTGCGCAGTTGGCAGCTCTTCTTTGCCACGTCCATTGCGGCCGCGCTGGGGCTGGTGATGATTGGGCTCAAGGATCTCGTCCTGATCCACCTGCACTGAAGATCGGCTCTGGCCGGATGAGGGTCGCGGGGCCATTAACGGGCCAGTAACCCAGTAACGAAGGGTCTCTCGCAGATACTAACGGACAGCCCTTCCCGCAGGCCAGGCGCCCTGGGAACCCTCTCGGCTGAGATTCCGAGCTGATAGTGCAGCTTCAGTGCGGCGGGCATCCCGCCAGGGATATCGAGCGCTTGGAAGATCATTCCGCTGCGGTGAGCTGCTATCCACAGGGACTTGGGCCGGGCCAAGAACAGGTCGCGTGAGCCGCTCCGCCGGGCAGGCCGGAATGGTCCTGCGACGCTACGGGTCACCCCTACCGGGGTGAGGCGGCAGATATGCCGACGGCCGAGGATGGTGGCTGTCGTATCCCAAAGGCCGGTGCGTGGATCCTCAAGCTGTCTGCCGCCGGTCTGGTGATGGTTGGCTGCGAGGAGGAGGGCATGATGGCCCGTTACCCCAACATTAGTGATCACGGGTTGATCGGAGATCTGCAAACAGCGGCGCTCGTCACAACGGACGGCACCGTGGACTGGTTCTGCTGCCCCCGTTTCGACTCGCCCAGCGTGTGCGCCTCCTTGCTCGATGCGGACCGCGGCGGCTACTTCCGTATTGGGCCCGACCGCGACGATTACGTCAGTAAGCAGCTGTACCTCCCGGACACAGCCATACTGATCACCAGGTTCATGACCCCAGATGGAGTCGGTGAGGTCCACGACTTCATGCCCGTCGAGCCAGGGGCGGCGACGGGCCGGCACCGTCTCGTGCGGCAGCTGCGGGTGGTACGCGGCACCATGCGGTTCGTGATGGACTTCCAGCCGCGGTTCGACTACGCGCGCCAGCCGCACAAGCTGGAACTGTCCGAGGACGGTGCCGTGTTCCAGACGGACGGCATGGAACTGACGCTGCACACCGTTGGCGCCCCCGGCACCGCGCTAGCGGATCAGGGCGTCACGGTGGAACGCCACGGTGACGGGCTGCGGGCAACCCGGACGTTGCGGGCAGGGCAGACCGGCGGCGTCGTGCTCGAAACGATGGGCGGCCAGCCCCGCCGGCTGCCGCCGGAGGAGGTCCAGCGTCTCGCCGACGAGACCGCTGGTTTCTGGCGCGGCTGGCTGGACCGTTCGTCCTACACCGGCCGCTGGCGGGAGATGGTGGCGCGCTCGGCGATGACGCTCAAGCTGATGACCTACGCGCCGACCGGCGCGGTCGTCGCCGCTCCCACCGCTGGGCTGCCCGAGCAGGTCGGCGGCGAGCGCAACTGGGACTACCGGTACACCTGGATCAGGGACGGCTCGTTCTCTATGTACGCGCTGGTCGGTCTCGGCTTCATGGACGAGGCAGCCGCGTTCGGCGGCTGGCTGCGGGACCGCGCCGACCAGTGGGCGGGCGACAGCGGCCACCCCCTGCAAATCATGTACCGCGTCGACGGCAGTTCCGATCTGGCCGAGGAGACCCTCGGCCATTTCGAGGGCTGGCGCGGATCGCGTCCCGTGCGGATCGGCAACGGTGCCGCCGGCCAGCTGCAGCTCGACATTTACGGCGAGGCGATGGACGCCATGTACCTCGCCGACACCCAGGGTGTGCAGGCCGCCCACCAGGGCTGGCTGCACATCGCCCGCATGATCGACTGGGTGTGCGAGAACTGGGACCAGCCGGACGAGGGCATCTGGGAAACACGCGGAGGGCGCAAGGACTTCACCTACGGACGGTTCCAGACCTGGGTCGCGCTGGACCGCGCCACCCGGATGGCAGCACGCCGCGGCCGCCCGGCCAACGTGCAGCGATGGACCACCGAGCGCGACCGCGTCTACAACCAGATCATGGAACGGGGCTGGAACCCCAGGACACGCGCATTCACCCAGGATTACAGCAGCGAGGTGCTCGACTCCTCGCTGCTGATGATGCCGTTGCAGGGCTTCGTGGCGCCCCGCGACCCGATGTGGATCTCGACCCTGGAGGCCATGGACCGCGAGCTTGTCTCCGACAGCCTCGTCTACCGCTACAACCCGGCCGCCTCTCCCGACGGTCTGGCCGGCGACGAAGGCACCTTCTCCTTGTGCACCTTCTGGTACGTGGAAGCCCTGGCCCGCGCCGGGCGGCTGGAGGAGGCCAGGCTGACGTTCGAGAAGATGCACACCTACGCCAACCATCTCGGCCTGTACTCCGAGGAGATCGGCAGCACCGGCGAGCAGCTCGGCAACTTCCCCCAGGCCTTCAGCCACCTGGCGCTCATCAGCGCCGCGATCAACCTGGACCACCAGCTCGACCACGGCGCCAGGAAGGCCGGGCCCGCCCCATCGCGGGCGCGCTGAAGTGCGTAAGAGCAGGCCCGACAGGCCCGGTCCGTTGCCCCGATTGCAGGGTGCACGATCGCGGGCCATGCCGCCGGGTCCCTGGTCACCCTCGGGCGGGTGATGACGCGGCCTCCCTCGGCAGCCAGGCTGGCGACAGGTTAAACCCATAGACCACGAGGGGTAACCCTGGTGCAACTACAAACATATGAGATAACGTTCACCGGTCAAGCGGGCTCCACATTGCGCGCGGAATTCGATGATTGCGAGGTCACCGTAGGCCCGGGCACAACAACCCTTCGCGCCGAACTGCCCGACCAGGCAGCCCTGTCCGGGCTCGTACTGCGGATCACCGGCCTCGGGCTTAAGGTAATCGACATGCACCTGGTAGCGCCGCCACCGAATGACTGAGGTCGTGGCCGGGCCCAAGGACAGCTACCCGGCGCGGTGGGGACCGACAGGCGGTCTCACGCTGGCCGTGATCCGCCACGGTGCCGAGACCCGGCGGCACGAAGACCTCGCCGACATCGCCCGGGCCGCTGCCGTAGCAGAGCAGGCACGGCACAGCCCGGAACTGCTCGACACGATCGTCAACGGCCATCTCCATGCCCGGTGTTAGCCTGCAGGACCTTCCCCCTGCGTGGGTGATGCGCCGGGCATTTCCAGAAAAGGAAACTGGAGTTACGCCACATGATAAGGGCGGGGTCCTGGACGCGAAGGCGTCCGGCCAGCCTCCCGAGCATCGGCGACTCCACCCTGGGCCTTGTGAGCATGCCCTACCACTTGGGCGCGGCCCGCAGCAGGGATGGCCCATGCATGGACGCTAGCGGTGATGAGTCCCGCGGACTGGCCCGCGGGGTTGTCGGGTCGGTGCGGGTGATCGCGTTTGGTGCGAGCAATGTGGCCCCGGCTGGTGCGGCGGTAGGCGGGCTGGTCATCGCCGTGTCGTACGCCGGGTTCGCGTCTCCGCTGGTCGTCCTGATCGCGTTCGTCGCGTCCGTGTGCTGCGCGAGCAGCATCGCGGAGTTCGCTCGGCGGCTGCCGTCGGCCGGTTCGCTGTACACCTACAACAGCCGCGGGCTGGGCCGGACCGGGGGTTTCCTGACCGGCTGGATGATGGTCTTCGCGTACGCGCTGTACGTGCCCGCCGGCATCTCGCTGACCAGCGCGTACGGGTCGCAACTTGTTGCCGACACGCTGCACGTGACCATCGGCGGCTGGGTGCTGTTCCTGGTGATCCTGGGGGCAGTGGTCCTGGTCGCCTACCTGGGCATTAGGTCCTCATCCTCGGTCGATCTGGTCCTTGTCGCGGGGGAAGTGGCCGTCATCGCGGCGCTGGCCATCACGATCCTGGTCAAGATCGGTCCAGCGCATTACTCGGTCGCCGTTCTCTCACCGGCATCGTCGCCGAACGGCCAGCTCACCGACATCACCGATGCCATAATCTACGCCATCACCGCATTCGCCGGCTTCGAGACCGCGGCCGCGCTCGGTGAGGAAGCGAGGAACACGCGCCGCTCCATCCCCGCCAGCACCATCGGCGTCGTGATCGTGGCGGGCATTTTCTATCTGCTCATCGTCTGCGCCGAGACGTTCGGCGTGGGTCGGCGAGGAATCCCCGGCTTCGCCCGGCAGTCCAGCCCGCTCGGTTATCTGACCATCCGGTACTGGTCGCCCTCGGCGCTGTGGGCCATCGACCTGGTGGTCATGCTCACCGGCCTGGGCTTCGCCATCGCTGTGGTCAACGCGGCCATCCGGGTGCTGTTCGCGATGGGACGGGAGCAGGCCCTCCCGGCCTCACTGGCCCGCCTGTCCCGCCGCCAGACCCCGGCCGTCGCGATCGGCTGCGTCGCTGTGCTCGCGCTCGTGCTCGGGCTGCCATTGACCTACGCTGACGGCGGAGTGCGCGCGTTCGGCTATCTCGCCGGAGCGGGTGGGCTGTCGATTGTGCTCATCTACCTCGCCGTGAACATCGCGGCCATCCGCGCGTTCCGCACAGAGTTCCGCGACCAGTTCCGGATCTGGCGGCATCTGCTCGTCCCGGCCACGGCCGCCGTCCTGTTCCTGTTTCCCTTGTGGGGGATCCTTCATCCCCATGCCCGCACACTGGCGGACCTGCTGCCCTTCGCGGCGCTCGGGTGGCTCGGCCTGGGGGCCATCGCCGCCGGTGTCCTGCGCGCCCGGCGGCCGGCGGCCTTCGAGACCCTGGGCAGGGTATTCATGCCAGCCACAGACAGTCAGGGGCCCTGGTGCCCGGCCGGCGTCGATGCACATCACGGCCGCGCGGCGGCGTATGACCGCACGGATCAGGCAGGTATCATCCAGGCCGCGCCATCACCGCTGATCAAAGGCAGTCTCAGGTGACGATCAGG
>Ga0181538_10002522_pt1 | contig 18923 bp, 19 predicted proteins | sample PEATcosm2014_Bin_40_FD_119773 | JGI IMG/M metagenome (GOLD analysis project Ga0181538, IMG submission 119773) | Peatland microbial communities from MTU Mesocosm Facility, Houghton, MI, USA - PEATcosm2014_Bin23_30_metaG | ecosystem: Environmental > Terrestrial > Soil > Wetlands > Peat | place...
CGAAGATCAAAACCAAGACCAAAACTAAACCCAAGGCGGCGGCCTAAAGGCCGCGTCGCTTTGTTTCACAAAGCGGACAGATCACGAATTAATAAAAGCGGACAACTTGACATACTACCGACACCATTATCATTAAGATACGACGTGGAGCAGCCCCTCACCCAGCGTCCAACCAGCGCGCCCGATTGGCGTGCGCAATCGCGAACAAGACCAGAAATCCCAGCAGCAGTCCCAACGAAGGGCCCAGCCCGATCCATTGCGGCCGATCGCTGTGGAGCCACAGCGTCAATGCCGCGTTGAATAGAACTGGAATCCACGCCGCGATCACTGGCGGCCAGGGGCGATCGAGCGCAAACAGCGATCGCGATGAAATCTCCAGCAGGCTCCAGCCGACGACGCTCGGGCCGAGCGTCAGAAACACCGCCGAGACCAGCGCCGTGGATTGCGCGCGGAATTCGCCGCGCTGGAAAATGATGCGGATGGCAGGTTCGCGGAGAAGGATCGCGAACGCGCATCCGCCCACCGCGGCCAGCGCGGCCAGCGCCGTGGTGCGATCGATCAGCCCGAACGCTTCGCGCAGGCGGAACCGGCTGCGCAGCCGCGCGATTTCCGGCAGCAGCGAATTCGAAATCGGAGTCACCAGAATCGCCAGCGGCACGCCCACTCCGCGCAGGCAGTAATCGAGCGCCGCCGCCATCCCCGGTCCGGCGTGGGTGCAATAGGCGCGCGTAAAGGTCATGTTGAGGCCCAGACCCACCGCGTAAACCACAAAGAACGCCGGCTTGGCGAGAATCTCCTTCCAGTGGATGTCGCATTCGGGTGAGGTTTCGGCGCGCCGGCCGGATCGCGTGGCGAACCATACGATGGCCAACTGCGCCCACGCACCGGCCGTATATCCGACAGCGAACGCGTAAACCCCCAGGACTCGCCACAGGGCGATCGCCGCAATGATCGTGGAGACGTTCAGCGCCGCCTGGTAAAAAGCCGTCGGCAGAAAGCGCCGGCTGGTGTAGAGCAGAGCGCAATGTACGGCCGCCGCTCCCGCCGCGATGGTGGAGAGCGAAAGTACCCGCAGGATGGTGACGGCGGCGGCGAAAGATGGCGGATCGAGACCTGGCGCCAGAAGCCGCATCAGCCATGGCGCGGACACCATCAAAGCCGTGGCGATGCCGAAAAACGCCCAGATCAGCAGGCGGTTCAGTTTGCGAAACAGCGCTGCTCGCTCGGCGTCCCCGCAAGCCGTCAGCATGGGAACGAAGGCGAACACGACGCTGTTGATCAGCACCGAATTCAGCGTATCCATCGGCCCCATGGCGACTGCCAACGAATCGGCGCGGCTGTGCGTGCCGAGAAAGTACGCCGTCAGCGCGACGCGAACGAAGCCGAGGAGATTGCCGGTCAAAACGCCGGCCACCAGTGTCAATCCGCCGCGCACCACGGGGCTTCCCACGGCACGCAGGAGGGAACCCTCGGGTGCGATGGGCGGAGATGGTTGCGGGGGGTTCAGTCGAACCTCTGCGCCGCCGCTACGCCGTCGCCGCGCCGGCTCTCTTGGCGGCGGAAAGCGCGGCTTCGTAATCGGGATGATCGGCCACTTCTTTCACGTACTCCACGTGGCGAATCCGGTTGTCGGGATCGAGGACGAAAATGGCGCGGCTCTCGATGCGCAATTCCTTGATGAGCGTCCCATAGTTCGAGCCGAACGAGCCGTCCACGTGATCGGAGAGCATCTTCACATTGTCCACGCCGAAAGCGCCGCACCAGCGCTTCTGGGCGAATGGCAGGTCCATGCTGACGGTAATGATACTGACGTTGGGAAGCTTGCCGGCCTCCTCATTGAATCGTTTGGTCTGCGCGTCGCACACCGGCGTATCGAGCGACGGGATTACGCTGATGATGCGCACCTGGCTACCTGTATCTTTCAGGCTGACCGGCTTCAGGCCGTTATCCACCACATGGAAATCGGGGGCTTCATCGCCCGCCTTCAACTCCGGGCCGACTAATGTCAGGGGGTTGCCCTTCAGGGTTGTTGCTCCTGCTCTTTCCATTTACTCCTCCATTGCTCTTTTCTATTTAGCGATTCAGTATTGTATCAACTCATCGAAGCTTTGCGCCGTATTCACGGGCATTTGACAGGTGTAATCGCGGCAGACATAGGCGCTGGCGCGGCCATCGACGGGTTCCATCGCGGCGATGGCGGGAATTGCCGCCGACAGCAAAACGCGCGATTCGGCGGAGTCCACCAGCAGCACGATCTTATTCGGCACGAAACGGCGGTTGAGCGTGCGCAGCAGCGCGTTGGTCTCGCTCGCATCGCGATCGCCGGCGATGACGATCTGGCGCGGCTGGCCCATGCGGAACTCGCACGCCGCCAGCATTTGCGGCAGCGCCACCGGGACTGCCGCAAGACGCGGCGCGAATGCCGCGAGCAGACGGTCGGCCGACGTCCGCAGATCGTCGCGATTGAAAATCTGCGCCAGCCGCAGCAGATTTGCGAGCGCCACCGAATTCCCCGAAGGCTCGGCGCCATCGTAATCTTCTTTCACGCGCAGCACCAGATCGCCGGCGTCTTCCTGCGAGCTGAAAAATGCGCCCCCGGCGGTATCCTCGAACAGTTCCCGCTGCTTTTCCGCGAGCTTCAGCGCGAGTTCGAGATGCCTCCGGTCGAACTGCGCTTCGTAAAGATCGAGCAGCGCCTGCGCGAACAGCGCATAGTCGTCCAGAAAGCCGGGAATCGCGGCGTCACCCTCGCGATAGCGGCGCAACAGGATCCCGCTGGCCGGATCGTGCATTTGGGCGATCAAGAACTCCGCCGCCCGGCGCGCCGCCTCTCCGTACCTCGGCTCATCGAGCACGGCGCCGCCTTTGGCGAGCGCGGATATCATCAGGCCGTTCCAGGACGTGAGAATCTTATCGTCGAGATGCGGCCGCGGACGCTTGCCGCGCGCCGCGAGCAGCGTCTCGCAGGCGCGATCGAGCGCTTCACGAATTTCCTCCACCGGGCGATCGAAGTGGAGCGCGGTGTCTTCCACCTCATTCGCCTGGTAAAAAATATTGCGGCCGGTGAATTCGCCGTGCGGGTCGTGCGCGACATTGCCGGTTTCCACCACGCCGTAGCGGTGGAAGAACCAGTCGACAACCGGCGGCTCCACGAGCGCGCGAAGTTCCTGCGCGCTCCAGATATAGAACGCGCCCTCGCCTTTTTCGTTGGGACGCGAGGCGTCCGCCGCGCTATCGGCGTCTTCGGCCGAATAAAACGCGCCGCCGGGCCCGGTCATATCGCGCAGCACGTAATCGAAAATGCGGCGCGCCACCGCGGCGTACTGATCGTCGTGCGTGATCTGAAACGCCTCCAGGTACGCGATGGCAAGCTGCCCCTGGTCGTACAGCATTTTCTCGAAATGGGGCACGAGCCAGCGCTCGTCCACGGAATAGCGATGAAAACCGCCGCCGAGCTGATCGTGCATGCCGCCCTTGGCCATCTCACGGAGGGTCTTCAGCACCATTTCGAGCGCTTCTTCGCTCCTGGTGCGCGCGTAATAGCGCAGCAGGAAATTAAAAACCGAGGGCCGTGGGAATTTCGGCGCGCCGCCGAAACCGCCCAGGTGCGAATCGAACGTGCGGCGGAAAGTGAAGAAGCCGGTGTCGAGCGTTGCGGGATCGATATCCGCCCACCCCGTGCGCGCCGGCTCGACCGTCACCTGTTTGCGCAGCTCTTCCACCGCGTCGCGCGCCGAATCGACTATCTGCGCCTGCTGCGTCTTCCAGGCGCTCGCGATCTGCGTCAGTACGGCCGGAAAACCGGGGTGCCCGAAGCGATTCACCGGGGGGAAGTAAGTGCCGCCGAAAAACGGCTGTAAGTCGGGAGTAAGCCACACGGACATCGGCCAGCCTCCGCTGCCGGTGGTAGCCTGCACGAACGTCATGTAGATGCGGTCGACATCGGGCCGCTCTTCGCGGTCCACCTTGATGGAGACGAACTCGCGATTGAGAATGTCGGCGATCTGCTGGTTCTCGAAGCTCTCGCGCTCCATCACATGGCACCAATGGCACGTGGAATAACCTACCGAGAGGAAGATAGGCTTATTTTCGCGCCGTGCTTTTTCGAACGCTTCGGCGCCCCACGGGCGCCAATCCACTGGATTGTGCGCATGCTGCAGCAGGTAGGGACTCTTCTCGTGGGCGAGCTGATTGGTGTGCATGAATTCGGCGCGCGGGACCGATTCCATGGTACACCAAGAACATTTGTGGGGCAGGCAATCCTGCCGTGCCCAGAGGGCCCCACCGCTTTCCAGCGGGTCGAGCCGTCTGGAAAGGCGGCTGCAGCCACGATTGGCTGCCCCACTACGGAAACAGCGTGACCCTGGGGCGCGATTTACCATCGGCGGCGCCGCCTGTGTTGTTGATGACGTTGCTGATCTCGCCGAGATTGTCCAGCCGAATTGTAATCATGTCGTGGAATCTGACGTTAGGGTTTTCGGGCACTTCGATGGCCCGCGTGAGCGTGACGCCGGGATGGCGGAACACGCTGTAAATCCCGAGTCCCCACGCCTCGTGGCTGGTGACGTTATCGGCCACCTTGTAGGAAGCCCAACCGTTGACGCCTTTCGCGCTGGTGAAGCTGGCCTGATCGGGAGGGTCGTAGGGGATCTCCGACTGATAAAAGTACACGCGCCCGCCATTGCCGTTCCACAATACCTGGTATTCCTGATAGTGCTCGACGAAGAGTCCGTAAGCAGTTACGTTGTCGCCATTCACGATGAGGCCGTTGGCCCCGGTGTTGCTGTTCCAGCCGACGCCGGAACCGTGGTCGGCGCGCCAGATCCAAGTGTGATCGACGATGGTGTCGTGGCTGTTGATCTCGAGGCTGACGGCCGCGCGTCCCACGCCGGCTCCTCCCACGCGGAAGAAAACGTCGTGGAGCGAGATCGGGTTCTTCGCGTGCCGGGATTTGCTTTCCTTGGGCCCGACTTCGAGCAGGACCGGCGAACTTTCGGCGCCCGCATCGAAAAGCAGGCCGGCGAGAATGACGCCATCGACATCGGCGACGGTCATGGCCGTGACGCCATTAGTCGGCCGCAGCGTGGCGAAACCCAGCCCCATCACGATGGTATTGGCGCGGGTAACGCGGATGGTATCGGTCAGGTCATAAATACCGGGAGTGAACAGCAGGTTCTTGCCCTTCGCCAGTTGAGCGTTAATGGACGCGGCGCCGTCGGTGTCCGGCCGGGCGATGTAGAACTGGCCGATGGGAATCGACTCTCCGGGAGTCGTCCCGCCGCGCCAGGTAATGCCCGAACTGTTGGCGCGAAGTGCCGGAACGCGAACGCTGTAGTTGCCGGCGGCATCGACCTGGAGAAACGGTTTTTCGCGCACGATCGGGACCTGAGCGATCTTGGTGTACGGCGGGTTCGGCCATTCCCCCTCCGGCGGATGGACGACGCCGACGAAGACCATATTCCAGTTCGAGCCGGTCCAACTGCGCCATTCGGTGTTGCGAGAGATCCACTGCTGCTGCGTACCGGAGTCCACGTTGCCGTCGATGAGGTCGTCGGACATCCATCCGCCGCTCGCCCAGCCTCTTTTCTGGTGGAGCACGATATCGCCGCGAACGTGCATGCGGCGGAAGGGAACAGCCTGCGAGACAGCCCACTGCATCGTGCCTCCGGCGGGGGTGACGGAAAAGCCTTCGGCCGCCTTCCAGAACGTGCAAGTGGCGTTGTTGCGCGGCAGGGTCGCGTCGGATCGGACGTCGCCAGTAATTTGGACGCTGTCCGGCGAGGCGCCGAGTCCGAGAACCTGCGTGTAGAAGCCGATCGGGACATCCACTTTATACTCGCCGGACGCGAACAACAAGGCGAACCGCGCGGGGCCGAACTGGCTGTTTTTCTGGATATCGTAGACCTTGTCGATCGATTGCTGGATGGCCGCGGCGGGCATGGTAGGGTCGAACGTGAAGACGTTGGGGCCGAAATCCGGTTTAGCGGGTCCGGCTGCACGCATGGAGTGCGCGAAAAGAATGCACAACGGGACATAAAGGAGGCGTCGCATGGTGTCTGGTCTCAGCCCGTATAGTAACTGGCTGCTCCTCGCGGCGGGTGGCGGCTCGGAAATTCGGGTCATTCAGAGGCGCCAAGCGGGCGGGGTGGAAGCATCGAAAACGAAGCCAATTTTGTTGGCCGCCTGGATTGGGGGAGCCGAAGAGGCTGGCTGCGGCGCGGGCTTCAGTGCGTCGGGCACTGATGGACGCAGGTCCGGGGGCGGTGGGGGATCGGCGGCGAGGCGGACGTTCTGGAGTTCGCGGAGTTGCTGGAGGGCCCGGTACCATTCGCGGCTGGCAGCTTCGCGGCAGCGGAAGATTTTCTGGAGGCACCTGGGGCCTTCGCAATCCTTAATAAAGGCCGCGCCGAGGGGATTTTCCACGGATTCGCCAAGTTGCGCGATGAGGGTGCTGAAGACCTCGGCCTCGATGCGTCGCATGCGGCGCTGGGTCCAATCGGCGGCGACGATCTTTTCCAGGAGCAGAGACTCCTCGGGGCCGACGGGTTGGAACTGCTGGTGGTAGGAGTTGGCGAGTTCGCCGAATTCGGTTTCGTCCTCGCCAGGGATGACGAGGGATTTGGCGGAGGCGGCGTGCTTCAGGGCGTTGAAACGGGATGCGTCCTTGCCCTCGGGAGAGCGCGGGCCGGTAGATTTTTGCGAATTGAGACGATTGGCGTTGATTTGAGCTGGTGTGGCCATGGCTGGACGCTAGCAGACGGAGTTTCGGCTGAAGGGACGGCTGGAGTGGAAGTTACTCAGGGGGAAGGGAAAATAAATTTTGGGGGCGTGTGAACGGAGTTGACGTGATTCGCGGTGGATTTTGTGGGCAGCGGCGGACGGCGACGGGAAAGTTGAGGCGGCCCATTCGGAGTTGACGCCGAGTTGGCGGGTAAGGATCGGCGGGCACGACCGCGGTGGGGACGGTGCGGCTTAAGGTCCGAGTGGGTGACTACGCTCGCCGTGGCCAAATGGGGAAGCAAAGGGCGATTGGGCGAGGCCTTTGGCGCGGTTCGCGTAGGTCGAAGCGGCAGCGTTGTCAATAGAGCCGCGAATGTAGGCCGGTGCACGGAGATTCTGGCCGACCGCTTTTCGTTCGACGCGGGATCGCCTCTCGGGTTGAGGAAAGCAAGGGCGTTTTGCGGAGTGACTCCTGGAAGGCGATTTGGGGGGCGGGCCGACCCAATCGGTGGTTCGGGCGTTTTTCGTTCAAGTGGCAGGTCAGATGCCGTTGGCGTAGGTTGGCCGACTTGTGGGGAGTAATCCGGCGAACGATCGGATTGCGCGGACCGATCTGGCTCCGGCTTCCTTGATATGATCATGATGTATGGCCCAAATGAACCTGAGCGCCGTGTTTATGAAAGTACCCGAGGGATACATTGGTTTCGTCGAGGAACTGCCTGGCGCGAATACTCAGGGCGAAACTCTTGAGGAAGCGCGCGCGAACCTAAATGAAGCCGTCGCGATGGTTCTGGAAGCGAACAGAGCCCTGTCAGCACAGTCTCTCGAGGGCGCCGAGGTCATTCGGGAAACCCTGATTCTACACGCGGCATGAAACGGATCGATCTGATCCGGCATCTGGAACAGCACGGGTGCGAGTTTCTCCGCCAAGGAAGCAATCATACTGTGTACGTGAATCGCAAAGCGCGTAGTCTTCTGCGGTTCCGCGCCATCGGGAAGTCAACGATTTTCTCGCCCGAAAGATCTGCGACGATCTCCTGGTTCCCCGGCCCTAGATTTTCGGGACACTGGCCGACTTATGGGGAGTAATCTCGGGCGCGCTTCACCCGAACGGGAGTCTTCTATTCTAACGGTCGGCCGCCGTCTTGACTAGTCGACAGTCCAACACGGGAATCTCGTAGCAAAGAGCGGCGAGAACGTTGATTGGGGCTAATCCTGTTGCGCACCCACCCCAATGAAGTCAGTGTGTTGACGTAACCAGTGACTCCAATTGCGATTGCCGCTGCCTCATGGAGAGTCTCGGTCTTCATCACGGTGTCGGATTTCTGGGGCGATAGCACGTCCGTGTCTGGCCGATCCATCCACTCTGCACCAGATCCTAGACTTCACAGTTGGTTATCAACCGAGATCGAGGGACTCGGCTCGTTGACGTAACGAACGCATGAGCTTCGCGTAACCATTCGCCTTAAATAAATCCACCCACTGCCAGCGAGCGAGGCGAGCAGGAACCGTACACGCCTTCAATTTGAGAGGAACGATAAAAATCGCGTCTTCAGGTTGCTCATCCGCCACGTCCAGAGCAAGCGTCACCTCTTTTTGACGGTAACCGGCTTTGGTGAACGCGTCCGATAAGCACACAATTACGACATCGCAAGCTCGGACCGCCCTTGGAATCTCCTTCTGCCAATCTTGCCCCGGCAGAAGGTCTTCCTCGTCAAACCACGGTTGAAATCCGTCGCTCTGCAGCCGTTCGTACAGCTCACGGACTTCAGATTTGTTCTCCTTGGCGTGGCACAAAAATACCTTCAATTTCGGCGATGGAGGAGAGTGGACAACCGGACCGCTGTCTGGGGCTGGACTGACCGTCCTGCTGGTGCTCCGGGACTCGTAAACGGCCTCTTTGTCTGATGCGACCAAATTCGGCGGCTGAATTTCGTATCGGACATCGTGCCTGTCGAGAAGGTGATTGATATCTGCCACATCCGGCACATCAAGATCTTGGTTACGAAGCGCCTCGCATGCGTCGTAGAATGCCTCGATAAAAAGTGGGGCGTTGGCCGACGCCTCGTCCATCAAGTTCTTTAAGTCCGATACGGCCCAGTCTGCACTTGAGCTGCTGCTCGTCGGTGTTCCGGCCGCGCCCGCAAAGTAGGCCTTGAAGTGCTCTAGGACATCCTTGCGATCACCCTGCGCGGCGATCCTATTGATGAGTTGAAAGCAGCTCTCCCGGGCGCCTGGATCGAGGCCGCCGGGCGATCCGAACCGCCATTTGCCGCCGAATTTGAGAGGCATAGTCTAGGTGCCGTTTGGGGTGGGCTATATCCCAGTCTAGGACAAGGCGCTACAAACCCCAAGTCAGAATTGGAAGTTTGTCCGGCTCTGATCCCGGCGGACCTGCGCTCCCATGCAGATCGATGATTGCACCAGCCCCCGCGCACGGTGATTTGGCGGATGCGAATGTTGCGCGCGCTCGAAAGTCGTGCGCCGGGATCTGGTCGCCGCATCATTGAATTGAAGTGAGGCGACACGCAGTGGTGCGTGCCATGGCGTTTCCGGAAACGCCGTGGCAACATGCTGACGACGGGCCGAAATATCACATGGCACGAGCCGACTTATCGTTCCTAATCCGGAACAATTTGCAAGCGTACTGATTGAGTGTGCGCAGTTACGTAGCCTTCGCAGATGTTGCATTTAGGTGTTTACCAGGAAATAAACGCTCGCGAAGTGCAGGGAATTGAACAGTTCCGAGAGGAACGAACTGGAGAAATAAAACTGCTCGGGTGCTGATTGGAGGATAACGGCAGGCCCAGATCATGGTGTTATGCTCATGGCTGCGAGAATATGAGGCTTTCGCAGCGCACTCTCGAACGCTTGTCACAGATGGTGATCGGCGACTCCAAATACTTTCCGTATCGCTCTAGCAGCAAAATCACCAAATTCTTCAAACGATGTGACCTGCCGTTCGTCCATGACGGCAGCACCAGAGCCACCTGGACAGAAGCACGCCTGACTGAATTGAATCTTGGTTTGGGCCAATCCGCGGACCTGCCGCCCGATGACCTTTGCCGCGTAATTACGGAACTCTTCGACCCCGACGATTTTGACGATCATAACGAAAGCAGAGCGGACGCTTCAGGGACCGTCAGCATTAACGAATGTGCATCCGTAGAAGACGCCTTAAAGTCCTTCAACAGGCTCGTTGCACGAGAGGGCCTCGTGGCCTACCTCGACACGTCGGGCCGTTGCCATCTCCGGAGCACCGGAACCGGCGTCAGCACCGCCTCATTCAGCCACACCACGCGTCCACTCTCCCAAGAAGAGATTACGCAGAGACAGCACCTCTCAGCCTTCCTTGACGCCGTCAGCGAAGACGAGTTCATTGAGAAGGTCCTGGTCCCATTCTTTCAGCGGCTCGGTTTCCGGCGTGTGAGCCCGACCGGGCACAAGGACAAGAGCCTCGAATTCGGGAAGGATCTATGGATGAAGTATCAGTTGCCGACGAGCCACTGGATCTATTTTTGTGCGCAGGTCAAAAAAGACAAGATCGATTCGAATAACGCCAGCGGTCAGAAGAACGTCTCGAACGTGCTTGCACAAGTACGAATGGCCATCGACCACCCAATATTCGACCCCGAAATGGGTCGCAAGGTCCTTCTCGATCATCTCTTCCTGATTTCCGCTGGTGAGATTACGAAGGCTGCGAGAACATGGCTTGTCGAGCAACTTGACGTCAGCCAGCGACGCCACATCATCTTCATGGATCGTGAAGAGTTCCTCGCCCAGGCGTCACGCATTCTGATTGATTTACATCTCGACGACAGCGCCGGCGCCACCAGCTCAATTGTTGATGACGACCTACCTTTCTGAGCTCTCAAAGGGCTCGTCCAGTCCTTGAGAAGAACGCACCGGCAGTTTACGCCTGCGAAGCGCTGCTGAGACGTGGGCGCTGAGATCCGAGGGGGTGCGCGCGAGCGGGCCCCACAGGGCGTCAAGGTATCATTCGGTGGTGATTTTTCGGTCGGCCGAGAAGGTCGACGGCGCGGCGAGGGGCTGGTCAAAAGTCGTGTTCTGGGAGATTTAGTACCGATAAACGCGCCTGCGTCCGCCAGCGGAGGATTTCTGTGCGACGCCTTGCTGCCGGGCAGGGCGCTTAGTCCATTTGTTATTGTGTTGTCTGTGCTGCCCGAGTTGACCGATGGCGGAGAACTGCCTCCTGGAGTGCACATTGCCGAGTGGCAGGAGTTCGAAGCGCGGTTCGGCGGTTCCTCCCCCCGGCGTCTGTGGCTGCTGGGCCGCCTCCGGACTCTATTGGATCTCGCCTCTACGTCCGGAGAGCTGCGACGCGTTTTCATCTGGGGTAGTTTTGTCACCGGGAAACCGGCGCCCAAGGATCTCGACATCCTCCTGATCATGAGCGACGGCTTCGAAGTCGATCGCTTGGCCGCTCCGGTGCAAGCCATCTTCGATTCCACGCGCGCCAGGCTTTTGTTCGAATCGGATGTCTTTTGGGCACGTGCCTCGATCGGAGGCGAGGTGCTCCGCCTTTGGTTGGACACCTATCAGACTTCCAGAGACTTCCGAAAACGCGGTATTGTGGAGTTGGTGCTGCCGTGATTCAAACCGACGACCAAATGCTAGTCGCGCAGCAATGCGTTCTCAATCTCCGCAGGGTTCTCCTGGAGGCGCGCAAAGTGCATTCGCGGCAGGACTACTCTCGACTGGCCGAACCGGTCCTGCTTGAGATTCAGCAGCGCGAGCAGGAAATCCTCGAGTATTTGAGTAGAGACTTGGAGCAACCGATAGCGAGCTAGCCAGCGCACAGACTCCTCGATAGTCCCGACCTCAAAAAACGATCACTCCCTATACTCCCTATAAACGCGCCAGGGTCCAGCGACCCACTTTGACGCATAGTCCCCTAATCGGAACGAGACGATTGAAGCCCGGAGTAGCCGCTGCTCCCCATCCACGCTGATCTAGGCCCGAAGTTGGCACGGGCGGCCTACAGCAGGTTTCGCAGCGCCGGGCCGACGTTGGCGGGGGATGCGCTGCCCGCGTCCGCCACCCGCTAACGGGTACAATAGTCTCAACGTGACTGGGAAAAACTTTTACCTCGAAACATTCGGCTGCCAGATGAACGTCCACGACTCGGAAAAAGTGGCCGGCACGCTGGCGGAGCAGGGCTACGCGCGGGTGGAGACGCCCGAGGAAGCGCACCTGATCCTGTACAACACCTGCAGCATTCGCGACAAAGCCGAACAAAAGGTTTTCAGCCGCCTGCAAAACTTCAAGCGGGATGCCGGCAAGGGCAAGATTTTCGGAGTGCTGGGGTGCGTGGCGCAGCAGGAAGGCGAAAAGATCTTCGAACGCGCGCCGCATGTCAGCCTGGTGGCCGGTTCGGCAAGCTATACGCGGCTGGGCGAGATGCTGGTGCAGATTGAGGCGGGCAACCGGCACGTTACCGGATTGAGCCTCGACACGGAAGAGACGTTCGATACTCCGTTCACGCGGCGCGACAATCCGCATCGCGCTTATATCACGATCATCGAGGGCTGCGACAAATCCTGCGCCTACTGCGTGGTGCCGTTCACCCGCGGGCCGGAGCGCAGCCGCACCAGCGAAAGCGTGATGGCGGAGGCGCGCTCGCTCGCTGAGCATGGCTACACCGAGATCCAGTTGCTGGGCCAGAACGTGAACAGCTATCGCGATCCTTCCCCCGCCGGTTGGGATTTCGCCATGCTGCTGGCGCGCGTGGCGGAAATTCCGGGCATCCGGAGGGTGCGGTACACCACGTCGCACCCGCGCGATTTCGTGCGCGACATTGTCGACGCCATGGATGGCAACGAAACCATCTGCGATCACGTCCATCTGCCGGTGCAATCGGGATCGTCGAAGGTGCTGGCGGCGATGGATCGGCTGTACACACGCGACGAATACATGCGGAGAATCGACTGGCTAAAGTCGGCGAAACGGAAGTATTCGCTCACCACGGACATCATCGTCGGCTTTCCGGGCGAGACGGAAGAAGATTTCGAACAGACGCTCCGCCTCCTGGACGACGTGCAGTACGATTCGCTGTTCAGCTTCAAATACTCGCCGCGCCCGAACACGGCAGCGCTGGCGATGGGAGACCAGGTGCCGGAAGAAGAGAAGCAGCGGCGCCTGTTGATTCTGCAGGAGAAGCAGCGCGCCATCCAGATCCGGCGCAACGCCGAATCGATCGGCAGTGTGCGCGAGGTGATGGTGGAGGGACGGCACGAGTCGTTGGGGCAGTGGATCGGCCGCACGTCGGACAACCGCACGCTCAACTTCTCGCATGCGGAGGGCAACGGGGAATCGCTCATCGGGCGATATGTGCCGGTGCGGGTGACGCGGGCGGGTCCGAACTCGTTGGTGGGCGAAAGCGTAACTGTGGTGTAATGGGGACTGGGAGGGCGTCATGGAAGTCGAAATGAAAATTCGCGGTCTCATGATGGATCCCGTGACCAATATGCCGATCGTGATCCTGAAGGACATGAGCGGCAACGCGGTCCTGCCCATCTGGGTGGGTGTATACGAAGCGAACGCGATCGCGCTGGAGATCGAAAAGGTTTCGACTCCCCGGCCCATGACGCACGACCTGATTAAACAACTGTTGTTGGGGCTCAATACCGCCTTGCGCAAGGTGGTGGTGAGCGAGTTGCGGGACGACACATTCTACGCCGTGATCTGGCTCGATCGCGACGGCGACCTGATCAGCGTGGATTCGCGCCCGAGCGATGCGCTGGCCCTGGCGCTGCGCCTGGACTGCCCGATTTACGTGGACGAGAGCGTCCTCAAATCGTCGAAGCAGGCCTCGGCGATGACCGAGAAGGTTACGAGCGAAGAGTGGCGCCGCTGGCTGGAGGGACTCAACGACGAGGACCTCGGCCGCTATAAGATGTGACGCCCGAAATCGCCGTGCGCCTGGCAGCGTGCGACATCCAGGTGGCCGCGCAAGCCAAGGATTATTGCATGTTCGTGCGCGGCGAGTGCCTGGCGCTGGTGAAGACCGATGGCGAGCGCCTCATTTCCATCGGCAGTTCCGGAATTTTGACGGAAAAAGGCTTGGCCTACCTGGTGTGGATGGATGGCAAGGCGATGCTTTCCGCGCACGGCAGCCAGATAGCGGCGGAAGCCGGGCAGGTAGAGGCGATCCGCAAGTTTTCCGAGGATTTGAGCGATATTATTGGGCCACGGATGGACACAGATGCACACGGATAAAGAAAGATAAAATCTGATTTGGTTTTATCCGTGTGAATCTGTGTCCATCCGTGGCCAATCATTTTTTTGGGATGGCAAGGCGATGCTTTCCGCGCACGGCTGCCAAGTAGAGGCAGCGCCCGAACAGGTGGACGCCATCCATGAGTTTTCCGAAGATTTGAAAAATACAATTTGGCCGCAGATGAACGCAGATGAACGCAGATAAAAACGGAAGGCCGGGGCGGTTGTTTTTCATCTGCGTTTATCTGCCTTCATCCGCGGCCATAACTTTTGCATGACTATTGACGAACAGCTTACTTACATCCGCAAGGGCATGGCGGAGATCATTCGCGAAGAGGATCTCCGTGAGCGGCTGGTGCTCGCCGCCAAGCGAGGTCGGCCACTACGCGTAAAGGCGGGGTTCGACCCGACCGCGCCCGATCTGCATCTGGGTCACACCGTTCTGCTGCGCAAGATGAAGCATTTTCAGGATCTCGGACACACCGTGATCTTCCTGATCGGCGACATGACGGCGATGATCGGCGACCCCTCTGGCCGCAACGTGACGCGCCCGCCCATGACACGCGAGGCCATCCAGCAGAATGCCGAGACTTACAAAGCGCAGGTGTTCAAGATACTCGATCCGGTGAAGACGGAGGTGCGGTTCAACAGCGAGTGGCTGGAACCTCTCAAATACCTCGATATCATCAAGCTCTGCTCCAAGTACACCGTGGCGCGTGTGCTCGAACGGGAGCATTTCGCCAAGCGTTACAAGGAGGGAGTGCCGATTTCCATCCATGAATTCATCTACCCGCTGGCACAGGCGTATGACTCGGTGGTTCTCGAATGCGATGTCGAGATGGGCGGCACCGATCAGAAACCCAACCTGCTGGTGGGCCGCGAGCTCCAGTCGGATTACGGGCAGTTGCCGCAAATCGTCGCCACTGTGCCGATACTCGAAGGGCTCGACGGCGTCAATAAGATGTCGAAGTCGCTGGGGAACTACATCGGCATCCAGGAGCCTCCGGAAGTGATGTTCCGGAAGGTGATGCAGATCTCCGACGACCTGATGTTCCGCTATTACGAGCTGCTCACCGACCTGAGCCTGACCCAGATTGAGGAGATGCGGTCGAAAATCGCCGCCGGGGAATTGCACCCCATGGAAGCCAAGATCGCGCTGGGTAAGTTGATCGTCACCGATTTCCACTCCGCGGACGCGGCGGGGCGCGCCGCCGAGGTGTTTAACGCCGTGGTGCGGCGCAAGGAAGTGCCGGAAGACATTCCGGAGGTCCCGCTGCCGGAAGAGGGCGTGCTCACGGCGGCGGGTATTCGCGTGGACAAACTGCTCGCGAAAATCGGCCTCGCGCCCTCGGTGACGGAAGCGGCCCGCAAGATTAGGGCCGGGGCGGTAGAGATCAACGGCCAAAAAGTGCGAGACTTAGTACTTCCGGACCCGCCAGAGGAACTGGTCATCCAAGTGGGCAAGAACTGGCGGCGCGTCCGAATCTGATCCCGTGAGAAAACGCTACTTTTGGAAACTCAAGCATCGCGAAATCAGCCTGGGTGAGCGGACCTGCCTCATGGGGGTGTTGAATCTCACCCCCGATTCCTTTTCCGACGGCGGGAAGTACATCGACCCCGATCGCGCCTTCGCGCGCGCCTTGGAGCTTGAGGAAGAAGGGGCTGATATTCTCGATATCGGGGCGGAATCCACCAAGCCGGGCTCGGCCCGTATTTCGTCAGCCGAGGAGTTGCGGCGGCTCGTTCCCGTTCTGAAACGGCTCCGCGACAAGCTGGGAATCCCGATCTCGGTGGACACCTACAAGGCCGAGGTGGCGGAACGCGCGTTCGAACACGGCGCGGAGATCATCAACGATCCTTCCGGCCTGACCTGGGAGCCGCAACTGGCGCGCGTGGTATCGAACCACGATGGCGGGCTGGTGCTGAATCATATGCGCGGCCGGCCGGAGACCTGGGCCAAGCTCGGGCCGATGCGTGAGCCGGTCGCGACCGTCCTGAAGGACCTGGAGGCGGCGGTCAGCCGCGCGCGCGGGGTCGGAATGGACAAATCGCGCCTGGTAATCGACCCCGGCTTCGGATTCGGCAAGCGCAAGGAACAGAATTCCCTGATTCTCGACCGGCTGAACGAGCTGAACGCCTTGGATTTGCCGATTCTGGCCGGTCCTTCGCGGAAAAGTTTCCTGACGCATCAGACGGCGGCGGAGACGAACTATGCCACGGCGGCGGCGGTGGCGGCCTGCGTGCTGCGGGGAGCGCATGTCGTGCGGGTGCATGACGTGAGGGGGATGCGGGCGGCGGCGGATGTGGCGGACGAGATTTTGCTCACGAGGGAGGAGTAGCCTCTCCCCTCGCCGCGACTCAATTAACACCGCGCGCGCTATAATTGGAGCCTGGGAGCTGTCCCCGTTCGATGACCGATATTAAGAAAAAGCTGCAGAACGAAATCGCCACGCTCGATTATGAATTGCACGTTGAGCTGCCGAAAGAGATTCTGAAGGCGCGTGCGCACGGGGACCTCAGCGAAAACGCCGAGTACCACGCCGCCAAGGAACGGCAGGGTTTCGTCAATGCTCGCCTGAACCAGCTCAAGAAGCGGCTGGCGGATATTTCCATGATCGATTTCACCAAGATTCCGCGAGACCGCGTGGGGCTGGGATCGGTTGTGGTGGTGCTCGACACCAAACGCGAAGAAGAGCTTACCTACAATCTGGTAACTACGGAAGAAGCGGATGCCGCCAACGGGAAGGTCTCCACCACATCGCCGATCGGCCGCTCTTTGCTGGGCAAGGAAGTGGGCGATACGGTGAAGGTGCAAAGTCCCGGAGGAGTGAAAGAGCTCGAGATCCTGAAGCTCACTACCATCCACGACATAGTGGACTGATATGACGTTTACCCGCGGGATCGGGGTGGTCTGCGGTGCCATCATCGATCGCATCGTGCGCTGGCTGGCGCTTTCCAAAATTCATCCGAATATCCTCACGTTTCTCGGGCTGGTGATCAATATCGGGGCCGCGGCGCTGTTCTCGCAGGGGCGATTCGGATGGGCGGGCGCGGTCGTGATCGGCGCCGGGCTGTTCGATATGGTGGACGGCCGCGTGGCGCGCGCCACCAAGCAGGTGACGCTTTTCGGCGGCTTCTTCGATTCCGTGCTCGACCGCTATTCCGACCTGGCGCTGTATATGGGGCTGCTGGTGTATTACGCCTCGATCAACCGCTTCTTCTATATCGTGCTTACGGCGATCGTGATGACCGGGTCGGTGATGGTGAGTTACACGCGCGCGCGGGCCGAAAACGTCATTCCGAAATGCAAAGTCGGGTTTCTGGAGCGGCCTGAGCGGGTGGTGCTGATCATCATCGGCGCGCTGTTCGACCGCATGGCGCCGGTGTTGTGGGTGATTGCCATCCTGTCGAACCTGACCGTAGTGCATCGCATGATTTACACCTGGCAGGAATGCGAGCGGCTGGAAGTGGGCACGCGCACGGCGAGCGGTGTAAAATAGCGGCATTGAATGTTATGCGCTCGCCGGCTGTATTGTACGCGTGTCTTTGCGGATTGGCCGTGGCGCAAACTCCTCCCCCGGATAGCGGAATCATGCTGCGCGGCGGCACCGTCCACACCGTGTCGGGGCCGGTGATCGAGCACGGTTTTGTGCTGATGCGCAACGGCAAGATCGTGGCGGTAGGCAGAAATATTACGCCGCCCGAGGGGTATAAGATCATCGACGTCACCGGGAAAGACGTGTATCCCGGAATGATTGACGCCGCGTCGCGATTGGGCCTGGAAACCGTTTCGCGCGAAGAAGCATCTGACGCCGAAGAAATGGGCCCGATCAATCCGCAGTTACGCGCCGTGACGGCGGTAAACCCATCCAGCGAGCAGATTCCCGCGGCCCGTTTCAATGGAGTCACAAGCGTCATCGAAATGCCGGAAGGCGAGATGATTTCCGGGCAGATGTCAATCGTTCACCTGGATGAATCCGGCGATAACAACGCCATGCAGGTGATGCCCGTTACGGCCATCCATCTGCGTTTTCCCGCGATCGTGACCCGGCCGATTCGTCCGCACGAAACCGACGAAGAGGATGAAGATCCCAGCGCGCAACCCGAGCCGATCCCCTATGCCGAGGCGAAGCGCGAGTACGACCGGAAGATGAAGGCGCTGAATACCTTTTTCGAGGAGGCGCGACAGTATCGCCAGGCCAAGCGGGTGGATCCGAAGGCCCTGAAGACGGATCTGCGGTACGAGGCGATGCTCCCGGTTCTGGACGGCACGACGCCGATGTTCGTGACGGCCGCGCGGGAGCGCGAAATTCGCGATGCCGTCCAGTTCGCAAAGAAAGAGAAAATCAAAATCATCCTGGCGGACGCGTACGAGGCATATAAAGTGTTGCCCTTGCTAAAGGCGAACGACATTCCGGTGGTATTGGGGCCGACTCACTCCTTGCCGCTTGACGAAGACGATCGGTACGACCGTTCTTATACCACCCCCGGCGAGCTGTATAAAGCGGGCGTGAAGTTCTGCATCGGGACGTTCAGTTCGCGAAACGCGCGCAATTTGCCTTATGAGGCCGCAGCCGCGGTACCTTTCGGACTGCCCAAGGATGAGGCTTACAAGGCGGTCTCCTTGAACACCGCGCAGATATTCGGCATCGCCAATCGGCTGGGGTCGATCGAAGAAGGCAAATCGGCGGATCTGATCGTGTCAGAGGGCAATCCGCTCGAAGTGATGAGTCACATCGATATGATGTTCATCGACGGTAAGCCCGTAAGTCTGGACAGCCGTCAGAAACAGCTTTACGAGAAGTACCTAGGGAGGAACTAGTGAAGGGCCCGCGGTTCCTTAGCACGATGCTGAAAAACACTGGAAATGACCCAGCCGCCGATGAACGCCGATAAACGCCGATTGAAAACAAACAACTTATCCGCGTTGATCTGCGTTTATCCGCGGCCTATTTGCCTTTTTC
>Ga0181538_10002526_pt1 | contig 18878 bp, 18 predicted proteins | sample PEATcosm2014_Bin_40_FD_119773 | JGI IMG/M metagenome (GOLD analysis project Ga0181538, IMG submission 119773) | Peatland microbial communities from MTU Mesocosm Facility, Houghton, MI, USA - PEATcosm2014_Bin23_30_metaG | ecosystem: Environmental > Terrestrial > Soil > Wetlands > Peat | place...
AAAAGATGAGTGCCGCAGCCAAAGCCAGGATTAGTGCAGCGGCTAAAGCGAGATGGAGAAAAGCGAAGGCTGCTGGCAAGAAAAGGCTGTAGGGCTCAAAGGCACGTTAAAACCAGCGAAGAAATAATTGGATTCGCTGTTTAATATTTAGGCCGCTTTTGAACAAGAGCGGCCTTTTTTGTTAGGTTGGTCTTGAAGCTCGAAATGTATAATAATGTGTCAATACTCAGGTCTGACCCCTTGTCCTCACTTCATGTGACTATCGTGAAAGATTGATTACCGCTAGATTCATGTCAACTAATGAATGCATGAAAATTGGTTTCAAGTTTCTTGGTCCAACGTTTATTGGTTTGTGCGCAAGCATTGGGTGCGCTGGCTTGGTTCACGCTCAAGTCTGGGTGCCGATGACCTGGCAGGGGACGGTTAGCTTGGTCACGGCCGGCAATGCTCCCTATGCCGAATACACGTGGTCATTTGGGGGCTGCGAGGAGGTGGTTAACCTCGGGCCTGTGATCCGCAACGGCAGCAACTTCTGGTATGATTTCGACCTCGAAAGGGAAACCGGACCAGTGTTTTGCCCCATGTTTTTGGTCCGTTTTACCACCACCGCCGCTTTAGGCACGTTGGCCCCGGGCACTTACACCTTGACCACAACCTCTTGGGGCGTGCCGGTCGCGACCAACACCTTCACCATTCCGACAAACTCCACGCCATCTACGCCAATCCTCCGACCCATCGGTTTTGCCAGCGACGGATCGTTTCAAATACAATTGACGAACGGTGTCACCAACGTGAGTTACGTCCTGCAATGCTCGACGAATTTCGTGAATTGGACTTCGCTTTCGACCAATTCAATTGGGCCGCCGTTGAGGGACACCTGCCCTGTCTTGCCCGGCCCTCGCTATTACCGCGTGCAAATTCTCCAGCAGTGACTCCCGGTTTCGGCTAGTCCCTCCTGGGAAATGATCGGGCCGGGGTTTTTCTGAAGCATTTTTTCCAGTCAATTCCCCAAGCGAGAACGATATGCGATTGAACCGAAGACGCTTGCTACCCGGAACGGTTTGCGCAGGAGGCTTTGGGACACAACAGCAAGGCGGTGCATCACGCCTGCTCGAAACGCGCCCTGATGAAAATCCCGTCTCTGGAAGATTACGAACAACGGGCAGCGACGAAGGTCGAACCGGCAGCGTGAACGCCGGAATGGTTCAATTTGTGAAGCTGGCTGCGCAGCCTATCCTCATATTAGGCCACTGGTTAATGCTTTGTCTGTCCATTTAGCAAATCAAAGGCTTTGTCTGCTTCCGCATCAATTTCTGGCGAGTCAGACTTATGCGGAAATCGAGTGCGATATTCCTTTACCGCCTCAAACGTTGTCAAATAAGATGGGTCGCGGTTCAACTCATGTGGTTCGGCGAGCATAATACCGCTGAAACCAATCAGATCGCAATCAAGCTTCTCCTCTAAAAATGCGACTGCATTTGTGGTGCGGCCCGTTTGCAAGAATTGCAGTGTAAAAACGGTCGAGCAAGCCTCGGCATTCAGATTACCTAGAATTAACCGTGTGTTAGAATCTCGATGATATTTGTTGGCTGTCCAACCACCAACCAAAATACCAACAAGGAGGGTCACAAGTGAAATTAAGATAGTGGCTGGTTTACTCATAGCGCGTAATGTGGCCTAACGTAGAAAGCTGAGCCACCGCCGACTCGCGACGTGAACCGCGACAGCGGAACTGACAGCGCCAACGGCGGTTGGCTCCGGCGACTTGTTAGGCAAAGGCTTCATAATTTATCTTGATGAGGTTGCTACCCCAGCTTTCGTCCGTCCTTTGGAGAGACCGAAGGCCGCAACGACAAGAAACAGCGTCCCTATGCCAAGGCCAAGCCACACCCCGCCATGGACGCCTGTCTCAAGCACTGCTCGGTCTGGCTTATCAGGATCGTAAAACACCACCATTTTCGTGTCGGGCCGGTAACGAGCGAGAAGACTCCGAGCGTGCTCGGCATCGCCGGTCAAATAATCGCCATAATAGATCCGTGTGCCCGCATAACTGCTACCACTCACTCGATATTCATACGACACGCTCGCGCCATAGGCACCGCCACTGCCGGCATTTCGTTGGTGAATCATTTGGGCTGATTGAATAACTCCATCTGTCCGCAGCCAGTGCAAAGATTGCCATCCCAGAACAACATCATGGGCGCCATAGGCGAAAGCCAAGATACCGAATAAACCGATCAGTGCGTAAAGAAGCCCAATAGAGCCGAACCCCATTCGCTTGAAACACCAAAACAGAAGGATGCAAACCGGCACCACCAGAGCCGCGATAGCGAGCAAGACAAGCAATGAGTCTTTGAGGTTCATTTAGCGCATTATTGCAAACTTTGCCTAACGTAGAAAGCTGAGCCACCGCCGACTCGCGACGTGAACCGCGACAGCGGAAATGCCAGCACCAACGGCGGTTGGCTCCGGCGACTTGTTAGGCGTCCGGTGTATCCACACTGAACAAATCAATCGCGCACACTCCAAAATCATAGCTGTATAAATCAGCGGACGATATAAACCGGGCATATCGAACACGCGAGCCAGCATCGAAATGAAGCCGAACGACAAAAGCATAAACAGAAACCGGAACGGAAACTGAATGTATGACAAAATCAAAGCCCACCGCTTCATGCCAAACAACCCGACTGCCGAAACAAGCAGTGACACGATAAAAACTAAACGCAGGATGTCTAAAAGCGCGCCCGGCAAAGGTTCGTGGCTCACGGAAGCAAGCTGCGCCAACATCTTCGGCGCAAACCTCGCGATAAGGATAACGTCTGTCAACCCAAACAAGTAAAACAATAATCGTCGTATCATAAAAACGCTCCGAGGACGCCTAACGATCCAAAGCTGAGCCACCGCCGACCTGCCGCGACAGCGGAACGGCAAGCGCCAACGGCGGTTGGCTCCGGCGAGAGCCTGTGTGAAAACTCATTTTTAGACCATCCAATACACCTGCGCATTTCGTCAAAGTTCCCCATATCTAAAATTTGATCGTTACCGAATTTCTCGTCAGCACTTTTCACACAGCCTCGCGACTTGTTAGGCCACATAGTCATCATATCTTCCTTGGTCGGCTCGTCCTGAACAGCCATAAAATCCCCAGTCCGACGACAACCCCATAGGGAACTCCAATAAGCAAAGTCCGAAGATTGCTCCATAACCCAATATAGATTGGAGATGGAAGCCAACTGAACGGAAACCACAACCACCGGAAAATGTCACGGCAAACTTGGATGTCAACTGGCACAATCATTCCGGTTTGTGCCGACGCTGTGCCGCTCACATAAAAACAAACCCGCCACACAGCGAATCCGGCTGCAAACGCTGCTACACGCCTTATCCAGGCCAGCCATTCTTGTTTCGATGTCGGCAAAATACGCATAACGCTATCTTGTGGCCTAACGTCCAGAGCTCAGGCACGCGGGGCTGATGACGCCCTCCGCGATAGCGGAACTGGACCGGCCATCCCGCGTTGCCTACAGCGATTTGTTAGACCACGTCATCATCATCCTTTTCTATGCTTTTTGATAGCCTTTCGCAAGCAAGCAACTGCTAATATCAACGCGAACAATCCACCGAACGCGAATGAAATCCTTGCCGCAACCTGACTCCATGCAGCCGGAATAAATGAAATGCTACCTCTAACTTGAAAATCTGTCTCGTGCCAAGCAATCAAAAATGCGAAAGCCGCCAGACCAATCGCAATTATAGCACCGACAATCCAAGAAAATGTGCTATCAGCATCCAATCTGAAAATGCTGGATACTATCGCCCAAATGCCACACAAAATAAAAAGTGAGAGAAGAATCACCGCAAACAAAGGCAACGTGCCATGCGATAGGAAAAATATCATAGCTGCGAAAACGCACATGATTATCCCTCCGAACCAATTATTCTTTCCTTGCATAGTGTGCGAGTGGTCTAACGTCCAGAGCTCAGGCACGCGGGGCGGATGACGTCCTCCGCGCTAGCGGAACTGGACCGGCCATCCCGCGTTGCCTGCAGCGATTTGTTAGGCCGAGTCATGTGATTCAAGCCGTCGCACTGACGACTAAAGTAATGCCTAGCTTCTTGCAAAAGTCTTTGAGCGACTGAATCTGCGCGTCTGTAGGTCGTTCTAAATCCGGCGTTGGATCAAAATGCAAAACGCTTCCGGGAGCAATATCGCCGTGTCGTATCAACATGCGAATATCCAACTCCATATCCTTTGAGTCGAATGTTTTATAGACCAAAGGATGAACCTCGCCGTTCTCACCAGAAAATAGAAGAACATAAACTACCGGAAATTCGGCTGGTGTGCCTGAAGCGGGCGCACCACGAAGCTGTGTCGTCACCAAGTGGTAATCTTTAGCCCAAGCAGCGGCTGCGGTCAGCGTGATACAGAGAAGAATAAGTGTAATAGTTTTCATAGCGTTCTGATGCCTAACGTCCAGAGCTCAGGCACGCGGGGGTGATGACGTAGTCCGCGATAGCGGAACTGGAGACGCCATCCCGCGTTGCCTGCAGCGATTTGTTAGACGGCATAAAATAGAATCTCATGGCTTGTTATCATCGCGCATCTTGCGAGCGATAATATCAAGCGAACTCGCAACTCGCTCATGTGCGCTAACGAATCGGCCTAAAAGCCGTAAGACGTAAATGATGACAGCTATGACGCAAGCGGCATAGGCCAGGACAAACAACCCTGGGAAAAGTGTCCACATGGTTTGTTGTGGCATAATTTATTTTAGGTTTTGGGTTTTGTTTGTGTGTGATTCTCGCTGCCGTCTAACGTCTAGAGCTCAGGCACGCGGGACCAAATGATGTGAACCGCGAAGCGGAACTGACAGCGCCATCCCGCGTTGTCTGCGGCGATTTGTTAGCCTGCATCTTTCTTCACTGCCTTTCCCTCAAAACTGATACCAACTCGGTCTGCCGGATAAATCGTAACGCGAATATCTGCCGTCTCTGACAACCCCGTGTAAATCATGGCCGGGTAACTCTTCGTCGTCTCTGGCTTACCGTCTCGCTCCGGTGTAATGACCACCTCACCAATCGGCTGTCTGATGTCAGGCTCACCAAATGCAGCCGTCACGTCCTGAACCGTTCGCATGTCCTTGGTCAACTCGGCCAACCGACGCTGCTCAGCGTGTGTCAGGCGGTGAAACAAATCGGCACGACGGGACTTCGGCGCTCGACCGCCGCAAAAAGGGCAATGGTAAACCATCATCGTCGCCTCACCGTCCGTGCTCGTGCGGTAAATGAAGTGATACTCATTGAGCTTCGCGTCGAAGCGAATCGGCGAGTCTGGGTGATTGGCTTGCTTCTCCAAGAACCCGCATTTACATGGTGCTATTCGATTATTTGGCATGGCGACGCGCTCGATGCAGGCTAACGTCCCAAGCTCAGGCACAGCCGCCGAGCGGGACGTTGAATGAAATAATGACAAACAAATCTCATAAAATCAATCGCAACTGGCAGAGGCAGCGGCTGTTGCCTGCAGCGAGAGCCTGTGTGAAAACTCATTTTTCGACCACTCCATCCATCTGCTCGATTCATCAAAATGCGTCATAAGTCAAATGTGAGCGAAGTTTTTCCGAGTCCGAGAGTTTTCACACAGCCTCGCGATTTGTTAGGCGGATCGTTTGTCACTTGGTTTATCTTCTGGGCAAACTCCATACATGGCTTGATGCCAAGTTCCCGACGTATCCTTCTGAAAAACGGGCGAACCGCTGGGATACCACTCTACGACAACGGCGTCGCACTGGAACCGCTGAACCTTCTGCTGAAGTTCATCAAGGTTCGCAGCGGAAATAATGACGTAATCAATTGATTTCATAAATGTGTAACAAGCCGCCTAACGACAAATGAGCCATGCCGGGCGTGCGATGTCAACCGCGAAGCGGAACTGAAAGCGTCAACTGGCGCGGGCCCGACCGATCTGGTTAGGCTGACGGCTTCTTGTCATTGTCCTGTTTCTTCTCCACCAAAACGAATGGCGTGATATAAGGGAAAAGAAAATAGCCAACCGCGAATACGAACAAAGTCCATGGCACCGCCAACATCCAAGAAAGGTGGTGATACCACGCCAGTAATAAAACCGGTGAAATCAAAACCACGGCCATAAAGTCGGCTGTCCACTCCCAGAGCGACTGGGAACGATAGGTGCAACTGCACGCTTTGCAACGGTGAGGAAGCGATGGCCCCAGAAAAAACAAAAGGCGCGAAATTCTAGTGCTACAACCGGGGCAAATGGCTCGATATTTCATAGCCTGTGCGAATCAACCTAACGATCCAAAGAACCACGCCGGAAGAAAACACAAGTCCGCGAAGGCGGAACTGACAGCGCCAACGGCGGTTGGCTCCGGCAACTTGATAGACCTCTGTTTGACAGGTGCTTTCACTTCTTTGCCGTCAACGATGCCGTCACCCGTTTGAAAAACTCGTAAATTCCGTTGTCTCCCATTTTTCGTGCGTTGGCGAGTTCTCCGTCCCGTGTGACATATATCACATTGTTGTTGGTTGAGATAATCGCCACGGCAGGGATACCCTTCGCCAAGGGAACCCCATACGCTTTGGCGACATCAAGGTTTTTGTCAAAATGACCAACATTAACTTTGACAATCTTGAAGTCCCGCGACAGGAGTGGTGCGCTGGCCCCGTTCTTCATGGCGGAGTCTAACATTTTGCAATCTCCGCACCAATTGGCACCAAAGACAACGATGACCGGGGTCTTGGCTGTGGCGGCCTGCGTCAACGCCTGCCTGATTTCGAGTTTGGCATCGGCAGTCTCGTTGTATGGACTGTCCGCCGCGGTGGCGGCCACCGCGAGGAACACGAAGAATAGAGCGTGGAGGATTTTCATGGTTGGATGATCAATAGATCTAACGAACAAAAATCAGCCATGCCGGATGTGTGATGTCAACCGCGAATGCTGAACGGAAAGCGCCAACGGCGGTTGGCTCCAGCGAGAGGCTGTGTGAAAAGTCGGACATGATTTGAAACCTTTACGCCGGAAGGTTGTCTGATACAAGCATGAACCATCGTACCGGACTGGACCGCTCCCAAACGCTGCTCTTCCCCGAACGGCTGGAGGATTACGTCGCCGCCGAAAACCCCGTCCGCTTCCTGGACGCCTTCGTTGGCTCGATTGATTTGCACGCGCTGGGTTTCGCCAAGGCGCAGTGCGCGGCCACGGGCCGGCCGCCGTATGACCCGGCGGCCCTGCTCAAGCTGTATCTCTACGGTTATCTGCATCGGATTCGTTCTTCGCGGCTGCTGGAAGCGGAGTGTCAGAGGAACGTGGAAGTGATCTGGCTGCTGGGCAAGCTGACGCCGGACTTCAAAACCATCGCCGACTTCCGGAAGGACAACCTGAAGCCGCTGCGGGCGGTGTGCCGGCAGTTCACGCTCCTGTGCCGCAAGTTGGAACTGTTCGGCGGAGAACTTCTGGCCATCGACGGCAGCAAGTTTGGGGCGGTCAACGCGCGGGACCAGAACTTCAACGCCGCCAAACTCCAGGACCTCATCGGGCGGGCCGACGCACGGCTGGCCGAGTATTTTAAAGAACTGGATACGGCGGATGCCAGCGAACCGGACGGCGCGGTTCCCAGCAAAACGGAACTGGAGCAGAAGATTGCGGCGTTGCAGGAGAAGCAAGACTGGCACAAGGAACTGCTGGCCCAGCTCGACGAGGAGCAGAAGCAAATCAGCGTGACCGACCCGGACACGCGCAAGATGCCCACGGCGCACGGGATGATGGTGGGTTATAACGCGCAGTTGGCGGTGGACGCCAAACACAAACTCATCGCCGCTGACGACGTGACCAACGCGGGGACAGACTTCAAACAACTGGCCAACGTAGCGCTGGAAGCCAAGGCGAATCTGGAGTTCAAACAAGCCGACGCGGTGGCCGACGCGGGCTACTACAACGCGACGGAAGTCAGCCGGTGTGCCGAGCAAGGCATCACGGCCTACATCCCCAAAGCGGACACGAGCGCGAACACGGCGCGGGGTTTATATGGCAAGAGCCGGTTCCCCGCCTCTTATCAGACCGCATTTCCCGAGCGGAGCGAGCAATCAGGGCAAGAATTTATTGGAAGCTGATGAATTTAATTAATTGGCTTCATCATGCTCGTTGGGATGTGAATAACTCTGAATGGACAAGAATGGAGATCGGCGTATGATCGTAACCAATCAGTCGGGAAAAAGTTGAACCTATGGAACCCCATGAAAACGATATGCAAATCCACTATTCGTGCCGCGCGTCATTCATTTGTCGGAGTAGTCTGTGCGGGAGCGGTTCTGCTGATTGCGTCGAGCACCCAGGCGCAGAATCTTTTTGTTTCGGACATGGCCAGCGGCAATATATATGAATTCACGCCGAGCGGAGTGCAAACCACCTTTGCCACCGGGTTGGGCTATCCGGCTGGACTGGCCTTTAACAGCGCGGGTGATTTGTTTGAGGCGGATGATGCCAGCGGCAACATCTATGAATTCACGCCGAGCGGAGTGCGAAGCACCTTTGCCTCCGGGATAGGGCAATTTGATCCTTTAGCACTAGCCATTAACAGCGCGGGTGATCTGTTTGCGGCGGATGGTGACAGCGGCAACATCTATGAATTCACGCCGGGCGGAGTGCAAAGCACCTTTGCCTCCGGGTTGCAAGGTCCTACTGGACTGGCCTTTGACAGCGCGGGCAATCTGTATGCGGCGTGTGAATACAATATCTTTAAAATCACGCCGGGCGGAGTGCAAAGCACCTTTGCCTCCGGGTTGACGTCAGCAGGACTGGCTTTTAACAGCGCGGGCAATCTGTTTGCGTCGGAACTCGGCACCGGCAACATCTATGAATACACATCGGGCGGAGTGCGGAGCACATTTTTTGTCCAAGGGACTCCTGGGGGTTTTGATCCTGTGGTAGGAATGGCCTTTAACAATGCGGGCAATCTGTTTGCGACGGGTTTTGCCTTTGGCAAAATCGATGAATACACAACGGACGGAACGCAAAGCACCTTTACCTCTGCAGTGAATGGTCCTTGGGGACTAGCCTTTCAGCCCGTGCCTGAACCGTCGGCTTTGGGGTTGCTGGCCGTCGGCGTCACCGCGCTCCTCGTCCGCCGCTGCCGCCGCGCTACCGCCACGCTGCGCTAGCGTTGAAACCCATTGCGGAGTTGTGTGCGTCAAGTTCAGCAAATTGATTGTGGGAGTTGCTAGGTAAATCGAGGTGGCGCTGGAGTCCACGGGAACATTGCCGGAGAATGTGAATTACGCAGTGAAGAGCAGTTTTCTGTTGAGTTTCCTTGAATCGATGCCGGATGTTGCCAAAAAGCTCAAGGAACCAAACGTGAAGGACGAGAAGTTTGAAGATGTGGTGAAGTCGGCCCAGGACGCGGCGGTGTTGGTGCTGGTGTATTAACGATCTGGCTAAAGTGTTGCTGTTCTTGTTTACGAAGCTTTACGGAATGCTGTCTGACATGCCTTGAGACGTAACTGCTGGTGATTGCGAAGCGTATTTTAATGCGTTTATACTTGGACCAGGGCACAAAAGAGCCTGGCTCCTAAACAAGCCAAGCTCTAAACGATCATACGAAAATCCGCATTGTTTAAGACATGGTTGCCACCCATCTGTTCAATCTCGAAATTCCTGCGTCTCCCAAAGTCCCGTTAAAAACCAGACTTTCGCACTCCTGGTTGCGCCGGAATTCCAAAAATCAAAACGCCTTAAATCGAATTCCTGCCAGCCTCCCCAACCACGAATTGATAGATACGGCCGCGAAATAATAGATAACGGCCCAGTCCACCGCCCACCAACCTTGAAAACGTCAAAAATCAGCTCCATTACAGAGACGGATAATTGCTAATGCGGTGTTGTGGACAAAAGTTTTCACAGGTCTTTAAAAAGTTTGTTTTAAGATTGGGTCAAGAGAGATTGCGTGACTTTTCCACCCGAACTCGCTGAGGAGATGCCGTTGGAAGTCGGGGGGACTTCTGGCAAGCTTCCTAAACAGGTTCCCTCGGCATTTTTTGGTTCAGAGATGGGGCAAGTTGTCATGGGAAAAGTGTTGGGGTTTAAGGGCCGGACACCGCTTAACACGATGCCCAGCACTCTGGCGCGTTTTAACGCCGCCGCCGTCTTGCCATATCGTCGACGCTCTTTTGTGTGTTCGGCTGGATTCATAGGTTGCTCTGATTTTAGATGATTGTCCCTTCACGACAGCTTGCAGACTGAGAGTGGTCAGACAGCATTTGGCGCAGCAAGTCCGATGTATCCATGGTTTTGACTTCGTGAGCAGCGATACGCCAGTTGTAAAGGCCGAACTGCGACAGGGCAATCACGTTCACTATAGTATGCGAGGATCAGGAAATTGGGGATTTTCCTGCCGGTCCTGCTATTCACCTGTGGTCAACGGTTTATAATGCCAGAAAACTTCCGCGGCTGCTGTATCAAGTTGTCTGCGTGGCTTGGCAGCGTAGTGATCAGCCTAAAACCACTGCAAAAACAAAGAATTTGACGGTTTCTTAAATTATGGGTATTTTGCAAAATACAGCAGGCTGTAGCCGTCCACCAAAATGCGCGCCAGCGCCATGTGCGCATCGTAGCCCTTCCCCGCGTAAAGGGAAAAGGGAAATTCCGAGTCGCTCCGGAGACGAACACCATTGGGCACAACCACCGTTCGGTGTCCCGCCTTCAGGCGGTAAATGACAGGATGCGCCACGCGAACCGCCTAAAGGCGGGACACCAAACCGACTTGGCCCGTTGGTTGGTGATTGTGCCAAGTTGCACTCCAACTTTCTTGTCTGGCCGGGAATTTTCGTGGTTAATTTTTGGCCATTCGGCTAAATTACCGCAAACGTTTGCCATGGCCGCCGCCAAAACCATCTTTCAAAAATCAAATCGCGGTATCGCCGTGCTGGCACTGGTTGTTTTCGCGCTCGACCAATTCACAAAATGGCGGGTGCTGCGCTCGCTCGCTTTGGGCGACGAAAAGATCGTCATTGATGGTTTTTTCAAATTGGTTCACTGGGGCAACACCGGCGCGGCGTGGAGTCTCTTCAGCGGCAACAACGCCGCACTCGCTCTGGTCGCCCTGTTCGCGCTCATCGCGCTGTTTCTCACGCGCCACCACTTCAGTTCGCACACGCTGTCCGGCCAGATTGCCTTCGGCCTGATTTTCGGCGGCATCGCCGGCAACCTCACTGACCGCCTGCTGCCCGGCCGCCACGCGGTCGTGGATTTTCTCTATTTTTACCTGCAACAACGCGGCGGCCGTGTCATTGATTTTCCCGCCTTCAACGTCGCCGACACCGCGATCTGCACCGGCGTCGGGCTGATTTTTCTCATCACCTGGAAAACCGAGCACGCGCCGAAACATGTGACAAGTGACGTGTGACAAGTGACATGAACAATTTCCAAACGCCACCCGCCCGGCACTTCTTGTCACCTGCCACTTGCCTGCCGTGCCGAAGCGAGGCGAAGGCTGGTCACATGTCACGCTGAAAAAAATGCCCGTGCGCACGGAAAAATTCACTGTCGAAAAATCGCTCCCGTCCGGGCGGCTGGACACCTATTTGCGCGAAAAATTTCCTGCCGCCTCGCGCGGCGCGTTGCAACGGCTGATTGAACAAGGCCATATCCGCGTCAATGGTCACATAGCCAAACCCACGCACAGCCCGCGCGCCGGCGAACAAATTGAAGTCCATTGGCCGGAGGCAAAACCCGCCGAAGCACAACCGGAGGCAATCCCGCTCACCATTCTTTTTGAGGACCAATCGCTGCTCGTGCTGAACAAACCCGCCGGGCTGGTCGTGCATCCCGCCGCCGGACACGAGGAACACACGCTCGTCAACGCCCTGCTCCATCACTGCCAGGGTTCGCTCAGCGGCATCGGCGGCGTCGCGCGGCCCGGCATCGTCCACCGGCTCGACAAGGAAACCAGCGGCTGCCTCGTCGTCGCCAAAAACGACGAAACGCACCTCGCGCTTTCGGCGCAGTTCGCCGGGCGGCAGGTTGAAAAAATTTACAATGCGATTGTGTGCGGTGAACTCGCGCGCGAATCCGGCGAAATCCACGCCGCCATCGCCCGGCATCCGTCGCACCGCAAACGCATGGCCGCGCGCGACGACGATTCCGGCCGGGCCGCGCACACCAGTTATCGCGTGCTGGAACGATTGAACTCGGCCACGTTCGTCGAGGCGCAAATTCACACCGGTCGCACGCATCAGATCCGCGTGCATTTTCAATTTCTCAGCCATCCGCTCGTCGGCGATGAAACCTACGGCGCGCGGCAGAATGCCCGGCTGAAGGAATTGACGAATTACGCCGCGCCGCGCGTGATGCTGCACGCGCGCGAGCTTTCATTTATCCATCCGCGCACGGAAAAGGAAATGAGTTTTGAAGCGCCGTTGCCGAAGGATTTCCGCGAAGCGCTTAAATTTCTGCGTTAAATTTTGGCCGCTTGACAGTGTGCGCCCAGCGGCGGATTATACAGGTAATGAAAAGTGAATCTACAGTGAATGTGACGGAAGCTCAGGCCAATCTGCCCAGATTGATCCGGAAAGACAGCTTTGCGATTTCGCGGCATGGCAAGATTGTCGGCGTTTATCTCTCAAAGGAGCGAATCGAAGCTTTGTTCGAGACGATGGAATTGCTCGGCGACGAAAAGTTCATGGCCGCGTTTCGGGAATACAAATCGGGCAAGATGAAGTTCAAGGACATTGACGAACTGGATGAAAACTAAAGTTCGCGCCGGCAAACAGGTCGAAGATTTTTTGAAGACACTCGCGCCCGAACCACGCCGCGCGTTGCGTCTGGCGATGAAAGGTCTTGCCGAAGACAAGGGGGACGTGAAATTGCTTGAAGGAAAATTGTCGGGATTCTGGCGTTTGCGAGCTGGAAAAATCAGGGTGATTTTTGAAGTCAAAGCCATTGGCAGCACGCGTGTGATTTTTTGCTTCTATGCGGATTATCGTTCCATTGTATATGTGGTTTTGGAACAATTGCTGGCCTCGGGGCTGATCGAGGAATTGAGGCAAAACTAAAACGCGCCTAGAAATGAGTTTTGAAGCGCTGCTGCCGGAAGATTTCCGCGAAGCACTGAAATTTCTACGGGCATAAAAGCGCCGTAAGCGCGGCATATTTGTAGAAAAATTCTAAATTGTTTTTTAGCTCCGTCAGGAGCGGCATCTTCAGCGCGAAAGGAATATGTTGCCCCAGACGGGGCTTTTTCTTTTGCGGTTGGGTTCTACAAAGATATCGCGCCCACGGCGCTGAAAATGTGCGTGGTAGTTTGCTGGCGATGCGCTGAAGTCTCTGCGATCCAAATTTCAGTCACAAAACTGAAGGGGCAATGGATGGCGGCTAGAGCATTCCCATGAATCATGTAGCGTTTTTTGCACGAGAAGAACCTGGGTTTCCCAGTGAATTGCGAGAGTTTTTGAAACATATCGCTATATCTTTTGTGGGAATGCTCTAAAATGCGGGTTTTAATTCATTTCTGCACTTGCTTCTGAAGTTTTAGATACTCGTGAAGTATCCGCAATCCCGTGCAGTAAAACTGAAATAGCGGATGATTCTGCTGTTTCATGTCGTTTTCGGTGGCAGAAATAGTGTAAGTGCCTCCATCCGTTCGAAGGTAGAAAATAACACGCCCGACATTCGGTGCAGGAAAATCATTGGTTAATGTCGCCTGCGGTTGAATAAGTTGTGCCTGTTTCAAGAACGCCTTCCCCGCGCTTTGCACAGGCTCATCACCAACACCAAAGAAACCACCGCCAGAACTTCGGAGCACACTGACGGTGCCGTCAGCAAAAGTCACAGTGGTAACGGTTGCTTGTGGATAAGCAATTTCCATGATGACGCCCCAAGGCTCGGTCGCGTTTGATGGAATAGGAAAATGGCTCGCTCGGTTGAGAGTAAAATATGTCGCGCGAAGGTCAGCAAAAACATCTTTCATATTGGTCTTTCCCAATTCACGTTTCGGACGCTAAATCTTCATTTTCATTGCGTCCAGATTGATTTTCTTTCGGAAGCGCCGGAGGCGCGGCAGAGAGTAGCCCACGGCGTCAGCCGTGGGGTTGAAGACCAGAAACAAACCAAGCCCCGGCAGGGGCGACAGATTCGTTTATTTTCTGCCGCCCCTGCCGGGGCTTGAATTTTCTTTTTACGATTAGCCCACGGTTTCACCGTGGGCTACTATCGGTCGTTGCTCCGCGACTTCACCGCCGCAATCAGTTGTCGCGAACGTCTTGAAAATTCATTCGCCTGTCGCGCGGGTTTTTTGCATATTCCACCCCGATGAAATCCATGACAGGCTATGGTCGGGGCGAGTGCGCGCGGGACGGCTTCAAAATCACCGTGGAACTCAGCGCGGTGAACCGCCGGCAGACGGAAATTTCCGTGAACCTGCCGCGCGAACTGGAAATGCTCGAAGCGCCGGTGCGCGACGCGATCAACCGCCACATCGCGCGTGGACGCGTGACGGCGCGGATTTCCATTCACGCCGCCGAAGGCAAATTGTCGGCGCGCATGCACATCAATCTGCCGCTCGCCAAGGCTTACGCGACCGAGCTCAACCGCCTCGCCAGACAATTGAAGCTGCCCGGCGCAGTGACGCTGGATCAAATCGTCCGCGCGCCGGGAGTTTTTCAGACGGACGAGGAATTGGTCGAGGCCGAAACCATCTGGCCGATTGTGGAAAAGGCCTTGAAGCAGGCGCTGGCCGCCCTGGTGAAAATGCGCGAACGCGAGGGCGCGCATCTCGCGCAGGATCTGGCCGCGCGTGTTGGCGTTCTGCAAAAATGTGCCGGACAAATCCAAAAACACGCGCCGCAAACGGCGGAGCGTTACCGCCAGCAACTCATCGAGCGCATAAAAAGCGCGGGGCTGGAATCACCCGCGCCGGATGACGAACGGTTGTTGAAGGAAGTCGTTTTGTTCGCCGACCGTTCGGACATTTCGGAGGAATTAACGCGGCTGCAAAGTCATTTCCAGCAGTTCGAGGACTGCCGGAAATCAAGGGAGCCGGTCGGCCGGACGCTGGACTTTCTCGCGCAGGAAATGAACCGTGAAATCAACACCATCGGCTCGAAGGCCAATGACGCACTGATTTCGCGCGACGTTGTGACGCTGAAGGCGGAACTGGAAAAGTTCCGCGAGCAGGCGCAGAACGTTGAATGACACTTGGAATGACTAATGACTAAACCATAATGACCAAGGAATTCCCAATGACGAATCACCCATTTCTTGGCCAGATGGCGGAATTTGTTTTGTCATTCGAGTTTCGTCATTATTTAGTCATTAGGATTTAGCAATTAGTCATTTTTACAATGCCGAACGCCAGTCCTTTGCTGATTCTGATTTCCGCCCCTTCCGGCGGCGGGAAGACGACGTTGTGCCAGCAGTTGCTCGCCGCCCGGCCGGACATGACGCGCGCCATCACCTGCACGACGCGCGCGCTGCGACCTGGTGAAAAGGACGGCGTGGATTATTATTTTTTTGGACCGCCGGAATTTAAGCGGCGCGTGCAGGCAGGCGAGTTCATCGAGCACGCGACGGTTTTTGGCTGGCGCTACGGCATCCTGCGCTCCGAACTGGTGAACCAACTGCTTTCCGGCAAGGATGTTTTGCTGAACGTGGACGTGCAAGGCGCGGCAACCATTCGCGACCGGGCGCAGGCTGAGCCGGATTTGAAACGCGCGCTGGTGACGGTATTCTTGACTCCGCCGTCCATCGCGATGCTGGAGGAACGATTAAAAAAACGCGCTTCGGACGCGCCGGAAGAAATCCAAAAACGGCTGGGTGTCGCGCGGCGGGAAATCGTGCAATGGAAAAATTTCGATTATCTTTTGATCAGCTCGACGATTCAGGAGGATTTGCGGCGGATGCTGGTGATTGTCGAGGCGGAAAAATCGCGCGTGGCGCGGTCGCACCCGCCGGAGTTTTAACCGCTAATCGGCGCTGATGGCCGTTAATTAAATCAGCGAAGATTAGCGAAAATTAGTGGTTCAAGTTACACTCGAAGCATGAGCGTTTCAAAAAACATTGTTCTCGGCGTGACCGGCTCGATTGCCGCGCACAAGGCGGCGGATTTGGCGAGCCTGCTGACCCGGCAGAAATGCAGCGTGCGTGTGGTGATGACCGCCGACGCGCAACGGTTCATTACCTCATTGCCGTTCAAAGTGCTCTCGCGCCATCCGGTGGTGACCGGTCTTTACGACGAGGAGGAAGGCTGGAAGCCGGCGCACATTGAAATGGCAGATGAGGCCGGCCTTTTGCTGGTCGCGCCGGCGACGGCGAATGTCATCGCGAAACTGGCGCACGGTCTGGCGAACGATGCGCTGACGTGCATTGCGCTGGCGCTGAATCCGAAGGCCAGGATTTTAATCGCGCCGGCGATGAACGGCAAAATGTGGCTGCACCCGGCTACGCAGCAGAATGTGAAAACGCTGAAAGAGCGCGGCGCGGAATTCATCGGTCCGGATGAAGGGATGCTTTCGTGCGGTTACGAAGGCATTGGCCGGATGTGGCCGGTGGAAGCGATTGCCCAGCGCGCGCTGAAACTGGTGCGCTGAAAATTTTCCCGCCGGACGCGAGCTTATGAAACCAAGCCCTTGGCAATGGTTGAAGCGGTTGTTCACGCTGCTGGAAATCCCGGCGCCTGATCCGCCACACCTGCTCCGCCGCATCGAAATCATGGAGCGGAACATCGTGCTGCCGGTCAAGGCCGTCGCCATCGGGTTCATTTTTTATTCATTTGTTTCGACCCCGTGGTTCGGAGTGACGTTGAGCATGCTGGATGTGACGGTTGAAACGGTTCAATACATTTTCTGGTTTTACGTGCTCGCCAGCGCCGCATTGGCCGCACTGCTGCTGAACATGGGAAGGCTGCCGCTGGCGGTCGTGCAATGGACGGTGGTCACAAGCAGCCTGGTGGACGGACTTTTCCTCACGGGAATGACGATAATCACCGGCGGCCTGGACAGCATTTTATTCTGGCTGTTTGTCGCATTGATCATTCGCAACGCGGTGAGTGTTCCGGTGGGGTTTTCGCAACTGTTTTTGAATTTTGCGATCAGCCTCTGCTACGTGCTGGTTGTCGCGCTGGACATTTCCGTGGCCCAAAATCTGGACGAGTTCACGCGACGCGCGCTGGATTTGCCAGCGCACGAGGATTTGGGCGAGCCGTTTGTGCTGCGGCTGGTCGTGCTTCTGCTCACGACGGTTTGCTGCTACGGCGCGCAGGCGCTGCTGGAACGTCAGCGGCTGGCCGTCGAGGAAGCGGAAGAATTCGCCGCGCGCGAAGGACAGTTGCGTTCCGCCGGCAGGCTTGCCGCTGAGTTTGCGCATCAAATTAAAAATCCCCTGGCCATAATCAACAATGCCGCATTTTCGCTGCAACGCGCCCTGCGCGATGCCAAGACTGAAGTCGCGCAACAAATCGGAATTATTCAGGAGGAAGTGGCGCGCGCCGATCAGGTCATCACACAAATCATGGGCTACGCGCAATTGAGCGAAGGTCATGTCGAAAAACTCAACGTCGCCGAGGAACTCAACCGCGCCATTGCGCAGGTGTTCCCGTCCGTCGTGCCAACGGGCATTCAAGTCCACCGCGAATATGGTCGCGGTTTTCCGCCATTACTGATGCAGCGCGGCCATTTGTCTGAGATTCTTGTGAACCTTTTAAAAAATACACGCGAAGCGCTGGTCGAAAAAGGCAACGTGTTTGTCACCGCTGATTGCCACCGCGGTCATTCGATTGAAATTTCCGTGCGCGACGATGGCCCCGGCATTGCGCCCGACAAAATTGAACGGATTTTCGAGGCTTACTACACCACAAAAGAACGCGGCACGGGTCTTGGACTCGCGATCGTGAAACATAACGTCGAACTTTACGGCGGCGATATGCGCGTTGAATCCGAGCTTGGAAAAGGTGCGAAATTTACGTTAATCTTTCCGGCGAAAGCGTCAATGACCCTGGCCAAATGAGCGTACCGTTGCCACCCGTGCTCGTCGTGGACGACGAGAAGAACATGCGCCTGTCCTTGCAGACGGTGCTGAAGGACGAAGACTATGCCGCCCGCGCGGTCGAATCCGCCGAGGAAGCATTGACCCTGCTGGCGCGCGAGGAGTTTTTCATGGTCATCACCGATGCCAGGCTCGGCGGCATGAGCGGCTATGAATTCCTCGCCAAAATCCACAACCAATGGCCCGACCTGCCGGTGCTCATGCTCACCGCCTACGCCACCCCCAAGCTGGCCGTGGAAGCCATCAAAGCCGGGGCGATTGACTACGTGTCCAAACCGTTCGCGCCGGAGGAGTTGCTTCACGCCGTCACCCGCTGCGCCGAACGTTACCGGCTGTTGCGGGAAAACGCCGTGCTGCGTTCGCGCGCCAATGAAACTTTCAGCCTTGATCAGATCGTTGGTGAATCGCAAAAAATCCGCGAGCTGCGGAAATTGATCCAAACGGTCGCGCCCACTGACGCGCGCGTGCTTATTCTTGGCGAAAGCGGCACGGGCAAGGAACTGGTCGCCGGCGCATTGCACGGATTGAGCCAGCGGCACGAGGCGAATTACATCCGCATCAACTGCGCCGCCATCCCCGACACTCTGCTCGAAAGCGAATTGTTCGGCCACGAAAAGGGCGCGTTCACCGGTGCGCTGAGACAAAAACCCGGCCGGGTCGAGGAAGCCGATGGCGGCACGATTTTTCTCGATGAAATCGCGGACATGAGCAAGCCGCTTCAAGCCAAGCTGCTGCGGTTTTTGGAGGACGGCACGTTCACGCGGGTCGGCGGCACGCACGAACTTCGCGTCAACGTCCGCCTCATCGCCGCAACCAACCGCGACAT
>Ga0181538_10002533_pt1 | contig 18858 bp, 17 predicted proteins | sample PEATcosm2014_Bin_40_FD_119773 | JGI IMG/M metagenome (GOLD analysis project Ga0181538, IMG submission 119773) | Peatland microbial communities from MTU Mesocosm Facility, Houghton, MI, USA - PEATcosm2014_Bin23_30_metaG | ecosystem: Environmental > Terrestrial > Soil > Wetlands > Peat | place...
GCTATCCAAGCTTACATCCACGAGAACAACCGAACTCCTAAGCCTTTCGTTTGGACAACGACCGCTAAATCGATCCTGAGAAAGCTCAAGAAATATAAAGAGAGTTTAGATACAGGACACTAGCAGGTCATTGCGCGAAGGCCTGGAAAAAACGCACGGTTGGATTTCAAAGCAGGTCGAACAAGTCCAGCTATAACGAGGAAGTGGTAGAGAAATGCCGAACCCCGATGTAGAAGTTCTATTGCCTGTTCATAACGAAGCTGAGAGCATTGAAAGCACCGTTCTCGAGATCTATGGCGAACTATCGAGGACGGTGAATGTAGGCTTTATCATCTGCGAGGACGGAAGCAAAGACAACACGCAGGAGATCCTTCGCCGTTTGGCGAAAGAACTGCCCATGCGGCTGAAGCTAGGGGACGCCGTGGCCCGCGTGACGCGCGGCGCTTCGCTCTTGTCGCTCGTGCTCTCATGCTTTGGACTGGGCACGCTTCTGTCACTCAAGGCCAATGGCAGAACATTCGGGGGGATCATTTCTGTCGCCGGACTTTTCTTTTACGGTTCGACGCTGGCCCTTTTCACTAACGCGCCGACCAGCTCCGGCCATGTGACCAGAGCTATCCTCTTCAACATACCTGACGTCGGGGTGCCCGAAAAGGAGACTCTTGAGTACCTTCAGCAACGGGCTGTCAAGGGTTTGATTGACCTGCTTTGACCAGCATGCGTCCGACTCGCCGAGTGCCTGGCCAGACCGTGACTCCTCGGGGCTCTTGATTGTCGTAGCCGCCCACTCCATGCCCGCGGGACACCGGCTCGCGACCCGAGACTCAGACATCAAGCGCCCGGGTAAAGGGATTTCCCCTAAGCCCGTTCGGGCGACGATTGGGCGCACTTTACGCGTCGACATTGCCAAAGAAGCGCTCATCAGTTGGAATCATCTGGCGGGAGACGTCGGAAAATCAGCACCGTAAGATTCACCACACCAGCTACTGCTCCTGCACAAGAGGACCATTTTCCCCATGCCGATGAATATGATCGCATTGTTGTGTTCTGAACGCAGGACGAGCGTCGTCCTGGCGCTCGCTCTTCTGCCGTGGGTTTTGGTTGCCACGCTTGCGGCCGGCTGGTTGGTTGCTCTTAATTTGGTTGCTTACGCGATCCTGGCGTTTCTAGCAGGCTATTCTGTCGTGTTTGCGGCGCTTCCCACCAAGGCCAGGTCTTGCGCAATCGTTCTGGCTCCTTCCGCTGGCGTCTTGGCGTTGTCAGCTCTAACCGCATTTTGTCTAAGACTTGGTGTGCCATGGCTCTGGGTGTCCTTGGCTTGTTTTGTACTCGTGGCTGCCGGAACCCTAAGCTTGTGGCAAGATCGTGGCCAGTTAGCGAAGGCCACGGTGGACAATGGCATCGCGCTGGTAGCCCTATCGGCTCTAATCTGCGCAATTTACTTTATACCCGGAGCTTTCAACGACGCTGTCCTGCGGCACGATGGAAGCTTCGCATGGTTTAGCATTGACACTCAGTATTATCACTCGATGGTCGAGAGCATAAGGATCCGCGTCGGGCAACCCAAAATGTCCGGGACGTTTACCGCTGATCTCTACTACCACTTTGGCCCTTATGCGGTAGCTGCCGCAATCTCCGTGCTTGGCGGGATAAGCACAGGCGACGCCCTCGTCCGTGTTACGCATGGTATTGAACAGTGGGCGCTGATTTTCTCCGGTTTGGGGTTGGGAACCTTGCTGTCTCTCAAGGCGACAACGAAAACATTTGGCGGACTACTGTCGGTGGCTGGTTTGTTCTTTTACGGCTCGTTCCTTTCTCTTTTTAGCGGAGTTGTAAACCCGCACCCCGTTGCGCCCTGGCCAATACTCTTTGAATCCGGTGGGCAATTCCCCACAAATGGCGGCCCGTTCTCTCAAATTCTTTTGGGAGCTTCGGTGCTCCATGGTCTGGAAGCGCTTACTGCCATCATGGCGCTGTGCATCGCGCAGCGAGATGAGGGAATTACCAACCCATGGAAAGTTCTGGCAGCGCTGACTTTCCCTGCCTTGACGGTCGCAGTGAACTTACCTGCCGCAGCGTATTGTTTTGGCGTGGTTGCCATCCTCTTGTTTTGGGGCCATCTCACCAGTCTTCGATCTTGGCTCTACATGGGGACCCTGTTGGCGCAGTTCGTTGGTGCTTACTGGCTAATCGGATACAGCCACGCCCCTCACATGCAGGGTGGAATCAAACTTAGCCGCCTTCCCAACTATTGGTGGACCTTCGTCATGTGGTTTGTCGTTGCATTGGGCGTCCGGGTCATTAGTTTTGGGTGGCTCACCAGACGCGCGAAAGATCCATTGGCAGTGCTCGTCTTTGTCAGCTTTGTGGGACTTCTGATGTTTTCCTGGGTTGGCGCATTCTGGCAGGAAAACGGGAAATATGGCGTATATTATCTGCAGGCGATGTTCAGCATTTTCGCCTTTTCGCGCCTTACGGCCAGATTTTGGCAGAGGGACGAGCGCGGAAAATGGATCAAAGAATGGCTATCGATTGAGGAGAAAGGGCTAATCATCCTCACAGTCGTCGGGGTCGTGATTGGTGTCGTTGGCTATCTGATTCACAGAGTTGCAGGTGTCCCTCACTTTCGTGCGCGAGTCCCCGTATGTGTCGCCGTTATCTTGATCTTCGCTATCCTCTCTGCGGTTATGGATCGGAAACAACAGTTATCAGCCTCAGTTTCCGCGGTTATTGCGGCGGTGCTTCTAGTTGGCTTCCTTGGTTGGATTCCTCCTTGGTACAAATACAGAACTGGAGGTCAAGGTTACAATGTCACTGTGACACCCGCTGAGGTGCATGGGCTCCAGCGCCTCCGCGAAGTTGCGGTCCGCGGCGACCGATTCGCGACCAACAAACATACCCTGACTGGTGGGCCTAATCCAGGCTCGCCGGATTCTTACGCTTACGGAAATCTCTCGGGTCTCCCCGTGTTGCTGGAAGGTTTTCGTGACGGCGCCGAGGAAAACCTTCCTGGATTTGCGGCCCTGCGCAATAACAACGACCTCATCTTCACCACAACCAATCCGGACGTGTTGAGAGACATTGCCCAAGTCTATCGCATCCGATGGCTTGTCGCCCGGCCCGGCACAGACATCTCCCTGCCCAGACCATTGCCTGCATGGCTGGTTGAGCAGCAAAACTGCGGGGATCTTAGAATCTACCGGATTGATTAACCCGCTTTTCCCTGATGAACCGACCAGTCAAGGTCGTGATGTACCATTATGGGCGCGACTTGGGACGGTTCCGCTTCGCGGAATGAAGGGTCTTTCTGTTGAGAGCTTCCGCCGTCAGCTCGATTACATTCAGATCCGCCACACTCCCATCGCAGCCGAGGACCGGATTACGTTGCATGTTCTGTTCCTTATAGAGGCTTGGAGATTCCAGAATACCAACAGAGGTGGTTAGAATAGATCATGAGATCGCTCATCTCCCTAACTTTCGACGATGGACTGCGATGCCAGTTTGAACAAGCTCTTCCTATTCTCAATCAGCACGGCTTGAAGGCTACGTTTTTCCTCGTCGCTAACACTGACCGAATCCTCAAAGACGGATACTCGCATCCTAACTGGAATAAGACCGATTGGAGCGAGAAGGACGTTCAGTTATTTAAGAGCATGGTTCAGCAGGGACACGAAATTGGCGCACACAGCGTACACCACCGACATCCGTTCTTGGATAGGGACCCGAAGCTTGAAGCCGAGGGGTCGAAAAAATGGATTGAGGATCGAGTGGGGGTAGAAATCTCGTCATACTGCTACCCGCTTTCTCACTTTACCTATCACATCAAGAGGTCCGTAATTCATGCGGCGTACAAGCAGGCGCGTTGGGGAGAGAATGAGGGTTATTATCAGCTGCGAGACCCTGTAGACCACTTCAAGGTGGACTGTCGTCGGATCGGCAAGAATGGTGCCGACAATGTCGCTGACTGGCTGCGGCCCGGTTGCTGGCATGTCCTGATGTTTCATGGCATTGGAACCGCTAATGATGGCTGGTGCGCTATTTCGGTTGACGAATTCGCCAGGCAGATGGCAGAATTGGCAGCCTACCGTGAGTCTGGGGCCGTAAGAGTAGTCACTTTCAAAGAGGGGGCGCAGACGCTTCGTTCCGCGTGGCGGTCAAGTGTGAAGAACGTCAGGCTTATAAGCGGGGGCAGAGGCATGAACATCACGGTCATTGTGTGCACTCATAACCGCTGCGAGAGTTTGACGAGGACTCTGGGTAGTATCGCTGCCCAAATTGTTCCTGAGGCGATCGAATGGGAAGTGTTAGTAGTTGACAATAATTCGATCGATCAGACGCGGGAGGTGGTCGGGGAATTCTGCCGCCGTTACCCCGGCCGATTCCGCTACCTGTCTGAGCCACAACTGGGACTGTCCTACGCCCGTAACAGCGGGATTCGTAATGCCCAGGGCGAGATACTGGCCTTCACTGACGACGACGTAATAGCTGAGCCTGATTGGTTGTGGAACCTAACTTCAGAGTTGCAGGGCGGGGAATGGGCCGCGGCCGGCGGCCGCATCATCCCATTATTCAACGGCCCGCTCCCGAGGTGGCTGTCCCCTGACAACGCCCTAGGACTGGCGCCGTTTGGGGGATTCAAACCGGCCATCGGGGCCGGGCCACTGAAGAGCCCCGCGTACGGTGGCGCCATGGCCTTTCGTAGGGCAACGTTTGCCAAATACGGCAATTTCCGAGTCGACCTCGGCCACGTCGGGACAAACTTGCGGGGCCGCGAGGACATCGAGTTTTGCAACCGGTTGTTGGCCGGGGGCGACCGGCTCCGGTACGAGCCTCGCGCTGTCTGTCATCATTTGGTAGAGGGGAACCGGATGAAGAAGAGTTACTTGCTGCGGTGGTATTTCTCGTACGGTCGCTCTGAGATTGCGGATTTGGGCTTGCCGTCCGGCACTGGGTGGCTTATCGGCGGAGTTCCGCTTAATATGTTTCGCAGGTTGGTGAGGTGGACGCTGCAATCGATGATCACCATCGGGGCGCAGCGTCGTTTTTCTTGCATGTGTAATGTAGGGTATATTGCGGGCACCATAGTAGCTTGCTTCCAGTTGCGGCGCCAAGACGCACAAGCAGCAGCGGGACGCGGCATCGGTGGAACAAACCAATAGTGGTAGCCGCCGCAAGTCTCAACCCAAAGACGACTTCCACGGGCTTATTCTCTTTCGCAGCCAGAATTTGCTTATGTCATTAGAGAACGCGGAGGGCCAGCCAAAAATCCTATTCGTGACATCCCACTGGCCTTTAGCGCCTGCCTACGGTGCACAGCAACGCGTGCTGAATATCGCAAAGCTGCTGAGCCGTAATGGGAATCTATCATTCGTAATCGTTCCCAGTGAACTCGAAGACCAAGAAACAGCGCGCCGGACCCAATGCACATTTGAAGTTTGCAGGGTCATACGCCCCTTGCCTGTCGTCCGGGTAGGTCCCTTCGGTCGACTTCGCAATAGACTTCGGAACGAGTTTGACCCCACCTACATGGGGACGGACCTTTATGAAGTCAGCCGTCCTGACCGTGAAGCGCTGCTAAGACTGATTCAACAGCATGATCTTGTATGGGTTCACACCATCAGAACTGCTAACTGGTTTCGAATCTATCGATGGCCCCATTGCGTGCTGGACGTGGATGACCTGACGAGCCGACAACAACGCTCTCTAGCACTGGCCAACAGCAATCCAGTAGAACGTCTGGTCGGGCTGCGACGGGCCTGGATCTGGCGCAGGCACGAGCGACTTTTCCCGGAACGGTTTGACGTTTTAACCGTGTGCAGTGAAGATGATCGTCATTACCTCGGCGGTTCGGCGCCAATTTATGTTATTCCAAATGGTTCCCATCCTCAGGCCGCACACCCCTGCAGTTCCTCGGGGCTGCCCCGGATTGGTTTTATCGGGAACTGCACCTTCAAACCCAACGAGGATGGGCTCCAGTGGTTCATCCGCGCCGTGTGGCCCACGATAAAGCGCGATTTCCCCCTCGCTCGGCTCCGTTTGGTAGGACGTGGAAGCGATGGCTACCTAAAACACCTAGGCCCTGGCATCGACGGGCTCGGTTGGATGGAGGATCCGGGCGATGAGGTCGCTTCCTGGTCCGCCATGATTGTACCCATCAGGTTCGGCAGCGGCACGCGCGTAAAAGTTGCGGACGGCTTTGCCCGGAGATGCCCAGTGGTTGCAACTAATTTCGGCGCTTCTGGATATGACGTTGCGAATGGAGAAGAGATTCTGCTGGCGGACCGGGCCGAGGACTTCGCCGCGGCTTGTTCGCACCTGCTAAGGAACCCGGAGCTGCGACTGGCGCTGTCAGAGAAAGCACACAAGCGTTTCGTCGAGCGATGGACGTGGGAGTCATTCGAGAGCACCGTGGGCACAGTGGTTCAGGAATGTCTCGCGAGAAGCCACCGTGCGGAGAATGGCCAGGTTGTTGCGGGGGTCTTGGGGCTGCAGGCAACAACCACCAGGGAGCGCTGATCACTGACCAAAGCCGTAGTCCGAATGAATCCCAGCTGCACCGGTCAGGTGGGGTGTCTCGGGATGGCGTTTCGGTCGTTCTCCGTTGCCCGCGCTTTTCTAACAAGCCTGAAGTTTCGCTCGTAAATAGACTTCCTGCCTCTTGACAGATCGGATCATATAGGCCCGACCTGCGCCCGGAAAGCAGGTAGTACCCGGCGTTCCGCCGGATTAAGATATGACCTAAATCATGCACAGATCTCGCCCTATTTGAGGTGCAAGCCAGAATTCCGACCTTGTCAGTTTTTTCTTTCCAGTGTGTTCAGCGCCGTCTGATTTTTTTTCTCTAAGCCGCTCCGTGTCGCTTGTATCTCGTTGATTCCTCTCACTCGCCTGTGCATAGAGAATTATGCACGACTCACGAGCGTAGAGCGCTGGCCAACCCCGGCCGAAATTTCCCCTGACTCGAAGCGATTTTCCGCAGCCGATCCATCAGCCGCTGGAACAATCCGCGCTCCGGATACTGATCGCTATAGCTGATGCCCACTCGCCCGGCATGCCGCCAGATCTTGGCCGATACAAACAGAAAACGCAATCGCTCCGTGACCAAGGTCGTATCCTTCAGGTCATCCGCTTTGAGCTTTTCTTCCCGGTTGAAGAATAACAGCCAGCATTTCAGGTTGTAAGCCAGCATCGCCAACTGGAAATGCACGCAGTTGGCAGCCCACTGCTCGGAAGGGTGTGCCGCCAATCCGGCATCGTTGTTGGCCTCTTGGATCAGGTTCTCGGCCGAGGCGTGCTGGTTATAAACCCACCCCAGCAGGTCGATAGCGTCGGGCAGGTCCGTCACGAAGACTCGATAGATATACTCCGGGGTCGCAAACAGCTGATACTGCGGTCGGGGAGTCCTGTCCTTCTGCAGGTAGCGCAGGGCAATGAACCGATAGGCCTTCCCCCAACCCTCGGGCTGATACTGGAACTCGCACCGCTCATCAGCGTCCGTGTTCGGCGAGGGCCTCCAAGCGGCCTTTTCCAGCCCTTCCAGCAAACGAGAAGTCTTGCGCGCCACGATGAGGAAGGAAGCCTTCACCTTCTCATAAGCCTGGACCGCCTCCCAGCAATAGAACCCGGCATCGGCCCGCGCGAAGAGTTTGCGCACACAGCGGGGTACGGCGGCGAAGACGGCCCCCATCTGCCGGCCGTAGAGCGTGTGCACGGTGGTATCGGTATCGAGAGTAATGGAAGGCAGCTGCACCTTCGCTGCTTCCCAGACCCGTTCTCGCAGCAGGCGCTGCAGCTTCAACAGTTGCTGGGCGAGGGTCACGGGCAAGGAGGTCAAGAAACGCTAGAAGGTGCATTGCGGTGGTAGCTTCGCCACCTGCAGGATTCCGGTCAGGATGGGATCTTGGGCCACGAAGCGCAGATGGTTCAGGTGGGAGAAACCGATATAGATGGCCAGCACCATCACCATCAGGAATTGGTAGATGCTCATCGCGCGGGGAAGGCGATGGATGGTCAGAGTTTCTTCAATCAATTTCTTGAAGTCTAGCTTTTCTAACATGGTCGCCACGGGAAACAAGCCACCATAGGGCGTGAGGTTCTTCGCCCCGAAGTCGAAAGGTGTGGAAGCCACAATTTTATAGGGCTCCGGACGATCTGCAGGAAAGCCTTGTTTGGAGCGGGTCTTCTCGCTATGCTAGCTTTCGTTCTTCACCATTTGGGTGACCCCCTTGAGGTCGAGTTTGTAAACCGGGAAGTTTCCGAACTCATTATTACTCCATGTTTTTGGGGTCCCCAAATGGCTCCTTCAATTTACAGCCCTACCGAAGCCCGCCGAAGTGCATCATTCAGGTATGACAACGGCGAGGGTCGACACAGCCCAGCCACGAGAACATATTCAAGGGAAGAAAAGATCCGCGGACTGCCCCGGCCGCGCTCGAGACAAGAACTCGTTTGCCGCGACGGAGGCATGAATTAGCTTCCCAGAATCAATCCCGGCCATTCTGCTTGAAGCCGCTTCCATTCGACCCGTACCAAAGTCGTCTTGCGCGGATCCTTTTGAAACCCGATAAAGACTGGTAGCAGAGAGACACTTCCGCTTACTAACATGGTGGCTCTCGCGCGAGCAAGCGGGATTAAAGAGTAGGGTTGCGAGAGGTCCGAATGAAGCCAATATCCACTGGCGCAGTACAAGTAGAAAAAGAGACTAGGTATCTAGACTCCGGAAATCGAGTACTGGCTGACTATTATCGCTGTCCAGTGAGCCCCGTGCGGTTTCGGACACCAAGTCAATCGAACGGGCACCCAGGTTACTTTCGGCTAGGGCCAGATGTCATCTGCTATGGGCGGCTCTCCTGCAGCGAGACGTCGAAGGCTTTGCCGGGAAACTTGCCGGATGCCCTCGAGTGTGCGCGAGTCGATTCGGCAGAAATAGAACTTCCATTCGATGTCGAGGAAATTATCGAGAACTTGCGCCGTGAGCGCTACACCGCTCATTTCCGCGAAGAGGGGCGAGTCCTCAACGAAATCTTGCGGAAAACGTACTACTTCGTTCGGCCGCTCCTGGGAGTCTCGGTGCGGCGTAACCTCCAGAAATTCCACTTACGCGGCTGGGATCGAATTCCCTTCCCTACCTGGCCGGTTGACGACACTGTGGACCGCATTCACCGCAGGTTGCTGGCCTTGTCGCTCAGGGCTCAAAGTCTGGAAAAGATCCCATTCATCTGGTTCTGGCCGGAGGGGTTTTCAAGTTGTGCAATCATGACGCATGACGTAGAGAGCAAAGCCGGGAGGGACTTTTGTCCAAGGTTGATGGACTTGGACGAGTCGTTCGGCATCCGCAGCGCTTTCCAGGTGGTGCCGGAGAGGCGCTACCCGGTCTCAAAGAGCTTCTTGGAAAGTATTACGAGCCGTGGCTTTGAAGTGAATGTTCACGACCTGATGCACGATGGCCGCCTTTACGCCGAGCATGGGGAGTTTTTGCGCCGAGCGGCACGCATCAACCACTACGCTCGGGAATACAGCGCCCAGGGGTTTCGCTCCGGCATCCTCTACCGCAACGCAGACTGGTTCGGCGCATTCGAGTTCTCATACGACATGTCCCTGCCCAATGTAGCGCATCTCGACCCGCAGCGAGGCGGGTGCTGCACCGTGATGCCGTTTTTTATCGGAAGGATCGTCGAGCTTCCGCTGACTTGCGGCCAGGATTATACGCTTTTTCAGATTCTGGGTGATTATTCGATCGACTTATGGAAAAAACAAATTGCCCTGATCCAGGGAAACCACGGCTTGATCAGCTTTATCGTTCATCCGGATTACATCATCGAAAAACGGGCGCGCGACACTTACAAGGGCTTGCTTGAATTCTTGGTCTGCTTGCGGGCGCAGGACGGGGTTTGGACCGCCCTGCCCAGGGACGTGGCTGACTGGTGGAGGCAGAGAAGCAAGATGGAGCTTGTACTCGAAAACAGCGGATGGAGCGCGAAAGGGCCTGGCAGTGAGCGGGCCCGTGTGGCCTACGCTTCACTGGCAGGAGACACAGTCACCTACCAAATGGCAGGAGAGAGGGTAATCGCGCCATAACAGGAAGTCCCCCAATGACAAAGATCAGCAGTACGGTCCTTGATCGGAACATGTAGACGGACGGCGGGTATCTGGAAAAGAACCCTATTTGGTACGCCGACGAATCGCCGTTCAAGGTTGCTCAAATCCTTCGCATGTTGCAGAAAAACAGCGTGAAACCAAACACGGTCTGCGAATTCGGCTGCGGCGCAGGAGAAGTGCTCAAACTATTGCAAGAGAAAATGGACAAGGCCCGCAGTTTCTTGGGGGTATGAGGTTTCGCCGCAGGCCGTGGAAATGTGCAAGAGCAAGACAAATGCAAGTCCAAGTTCAAGCTAGCCAGCCTCAGCCAGGATGAAGGCACTTTCTTTGAGCTGATCTTGGTGCTCGACATCGTCGAGCACGTCGAAGACTACTACGGGTTTCTGAAAGGGCTCTTACCTAAGAGCAATTTGAAGATTTTCCACTTTCCCTTGGACTTGAGTACGCAGGCTGTGCTCCGCAGGCGCGGCCTCCTGACACGCCGCGACCTTCATGGACACATCCAGTGCGTCACCAAAGAAACAGCTTTGGCGACCCTGGAAGACGTGGGTTGCGAAGTCCTAGGCTATTTCCACACCCCTCGATGCATCGAACTCGCCAAGCAGACAATCCAGAAGATCGCAATACTGCCCAGACAGATCTGTTTCGCAATATACCAAGATCTGGCGGTTCGAATTCTGGGAGGGTACAGCCTGTTGGTCTTGGCTAAATGAGGACAGTCTTGAGAGTACTTGCAGGATCTGGAATGGCGTCGCTGGAACTTCGGCGACGGCCAGAGCGAATTCTAAGAGTGGAGTGGCGATGACGACTTGCGATGTGGCGATCATCGGCGCAGGCCCTTACGGCCTATCTGCGGCTGCACACTTAGGCACCGTTAAGGGCCTGGAGCTTTGTATTTTTGGCTATCCTATGTCCTTTTGGGACCGAAACATGCCGGCGGGCATGTTTCTCCGGTCCAATTGGACTGCGACGCAGATCGCGCACCCGACCGGCTGGTTCACGTTGGAAGCATTCCAGGCAGCGAGTGGGCGTCGGTTTTCTACTCCCGTGCCGCTCGATTGCTTCATCCAATACGGTTTGTGGTACCAGCGCGAGGCCGTACCCGCCGTTGACCGGCGGTCAGTTGCCAGGGTTGAATCGGTTCCCCAGGGCTTCCGCTTACACCTCGAAGATGGGGAAGTGCTTGGCACACGGCGCGTCATCGTTGCGTCGGGGATCGTCGCCTTCGCGTATCGGCCGCCCGAATTCTTGGGCCTCCCACCCTCGCTCGCAACGCACACTTCCGAACATCACGACTTCCGAGACTTCGGCGGTAAGTCTGTCCTCGTGGTGGGAGGAGGGCAAAGTGCGCTTGAATCGGGCGCTCTGCTTCATGAAGCCGGCGCGGAAGTTGAGATCGTCACGCGCGCTCCGCGTATTCACTGGCTCCAAGGATGGGCGTCCAGAACGTTCCACAAGCGGTTGGGAAAGTTCACCAGCCAACTCCTTTATGCGCCCACTGACGTTGGGCCCGCCGGCATCAGCCAGCTCCTTGCAAGGCCCGATCTGGTTCGGCGATTGCCTCGCACTCTCCAAAACAAACTCCGAAGGCGGGCTACCCGGCCGGCCGGGGCGCGCTGGTTGGTGGATCGGCTTAAAGGCGTGCCTATTAAACTGGGCCAGTCAGTCGTTTCTGTTGCTCTGGTCGGCGAGCGGGTGAAAGTTAATCTGTGCGACGGCCGTGAGAGAACGGTTGACCATGTTCTTCTGGGCACCGGTTACAAGACGGATATTTCTAAGTATCGCTTCCTCGCACCGGATGTCACCCAGTCTCTTCGCCGATCCAATGGGTTCCCTTTGCTCAAGGAAGGACTCGAATCGTCCGTGCCAGGCTTGCATTTCTTGGGTGCCCCAGCCGCCTGGAGTTTTGGCCCCTTGATGCAATTTGTTTCTGGTACTCGCTATGCCTCGCATGTGTTGCTCCGCTGCGTTACGGCGAAAGATGCTAACCAGCCACAGGCGTAAAGGATCTCTATGCCAGCAGCAATCACCCAGCCCTCCGAACCTACCTGTCTTAAGTCTGAAGGTTCGAAGAAGACCATTGGCGCGGTCGTAGTAGGCGGGGATTATCAAGGGCTCGGGATCGTTCGCAGCCTCGGACGGCGGAAAGTGCCTGTCTGCGTCATCGACGATGAGCACTCGATCGCTCGTTTCTCTAAGTACACAACCCATTTTGTGCCTGTGGGTAGCCTTCGCGGTGAGGAGCAGACGGTCGAACACGTCCTAGAGATAGGCCGCCGGCTGGACCTCGAAGGTTGGGTGCTCTACCCGACGCGAGAGGAAACGGTCGCCGCCATTGCGCGCAACCGGTCTTTGTTAGCAGGTTTTTTCCGCGTCCCGACACCGGCCTGGGAAATAACGCAGTGGTTTTGGGATAAACGCAACACCTACCGCCGCGCCACGGAACTGGGTATTCCCACCCCATCCACCTGGTACCTGAGGGAGGTCTCGGAGTTGAAGACCATTGACACAGTCCCGCCTTTCGTCATCAAGCCCGCCATCAAGGAGCACTTTATCTACAGCACCAAGGTCAAGGCCTGGCGGGCAAACAGCCGAGCCGAGCTTCGGGAATTGTTTCAACGCGCGGCCAAAATCGTTGGACCGGGCGAAGTGATGGTCCAGAGTCTTATCCCGGGAGACGGCAGCCAGCAGTTCGGCTATGGCGCCTTTTTCAAGGAAGGCCGGGCGTTGGGGAGCATGGTGGTTCGAAGGGCCCGCCAACATCCCCCAGAATTCGGCCGCGCGAGCACTTACGTTGAGACCGTCGATCTCCCGCTTCTGGAGGAGCTGTCCGAGCGCTTTCTGCGAGCGATCAACTATTACGGACTGGTGGAGTTGGAGTATAAGCTTGATCCGCGCGACCACCAGTACAAGCTGCTCGATGTCAATGGGCGTACATGGGGCTATCACACCTTGGGTTTCGGGGCTGGCGTGAATTTTCCGCTTATGCTCTACGCCGACCAAGTAGGGGAAGCCGTGGAGCCCCGTCGCGGACGCGTTGGGGTCAAGTGGATCCGTCTGATTACCGACGTTCCCACCGGGATCGTAGAGATTCTCGGCGGCCGGCAGAATTGGCGATTGTACTTCCGATCATTGCTGGGGTTCGATGTCGAAGCTGTTTTCAGTTGGGAGGACCCTTTACCCGGTCTCGTCGAGCTTGCCTTGCTCCCTTATTTGGCGTTGAAGCGTGGCTTTTGAGGTCCGTGTTTCCTTCTTCACTGACTTTTGGTAGCAACCCAGGCGGCCGAAAAGCCGCGGCAAAGTAATAGTTGAAGCAGCAGGATGGTCAAAGAACTAGGGCGGACTGGGGTTTTTCTACCCGAAGTTGGCATCGGGACATGGGGTTACAACGCGGGCCCAAACCCGCTGCGGCGTGGCTTCCAGGCAGGAGCTGCCTTCATTGACACTGCTGAGTCGTACGGAACGGAGGAGGTGGTCGGCGAGGCCCTGAAAGGGCTTCGGGAACGCGTTTTCGTCGCCACCAAAGTGTCACCCGAGAATTTTCGGCCCGCTCGTCTGCAAGCATCTGTCGATGCCAGCTTGCACCGCCTGGGTATAGAAACTATTGACCTTCTACAGCTTCACCAACCAAATCCAAGTATTCCTGTACAGGACACCATGGGCGCGCTGGCAAGCCTCGTGGATGTGGACAAAGTAAGGTTTGTTGGTGTCAGCAATTTCTCAGTGGCTCGGCTCAAAGACGCCCAAAGCGCGTTGCGCAAGTACCCCATCGTATCGAATCAGGTTCGATACAACTTGATTGATCGAACTATCGAACAGTGGCTATTGCAATATTGTCAGTCCAATCATATAACCGTGATAGCCTATAGTCCGCTGGCGCGGGGCCTGCGTCGCCTCGAGGATTGCGACCCTGGCGGTATTCTTGAGCAGCTTTCGAGTGGGATTGGCAAGTCGCCGGCGCAAATAGCTCTTAACTGGTGCCTGTGCAAAGAGGGGGTGGTAGTTATTCCCAAAGGAAACTCCAAGGAGCACATCCTCGAGAATTGCGCCGCCTCGGATTGGCGCTTGACCTCGCTGCAAATAGATTTTTTGGATGGGGCCATTCAATATCGCCATCGGGGTCAGTTTGACGCAATGCTGAGGCGCTTGACACCCAACTCGCTGAGGGCCGTTGCCCTGCGCGCGCTTCAATACTTGCCGCGAGGGCTGCGTCGGCGGGTCACTTAACGGCTTGGAGACCTGGGCTTTTATTAGATGACTGATGGGCTTTGGCATGTCATTCGTGTTCTTTCGCAAAGTCTTTAAGCGGCTGTTCAAGGCTTTAGCCAAGGATATGTCCGGCTACCGTACCGTGGTTGTAAGCGTTCCGGCCCGACCTGTCCAAGAGGTTGGTTCCGAAGGGCCAAATGTAGGCCTGGGTCAGCCCGAGGTGTGCTTGCCGCATCTGTGGTGGAAAAAGGGGTTCTAAGAATGACGTGGGTCATCCTCGGCTCTAGCCTGGTTCTGAGTCTGCTAACCCTTCTGCCGCTTGGAACCAAGGCAGAGCTTCCCGAACGACTGGCTGTCCCTTCCTCATGTGTGATTGGCCTGCTAGCCGGGCTTACGGTGCGCGGCGTCATTGGGATCGCTAGCCTGAGCTGGCCTGAGGTATTCGTGCTCGAGCTGTCGTGCGTGGGTGGCCTAGCTGTGGCATTCGGGCTTTGGAGGTTCTATCGGGATCCCGAGAGAGTCCCTCCAGCGGATGGCAGCGGAATCGTTTCTCCTGCCGATGGCAAGGTCATTTATGTAAAACGGGTCGAAAAAGGAAGCATCCCCTATTCCGAAAAGGAAGGGCGGACATTCCCGCTGACCGACTTCGTCGGGTCCGACATCCTGCCGCTCGAAGGAGTTCTAATCGGTCTCTCCATGAATTTTTTCGACGTGCATGTGAACCGCGCGCCGATTGACGGCAGGATCTGTCTGGTGCACCGCATCGCGGGAAGTTTCATCTCCTTAAAGAAACAAGATGCCCTGTTTCGGAACGAAAGAGCCTTGACAGTCATAGATAATGGCCTCTTCAAGGTAGGAGTTATCCAGATAGCCTCGCGCTTGGTTCGTAAAATTGTTTTCTACATTTCGGAGGGCAGCGATATTCAAAGGGGAGATAGAATTGGCATGATTCAATTTGGCTCGCAGGTTGACCTCTTCCTCCCGAGTGTGTCGGGTCTTCAAGTCGTCGTCGGCTGCGGGGAAAGGGTTAAAGCTGGCGTGTCCGTCATTGCCAGGGTAGCCGTTGGGGAGCAGGTGGCGGCAGTCGAATCGCGATCGGTGCCGCCCGGACGATCTGATACCGAGGAACGCGACGACGCAGCTTAGTGTCATCATTAGTTTTCCACGGGAGGCGAAGCGCGCTTTTCTCGGGAGTGCAAATGGCTGAGAAGATTAGAGTGGTAATACTAGCCACAAAATTGCCGGAGGATATCTGGCTAATCAACACGCTGGCGGATGTGTGCCAGATCGAAGGCATTGTCTTTCCCACCGGGACGCGATACCGCGAATATGGTATGGTCCACGTATTAAGAAAAAGAATCCCCCGATTGGGTCTTATCAAGGTTGCTAATCAAGCCCTATTGGTTCTTTATCGGCGGCTCGTTGAAAACCGAAGAGATAAGAAGGCTGCGAAGGAGTTCTTCAGCAGTAAGCCAACCCAGTACATTGAAAGGAAAGGCATCGATATCCTTGAAGTATTGGATATCAACTCGGATCGGGTGAGAAGTTTCATACGAGCAATAGCCCCCCAGCTTGTTGTTGTGAGCGGAGCTCCTCTTCTGAAAGAATGCATTCTCGAAGCTGCCGAGGGGAGAATGATCAACCTGCATCCCGGCTATGCACCACAATATAGGGGAAGATATGGATCTTTCTGGCCGATATATAACAAGGAGCCAGACTTGGTCGGTGCCACGATCCATTTCGTGGACAAGGGAGTTGACACCGGACGAATACTACTCCAGGGAAAAGTGGAATTCAACCCGGATGACACTTTGGGAACCATAACATACAGGCAGCATAAGCTCGGAACCGAGTTGCTGGTAAGGTGTCTTCAAGATTTTGAGATTTACGCAGCGAGTGCGTACCACAAGACTGATTGCCCCGACAAAAACTACATTGCTCCAGGCTTAACTCACTATCTAAAGGGGAGAAGCTGGCTGAAGAAGAGAAGCCGGGCTTGGAAGCTCCCGTTGCCCTCATGAGGAGTCAAACGCAAAGGCTCATGATTATTGGGCAATCAGCGCGACGTATCCGACTGCTTGGAGCAGACCAATTTGAAGTACCGCCAAGGTTCAACAACGGCGGAGGTGAACATCGTGAGATTCAGCAGAGTTCTTTTGATTAATCCGGAGCACAATGTCGAATGGCCTGGATTGACGCCTCCTATCGGAATGGGGTATCTGGCGGAATCGCTGCGAAATGAAGATATAGATTTCGATATTCTCGATATGAACCTGGGCCGCGGCCTAAAACACCTTCATCGCAAGCTTGACGGCTTTCAACCCGATTTGATCGGCATGACCATGATCACAAGAGACTATAGGAGATTTTACGGCACGCTCCAGGAAATAAGACGATACAACCGCCGCATTAAGATAGTCGCGGGCGGGCCGCATGTCACAATCCTGAGAGAAAAAGTGCTTGAGCAATGCTGCGCCATTGACTATGGCGTTGCTCGCGATGGTGAAAGAACCCTTGTGGAATTGTGCCAGGGGGGGCTCGGTGAAGAAGAAATAAAAGGGCTCATTTACCGGAATAACGGCCGCATCGTCTGCACTGCGGAAAGAGAGCCGGCTGCTGATTTGGATAAAATTCCTTGGCCCCGGTTCGAAAAGTTTGAATTGAATCGATATTTCAGAGAAATCAGCCTCTATACCAGCCGGGGCTGCCCTTATCGCTGCATATTTTGCGCCCGGCATGTCCTTTCACCCAAGTACAATGTCAGAAGCGCCGGCAATGTCGGAGACGAACTGGAATACTGGTATCAGAAGGGCTATAGGAAGTTCAATATTGAAGATGATAATTTCAACCTGATTCAGCAACGCGTTTACGCAGTTTGCGACGAAATCGAGCGACGTAGGCTCCGTGGGCTCACCCTGCGCTGCTCAAATGGCATTCGCGCTGATCGGGTTGACAGGGCACAGCTTTCCAGGATGCGCGAGGTGGGTTTTACATATCTTGCCTTTGGTGTGGATGCGGGAAATGACCGTATGCTCAAAGTCGTCAAGAAGGGTGAAACCATGGCAGATATCGAGAGCGCAATCGCAAACGCCTGTCAGTTGGGATATACCATCAAGCTGTTTTTTATCATCGGGAATCCGTCGGAAACACCTGAGGATGTAGAGGACATGGTCAAGTTAAGCCGGAAATATCCCGTTCAGGAGGTGCATTTCAACAACGTTGTTCCCTACCCGGGCACGGAGTTGTACGACTGGATTAAGGAGCATAATCATTTCCTTCGGCAACCGGATGAATATCTAAACAACGCATCATTTTGGGAGAAAAGGCCGATATTCGAAACCCCCGAGTTGCCTGCTGCAGAGAGAATTCGGCTAACCGGATATCTCCATAAAATGCGCGAAGAAATACACCGGAAATCCATAGAGCGTATGTTCCGTAGATATGGCCTGTTGGGCAAGCTGGCTGGCCGCATTTTGTCAAATAAGTGGCTTGAACGATTCTATTACGGGAGTACATTTTGGAGAGGGCTGGTAGAACGCTTCAGATATCGGTTGACGCCAGCCAATTCAGTCATCTGGCGTCATGAAAACTGACCGCCGGCAGAGAATTCCACCTCAGGGTCCCCGTAAGACCGATTCAAGCAAGGTGTTTGAGGACCGCCCGAGCGTGCTATATCCTTGAACACACTTCCTCATGGGGGGTTCATAAGATCCAATGAGTGTTTACGAGGTTGACCCCACTTCAAGACCCCCGTCGGGAGCACTTCTTTGTCCGACAAGATACTCCACTTTGCGCGTCGAACCCCTGGCATCGAAGGGTTCAATTCCGTACCCTCTTTCCTGACGCATGGCCTTCGACCCGAACTTCGTGTCCCGGCTTCCATACTAGCCCAGTCAACTGTGCCGCTTGCTCCGGGCGGGGAATATGACGGCCCAACTAGGGGAGTGCGCTGACGAACTCATTGACCCAAAAGAAAAAAGGTGGTGGCAGTTTTAGCCGGACTCGCATTACCTCCGAAATGCCAAAAGTGATCGGCTCGTCAGACCGGGGAGTGACTGGCCTAAAGCTGCTCGGCGCGGCTTGTGGAGTGGTCTTAGCGGGCATGCTCGCGGCAGGACTGTGGCCGTTTCACTCCCCGAAGAATCAGGTGACATGGCTCGCCGACGGACGCGGCGTGCGCATCGGCAGTCATGGAACGATACTCAGTTCCGGTGAACCCAAGGCGTCAATTGTGCCGGCGGACGCCCCGTGCAGTCTGGAGATCTGGTTCGAGCCTGCTCGTCCTTGGGACCGGGGCTCTTTGATCTCTTTCTATTCTCCATTTAGCAGTCGGCAATTCTCGCTCAGCCAATACAATGGCCGACTTGCCGTGCAGAGTGATACTCACGACAGGCGTTATAGCGCCCCAACCACCACACTGTTTCTAGGAGACGTTCTCCTTCGGCGCAGGGCATCCTTTGTCACGATCACATCCAAGGGAGGGCAGACGTCAGTCTATGGCGATGGCAGCCTCGTCCAAACCGCCGTCGGCTTTCCGCTCTCCGGCCGGGA
>Ga0181538_10002535_pt1 | contig 18843 bp, 13 predicted proteins | sample PEATcosm2014_Bin_40_FD_119773 | JGI IMG/M metagenome (GOLD analysis project Ga0181538, IMG submission 119773) | Peatland microbial communities from MTU Mesocosm Facility, Houghton, MI, USA - PEATcosm2014_Bin23_30_metaG | ecosystem: Environmental > Terrestrial > Soil > Wetlands > Peat | place...
AGCGACACGGTGTATCGCAGTGACGATGGCGGCGACACCTGGCGCGCCATTTACTTCCAGGATCCCCGGTTCAAGGAGTACAACGTCGCGCCCGATTGGGAAACCGCGGCTTGCGGGCAATGCTTCAAGGGCGGGGAGACCCCCTTCGGGGCGGCCATCTGCGACAGCGATCCCGAGCGCGTGATCCTCGTGCGCAACGAGCCCCACATCACGCACAACGGCGGCGCGACGTGGTTCGGCGGGCACACCTATCCCGCGCCCGGCCAGAAGCCCGGCCCTCGCTCCGCCTGGGTCTGCAACGGTCTGGTTGTCACCACCACCTGGCATTTCTACATAGACCCGTTCGAGCCGAACCGCCAATACATCTGTTATACGGACATCGGCATGGCCCGCTCGACCAACGCCGGTAAGACGTGGATATGGTGGGATCCGAAGTCCTGGGCGCCGTGGCGGAACACCTGCTACGAGATGGCGTTCGATCCTGAGGTGCCCGGCAAGATCTGGGGCGCCTTCTCCGACGTGCATGACATCCCCAACGACAACATCATCTCCGAGCGCCACGGCCATGGCGGGCCCGGCGGCGTCTGCCTCTCGCAGGACTTTGGCACGTCGTGGAAAAGCGAGACGGAAGGGCTCCCGCGCAAACCGGTGACCTCCATTGTGCTTGATCCCAGGAGTCCGAAGAACTCACGCACGCTTTACGCCGGCGTGTTCGAAGTAGGCGTCTGCAAATCCACCGACGATGGCCGGACGTGGACGTTGAAGAAGAGCGGCCTTGGGCACCCTGACAACCTGCGCGTCTATCGCGTGATTCTGCACCGCGACGGCACGCTCTTCGCCGTCATCTGCGCCAAGCGCCGGACGTCAGGCCAAGGGCTGATGGAGGAAGGCGTCGGCCTCTATCGCTCACAGGATGGCGCAGACACGTGGGAGAAGATCAACGCCTCCAGGCCCCTGCTTTATCCCAAGGACTTTTCGGTTGACCCCCGCAACAGCCGCCGACTCCTGCTGGGGGCCGCCGACGCGGGCCGCGGCGACCAGTCCGGTGGGCTCTACCTCACCGAAGACGGCGGCCAAACCTGGCAGCGCATTGGCCGCCAGGGCCCGCAGACCTTCGGCGGTTACTTCCATCCGAACCATGAAGGATGGATCTATATGACGCTGACCGAAGACGCCCCCGGCGCGGGTCTCTGGCTATCGCGCGACTCTGGTAAAACCTGGCAGGTATTCAACGATCTGCCGTTCTCGAACATTCAACGTGTGGAATTTGATCCTGCCAATGGCGCCGTGATCCACGTCACGACCTTCGGCGGCAGCGTGTGGCGCGGGCCGGCCCAGCCGACAGAGCCGTAAAGACCATTGGCCGGAGACTTCCCCTCCCCCCTTCCGAGAGCGAGCGTAATCCCTGACCATTGGACGCGCTTCGAGCCCCGAACCCTCGGCGCGTAAGTTCTTCCCTCTCCTCCTCGGGAGGAGAGGGCTGGGGAGAGGAGGCCGTTCTCTCCAGACTGTCCCCAGGTTAATGGAAAGTATCCACGCTAATTACCGGGCGCATTGTAACCATAAACCCGTGCGAGCAAACGGATCCCTCTCCCTTACCCTCTCCCCCTCGGAAGGGGAGAGGGAACACAGCCAGCAGCCGAGATGCGAAAGCAGGTTCGAGGAGAGGGAACGTGTGATGGGCCACGCCAATTGCCCAGGCCGCTTTAATTCAGGCGTGAGGCTCAGGAGCTCTATATTTCAGGCCGGACTGAGTGCTGCGCCGAGTCCCAGCTCCTTCTTCACCGCGGCGAATTGTTCGATCGCGAAGGTGAGGTCTTGCGGGGTGTGGGCGGCGGAGATTTGGACCCGGATGCGGGCCTTGCCCTGGGGGACAACCGGGTAGGAAAAACCGATCACATAGATGCCCTTGGCCAGCAACGCATCGGCGGCTTTGGCGGCGAGCGCGGCATCACCGAGCATGACCGGCACGATGGGGTGGGTACCGGATGGGATGGTGAAACCAAGCTGGGCCATGCCGTCGCGGAAGAACTTGGTGTTGGCCTCCAGTTTGTCCCGCAGCTCGGTGGAGGTGGCAAGCAATTCGAGGGCCTTCAGCGTTGCACCGGCGATGGCAGGTGCCAGCGTGTTGGAGAAGAGGTACGGGCGCGAGCGCTGGCGCAAGTATTCGATGATTTCCTTGCGACCGCTGGTGTAACCGCCGCTGGCACCGCCCAACGCCTTGCCCAGAGTACCGGTGATAATATCCACCCGGCCCATGACATGGTGGTGCTCAGGGGTGCCGCGACCATGCTTGCCCATGAAACCGACCGCGTGGGAATCATCGACCATAACCAGCGCGCGGTGTTGCTCGGCAAGGTCGCAGATAGCCGGCAGGTTGGCGATGTAGCCATCCATCGAGAACACGCCGTCGGTGGCAATCATCCGGAAGCGGGCGCCGGCGGCCTCCTCAAGCTTCCGCCGGAGGTCTTCCATGTTGTTGTTTAGGTAACGGGAGCGCTGGGCTTTGCACAGCCGGATGCCGTCGATGATACTGGCATGGTTTAACTCGTCGGAGATGATGGCGTCTTCGGCGCCGAGCAAGGTCTCGAACAAGCCGCCATTGGCATCAAAGCACGAGGAGTAGAGGATTGTGTCCTCGGTGCCGAGGAATTCGCTGAGCCTGGCTTCAAGCTGCTTATGAACGCCCTGGGTGCCGCAGATAAAGCGGACACTGGCCATGCCGTAGCCCCACTGGTCGAGCGTGGCCTTGGCGGCCGCGGCCACCGCCGGATGCTGGGCCAGGCCGAGATAGTTGTTGGCACAAAGATTCAGCACGGGCTTGCCGTCCGCGACGCGGATGGTCGTGCCTTGGGGCGTGATGATGACGCGCTCGCGCTTGTAAGTGCCCGCGCTGCGGATGTCCGCAAGCTGGGCCTCTAAATGCGGTTTGAATGAGCCGAACATAAGAGCTTGGGGTCAGCGCCAGTTCAGGACCACCTTGCCCGACTTGCCGGTCTTCATCACCTCGAAGCCTTTGTCGAACTCGGTATAGTGGAAGCGGTGCGTGATGGCCGGCTTGATGTTGAGTCCGGTTTCCAGCATCACGGTCATCTTATACCAAGTTTCATACATCTCACGGCCGTAGATGCCTTTGATGGTGAGCATGTTGAACACCACTTTGTTCCAATCGAAGGGCACTTGCTCTGACGGAATGCCGAGCATGGCGATCTTGCCGCCGTGGCACATATTGTCGATCATCTCGCGCAACCCGGCCGGGTTGCCGGACATTTCGAGCCCGACATCAAAGCCTTCCCGCATGCCGAGCTGCTGCTGCGCCGCGCGAACGGTGCCCCCGTCCTTGATGTTCACGGCAAGCGTGGCGCCCATTTGCCGGGCGAGGTCGAGCCGGTAGTCATTGACGTCGCTGACCACCACGAACCGGGCGCCAGCATGTTTGGCCACCGCCGCGGCCATGATGCCGATGGGGCCGGCCCCGGTAATGAGCACATCCTCACCCAGCACCGGAAACGAAAGGGCCGTGTGGACGGCATTGCCGAACGGGTCGAAAATGGAAGCGACATCGCGGTCGATGTCGCTGCGGTGGGGCCAGACGTTGGTCATCGGCACCGAGATGTACTCGGCGAAGGCGCCGGGGCGGTTGACGCCGATGCCCAGGGTGTCCTTGCACAGGTGGCGGCGGCCGGCCAGGCAATTCCGGCAGCGTCCGCACACGACGTGGCCTTCGGCGCTGACGACTTCACCGGGGAAGAAGTCTTTGACGTTGGACCCAACTTCGACCACCTCGCCGACGAACTCGTGCCCCACGACCATGGGCACCGGGATGGTCTTCTGCGCCCAATCGTCCCATTTGTAAATGTGCAGGTCGGTACCGCAGATGCCGGTGCGATCCACGCGGATGAGCACGTCATTGATGCCGACGGTGGGTTGGGGGACCTCCTCGAGCCAGAGGCCGGGGCGGCGTTCTTTCTTAACCAGGGCTTTCATAATAATTAGATAATTCTAGTATATTGGACTAATCTCCTCTATAGTAGAACTGCAGTTTCCAGTATGCAAGACAATATTTCCATTATATCGAACACGGGGCATGAAGGCTAATTCTCTCCTTAAGCCGGCGAAACCACTGGCCTCCGCCCCACCCGCGGAGAGCATTCATCGCGACCTGGGCAGCCGGCTCAAGCATCTGCGAGCAGCGCGGAACTGGTCGCTGGAAGCGTTGGCCACTGCCAGCGGGGTAAGCCGTTCGATGCTGAGCCAGATCGAGCGGGAGCAGGCCAACCCGACGCTGGCAGTGACGCTGCGCATCGCGCGGGCCTTCGGCCTGTCGCTGGGCGAGCTGTTGGAGGCGCCGGGAGCGGGGTCGGCCATCACCGTCATTCGCGCCGACGACCATGCCTTCCATTACCGCTCGGACAAGGATTGCCGCATCCGCACGCTCTCCCCGCTCAATTTGGAAAAGGACGTGGAGTTTTACGAAGTGCGGCTGCAGCCCGGCGGCGCGTTGCGCAGCTCGCCGCACTTCGAAGGCACACGGGAATTCCTCACGGTGCAGAAGGGCCGTGTCCGCATCGAGTCGGCCGCAGATGCCGAGGAACTCGGCCCGGGCGCTTCGGCCAGTTACCGCGCCGACGTGGCGCATGCGATTATCAACGCGGGCAAGAGTGAGGCGGTGGTCTTCTTGATTGTGATCTATCGCTGACACACCCCAGCGCACATTGCGTCGGACTGGCGCGTTTGGATAGGGGCGGGGCGCAAGGCAAGGGCGCCTCACCTCCTGGTTTTTTACTGCCATCGTTCACAGAATTTGCATGTGGCGGCGGGGCGGTGCAGATTCTGTGAATATTTATGAAGAGATTCACAACCACACGCGGCCCAGCTAACTTTCTAGTGATTGCTTTGGGTCTATGGCTTTGGCCCTTGGCGCTCACGGCAGCCGATTGGCCGCAATGGCGGGGGCCGCAGCGCAACGGGATTTCGGCGGAGACGGGCTTGCTCGCGGAATGGCCGAAAGAGGGGCCGCGGCTGGTGTGGCAGGTCAAAGATATCGGTTCGGGCTACTCCACACCCGCGGTGGTCGGTGACCGGCTTTACCTGCTTAGCAACCAAGGGACGAATGACGAGTTCGTGCAGGCGCTGGACGCCAAAGACGGCAAGCGGGTCTGGTCCCAACGGATCGGCAAGGTCGGAAACCCGGACCAGCAGCCGAACTACCCGGCGGCCAGATCGACACCGACTGTCGATGGCGATTGGCTGTTTGCACTCGGGTCCGACGGCGACCTGGCCTGTCTGGAACGGGAGACAGGCAAGGTGCGCTGGCAAAAGAATATTCGGACGGATTACGGCGGCCAGCCAGGCATCTGGGCTTATTCCGAATCGCCGCTCATCGACGGCGAGAATTTGGTCTGCACGCCGGGCGGAAGCAACGCCACACTGGTCGCCCTCATTAAGAAGACAGGCGAAAGGATATGGAAGTGCTCGATCTCTGACGGCGAGCAGGCGGCCTACACTTCGGCGCAGGTCATCGAGATTGGCGGCGTCAGGCAGTACATTCAGATGCTGCAGAAGGGCCTGGTGGGAGTGGAGGCGAAGACGGGAAAGTTGCTATGGCGCTACAACAGGACGGCCAAAGGCAGCCCGGCGGTGATCCCGACGCCGGTGGCGGATAAGGATTTCATTTACAGCGCCGGTGCGATGGCCGGGGGCGGAGGGGTACGGTTGAAGGCAGACGGTGGGGCGTTCGAGGCGGAGCAGGTGTATTTCTCACCGAAGATGCCGACCAGTGTGGGCGGCGTGGTGAAGGTGGGCGAGTACCTGTATGGCACCAGCGCGGCGGGGTTGCTCTGCCTGGAGTTCACCACAGGAACCGTGAAATGGGATGATCGGAGCGTCGGCGCAGCCTCGCTCTGCTATGCCGATGGGCGATTGTATCTGCACGGTGAAAACGGGGAGGTGGCGCTGGTGGAAGCCACGCCGGAAGCTTACCACGAGATGGGCCGCTTCAAGCCTATGGACCCGCCGGATCGCGGGGCGTCGAAGGCCTGGGCCTACCCGGTAGTCGCCAATGGTCGGCTCTACATCCGCGATATCGGGACGCTTTGGTGCTACGAGGTTAAGGCGGGCAAGTGAGGCCTTTGGCTAAGCCGTTGTACGCATGCTGCCCCGCCCGCCCAAAGCGCTGTGCGGCAAATGATCTGACATTTTGGCTCCTAGCCGCTTGGGACAATGAGCTAACCCCCATGAACTGTAGGAGACGACGTAAGGAGTCTCTGATCAATTTGGCCATATCGCGGTTCCATGGGGGCGTTTTGGTTTCCTCAGGGAGAGCGAGACTCCTTACGTCGTCTCCTACAATATTGACGGGAGCGCTCAGACGAGTTTGGTTCTCAAGGCGAGGTGGGCGCGGAGGTGGTTGCTGAGGCCGAGCAAGGGTCCGGTCATGCCCGTGGTCAGCAGGGCCATGAGAACCAGCATGGTGAAGATGAGAGTGGAGAGGATGCCGAGGTCGTAGCCGATGTTCAGGGCGATGAGTTCCACCAGGCCGCGCGTGTTCATCAACGCTCCCAGGGCAAAGGAATCGATCCAATTGATCCCGGTCATCCTCGCGGCGAGCATCGATCCGCCGAGTTTGCCCACAGTCGCAACGGCAATCAGCGCCAGGCAAATGAGCCACCCAGCCGGCTCCTGGAGCAGGCCGATTTGGGTGCGCAGGCCGGTGAAGGCAAAGAACAGCGGCAGGAGGAAGACGGAGCTGAAGTGTTCGAGCCGGACGCGCAGGGAGTTGCGGAACTCACCGTGCGAGGGCATGGCGATGCCGGCCAGGAACGAGCCGAACAGGGCGTGGATACCGATCACATCAGTGACGAAGGCGCAGGCGAAGAGGAAGACCACCACGGCGGCCATGACACTCTTGCTTGGGACAACGGACTCCAAGGCTGCGTTGCCCAGCCAGCGAGGGATCCGGGGCTTTATCCAGGCTAGCATCACAGCCACAAGGACCAGGGCCAGCACAAGGCTAAGCACCGCGGGAGCCAGTCCGCCTGCCTTAACGATGGCCACGACAAAAGCCAGCACGGTCCGGGCGGTGACGTCGTCGGTAGCGGCGCAAGCGAGGGCGGTGCTGCCGAGAGCGGTCCTGGTCAGGCCGCGTTCCTCGAGGATGCGGGCGAGGACGGGGAAGGCCGTGATGCGTGATGCGTGATGCGTGAAGGGTCGAGCGCGGAGCCGCGCTCGATCGCAAGGCACATGCCGAGGCCGAAGACGATCAAGATCAGCGGGTAGAGTAGGAGGCTGTTGTTCACAGACGAGTTAAGCGAGTGCCAACGACGCCGTATAGAGCTGTTGGAAGTCAGCGGCGGAGACCGGGCGCGGGTTGAATCGAGCCGTCCATTGGCGCGCGGCCTCGTCGGCCAAGCGAGGGACATCCTCCTGCTTAACCCCGCATCGATCGAGAGTACGGGGCAAGCCCGCGAGTTCGAGCAGCGACTCCAGACGCACGGCCAGATGTTCGGCGGCAGCCTCGGGCGCTTCGGAAGACTGGGCAAGCTGCGTCGCGCAAGCCAACTCCGCGTAAGCGCGGGCCACGGCGGGCTCCCGGGCATTGAAGCGCACGACGTGCGGCAGCATCATCCCCACAGCGTGGCCGTGGGTGACGCCGAAATAGGCCGTGAGTGGATTGGCCGACGCGTGAGCCGCCCCGAGCATGCTATTCTCGATGGCTGTGCCTGCCCAGGCCGCGCCCAGCAGCATCCAGCCGCGCGCTTCAAGGTCGTCCGGCGAGGCGAGGACGCGGGGCAACCCGGCGATGGCGAGCCGGAAGGCTTCGCGCGAGAAGATCAACGACAAGGGGGTCCGGGGCTTGGTGACCAGCGTCTCCAAGGCATGAGCCAGGGCATCAATGCCGGTGCAAGCCGTGACCCGCGGCGGTTGAGAAAGGGTGAGCGTCGGATCAAGCAGTGCGATGCGAGCGGCCGCTTTCGGGTCGCCACAGGCCATCTTCTGATGAGTCTGCTCGTCGGTGATGAGGGCAAAGGACTGGCATTCGCTGCCCGTGCCGCCGGTGGTGGGGATGGCGAGCAAGGGCAACATGGGGCGCGTGGCCCGGCCAATACCCAGGTAATCCTTCATCTGGCCGCCGTTGGTGAGAATGAAGTTGCAGCCCTTGGCGGTGTCCATGCTGCTTCCGCCCCCCAGGCCGACGATGGTGTCGATGGCAGCGCCACGAGCGACCTCGACGCAGCGGTCCACGCACCGGGTCGTAGGGTTCTCCTCAACCTGCTCAAAGCACGTCACGTGCATGCCGGCGGCGACCAGCAAGGCCCGCACCCGTCCGGCGTGGCCGGCTGCCACGATCCCCCGGTCGGTGACGAGCAGCACTCTCTTGGCATCGAGGGTCTTCGCCAGCTCACCCACGCGCTCGATGCTGTTGGCGCCAAAGACGACCCGCGTTCGCGGTTGATAGTCAAAGAGCATGCTAGGCGAGTTCGAGCGCGCGGCGGCGGTAGAGGAACTCGAAGAGGTTGCCTTCATGCGGCTGGTCCCACGCGACCTGCATCGTGGAAATGGGGCCGAGGTTGAGGCGATCGATCAGCGGGGATTCGAGCAGGGCCGCGCGGAACGCGGTATCCTGCGTGATGGCAGTGACCACCAAGGAAGGGCCGATCTGGCTGAGCATATCCGCTTGCGCAACCTGCACCACGCTCGCATATGGAAACAGGAACTCCCGGTTGGCTAGCGGGTGGGCGAAGGAATTGCACAGCACGATGGTGGGGCGCAAATAGACGGCGCCTTCGAACGCTACCTTGCGGGGGCCGGTCCGATACCTGGTCGTAGCGTCCACCGCACCCGGAGCTTGCAGCCCTTCCTCGATAGCGGCATCGATGCTCTCCGCCATCCGGGTATTGGCAAAAGCGGCCAGCCGGGCGCTTTCGTCCTGGGCGGGCAACGGCGCAAGCGGACCGAGCTTTTGCGCGAGCGCGGCGGCGATTTCGGCGGCGTATCTGGGCACGACCACCGCTGAGGCGTTAATGCAGCTACGACCGCCATTGTCGGCAATCGAGGCGACCATCAGTTCGATGAACTCGGGCCAGCGCTCGATCTGGTCCTCGCCGACGAGAATCTTGCTGAACCCAGGGCCGTGCACTTGGATGGCTGGGTTGTTGGCGTATGACGCCGTGGTGCTCTTATCGCCGAATACCAGAGCCCGGCCGCAGCCACGAAGGATCTCCGCGGCGCCTTCGTGGTCGGTCGGGTAGAAACCAAACGCTTCTGCCGGGCAGCCGGCGGCAATAAGCGCCTGGATGATTCGCCAGGGCGTCCAAGGCTCCTCGCGTCCGGGCTTTAGGATCACCGGCGCCTTGAGCGGAATTGCGGGCAGCCAAAGAGAGTTCACGCCGGGCGAATTGCTCGGCATCACTAGTCCGAGGCAGGGCGAGGCAGCATAAAAGCTGATTCGCGCGCCCGCCTGTTCGCCGAGGCCGCGGTCGATGATGCCGAGGTCGAGACCGCGGGTCAGGCCATTCAGGATAGTCCGCATTTGTTGCAGAGCGGCAGCGATCTTCTCCATGTTCCGCCGTACCATCACGAACGGCAGACCGCTCGTCGCGGAGAGGGTCTCGACGTATTGCTGGGGAGTCTGCGTGTGGCCCTGGTCGCCCAGCGGCAACGTCTGCTTTAAGAACGAGTGGGCGGCCCGGGTACAGATTTCAAGCAGGCGGTCGCAGGAAAGCTTTTTGAGCACTGAACGCGACTCACCGATCCGCGAGAGGTCCTTGCGAATAGCGCCGGCGTTTACCTGGCTCAGCCGCGCCAGCGCTTCGCCGGTGCGGCAGTCATTGACCGTGACCTGGTCGAGGCTGGCGTAGGGCTTGCCGCGTCTAAGCGCGGGGAGGTGAGGGAGCGCGGACATCTCTCAATATACCCCTTCCACAATGGTCTTCTCCATCGCTCCGAAGGGCCTTACCTCCCCTACCCCGTCCCAGGGATAAGGTTCGCGAGGCCGGCGCCGAATCGCTTCGTCCCGTTCGAGGAAGCGAGGCAGGAAGAGTTCCTTGGTCAAGGTGGTCAGCTCGACCCGACCCCAGGCGTCGTAGTCCACAACTTGCCCGGTCTGATTGGGGTTCACGACACGGAGCACGGCGCGCGGCTGGGGGGCGTAATAGGTAATCGAGAAGTTGTCCTCAGGGCGCAGCGGCGCGCTGACGGCCAGGCCCATGAGCGTATTCCCGTAGGTCGGATAAAAGCCTATGCGCCCCTCAAGCACCTCTTCGATAATAAAGCGCACATATTGCGGCGCCATGGTCGTGCCCCCGCAGAACACGCCGCGGATGCCCGCCTCGTAGAGATCTAGCTCTTCGCCCAGCGCTTCGAGGAGCTTCGGCGTCGTAAACAGCGCGCTGATCCTCCGGTGGCGGAGAAGAATTACGGCCTGGTCCACGACGTGGTCCATGTACGCGCGGGCCTGATCGAGCTTCTTCTCGCCAATGACCTTCTTCACCCAGCGAGGGTCGAGATCGACGAAGTAGCAGGGGCTGCCGCGGAAGTTGGCAAGGTGCTCGATGGCCAGGCGCAGGCGCCGCGGGCCCGTTGGGCCGACCATCAGCCAGGCCGCGCCGCGCGGGAAATGCTCATCCGCGAGCCTGGTCGAGAACTCCTCGTAGTCGGTCTTGTAATCATCCCAGCCGATGCGCTGCTTCGGCATGCCCGTGGTGCCGCCGGTTTCAAAGATGTTGTAGGGGCGCCCCTTGTACTGCGCCGGCACCCAGACGTCCGGCTGAAGCTCGCGCAGCCATTCGTCCTGAAAATGCGGAAAGCGCGCGATGTCGGCGAATGACCTGACTTCATGGCGTGGATCCCAACCGGCCTTGCTGGCCCAGTCGAGCCAGAATGGGCAACCTGTTTCAGGCGAGAAATGCCACGCGATGATCTCGCGCACATGGGCGTCGAGCTGGTCCTGGACAGCGGAGAGTGCAGTGGGATCGATATTCATCGTGGCTGTTAGGGTGGAATCTTAGGAGCGTAGCCCTTAGCCGCGTCTATTCAGTTGGGGCCAGGACAAATAAACCACAGAGCGGCGATGAGTGCGGAGAAAAGAAGGAGGCACCTGAATAGTCATGGCTCATCTCGCGCCTTAGCGGCCCCTGGCGGCGAGTTGCTCGAAAGCCTGATCAGTCTCCGCGCCCTGGCCGGACGACTCACTCTTCCGCCCGGGGAAATACTTCGTAATGGTCTCCGCGCTCGGCGGCGCCGTCAGCAATGAGACGACGATCATGCACAGCGCGGAGCCAAAGACCATGGGCACGACCGGCAAGAAGCCATAGACGGTCACGTTCACAATAGTGCGCTCAAACAGGTGGCCGAGCGCGGGGAAGATCAACAGGGGAGGCTTGCCTGGCCCCGGCGCCGAGGCGTCGGAGATGTTCTGCAGGTACCACGTGAGCAGCAGCCAGCCGGCGACCCAGAGGGTCGAGGCCAGCGCACCATATTTCGTGCTCCGCTTCCAGAACAGGGCGGCAATCATCACTGGCGCCATGGCCGCGAAACCCGAGAACGCGAACCGCACCGCCAGTTCGAAGATGCTAGCCGGGGTGATGAGCGCGACGATATACGCAATGAGGGTCACCACGACAATGAAGCCGCGCGCAAAATGGACGCTGCCCCTTTCACCGTACTTCGCCTTGCCACCGTAATGGGCAAACACATCCTTGGTGAACATCGTGCTGACGGCCAGGACCTGGTGCGTGTCCGAACCCATCACGGCTGAGATGATGCCGGCGCCCAGTATTCCCGCCAGCCAGACGGGCGCATGGTCGGTCAGCAGGTGGAGGAGAATACCGTCGGGGTTCTTCAGGCCCGGTTCGAGCTGTGAGCCCAGCACACCCAGGAAGACGCAAGGCAGCCAGATCGCCAGGATCGCCAGCGGATAGAGCACCACAGTCCGTTTGAACGCGGTGATCCGGCGCGCCGCGAAGCACATGATGGCCATGTGCGGAAACATGATCGAGGAGAGCGGGATGAGCGTATAGCTCCAGAAGTAGCGCTCCGGCATGCGTTCCCGGGTGACCAGATAGCGGGTCTTGGGATTGGTGGCGATCTTCTGAATGTAATCCCCAAAGCTGCCCGGCAGACTGTGGCTGATGACCGCGACGGCCACTGCGCCGAACAACAGAAACAGCAACGTCTGGAAGACGTTAACCCAGACCGTGCCCCGCATGCCGCCGAAGAAGACATTGGCGGTCACGACCAGCGCCACCACCGCGCAGCCCAATGGGTAAACCACGCGACCGCCGCTGATGTCAGTCAATACGCGCCCGCCCCCCATGATGCTGATGATCATGTAGGGCACCAGCATCGCCACGCTCAGAGCGAAGATGACCGTGCCGATGGCGGAGCACTCCCAACGGTCGCGGAAGAACGACACCTGCGTTTGATGCCCGAAGCGTTTGCCAATAGCCCAAAGCCGCGTGCCGATAAAGAAGATTGTCAACGGGATGACGAAGCCCGACGACGACGCCATAAGGCCGTATATGCCGATGCCCTGCCGATAAGCCTGCCCGGAGCTGCCCAGGATGGCGAAGGCGGTCATGTTGGTGGCGAAGATCGAGAGGAAGAACACCATCGAACCGACCGCCCGGTTGGCGAGGAAGAAGTCCTCCGTGTTCGCCTTCGACTTGCGAAAGGCCAGACTGCCGATCACCCCGATGATAACCAGGTAAATGGAGACGACGATGACTGGGATCATGAGCGGTCTTCCTTCAGGTCCTTAACCTCCGATTCAACGTTTTCCAAGTGGTTCGGCCAGGCCACCCGCACCAGCACCGCCATCATCGCGGCGGCCAAAATCGAGTAACCAGCCTGGTAGGCCAGCCCGATTGGCAGGAATCCGAAGACGAGAGGGTAGGCTTCCTTCCAGTTCCAGAAGTCCTGGTGAAGCACATAGACGACCGCCAACAGCGCGGTCAGGAGGAAGGTCTTAAGTTTCATGGCGCGGGTTGGCTGAGGTTGGTCATGGGTTTGCCGGTGCTTTGGAACGCGAACAGATGTGTGTTGGAGGAAACGTAGAGAATACCGTCCGCAACCACCGGGGTCGAGTAGATCGGCGCCCCAAGATTGGTCGTGCTCAGGATCTTCTTCTCCTTGCTGGCCTCGAAGACTACCAGGTCGCCGTCCTCGTCGCCGACATACACCTTGCCATCGGCGACCAGCGTCGAACTCCACATGTGCGCCTTCATGTCGTGCGTCCAGTAGAGCTTCCCCGTCTCAGCATCAAAGCAATGCAAGAAGCCGGAGAAGTCGCCGACGAACAGCAGGCCGTCGGGAGTGATGGACACCGTGGAGATACTGCGGTGGATTTTGTCATACGACCAGATCTTCCCGGTCTGGGTGATGTCCCCGGTCTTGGTAGCGTCGATGCAGGTGAGAATGCCGACGCCTTCGCCGTGCTCCGGGTCCTGGCCGACCGCAGTATAGACGCGGTTCTTCCAGAAGACCGGTGTGGCGTTGATCTCGCTGGGGCCTTCGGCAGCCGGATACTTAAACTTCTTGCGCTCAGGGGGATTACAATCATACCACCACACCTTTTTCAGGTAGCTGCTGTCGCCCTCCTTCACCGGCTTGGGATCGAACGCGTAGCAGAGGCCGTCGCCGCCGCCGAAGAAAATGAGCTGGCGGCCATTCACGCTGCCCGTGGACGGGGAACACCATTGTCCGTGGAAGATGCGCGGGCCGATCTTCGCGTCGTCCTCGGCGAGGAACTCGCCGGTGCGCTTGTCCAGCGCGATCAGGCTGGGCGCGTTGGGAGAAGGGATGTTCGAATGCGTCCAGTCCTGCCCGTTAGACGTGTTCACGTACACCCTGTCGCCGATGACCAGCGGCGCGCAGTCCGACGCGTTGTGCGGGAAGACCCCCAGCTCGCCGATCATGTCGTACTGCCAGATGATGTCGGCGTCCTTCGGGCCGGGCTCGATCGGCGGCGCGGGCCGCTCGGTCGGCTTGCCCTTGTCGAGGATCACGTCTTTGACCACGTATTTGGCCTCATCCTTGAATGGGCCGTCATTTCCGTCCGCCATCCCTTTGGCGTCGAGGCAGAGCACCTCGCAGCGACTGCTCACCACGTAAACCCGGTCGCCCTCGATCGTCGGCGAGGACAGCAGGCCCAGACTCTCCCAATCGTTCACCTTACCGGAGGCGAGCTTGGGCACTACGAGCTGCCACAGCAGCTCGCCGGTCTTCTCGTCGAAGCACATCAGGATGCTGCGGTCGCCCACATGCCGCTGGTCGCGCGGGTTCTCGTTGTTCGTGCCGATGAATACGCGACCGTGGGCCACGGTGACGTTGCCGTAGCTTTGCGAGCCGAGCTTAGCGACCCATTTGAGGTTCTCCACGTTGGAGCGATCGATCTCTTCCGACGCCCCCTTGAACTTGATGTCGCCCGATCTCCCGGTCGTGAAATGGTCAGGCAGATTTGTAGCTGAGCAATACATGTTGCGGGCTGGCGTGCCGCCCCATTGCGGCCAGTCCTGCGCCTGGGTGGAGATGGGCAGTAACGCAAAGGAGAAGAGGAGCAAAACCGCAAGCGAGCTGCGCGAAGCGTTCAAAGTGCGGTGGAAGGGCACAGGGACGGCACCGCTTTCCCAGTCCAGTCCTGCGACCCAAAGCGGCGTGGTGCTTCGCTCCCCGCCGTGCCCCAAACGCTTCGCGAGGCAGTTGACCCACAAGAGCCCTCGCACTATGTGATTGTTATAATTCATCTAATTGACTTCACTCGTTTAACCTGCATCCGGGGTTACTTCTATATTGTCGATATACACCGCCATATCCTGCGGCGAGAAGCCGAACAGTCCCGGCGACCCCGCCTGGTGGGCGGTCTTATGCGGCACCGAGATCGTCCACGCCGCCGGTTCTGGGTCCCCGCGCTTCCATGCCTTGGCTTGGACCACTGCCGAGCCGTCCGGGTGCCGCTCTACCCGCGCCTTGAGCCGATACCATACGTTCGGCGACCACTTGAAATCCTCGGATGCCCGCAGCCGCTCCTGGTTGGAATTCACCTCCAGCTTTTGCTCATTGCCCTTCAGCACAATCAGGTAGTGCTGATTGATCACGCCGACCTCGGACATCTTGCGTTTGTTTCCATCGCTCATAACGTCCGCCTGGATGGTGTAGTGGCTCATCTCGGGCGTGCCTATGAAGACCGTTGCGCGCTGGAAGAACCGATTGTCGGTGGTCTTCGCCAGCACCTTGCTCCCGTCCTTCTCCCGCACGTCGAACTTAAACCGGGCTCCGATCCACGGCAGGGGCGGGTAGGCAAACACCACGCCGCTCGCATTGGTCTCCGTGAGGGTGAAGGACTCGAAGTCCTCTTTGGTCGGAACGTTGGGCATCACGCGGCCACGGAGATAGCCCTTCAAGGCGCCAAGCGTGGCTTCGAACGCGCCCGCCGAAGGGACGGCGTCCGGGGCCGCCTGCAACACACCGTCCGCATCGAAAGCCCCCTTCATCGCCGCCTTGACCTTCGCGGTTGGGGGTATGTAGCCGGCCCAGGTCACCTGCTTTGCGGGAATGGAATCCTCTACCGTGAGCCCATTGGCGTCCAGTGAACGCACGCGAAAGGTCGCCTTCCCACCCGGGTGCAGCAGCACTTCCGAAGGGATCACCTGGAGTTGGGTCGCCGGTCCCGCAGCGGGCCACGGCTGCGCCTCCGGCGGGCTAGGACATCCGGGATTGTCGCCTTTTGTCCCCCAACAATAGAGGTGGCGCGTGGTCTGCAGGTAAAGCTTGCCATTAAAGGCCACCGGCGTGCCGAAACAGCGGCCATCCAGCGCTACGTGGCAAAGAATCTCGCCCTCCTTCTCCCCCGGCCGGATGATATAGAACGCTCCCGTTGTCCCCGCCTCCGATTCGCCCGCCGCCTTGCTGGCCGGGTCGTCGAGCATCGGCACATAGAGCTTCCCGTCGGCGAATAGCGGGCAGGCGTTGCGTTCATCGATGCCCAACTTAAGCTTCCACTTGATCGTGCCGCTATTTGCATCTACCGAGTACAAGTCCCCGTCCTCGGTGACCCCGTAGATCGTGTCGCCCACGAGGATGGGCGAGCTCATCGAGGAGGAAATCCTCGTGGAGACGTCAGTCGCCCAGAGTTCGAGCGCTTTGCGCTCAAGCACCACGGGTGCGGCAGCGGCGTTGGCCGGCAGGACGTCAGGCATCTTGAGCGCAACCAGTTGGCCCCGCTCGTAAGGAGTGCCGTAGATGGCGATGACTTTGTCATCATGATGAACAAGCACCGTGGCATTGATCCCAGCCCGGAAAAGGGACACGCGCCACAGTGGCTCGCCGGTCCGCGCATTGGCGCAGACCACGCTCCCATCCCCCGTGCCGGCGAAATACACCCGCCGCCCCCGATACCAGCCAAGCTGCGGATGTGAATACGAATTGTCCTTCGGCGGCGCCCCCGGACTCGACGCCCAGACCAGCGCGCCAGTCTTCTTGTCGAAGGCATAGAACCGGTCCGCTCCCGGGCCTTGCGTGCCCCAATTGGCGGTGATCCCGCGGGTGATGACCAGGTCGGCGTCAATGACCGGCGAAGCCGTGCGGGCATTGGGAAAGGTCAGCCGCCCGAACTCTTCCATCAGTGAATGCTGCCACAGCGGCGTGCCGTCCGCCGCAAAAGCGGCCAGGATGCCCTGCGTGCCTTGCATATAGACGTTGCCCGTCTCGCCATCGATCGCGGGGCTTGCGGTGGCGTAGCGCAGGTAGATGGTGTCGCTGAGGTAATCATTGTAGAGATGCTGCCAGAGCTTCTGGCCGGTTTCGGCGTCGAAGCAGGCCACGCCCTCCTGCAAGTCCGCCCCCTGCCCTTCGTAGCCCATCGCGTAGAGCTTGCCGTTCGCGATCACGGGGGCCGATTGCCCCGGAAAGTCCGCTCGCCACAGCGTGTCCTCCGCCGACACTCGATCCGGCAGGCCGGTCTCCCGCGAATAGCCGCTTTGCTCCGGCCCGCGCCAGTTCAGCCAACCGCGCGGCGCTCCGGCCGTCACGGACAGGGACGCCAAACCGCCGAACACACACCCCATCAGCCTCAGAATACGGGCGGACGGGGAGGACCTCGCCCACCCTCTTCGAATCATCATCGTGCGCAACACTTAATTAAGCATTTTACGTAACCAAACCACGCCGGAGTCACAAAACCCCATTGGATAATGCATCATGGTCTGTCATTTGGCAAATCGAGCACCCTAATAGACAGACCGGCCGGTCCATCACAACTAAGGCACCTTCACAATTAAGGCTTGTACGCCCCGGATTCAGGTGTAGTGTAGCTGTGCTAACGGAGCACAGTTTACCAGGTGTCCGACTGCCCCCCAACGGGGTGCTCACTCCGCTCTTATCCCCTGCACTGCAATGCCGGAGCCGCATTAGCGGCCCCGCAACGAACGTAAACCGGATCAAGAACAAAGTTATGACGATAGCAACACACAAAACTTCGGCTCCCGCTTCCCGCAAGCGGGCAGTCTCGATATCAATACAGGACGCGGTTGCCAAAGCAGCCGGGATCAATCCGCTAAAGACGGTGACAGCAGCCCCATCGCAGGAAGCAATTGGGAGAAGGGCCTACGAAATATGGATGTCGCGGGGACAGGAACAGGGCCATGGCCAAGAACATTGGCTGGAGGCCGAACGGCAGTTGCGGCAGGGTTGAGAGTCGGCGCAGGGAATTCGGGATCCGCGGCTCGAATTGCCGCGGGCCAGCCCACAGTCGAAAGGCAACCGAATGTCGCCGCCGGCGACCGGAACTGTAGCGTCGAGTCCTCCACCAACCTGGCGGATTGGCAATTGCTTGGCCCGGCCACCCCGCGCTACGAATTCACCAACACCAACGCACGCGCTGGGCCCCAGCGTTTGCACTTTACGTTCAGCAGCCGTGAAGTGTTCACCGGGGCGAACAAGCGTCCCGCAGAAACATGACATTCTCACGACCCCTTCATGACCTCTACTCGGCGCCATTCGCATCCCCGTCCCGAACCACGTCGGGGAGTCCAACCGTTGCAATCTGGAGCCCCTTAAGCCGGAAACGGCAAGAATAACACCATATCTTGTGCTCGCCCGAGGGCGGCTGATACTACAGGTAGTGTACCGCGGCCTGGCTGATTTCCGATTGCCGGGAAGGTCCCCGAAATCCCCTTCCTGGCCGACACGCGAGAACCCCGGCAGGCGTGAGAACCTCGGCTTCCGCATCATTCGCCAAAGCCGGCACATCGTCATGTATATGCTGCTTGGCGAAGATGGGGATGTGGGCTAGCCCGGCGCAGTTCATGGAATCCTGGCGAAAGGGTAAATAGTGGCGAGCGCGCTCACTGGGATGAACCACATCCGGTGGAAACATGACATTCTGTTGGACCGACCCCTGAAGTCACGTTGCTCTCTGTCGCACGTTGCTCTCTTGCAAACCTTCTGGCGCGGACGTAATCTTGTCCAGTGCCGACGGTGCTGCGCGTCAGAGGTTATCGCATCGGGTTCTACAGTTCCGAACCCGATGAACCAGCGCATGTGCATGTGCATAAGGCTGGGCACGAAGCCAAGTTTTGGCTCGGGCCGGTGCAGTTAAGCTGGAACAAAGGCTTTCGTGAGGCCGAACTCCGGGGAATTGCCCAGATACTCGCAACCCATGAGGCCAAATTGATTGAGGCGTGGAATGAAACTGAGTAACACTCCGCCACCGGACGTAACGATGGTGCAAATCACCGATGAACGGCTGACCTTCGGCTTGGAAGACGGACGGACGGTGAGCGTGCCGCTGTCGTTTTATCCCACGTTGCAACTCGCCACGCGGCGCGAACGCGCGGACTTTGAGAT
>Ga0181538_10002544_pt1 | contig 18803 bp, 15 predicted proteins | sample PEATcosm2014_Bin_40_FD_119773 | JGI IMG/M metagenome (GOLD analysis project Ga0181538, IMG submission 119773) | Peatland microbial communities from MTU Mesocosm Facility, Houghton, MI, USA - PEATcosm2014_Bin23_30_metaG | ecosystem: Environmental > Terrestrial > Soil > Wetlands > Peat | place...
GTTTTGAGGATATTAGCATCACCCAACATCGTATGGGATGATATGCCTGCTAAAATGCTCCATATCAATAATGAAAATAATTTTTTATGTCTCATACCTACTCACTTTTTAATTTTCTAAAAACCTAACAAGTTTACCCAGGGTTTGCTAGGTTTTTTTTCGATGACAAAAAATGATTATATATAAATGAAAACTCCCGATTCATAAAATCGGGAGTTTTTGCATGACTTATTTTTTCTTGATTGTGATTGGCACACGCTTGCCAAGATCTTTTGGAATAGAGAGTGTCAGGATTTGCGCATCTTGATCGTATTCAAGATTTACCTCATCGAGTGATACTTTATGTGAGAGTAGTTGAGAAGATGCGGAGGTGTACATGCTCACTGCGCTACTGGTGCGGCTATTATCATCTTGTTTTTGTTCTTCTTTGTGATTAATTTCAATGGTCAAAAATCGATCGCGTGTGCGTAGGTTAATCGTGCCTTGTGGCGTTTGAATATGCAGCTGATTGCCGCCATCGCCCATTACGGCGTTTAATTCTTTATCAGATTTAATGCCTTTGAACTCTATGGTGACGTTTTCTTTATCTTCAGAAACATTGAACGTAATGCCGGACGATCGCAAACTTTGCCGCGATTGCATCATGCTCTCCATATGCCGCATATGCTCTTCCATATCTCGCATATGCTGGTTCATGCTTGCCATCATGCTAGAAAAGACATCCGCACGTGTTGCTGGGGCGATAAAGAGGCATGTGAGTAAAATGGGTTTATACATAAACATCCTTTCAGTAAAAGGGTTAAAAAAGATATCAAAATTATTATAGCCAGAGCCCCCGGGGATGTTCAACCGATTTTTACAGAGTGCGGGAAGATGCCCTAATATATTCTGAAATTAATAAGGGGGAGGCGAGGTGTGAACCTTCCTCCCCCAGTTTTTGCAATGTGTATTGCGATTACGTGATTGACATTGCCATGAAGTATACCTGAGCTGTTGTTCCCGCAAATCCGATTGAAACACTTGATGTGGTTGCAGCTGATGCGACGTATGCAACAGCGGTGGATGATGTGCCCACCGGCGTTACAAGAACCATTGGAGCTGTCGAGAATGTTGGGCTGAACGTTATAACAATATTTCCTCCGCTCAGCGCTGCCGTAAATCCAGTACCACTCACAATGCCTCCGGCTATTGTTACCAAACCACTAACCACGGTTGCAGTTTTTGGTGTTGCAACAGTTCCTGGAAGAGAGAGTATAGCGCCTACCGTATCTAATGTGATTCCAGCCCCGCTTGAAGTTACCGTCATGGTGCCACTTGAACCTGCGGTGATTCCTCCAAATGTCGGAGAAGATCCAGCTCCTTGAGATAATAAGACTTGTCCTGCGGTGCCATTTGTTGAAGCCAACACGCCCGCGCTTGTGGATGTTACAGCGCCAGCAGTCAGAGCGCTGAGCGTAGTGGTACCAGAAGACGTTAAGTTACCTGCAGTAAGTGTTCCTGTAACCATTGGATTTGCTACCAAAGCAGCAGTAACGGTATTGCCAGAGGCGGTTGTGGTGATGGTAGTGCCATCGCCATCAATATTAAGGATACCAGCTGCAGGGGTGGCTGTTCCCGAGTTGCCATCAAATTGTTTTGCAAAATTTGCTGAAACCGTGAGACTCAGATTTGTAGGGCTCGTAGTATTCGGAGACCATGTAATACCGACGCTGCTATCGGAAGAGGTAAGACTTCCAAACACTGGAGCGGTTGTTCCAGCTGCCGCTCCTTGGCCAAATAATAGCGTTTGACCAGCGCCTTGAGCAGCAGTGGTCACTCCAGCGCTGCTTGTTACCAATGCACCAGCGCCCAAGGCCGATGGTAGTGTGACGGTTCCGGTAGTCACCATGAAACTATCGCCGGCAGTTATTGATCCTGCTGCAGTGATGTCGCCACCGTCCGTGGTAGTAATATCGCCTTTAACCGTCATGGCACCATTTGATTGTATAGTGCCGCCAGTGAGAACTCCGTCAGCGGTGATGTTATTTTGCGCAGTTATGTTACCTGCGGATGTTCCGCTTGTGCTATTTGCGGTGATGTTGCCATTAGTTACGGTGAGCCCAGTTCCTGCGGACACAGCGCCATTAGTTGCAGCGATATTACCATTGTTTGAGGTAATATTGCCGCCAGCAGTTACAGTTGTTCCTGCGGACACAGCGCCATTAGTTGCAGCGACATTGCCATTGTTTGAGGTAATATTGCCGCCAGCAGTCACAGTCGTTCCAGCCGACACAGAGCCATTAGTTGCAGAGATATTGCCGCTGGTTGAGGTAATATTTCCGTTAGCTGTGACAGTAGTTCCGGCCGATACAGAGCCATTAGTTGCAGCAATGTTGCCCGCTGTCGCCGTGATGTCACCATTGGTAGCAGTAATATTGTCTGTGATTACTATGCTTGGCTCCAAACTAATAGTGAGAGTGCTTCCTGCGGTATTGGTAGTTTGCACGTTGGTTGTATCGCCCAAAACATTAAGGATATTGCCAGCACCAGGGCTCACATCAGGGCCACTATTTGCGTGAACTAGCAATTGGCCGGTAGCAGAAGTTTCTATATTAATAGCGCTGGTGCCGTTATATGCAATATTGATGGTGGTTGATGTTAGTCCGGCAAATTGCGGTTGTTGTGTGCCAGCCCCAATCATTGTAGTAAGTAATTGAGGTGATGTGGGAGTTGACCCTGGGGAATTGACATCAGTTAAGTTGCCGTTCGTGTTTCCTACCTGCACCGCATTGTTAGTAGTTGCTTTTGCTGATACAACGCCGGCAGCATTGGTGCTCAATATGCCAGGAGCTGCGCTCTTGAGTGTAGTGGTCCCATCTGAAGTGAGTGATGCTGTCGCTTCTATATTAGCGGCTTTTACGGTAGTAGCATTGAGCGTTGTAACGTTTGTAAGATTTGATGCAATATTGCCGTTAATAGTCCCGCTCACCGTTAAATTATCATTGACGGTCAACCCTCGTGAAAAGTTTCCTTCACCCGCAACGCTTAAATCTCCCGCTATTGCTGCACGTCCGATGACGCTCAAGGAGTTTGCGGTTAGCGCATCAATAACAAAAAGATTACGGAATGTTTTATTATGCCCCCAGCGGGTTGTTGGCTCTTCTTCCCCTAATGTGGCTAAATCTTCTGCGCAGACGAGCACGTCTCCTGCGCGCACAAGATTTTCATACTGATTGATGATGTTGAGTGATTCATCTTGTGGGGTTCGCGTTTGAAGATTGGCTTCGGTCAATACCGCAATCAAAGCCTTCAAACCCTGATCTACCAACTCTTTGGGTGCAACATTGGTGCTTTCATCCAAAAAAATTGATAAATCGACGTGCTCACCAAGATCTTTATAGGCATCACGCAATGTCTGAACGGCATGCCGCACTTCTTTTGGGATATAGACGAATGTAGTGGTTGGGTTTTGGATGATCAGGTTTTGATCTTGGGCTGAAAATGGGCTGCTCGAGGTGGGCAGATCATTGAGCGCATCGGGCATGGGCTCGGCGTGTGCTATCAGGCATGCAGCAAGCAGATATAAAAAGGCACATGAAAAAATCTTATTCCTCATGATAAAGTCTCCTATGGTTTGAGGGTATACATGGCGCCAATATATAGATTGAGCGGTTTGTATTGATAGAATCTCATACAAAAAGATCAAGAAATGTGTTAAAGTAAGGTAGTTTTAATATTCGAGGACATATATGATTAAGAAAAATAAGGCGCCTGTCGGCGAGCTGATCTATGGGATACACCCTGTAATCGAGCTTCTGAAAGCAAAGCGGCGCAAACTTATCTCAATTTATACCACCGATCCGGTCCCTCAATCTTGGGATCAGGTCGAAAAACTAATGCCTAAATATCCGGTCAACATCCAGTACGTAAAACGGGATGTGTTGACGCGTATGGCAGGCAACCCTGATCATCAGGGCATTATTGCCTGGACCCAAAACTTCCCCCTCAGAACCAAACCCTTCGATCCAGAAAAACAACCCTTCCTTTTAATGCTCGATAGCATCCAAGATGTAGGCAACCTTGGCGCTATTTTGCGCTCGGCCTATTGCGCCGGCGTCGATGGCGTGGTGCTTTGCAAAAAGAATGCCGCTCCTCTGAATGCAACTGCGTTTAAAGCGTCAGCTGGTTTGGCAGAGCATTTAGAAATTTACATTGCGGCTTCCCCGCAAGCAGCAGTTCAAGAACTTAAGCAGGCAGGGTATCAATTATATATGGCAGCCTTTGGGGGCGAGAATGCCTTGAAGTGCACCTATAAAACGCCACTCTGTTTGGTAATTGGAAGCGAAGGCCTGGGTATCACCAAAAGTATCTTGAATCAGGGCATACAAATAACGTTGCCGCAACGAACTTCAGATATTTCTTATAATGCTTCCGTTGCCGCGGGCATTTTATTATTGTTGGTGGGAAATCAGATCGGTAAAATTTGATCATAATTGGGACAACGCATGCAAAGGAGGATTCCATGATGCAGCGCACTATAAAACGCACAATATGTGCGATAATCGTAAGTAGTACTATGAATGTTTGGGGAATGCAAGAGAGCAGAAGAACTAAAGCCCGCATCAATTCTCAAGATCAAGGAGGAGGATTTGATCGCAGTGCATTTATACGGCCTCCCGTTTCTGGCACATCATCTCCTATAGTGGGATCTCCATTAAAACCCCGTCGCAATTCTGCTCCTGATGCAAGTGCGGGTTCGCATGATTTGCGTAAAGCGTTAGCTGTATTGGCATTGAATCAAGATAATTCAAATAATGATCAGCTTCCATTGCCAAGTCCATCAGGGAGCTCCTTACATAATTTTTGTCCAGATACACCAAGAAGTTCTGACGAAAAAAATTCACACACTCAGTGCAAAACGCCCGAGACGCCTATTACCCCAGCAGGGTATATTTTTTCAAGCGTGGAACAAGCCGTCATAGATTATCCGTTAAGAAAACAAAGTTTAGAGGATGGATCAGTGGTTGAGCGCATACGGGTATTTCCTCGGGAAATGTTCAGTGGCGATAAAAATGAAGATGTGCAGGATTATGGCACCATTACTTTAAAAGTTGATCCCACAACAAATACCTGCATCGTGTATCACATTGGATTGAATGAGGCATTAGGCATGTCTGAGGAACGCAGAAGTTCTATTAAACGAGATTTGGAACTTCGAGGGGCAGATCTTGCCGCAGAACGGCAAAAGGAACTTCGAGAGGAAAACGAAGAAAATATCTGAAAGAGAGTGCGTGCTCTTTATAACGTGACCTGATTTTATCCCAAAGTATTGACTTTGTTTCTCCAAAATAGGTAGAAACAAGATGACCCTTTCGTGCGCTCCTTGGCAGGACGAACGAGAGGAAGAGAAAAATACAAGGGGGATGGGAATATGAAGGTCACCAAAATACATGCTCGTCTTATCGGTTATACCGGGTTGAGCGCGCTCTCATATGCGCTCATCGTTTTAACCTTAACCTATTTATTCGCCATAAAGCGCTATGAATTACGGGTCGATGATCGCATTGTTCCAGCACTCAATGAGCAGCTTGCTACTCACGTAAAATCTTTGCCGCTTGGCATTCGAGTATGGCCTGAGCACAAGGCGCAAGAAATCCAAAAACAATTCCCTTGGATCAAATCAGTTTCCTTTTTCAGAACGCCGGCGCAGACAATGCGCGTTTCGGTTGTTATCGATGAGCCCGTCATAAAAGTTAATGAAGCAATCTTGACCAAATCGCGCGTATTTCCTGCATCCACCTTTACGCAAACACAGATAGCTGCATTGCCCACCCTGAGCGTGCATTTTCCTATTGCAACCGATCGCGCTGACATTCCCCCCGCCTTTATTCCTCATGCGCAGACATTCGCTACTGAACTTTTTGCACCCTATTCCATTACCTGGTTTGATGCATATACTGCGCGTCTTACCGATAAAGAGCAGCCAAATTTCGTTATTCAGTTTAATGCGCAATCAATTCCTGATGCCAAAATGTTTGCGCATTGTGCAACCATAAAAAAATTGTTACAAGAGCGCGGTTCTTTTGAGGGACGCAAAAAGCAAACGCGCTGGATTGCCGACATTCGATTTGAACGGCAGTTAATTCTGTTTTCTGAAGATAAGGGGGTGACTCGTGGTTAAAGTGTATGCAGATCGTATCAAAACATCGATTGATATTGGGACTACTAAAATTTGCGTTATTATTGCGCAACAATTAGATGCGGATCGTATTGAAGTCTTAGGCGTTGGTAAAGCGCCATCGCACGGTTTGAAAAAGGGCGTTGTCGTTGACGTGGCCAAAACAATTTATTCCATCAAGCGTGCAGTCCAAGAGGCTGAATTGATGGCGGGTATCAAAGTTGAATCGGCGTATATCGGTATTTCAGGCGCTCATATTCATTCACTCAACTCCCAAGGGGTGGTGGCGATTAAACATGGCGATATACGGGCCTCTGATATTGCAAACGTTTTAGAAGCGGCGCAGGCAATTCCCATTCCTGAAGGCCAACAAGTTTTGCACGTGCTTGCGCAATATTACATCATTGATGGCCGTGAGAAGGTACAAGATCCTTTTGGTATGCATGGCATTCGGCTTGAAGTTGAAGCCCATATTATTTTGGGTGCCGTTTCTTCGGTACAAAATTTGATCAAATGTTGCGAAGCAGCGGATGTAAAAGTGGCAGATGTTATTTTAGAACAACTTGCTTCTGCAGATGCGGTGCTCAGCGAGGATGAGTGTGAACTTGGCGTGGGTGTGCTTGATATTGGTGGCGGTACTGCCGATTTAGCATTGTATCAGCATGGCAGCATTCGCCATACGATGGTATTACCCGTTGCCGGTAACCATTTCACTAATGATGTTGCTATTGGTTTGCGCACTACCATTGAAGATGCAGAACGCATTAAGCGAGAGTATGGCATAGCCGCGATGAAATTGCTTGCGCATGATGAGCCAATCGAAGTTGAAATGGTGCAGGGCGGGGCAAAAGCAATTGTGCTCCAATCTGAGCTGGTTCGAATCATCGAGCCGCGTACAAGAGAGCTTTTGAGCTTAGTGCATGAAGAAATCATCAAACGAAAATTAGTTTCATACATTCCATCCGGCATGGTATTGACCGGCGGTGGTTCATTGCTCAAGGGCATTAAAGATGTGGCAGAAGAAATATTTCATATGCCAGTGCGTATTGGCATGCCGCGCGTTGAATATGATTTGCCTGAATCGCTGCGCAATCCAATCTATGCAACCGGTTATGGATTACTCAAAAATGCATTAAGGAAAGAACAGCATGCAAACGTGCATGCCGTAGGCGGGCCATTATTACAGCGCCTTGCAGAACGTATGAAATCGTGGGTGGCAGATTTTTTCTAGGTTATATAAGAGGATAATCAAAAAAGGGAGAGCACTATGATAGCGCTTAAAGAAGAAGAACCAAAGCAAATCGTATCCATCAAGGTTATTGGGGTAGGTGGAGCTGGGGGAAATGCGGTTAAACGTATTATTGAATCAGGAATCCATAATATTGAATGCATAGTAGTGAATACTGATGCGCAAGCACTTGAACTTTCAACAGTGCCGACCAAAGTTCAAATCGGCGTGAAATCAGCAAAAGGATTAGGAACTGGCGCAAATCCTGAATTGGGTAAACGCGCTGCAGAAGAAGATCTTGATAAGATTTTAGAAGCAGTCGGTAACGCAGAAATCGTATTCCTTGCAGCGGGTATGGGCGGCGGAACTGGTTCAGGTGCATTGCCAGTTATTGCACGGGCATTGCGTGATAAAGGCATCTTAACCATCGCGATCATCACTAAGCCATTTATGTTTGAAGGCAAACGCCGTATGACAGTTGCGCAAGAAGCAACTGAAGTGGTGCGCAAATCGGTTGATACGCTCATCGTGATGCCAAATCAAAACTTGCTCCAAGTTGCCGATAAAAAAGTTTCTATGATTGATGCGTTTGGCATGATTAACGATGTGTTAACGCAATCGGTAAAAGGCATTTCTGATATCATCACCAATCCAGGGCATATCAACGTTGACTGTGCAGACGTACGCGCGATTATGAAAGATCAAGGCATTGCGATTATGGGTACTGGTAGAGTCAAAGGCGGATCAGGCAATGGCCGTGAAGCTGCGCTGCAAGCAATTACATCACCATTACTTGAAAATATGAGCATCGAAGGCGCACATAGCGTATTACTCAACGTGACCGGCGGTAAGAATCTTGGCCTGCATGATATCAGTGATGCCGCATCAGTGGTGTATGAACAAGCGCATGAAGATGCAAATATCATTATCGGTTCAGTAATCGATGAAAGCATGGGCGATGAAATTTCCGTTACCATTATCGCAACCGGTTTTAAAGATGAAGCCAAGAAAGAAATAGCTAAAAATGATAAAGCTCCTTCACGAACCGATGTCCATTCAGATGGCGTTCGACCTTCAGTCGTTGATGCATATGGTCTTGATATGCAGGCGCACGGTGAAGTAGCGGCGGCAGCCCCAGCTGTAGCATTAGAACCAGAAATTGAAACAGCGCCGGCAGAACCGGAAGTGGTAGCAGCTGCGGTAGTTACACCGATGGAAGTAGCGGCCGAAGAAAAAGTAGAATTGGTTGCTGCAGCAAAGCATGAGCCTGCTGCGGAGCATGCAACGCATGATCTTGGTTATGAACGCTGTGATGTAATTCAGGATCTTGATGTGCCGACCTATTTACGCAAGCAACAAGAAGAAAGCCTGTAAAAAATAAAACCCCCTCAATGCGAGGGGGTTTTTACTTACTTATTCTTAGCCTTATACCACTGAGCTGCTGCAGCACGCACCACTTGCGGAGCGTATAGTTTAGCGATCAGTTTTTTATCTCGTACAACCATAATATATGATTTTGGATCAATATCTTTTATGTATGCAGCAGGAGAGAGCGCGCCATTATATTGATCAGTCGTATTTTTCGATTCGGCAAATGAATCAATGCGGGTAATCTTTCCATCAATCAATGCATATGATGCGGAGGCTCCTTCGAGCGGCTTTTCTATTTCAGTATGTGAAAGTAATGGCGTATATAATTCATGGCCTTCTTGATTGCGGCCTATAAAAAGCCACCCCCGCGAGCCTTTTAGGGGCTCTATAGGCGTCATTTGCTTGTGCGCTGGCACGATTGAATTAATTGCAAGGTGTAGTTGAGGTACGCTTTCCTTCAAGGCAACGGCATTGCCGTTATGTGCAGCTACTGAGACGGTACCAAAAATGCTTTTCTGATCGCCAGAAGATGCGGTTACATTCACGGTTTTTTCCGTGGTATTTCTGACGGTGATCCCCATCAGCGGCATTGCCCAGCAGAGTGCGATGAGCGCGCCCAAAATATAGTTTTTCATATGCTTTTCCCCCATGCTATTGTCCCTTTTTACACCTTAAGGATAGCATGGCGAGTTTTCAGATTGCAACAATATGATGTTTTTTGTTTCTTTAAGGGCGGTTTATTTGTTTTTACATTTATGTCCTGATGTGGTAAAATGGAATTGTTTTTAGTGGTATAACCCCGTATCGTAAAGGATTATTTTATGGTTAATCACAAAGCAACTATATTTCTGGCCCTGGCACTTCTTGCCCAGCCAGTCAAAGCCCGTAATGGGGACTTTGACGCAGTAAAAACAGTCGGTATTATTGGCGGCATATGCCTTGGCGCCTATGCCATAGGAAAAGGTGTCCAATACCTTTGTACCCCCTCAAATGAAACATTAATTTCCAAAGCGCGCGATGCTCAGGATTATGCCTATCAGCGGTATGATTCAACCGTGCGCTTTTTAGCTTCCCATAATTATGATCGCAGTGAAGATACACTGTGCGAACTGCAAGTGCATGTTTCCGGTTCCGTGCAGAACTATCTGAGTGATATGCGCTATGCGCTCGAGCAAGTGCGCAGGGCGTCTGCAAATCTTTCAGATCGCATGCACGATTTAGAGCGTAAGGGTGATCATTATAATGATTATCGCCGCATGGAAATGATCCAAAAAGATCTGATACATGCCGAATCTACTCTGAGTCGTGCGTATGAGTATATAGATCGCCAAAGTGCATATAGCGTGCTGTATGCGACGGTTGATGAAGTGTACAGTCACTATGCTGAACTGCTCACATACGTTGGGCGCTATGGCGGCAATCGGATCGCGCTCGCGCAATATGTTAAGGAACAAATCGCCGTTAAAGCCGTTACCAATCGCAATCCATATCCACTGATTAGTTATGCTGAAACGCTGAATGATCGCATCACTGTACTGATCAGCGCAATACAACGCTGCCATTACGCGCCAATGCTGCTTGATAAGGCCAATGATATGGCGGATAAGCTCAAAACGGTCCGCACCATTCTGCTTGCAGACGATCGTTATGCCTTTGAAATTCAAGATCGTGAACGTGCGCGCCGAGAAGAGGAGCGTTTACGCATCGAGCGAGCACGCTTGGATGCAGAGCGTATCAAGGCTGATGCTGCACAACGTCAAGCCTATGCAGCAGAATGTCAAAACCGTGAACTTGCACGGCAAAATGATATCTTAAGAGAACAAAATAGAATTGGACGAGAACGCAATGAGCGCCATCGTTATTGCGATTACAATCGATGCTGTTGCAATCAAGTTTCAGAGTGTCCTATCGTTAGGATCGATTTCGTTCGATAAACTGAAGGAGAAGCGATGAATAGAATGCCATTCATGGTGAGTAGTCGGGGGTATCGAACCATGAAAAAATATCTATATCTTGCACTTTTAGCTTTTCCAGCATTATCGCATGCGATGGAAAAGAAAAAGCCAAAAACGCCAGAGCCTACGTATGTTGATTTGAGGGTGGCGAGTAAGAGTAGCTCGGTAGGACGACGCAGCAGTTTGCCGAACATATTCAGTATTGGTTTCTTTAAAAAAAAGAGCTCCGATATCTCAAACAATTCAAGCGGCTCATTGGATACACGATCTTTGGATAATGCTTCAGTTGAATCAGCAACGAGTCCACGCGCAAGCACCCCCAGAAGTGATGGCACGTTCCGTGGAAATCAATTGACCAGATCATCTAATGGACCGATGAGTCCTGAGGATGATAGCAGCCCAGTAAGCCATTCGGGTCAATATTATATCGATCCAGAGAGCCTCAAAATGGATGTAGGTGAGGATGATACGAGCCCAAAAAATCTGTCTGATCCATACGAGGAAGACAATATAAAGGCGGTAACAACTCAGAGCCAACGCCAAGTTGATTTGATTGTGACTGGAGCAGTTCGGTATGCACAAAAAGTAAAATATGGAGCTGCCCAGGCAACAGCGTTGTATAGGATCGCGATTCCAGAAGCGAGTGATGAGGGGCAATATCGATTCCCGTCGCAGAATTCGAAACATGGCGATGATGGCGATAAATATTTGGATTAATATGACGCGTGATTTATAGATTTATAATAAAAGTGGCTCTCTGTGCGAGGGCCATTTTTTTGTTTCGATACCATAATGAGCAAGAAATTCGTTGGTTGAATCGTCAATGCGATTAGTTATACTAAGCTCATTCATATTAATCATAATCATTACATGAAAGAACAAGCATGATTCGTAGATTAAATGTTGCATTACTGGCGGCGGCATTCATAAGCCAACCAAGATGTATGGGGATGGGTCCAGATAGAGAAAATCTTCTTAAAGCAGCAGCGGGTGTGGCTATAGTTGGGGGTGCAATATGGTATGCATCTCAGCCGGATTCTGATGAAACAATCATTAAAAAAGCGAGAAAGTTAATCATCGATCAGGATGCGCAGCCAGCATACGGTGGAGATGAGGTGGCGTTACAATTTTTTGCGCATCAATATTTGAGTGGACCATCATTTGAAGCAGTTCGCCAGAAAACGATTAAAGAGCGCGATACCGTCCTTAACATGCATAGCGATATACGCTTACGCATTTCAAAGGCCGACTTCGATCGCCGCGAAATATTGAGCGAATGTTATGATGGCTTGAGTCAAACATATGTTGCATTGATCGCAAAACTTACGTATTTAGATCAATACGCCAACTATTTTAAATTGCATGTTGCTAATGAGCGTGCTCTTGCACTGATCAATCGAGGTTGTCCGCGGGGATATAACAGCGATTGTGCGCAAGAATTTAGAAAGGCCATGGATGAGGTGGAACGGCTTAACAATAATGCGCCTCACTCTGCATTACGTCAGAAGGTAAGCGAGGAAACTTATCCACAGTTGGCTAAAAAATATGGCGATCTCAATAAGCGCATAGAAGATGATAGAAGGCAACGAGAAATAGTAGAGTCAACAAGCAGAGTTGTAGGTGTAGTAGCGGGAGCTCTTTTGGAAGCATCAGCACAACCACAACAACAGCCTACCAATGTATCATCTCGACAAACAACAGCGCAGCAGCAGGATCAGGCGGCTATTGAACAGGCAAAGAAAAATAGCTTGGTTACCGCCCATCAAGAAGAAGCATTGCGACAAGCAAAAGCAAGGGCAAAACTGTAAGCAATCAGGAATAAAGTCAGCATAGGTTTATAATAAAAGTGGCTCTCTTTCGGAGGGCCATTTTTACGTTGTACTATAGATATTATGCAAAGAAACTCAGTATTACGTTAAACTTGGAAACGGGGTTATGATCGGTTATACTAAACATATTCATATTAACCATAATCATTACCATGAAAGAACAAGCATGATTCGTAGATTAAATGCTGCATTACTGGCAGTGGCACTCATAGTTCAACCCAAAAGCGTGCGTGCAGATGGAGAAGATCTTCTTAAAGCAGCAGCAGGGGTGGTTATAGTTGGGGGGGCAATATGGTATGCGTCTCGGCCGGATTCCGATGAAACGGCTCTTAGAAAAGCAAAAAATTTGATTGACCAAGTGGGGACGCAGTCATCAACCCAGGATGGTGATGAGCGGGCGCTACAATCTTTTGCCCATCGATATTTGAGCGGATCATCATTTGAAGAGATTCGCCAAAAAACGATTAAAGAGCGCAATGCCGTCCTTAACGCGCAGAGCGATATGCGCTCACGCGTTTTCAAAGCTGATTATGCAAATCGTGAAACATTGAGAGAATGTTCTGATGATTTGAATAAAGTATATGTTGCATTGAGCACAAAACTTGCGTATTTAGATCAATACGCCAACTATTTTAAATTGCATGTTGCTAATGAGCGTGGCCGTGCACTGATCAATCGAGGTTGCCCGTGGGGGTATGACAGCGATTGCGCGCAAGATTTTAGAAAGGCCATGGATGAGGTTGAACGGCATAACAATAATGCGCCCTACTCTGCATTACGTCAAAAGGTAAGCCAGGAAACCTATCCGCAGTTGGCTAAAAAATATGGCGATATTTGTAAGCACATAGAAGATGATAGAAGGCAACGAGAAGCTGTAGCGGCGACAATCAGACTTGCAGGGGCAGTGGCGGGAGCTCTTTTGGAAGCATCAGCACAATCACAACAACAGCCTACCAATGTATCATCTGGACAAACAGCAGCGCAGCAACGAGAACAGGCTGCAATGGAACAAGCAAAGAAAAATAGTCAGATTACTGCCCATCAAGAAGAAGTAATGCGACAAGCAAAAGCGCGGCAAGAGCAAGAGCGTAGGCAGGCAGCCGCAAATTCAGAAGAGGCGGCAATGCAACAAGCGCTCTTGAATGATGCTAAAACGCAGCAGCAAGATCATGCGAAATGCACGTATGACACCTGCCACAAAGGCAGTGGCCCAGAATGTCCTGCGTATCAGGCGCATAAAAATTGTACACCTGAACGATGTGCAAAGGGTTTATCTCAGCAAGCGTGTCCGGCGCAGATGCTGTATCATGCACAATGCACACACGATACGTGCTATAAAGCAAGCGGAGCGCAATGTCCTGCGTATCAAGCTCATAGAAATTGCACCAAGAGCTGGTGCGTCCATGATCAAGACCCTTATTGCCCACGTTGGAACTAAGATTAAAAAAGGGGCCCCGCCTAGAGGGCCCTTTTTATGGGATGGCTGCTTTTTATGCAATATCTGCTATGATAAACAATCATATTTCAATTAATTGTTCCACTCATTCTGAGTAGTGCGGAACGGACGTATCGAAGAGCATGATTATTCATTCTAATCCATTATTTACCATCTATTTTGGTGGTGCCCAAGATCGTCTGAGTGAAGACGACTATTACACGTTTCCTCCAGAAACCAACCTGCTTGCTGAGCAGCAATTCAAGCATCTAGCAGATCTTTTGGGGATCGAAACACTGGTATTTTTAAAACAGGTCCATAAGAATATCGGCTATGTGGTGACCGAAGATACGCGCATTCATTTAGCGCAGCCCTTTTTCACTGACGGTGATTATCTTCTGACCGATCTTCCGGGCGTTGGCATTGGCATTATGACTGCCGATTGTTTGCCTATCATTATTCACGACACGCGTAACAATGCGTTGGGGGCTATTCATGCCGGCTGGCGTGGATCCGTTGGACATATAGCTATGAAGGCATTTGAACGCATGCAGCAAGCGTATGGGACACAAGGTGCGGACGTTCGGGTATATTTCGGCCCATCGGCTAAACCCTGCTGCTATGAGGTGGGGCAGGCGGTGATTGAATATGCCGATGCCGATCCGTTGCTTGCCGATTCCTTGGTTGAGCATAACGGCAAAACCTATTTAAATGTCACCCGCTATAATATGCTCCAGTTGCGTCAGGTGGGTGTGCCCCAGCTGGCAATCCATGGCGACTATAATACCTGCACAATCTGCGATGATCGGCTCTGTTCCTATCGGCGGGATGGCAAAAGCCCATACCGGCAAATGACCGTCGTCGCGTTGCGTTAACCCTTCGAGATGGGCGTACCGCCCTCCTCAGGATGAGCGGATTTTATAAGTTTAAAAAATCAAAAAAGTATCGACCATGCCTCTTTTATAATGCTATTTCATTTCATCCTGAGGAGTGCCGGAACGGCCGTCACGAAAGGATAGTGTTTTACCGCGTTTTTGACTATACTACTTAATATTTGTACGTTACCTGAGAGCGGTAATTCACCGCGAACCTAGAGAAAATTCAAATCGGGATAGAAGATGATCACACGTATTCTTGCAACCATTATTGGGACGAACAATGCGCGCCAATTGCGCAAGCTTCAGCCCATTGTCGATAAAATTAATGCATTCGAGCCCGCCATCAGCGCGCTCAGTGATGCCGATCTTGCTGCTAAAACCACCTACTTTCGTGAGCAGCTCAGCCAGGGCAAAACGCTTGATGATATTTTACCTGAAGCCTATGCGGTGGTCCGTGAAACCAGTAAGCGGGTAACCGGCCAACGCCACTATGACGTACAGTTGATGGGTGGTATGGTCCTCCATCAAGGAAAAATCTCTGAAATGAAAACCGGTGAAGGTAAAACCCTCACCGCAACTTTGCCTCTCTATTTGAATGCACTCTCAGGCAAAGGTGTCCATCTGGTGACGGTCAACGATTATCTTGCTCGCCGTGACTCTGAATGGAATGCCCCGATCTATAATTTCCTAGGCTTAACCGTCGCCTGCTTGCAAAATAGCATGCATGATCATGAGCGCAAAAAGGCATACGAAGCCGACATTCTCTATGCAACCAATAACGAGCTTGGATTCGATTATCTGCGCGATAATATGAAGTTCCGCCTCTCTGATTACGTACAGCGCGATCTTAATTTTGCAATCGTGGACGAAGTTGACTCTATTTTGATCGACGAAGCCCGAACTCCGCTCATCATTTCCGGTGCTGCCGATAAGAGTAGCCGTTTGTATGTTGATGCCAATCAGGTCGTAAAACATTTCAAAAAAGATGAAGACTACATTGTCGATGAAAAAGAACGCTCAGCACAATTTACCGATGCTGCCATCGATAAGATTGAGCGTGCCTTTAATATCTCAAATCTCTATGCAATCGAACATCTGCCGCTCCTGCATCACGTAACCCAAGCATTGCGTGCAAACACGCTCTATCGCCGTGACGTTGATTACGTGGTCAAAGATAAAGAAGTCTTGATCGTCGATGAATTTACCGGCCGTATTTTACCAGGCCGCCGTTATAGCGATGGCTTACATCAAGCGCTCGAAGCAAAAGAGGGCGTTGATATTGAACAAGAAAGCCAAACGCTCGCTTCCATTACGCTTCAAAACTATTTCCGTCTTTATAAAAAGCTTGCGGGTATGACCGGTACGGCAATGACCGAAGCGGAAGAGTTCTACAAAATTTACAAACTCGATGTGATCGCCGTCCCAACCAATAAAGAAATGATTCGCGATGATAAATCGGATCTTATTTTCTTGACCAAGGATGCCAAATACAATGCAATCGTTGGCGATATTAAAGAGCGCTATGAAAAAGGCCAACCTGTTTTGATTGGTACTATCGCGATTGAAACCTCTGAACATTTAAGTGCAATTTTGACTGCCAATGGCGTTAAGCATGAAGTCTTGAATGCCAAACAACATGAACGTGAAGCAGAGATTGTAGAAAAAGCAGGTCAACCAGGCCACATTACTATCGCTACCAACATGGCAGGCCGTGGGACTGACATTAAGTTATCTCCAGAATCGCGAGAAGCAGGCGGGTTATATATTTTAGGTACTGAGCGCCATGAAAGTCGCCGTATCGATAACCAGCTACGTGGGCGTTCTGGCCGTCAGGGCGATCCAGGCGAATCACGCTTTTATATCTCTCTTGAAGATGATCTCATTCGTATCTTTGCTGGCGAAGGATTGAAGAAGAAGATGGAATTCTTCGGTATGAAGGAAGATGAGATTATCGAATCGCCATTCGTTTCTAAAACAATCGAACGTGCGCAAGAAAAAGTTGAAAAACATAACTTCGAAATTCGTCGTCACCTTCTTGAATATGATGACGTCTTGAACCAGCAGCGCAAAGTAATTTATGATTATCGCCGTTCTATCCTTGAAGGTGAAGAACAAATCTTTGATCTCATTCGCGATCTTATCAGTGCAGCTATTTCTGATTTAGTGTTCTATCACACCCAGGGGAGCAATGTAACGCCGCAGGCATACGATTTCATCGTTGATGCGCTTCATGCCATTACCGCGATACCGGTTGAAGCGATTCGTGCAGCCGGCTTTAATACGAGCAATACAGAGCTGCTCAAAGCAGACATCACCAGTTTCATGACCGAACAGTATGAGCTTTTCAGAGAGCAGCAAGATGGCAAGATCATCCAGGAAGCTGAAAAATGGCTCATGCTTGAAGTTATTGATCAGGCATGGAAACAGCACATGCTCAACCTCGATCATTTGAAAGAGGGCATAGGATTACGCGGCTGGGGCCAAAAGACTCCGCTCATCGAATACAAAAAAGAAGCCTTTGCAATGTTCCAAGACATGATGCAATTTGTTCGCCGCGATATTGTCCATCATATCTTCCATCTCAAACTTGAACGCTTCAACCAGCATGAATTAGAGCGCAAGCGCGAACAAGAACTTGATCAATTGAGCATGATCTCCGGCCCTGAAGGCGGTGGCAATGCACTCAATGAAGGCAAGGGTAAGGTTGCAGTTCAGCAAGTGCGCCATGAAGATAAGCAAGGCCGTAATGAGCCATGTTCGTGTGGATCTGGTAAGAAGGCTAAGAAATGCTGCCAGAAGTAACGGCTTACAACAACTCGTAAAATAAAACGCCCGCGTGTCTTTCGATACGCGGGCGATATTTTTGAAGAATTGTTAAAGAGTACTTATAAGCCTAACGATTCGCGCGCGCTGTGTTTAATTTTAAGCAGCTGGGAGTTCTCTATATCACGTTTTTCTTTTAGATCTTCAAACATTTGTTTTTGGTGTTTAATCGAAGTTTTTTGAGCATCCCCTAACGTGAGTCCTAACAATTTCTCTATGATTGCAATGTAAGCATCTCGTATGATTTGCAATTGCTTGTGCTGGGTGCGCAAGAGAGTAAGTGTTGGATCTATACGATATCCAAGCTTCTTAGCTATAGTCCCCTGCCAGTCTTCGGGCCTTTTTTTAAATTCTTCTTTGAGTCCAGCTGCTCCTTTAGCATCGAGCAGATCTATGTAACCCTGTGTTTTGTGTAGGTTTGTTAAAGCAGTATTCAATGCGTTCTGGAAAAGAGTAAAATTTATCTCAGTAATGATTGCTGCTTTTGGCACCTTAATTATTTCTTTAATAATGGTATCGACGTTTCTTTTAAACGATTCATCTTTATGCTTCTTTATATATTGTTCAGTTGGTGGGACGAGCTCTGAAACAATATTGTTATAAAGCTCTTTGTTTGCTTCTTCTAGGGTATCTTTAGTGACGGTAAAGCGTTTATTAAGAGCCAAAAATTGCTGCTTATGTTGATTGATTAAAAAATCAATATGGCTCTGTAAGAGACTAGAACGATTGGTGGCATATTCTTGGTTCGGATACATTTGGGATTTTAAAGATATAATGACATCTTTCGTAATTTTCAGATTATCCAAAAGCTCTTTGGCAAGAGGTACCCACTGTGTATCATCTGCGCGCATGATTTTTTCGATCCAGGCATCGAAAGTTCTCAGCGGGTTTTGGGGCCCACTCGGTTGATAATGCTTTAGAAATTCTGTGATCTGTGATCTCGATTGTGCTTTAAAATCATCTCCTGCGTGAAGACCACTCTGTAATACTATGATCAGCATGCTAATCAGCGCAAATTTTTTCATCACATTTCCTTTATCGTAAGAAGATTAGTTTTCATTACCATATAAAAAAACAATGCATAGATCCTATGATTGTAATCAAAATATTGGGCAAGAATGGAAAAA
>Ga0181538_10002546_pt1 | contig 18777 bp, 15 predicted proteins | sample PEATcosm2014_Bin_40_FD_119773 | JGI IMG/M metagenome (GOLD analysis project Ga0181538, IMG submission 119773) | Peatland microbial communities from MTU Mesocosm Facility, Houghton, MI, USA - PEATcosm2014_Bin23_30_metaG | ecosystem: Environmental > Terrestrial > Soil > Wetlands > Peat | place...
ACTCAACCAGAAAGAAACCTTCTTCCCGGGCTCGCGATTGCGCCTGTGCTACGCCATTCGGAAGGCTTCCTGAGGCAAAAAGCGGACATTTTGTTTGACTCCTATGTCAGGAGTTCTGGATTCAGAAGCGTCAGGCTGACGCTGGTGCTAGCGTTTGTGTTGACAGAATTGGCAGCCAATACTCGGTAGTAGCCGATGTTCGTCATGTCGGAGGAGGTTAGAGAATAGATGGCTGCCGTAGCTCCGCTGATATTGAGGTAATCTGACCCATTCGTGGAGAACTGCCATTGATACGTTGGCGCTGGATATCCTGTGGCTTGGCTACTAAAGGTGAAGCCCTGTCCGAGATTGACCACATCATTGCTGGGTTGCTGGTTAAACGATGGCGCGGACAATCCATTGACAATCACTGAGAAACTATTCGTGCTGCTCAAAAACTGGCTGTTCTCGGCATTGGGATCATAGTCCGTCGCGCTCACATAAATCGTGTTGGTTCCAACCTGCCCCACCGTTGGTGTCCATGTCAAGACGCCGGTGTTTGGATTCAGCATTACGCCTGACGGCGCGGACACCAGGGCAAAGGTGAGCGAAGTTGCCCAGATGTCGCTTTCTGTGGCCGTGTTTGTGACCATTAGGGTGGTGGTGGCATAAACTGTTTGAGTGCCCGGAACTGTCAATACCGGTGCCACATTGATACCATTGACCGTGACATCAAAATAATAAAAAGAAGCGGAGGAATCAATCTCCACGCCGTCCCAGGGATACCGGATAACAACCAAACCAAAATAAGACCAAATGTTCGTCATGGTCGTCGTGCCGTTCAGCGTCCAGTTGACCCCATCCGAACTCCACCAACCTGTGTAGTTAGCGCCTCTCTTCTGCACCCGCAGGTAGGAGGTGCCGCCAGAGTAGGCGACATAGGACCCGACCGATCTGATAACATTGCCACCGGCGTCGGGATAGTAGGCCCTCATGGCGATTCTGTCGAAATCGGCCCCACTGCTGAACATCCCGTTGGTATCGGCCAGGAGCAGCCCCGCGTCCTGGTAGTTGTCGGTTGGCGAGAAGCTGAAACCTGTCTCGATGATCCAATCCAGGGATGGATCCACCGGCTGCAACAGCCGCGGGGCGGCGAAGTTGGGTCCGTCTGGATCCTCCCCATACAAATCCGAACCGCCATCGTTCCAACTGGCGTTGATGTTGATGCTGCTCCCTGTCATGTCATAACTGGAATCGGGGTTCGGAGTCTCGAATCTCCAGCCCGGATTTAGGGTGGGGTCTGAGAATGTGTCAGAAAAGGGAGCTTGAGCCAGAAGTTGCAAGGAGAAGCTCATAAAAAGCAACAACTGAATACAACAAATTCGTTTGAAACAAATAGCCTTCATAATTCTTGATTTTGTTTTGTCTTGGTTCACCGTGAAATGGACTTTTCCAGTTCACGTTTAAGTACTAAAAAGCCTGGGGATTCCTGCCCCCAAGCCCAAGTTTTTTGAGGCATGTGCAGGCTCGAAAATAAAGGTGTCCAGAAAGTTTTTTCGGGGAGGTTTTTGGCCTCGCCAAAAAGTGGAGACGTTTTTATTTCGTCGCCTCATCCCGTTATCCCTTGGCGGGTTGCTCTTCAGCGCAGCCCGCTTCTGTTTCGCGGTACGCCCCGACTCTCTCAGCCGTCGGCTGATTTGTCAAGGATGATTTTTCCACCGCTGGAATCAGCGCCGCCCTGGCGACCTGCCGCTTGACTTGGCGCTGTGGCCGGCCGGCTTCCTCAGGGGGTCGGTTCCAGACATTTCAACATTTTTTTGTCTGTTTTCATAAAGCCGCCGTTGGAGGGGTTTTCAGGATCCCATCTCCAACCGCTCGCAGAGGCTCTGCGCCGGGATTGTCGTTTCGCGCCATGCCGGGAGCTTGTCCCATCCCGCCCGTGTGGTCAACCAGAAATGGGGCAGAAATGCGAATTTTCTGAAAGCGGGTGTGAGACAAGAACTGTCAAATTGGGCGAAAGCGGCTGTATCCCGGCCAAAGCGGAACTGCGTTCCGCACTCCACGGCGCTTCGCGCGCAGTTCACGCGGCCGAGCGGCCGCTTTGGAGTGCGCGCGCGCCAGCGCCGCTTTCCCAGCCGGCCCCTATTAAGGGGGTCGGGCGTCCATCGGCGCTCTCCGGCCAATCCGGTTCGAACAGGACTGATGGGAAAACCCATCACTCTGTCACTCCGTTGGGGCAGCGGGGGAGAACGGCAGCCGAACCGGGCTTCCGGGCAAACTATTTTCACTTTTGCATTTCTGCTTTTTTTGTGCCAAACCCGCTTTTACCCGGTCTATACAAGGCTTTTTTCGCGGTCGGAACCCCCCGTTTTTGACCCGCAAATCGTACCCACCGTGGGTAGTCGCCTTTTCCCAATCCATGCGATAATGGCCCCATGAATAGGGACATGAACGGTAGCCGCCACAACGCGCGAGAAGCGCAGAAAGGAGATTTTGTTTTGTGCTGCAATCCGACAGAATCGCGCAGTTTCGCGAGGATTTTAACGCCGATGGACAGGCGGTGATAAAACGCAAAGACGCAAAGACCCAAAGACGCAAAGAGTTCTTTCCTTCTTTGCGTCTTTGCGCCTTGGCGACTTTGCGTTGAAATATGTCTTTTATCCGTGAAATCCGTGAAATCCGTGGTTCACTTCCTTTGGTTGCGGCTGGCGGCACTGGGCCTCTGGTGCCTTTTCGCGGGCAATCAGCAATCCGCAACGGAAAAGACGAACCGCCGATGGACACGGAAAGACACGGATGGGATGGCTTACTCCTTATCCGCGTTCATCCGCGTTCATCCGTGGTTCAAATCCGCAATCTGCAATCCGCAATCATGGACAGTGCCAGGCGGGACGCCTGCCACGGCGGGTCCCGATGTCATCGGGACGCTCCCCAATCCGCAATCCGCAATTCCCCAATCGTGCCCGGTCAAACCCAGTCAAACCGGGTCAAACCGGGTCAAACCGGGTCAAACCCGGTCAAAGTGCTTTTCAAGCTCTATCGTCGGGGCAAGGCGCCCACTGGCCTCGCCTTATGTTGTGGGTTCTCCGCCACAATGCACAACGGATGGTGGTTGGCGCCTGCGGCGGGCAACTTGGCGGGCAGGCAATTCGCAATTGGCCAATCGTCCGGAGTCAAACCCAGTCAAACCCAGTCAAACCGTTTTCCCCAAGCCCCCCACGGAGTGCTGGAGTGCTGAAGTATTCCCGATTCGGAATCGGGACCACTCCACCACTCCATCACTCCATCTTACCTTCCACCTCCTATCCGCGGCGGTCGGGGAATTCGAAGGCGATTTTGCCGCTGTCCGCCAGCGCCAGGTACGCGGAGAAGGGTTTGCCGGTCTTGGAAGTGAATTGGGTGAGCAGATCGGTCCGCCCTTCTTTCAACAGCTTGCCAAGCTGGACGCGGTCCAGCGGCTGCCCCAGTATGGTCCGGCTGGCCTTGAACTTGCACGGCTTGCGGGCGGCCTGGGATTTTTCGCATAAGTAAGCCGCCGCCGTTTCCACCACGCGCCCGCCGCAAACGGGGCAGACGGCGACGGCCGGGGCGTTTGTCAAGTCGAGCTTTGCGGCCGGCGTCCTGGGGGCGGCCGGCGCGCCGGGGGCCGCGCCGGTTTTTTTCGGGGCGCGCGCCTCGAATTCAAAGCCGACTTTGCCGCCTTCGCCGACGACGAGGAATGCCTTGAAGGGGCGGCCTTTTTTGGAGATGAATTTTTCGAGCAAATCGGTGCGGCCTGTCGCCAATAATTTCCGGGCCTGCTCCGGCTCCAGCGGGCGCTGGAGGATGACCTTGCCGGTGCGGAAGGCGCAGCCCTGGCGGCGGGCGGTTTTTTCGCAGATATAACTCATGGACTGCTCGTAGACGGGGGAGCCGCAATGGGGGCATTTGCCGAAAGGCTCGCGGCCGGTGAAGTCGAGGGCCTCGGCGGCGGCCTGGTCTTGGGCCTGCTGGGGGCCGAAGTCGAATTCGGCCTTGAAATCGGGGCCGAGTTTGATGAGGGCGGCAAAGGGCCGGCCAATTTTGCTGCGGAACCCCTGCAAGGGGCCGACGACCCGTTTAGAGATGAGTTCCTCGGCCTCGGCGATTTCCAACTGGCGCCCGGCGACGATTTTCCAGAGGAAGAACTCGCATTTCTGGCACTGGAATTTTTTGTAGTTTTCGCGGATGACGCCGCCGCATTTGGGGCATGGCGTTTTCAATTCGCCGAAATCGCCGGGCACGGTGTCGCTTTCATGTCCCCTGGCCTTGGCCACGATTTGGCGGGTGGCGGCGGCGATTTCGCGCATGAAATCTTCGCGCTTCAATTTGCCGCGGGACATCTGGTTGAGCTTGAATTCCCAGTCGCCGGTCAGTTCGGGCGAGCAGAGTTGGGGAATATCCAGTCCGCGCAGAAGGGTGATGAGGGAGAAGGCCTTGGCGGTGGGCTGTAGGTCCCGTCCGTTGCGCAAGACGTATCGTTCCCAGATGAGGCCCTCGATGATTTGCGCGCGGGTCGCTGGGGTGCCGAGGCCTTTTTCGCTCATTGCCTGGCGCAATTCCTCGTCTTCGATCAACTTGCCGGCCCCTTCCATCGCGGTCAGGAGCGTGGCTTCGGAGAAGCGGGGCGGCGGGTTGGTGGGAGTGCTCCGGACTTCGACCCGTGCGGCCTTGACTTTCTCCCCCGGCGCAACCGCCGCCAGGATGGGCGCGTCGTCCAATGGAACTTCCATGCCATAGACTTCCCGCCAGCCGGGCTTGACGAGCACCTTGCCTTCGCTCTTGAAAGGCTCGCCTTCCACGCGGGTAATGCGGGTGGTGATGAGGAATTCCGCCGGCGGAAAAAACACGGCCAGGAACCGCTTGGTGACCAGATCGTATAATTTCTGTTCCGGCTCGGAGAGATGTTTGGCCGCGACGCTCGTCGGGATGATGGCAAAGTGATCGGAGACCCTGGCGTTGTCGAAGATGCGTTTGTTGGGCCGCACCCAGCCGTTGCGGAGGATTTGGCCCGCAAAGGCCGCGTATCGCGAATCGCCCAGCGCCTCCAGAGTGGTCTTGACCGTGCCGATGTAATCTTCCGGCAGCGCGCGGGAATCGGTTCGGGGATAGGTGAGGACCTTGTGCCGCTCATAAAGCGCCTGGGCCAGCGCGAGGGTGTTTTTTGCCGACCAGCCAAAACGGCCGTTGGCGTCGCGCTGCAAACTCGTCAAATCGTACAGCAGCGGCGGGGCGGAAATGGACGGTTTTTTCTCGTCCATCTCGACCACACCCAGCCTGCCCTCGCATTTTCGTTGAATCGCATCGGCGATCTCGCGATGCCAAAGGCGGACGGCGAAGCGGTGTTCCTCCCAAAGCGAGCCGCGCGCGGCATCGAGGCGTTCCGCCGCGCCGGGCAAATTCAAGCGCAAAGCGGCGAGCAGCCGTTGGGCGCGGCTCAACTCGCTTTCGTCCTTGGTGAATTTCTCATCGAACCAGCGTCCGGGATAATCGCCGGCCCGCGCGGTGAAGGTGGCGTGGACTTCGCAATAATCGCGGGCGGAAAACTTCTTAATCTTCTCCTCGCGCTCGACGAGAATGGCAAGCGTGGGCGTCTGGACGCGGCCGACCGTGGTGAGATGGAACCCGCCGGACTTGGAGTTGAAGGCGGTCATGGCCCGGGTGCCATTGATGCCGACCAGCCAATCGGACTCGGAACGGCATATAGCGGCGTCGGCCAGAGGGAGCATCTCGGCGTCGGAGCGGAGGAGCGAAAACCCATCGCGAATCGCCGCCGGGGTCATGGACTGGAGCCAGAGGCGCTGGATGGGTTGTTTGGCCTGGGCGTGCTGGACAATGTGGCGGAAAATCAGCTCGCCTTCCCGGCCGGCGTCGCAGGCGTTAATCAAGCGGTCCACGTCCTTGCGCTTGATGGCGCGGAGGAGAACCTGGAGGCGCGCCGCTGTTTTCTCGATGGGCCGGAGATCGAAGTGCGGCGGAATGACGGGCAAGTGGGCGAAAGTCCATTTGCCGCTCTTGACTTCCACCCCTTCGGGCAGGCACAGCTCGAGCAGATGCCCGACTGCCGATGAGAGCACAAACTGGGCGCTCTCATAGAAATCATCCTTCTTGACAAATCCGCCGAGGGCCTTGGCGATATCCGCCGCCACCGATGGCTTTTCCGCAATAATCAATGCTTTTCCCATGAGTTGGCGAAATTGGCCCAAACACCGCATGAAGTCAATACGCCATTGAGAGCGATTGAAAATAATAGTGGCAATTCTCCTTCGTTTTCCTATAATCCATCCTCAAATGAATAGCAGCATTGCCTTCCGCCGTATCTTCCTGCCCTTGGTGTCTTCGTGCGCCGCGCTCTTCCTGGCGGGCGCCGGCGCCGCTCCGGCATTTTCCCAAACCACCAACAGCGCGGCCCCGGTGCCGGCCAGCGCGGCCGATGTGTCGCAATTTCCGAGTCTGGACAAATTGCCCGGCAAAGTGCCGCCCGGCGTGTGGACCGGGCTGGCGGGAACGTGGGCGCGCGATCATGCGCGATGGAAAGCGACCGCGAGCAACGATGTCGGAAGCGTGGTGTTTTTGGGCGACTCGATCACGGAGGGTTGGGGCACACTGGCGCGCGATTTCCCGAAATTGAAGGTGGCCAACCGGGGCATTGGCGGGGACATTACCAGCGGAGTGCTTTACCGGCTCAAGGCGGATGTGCTGAGTCTGAATCCGCTGGCCGTCGTGCTGCTGATCGGCACGAATGATGTTGGGGACGGCGCGAGCGGAGAGGACGTGGCGGCGAACATCCAGCTCATCCTTCTGGCCATCAAGAATGCCAATCCCAACACCAAGGTCATCGTCTGCAAAGTGATGCCCAGGGGGGATGGCAACACGGCGGTCAACGCGGCGAAGATACAGAAGGCCAACTCGCTTGTGGAACAGTTCGTCCAGGGCCAGCCGAATTTCGCGATGTGCGACACTTGGGGAATCTTCGCCGACGAACAAGGCAATCTCAATCCCCAGGACTTCAATTCGGACAAACTCCACCTGAACGCGGCCGGTTACGCCGTGTGGAAGAAGGCGCTGGACCCGGTGCTGGCCAGCCTGAAGCTGGAATGACGAGGACATAGCGGCTCATGCTGAAGCGAACTCCATTATTCGCAGTCCACCAAAAACTGGGCGCCCGGCTGATTGATTTCGGCGGGTGGGAAATGCCGGTCCAATACTCCGGCATCCTCGATGAACATCACGCCGTGCGCACTGCCGCCGGGCTTTTTGACATCTCGCACATGGGCCAAATCGTGGTTCGCGGCGGCGCGGCGCCGGAATTTCTCAACCGGGTGCTCACCAACGACATCCGCAAACTGCAAACCCGCCAGGGCCAATACACCCTGATGTGCAACGAGCGCGGCGGGGCGATTGACGACCTTTACGTGTATCAAGTGGAGACGGAGGAATTTCTCCTCATTGTCAACGCTTCGCGCATCGGCGACGACGCCGCCTGGCTGAACCGGCAACTGGCCGCCTTTCCCCGGCGCGACGCGGTGGATTTGAAGAATCTTTCCGCCGATTTCGGCGCGCTCGCCTTGCAAGGCCCCAAGACGGCCCAATTCATTGACGCTTGTTTTCCATCGTCCCCCAGCCAGAGCCTGATCTCCGCCCTGCGCAAGAACGAAATCGTCCGCCGCGAGTTCCTCGGCCGGCCGGTTTATGTCTCTCGCACCGGCTACACCGGGGAGGACGGTTTTGAAATGGTGGCGCCCGCCGAAATCACCCCGGCGCTTTGGGCCAAAGTCCTGGAAGTGGGCGCGCCGTTCGGTTTGAAACCGGCCGGCCTGGGCGCGCGGGACACGTTGCGCACGGAAGTCTGCTACCCGCTCTACGGCCAGGAGCTGGACGAAAACACGACGCCCGTGGAGGCCGGTTTGGGCGTCTTTGTCGCGCTGGCCAAGGGCGATTTCATGGGCCGGTCCGTCCTGGCCGATCAAAAGGCGCGGGGCACGACCAGGAAACTGGTGGCCTTCAAATCCGCCGGAAGGTCCGCTCCGCCCCGCCCGCATTATCCCATCTGGAGCGCCGGGCCGGACCGGCGGCCCATCGGGCGGGTCACCAGCGGCATCCAAAGTCCGTCGCTGGGAGTGGGCATTGGCCTGGGCTATGTCCCGCCGGAAATGTCCGCCGCCAACAGTCCCATAGCCATTGAAATCCGGGGCAAACACGCTCCGGCCACCATAGTGCCCAAGCCCCTCTACCGCAGAAGCTGAAACTCCGTTTTCCCGTTCCGCCCCATCCGTCCCAACTGTCAAACCTGCTTTATGAGCGCAAATATCCCCGCCGGCGTCAAACACGCCAAAACACACGAATGGGTCCGCGTCCGCGATTCCGTGGCCACCGTGGGCATCAGCGACCATGCCCAGCACGAACTGACCGACGTGGTCTTTGTGGAATTGCCCGCCGTGGGCCGTCACCTCCAGGCCGGCGCGGCCTGCGCGGTGGTGGAATCGGTCAAGACGGCCAGCGACATCTATTCCCCCGTCAGCGGCGAAGTCACCGCCGTCAACCTGGAACTGGTCCAGCATCCCGAACTGGTCAACCGCGATCCTTACGGCGAGGGCTGGTTTTTCCAGGTCAAACTCTCCCAGCCCGCCGAACTGGACGCCCTGCTCGCCCCGGCCGATTATTCCCGGCAAATCGGGACCTAATCGTTTTGCTGCGGAACGGCCGGGCAAGGCACAACGGCCTGGAAAAAACTCGCGCCGCCCTGAACCGGCACGGTCACGGTGCGAACCTTGACGGTGTCATAATTGGTGGCGATGGGGGTCCAGTTGATCAAGTCGGGCGAACTCTCAATGACATAAGTCACGTTGCTCTGGCCCCGCAAAGTGAATTCGAATGTGCCGGCGGCGGCGACGGGCGCGGCGGGGGCGCGCAAATGAGGCCGGGCCAGCGTGTCGTAGACCTGAATGACGGGCACGGCGACGGTGGTCGCCTGGTTGGCCCCGGGCGGCGAATAAGCGCGCCAGACCAAGGCGCTGAAGTCGGTCGCATACAGATTTCCAACATTGTCCCAGGCCACACCCAGGAACTCGTGCCCCGGTGTCAAGCGGTTGGCCAGGGTGGCATTCGTCGCATTGTAAATGTTCACGGCCCCGTTTTGCAGTGTGAATACGTCGCCGCCATAGCCGAGGACCGCCACCGCGACCAAAAGGCCCGCCGGATTGACCGCGATGCCCTGGGCGTTTTCCAGCGCGTTATCCAGGGAATCAATGCTCCAATTCGTGGAAAGGTCCGCCTGGCCGCTGTAGGGCGGGAAACAGAAAACGCGCGGCATCCAGGCAACATCGGGATTGTCAACTCCATCCAGGGATTGAATGACATAAATATTGCCGATGGCATCCACCGACACGTCGTAGGCGTTGGTGCTCAACCCGGTGGAACTGATTCCCACCACCTGAGTGCCCGTGTCACCAGGGGCCACGGCGCCGTCGGCGGCCACGTCGTATCGCACCACTCCCGCGCTGTTGCCGCCAGTGCTGTCGTCCGCCATCCAGACTTGCGTGCCGGCGCCGCCGCCCGTCACGCACGGGCCGCTCAATTGCTCATTGGGAAACATGTAATTGTTTGCATCCAGAACGGTCAGATAATTGGTCGAGATCATTTCATCAAAAGCCAGCACCACGCCGTCTCCGCTCCAATCGTTGATGTAGACCGTGTCATCCTGCGCAACGGCAATCTTCCACGGACTTACCAGCGCGCCCGCCCAGGGATAGCCGCCCGTGCTGAATCCCCCCTCGTCGGCGAAGCTGCCATCGGCATTGAATTTGTAAATGCCGGCGTTGTGGTCCGACGTGGCGTCCCCCACGAACACCCGGCCATAATAAGGGCTGTTCGTGTTCTTGTTGACGGCGATGCCGGAGGGATCAATCAACTGAAAATTCGCGTTCTCATCGAGGATCCCGGTCCAGTCCGCATAGCCGGCCGACGCCGCCGTGATGCTGACTTGATAGGCGCCCGCCGCGACGGTTTCGCCCGCCAGGTTGGTGCCGCCCCACACCACCGAATTGCTCCCGGCGTTTGTGCCGGCGAGGGCGCCGGCCCAGACCATATTTGTGCCGGAGTAAATCTGGAGGAGGACGTTTGTGGCCGGCTCATTGAGGATGTAACTGATCTGCACCGCGGCGGCCATCTCCGCGGGGGCAATCGCGGCATTGTTGGTGGACCCGTTGAGTTTGATGTCGGTGGCATAGACATTGGCCCTGCCGGGCAGGCAGCCCCAGAGCAACAGCAGCGCCACGGCCAGTTGGCGCCGGTTGCGGAGATCAGTTCTTGTCCGGCAATAACGCATGTGCCAACCTCTCCATTCAAAAATTTTGACGCGCGCAATCAAGCTCAAACCTGCTTTTTTCCCAACCTGCTTTACACTATCGCAAAAAATTGGGCATTGACAGATTAAAATTTATATATCAATACATCCGCATTCGTCGATATGAGATTTGTCACTGTTTATGGAAAAGCAAGTTAGAAGCCGCGGTTTCATGAAGGCTCGCACCTGGGGCTGGCTCGTGAAGCCAAATACAAAATCTGCATTGCCGGCAACGGGCTGAGAACCGTGAAATGCGCCCGGAAAGGGTAAATTCCTGAACGCCTGCTTCCCATCCTTCCCCGCCTGTGCTACCGTAAAGCCGTGAAGACCATTCCTCAAGGCCTCTTGGAAACAGCCGTTGAACGGTTGAAATCGGGGTCGTTGAGAGCTAAGGGTTTCCACTACAAGAAAAACGACATTTCGGCGTTCCCTGCTTGACCAAAGGCCGCGCCCGCCTATAAAATGGCGCAACTACTGCAAGCACAGTGGGCTAAATGCTATGACAAAGCGTGATCTCGTAATCCAGATTAGCGAAGAAACCGGCTTGGTTCAACAACAGGTCATGCAAGTCGTGCAACGGACCCTCGACATCATTGCCGAGACCGTCGCGAAAGGAGACAGCGTCGAGTTGCGCAACTTCGGGGTTTTTGGCATCAAAATCCGCAGGGCGCGCATCGGCCGCAATCCCAACGATCCGGACAAGGACGTGCAGATCCCCCCGCGCGCCGTCGTCAAATTCAAGCCCGGCAAGGAATTGCGCCAGGCCGTTTCCAAACTGCCGCCGCCGCCGGCCTGATGCCAATTCCGGCTTGCCCCGGCACTGAAGCGGCGCTCTGTGACCGTCGCCAGCTTTCCTGGAAACAGGCCAATTTCAAACGGTACTCAGCGCGGAATTATTCTCTACGCCGGATGCAACTCGCCCGCCGCCGGCAAGGCGCTCTGGCCGGCGCGATGCCCGGACCCGCATTCGCGCATTCGGTTGGCGTGGTTGTATGCCTCCATCTGCAAATCCGTCTGGCGGATCAAGCGCGACAACACCGTCTCCACCAACTCGTCCGGCGTGAATGGCTTTTGCAGATAATCGTCCGCCCCGCTGACCATGCCGCGGCGGAAATCATCGTGGCTTGCGGAACCGGTCATCAAAATAAAGGGGATCGCGGCGGTGGATTGCAACTCGCGAATCGCGCTCAACAAGTGGTGGCCGTCCATCCCCGGCATGCGCACGTCGCTGATGATCAAGTCCGGCTTCGCCTCCAGCACCATTCGTATGCCCGACTCCCCGCTGGTGGCCTCGCGCACCCCAAAGCCAAAATTGCGCAAGACGCTCGTGACAATGGACCTCACTTCGTCATTGTCATCAATCACAAGTATGTTCTTCATGGCGAATCTTCATATCAGAATCCGTGCCAACCGCTGTAAACACGAAAATTCCGAGAAACGGCCACTTTGACGGCCTAAATTGCCGGTTCAGGCGTTGCCGGGGGTGTCAATTCAACCGCGCGCCCCGCCGCCGGGCAAAATTTGCCTACCCGCCTCCCGCCCCCTGGTCGGCCGGAAACCTGTAGCGGCGGTCTATGACCGTCGCAAATTACAAACCTTCGGAATTCTGAGCCAAATAGTCAAGGCCCACCCAAATCTGGTCCACCCGTCGGGATCATCGCTCGACACATCCGCTTTTCTGCCGCACTTTGGTGACGTGCTATCTAATATATGAACCTGATTGAAATCCAGCTTGCCCTCAAGCGCCTGACGCCAAAGTCAATGGCTCTGGTCTGGTTGTCGTCTCTCTTCCTTGCCGCCGCTGTCCCGGCTCAAGACAAATTGGTGTTCGCGTTTGACATCATTCGCCACGGCGACAGAACGCCCATCAACAACCCCTTCAAGGAAGACCCGGCCAATTGGCCCGAGGGTTGGGGCCAACTGACCGCGCTGGGAACCAATCAAGAAATCGCCCTCGGTTCCGAAATGCGCAAGCTGCATTACACCCAACTGCTCGATTCCAATCCCGCCTCCTATTCCATCTGCGTGTTCTCAACCGATACGGATCGCACCCGGCAGAGCGCGCGGCTCTTTTTGTCCGGTTTGCTCGGCGACGCCGCCGCGACGGTTCCCATTCATTTGACTGTTCCCATTGACATCACCGCCGGCTTCGCGGATGACAATGTGGTCAGCACGGCGAATCTCCTCAATCCCGATGCGGCTTCCAATATGCAAGCCCTTCAGAACCAATCCGTCTTGCGGTCGCCGGAGTGGATGGCCACCAATGCCGCGCTGCAACCGCAATTTGCCCGATGGAGCCAGGCCCTGGGCCTCACGATCACCGGCCTCCAGGACTTGGGCAGCTTGAGTGACACGTTTTACATTCATCAAATCCATCATGTCCCGTGGACCAACCGCCTCAGCCCGGATGACATTGACGCCATCATCGCCGCCGGCCGCTGGGCCTTTGTCTGCCAATACAATACGAACATAGGACAGGTCGCCGGAAAGCCCCTGCTAAAAAAGATCGCCCAGTACATGGAAAACGCGCGCCGCGAGGACATTTCCAAGAAGGCCGCCTCCTTGAAATATGTTCTGTTCTCCGCCCACGACACCACCCTGCTGACCGAAATGAGCGCCCTGAAAGCGCCCCTGACCGGCACCAACTCGCCGCCCTACGCCGCCCTCCTCCATTTTGGTTTGTTCCAAGCCGGCCCAACCAATTTCCACATCCGCGTCACTTACAAAGATCGCGCCGAGCACATCGTGCCCGACCCGGAAAACGGCGGCGCGGAGTGGTCCGTGGAGCACCTGTCGAACCTGGCAAGTCAATAATAAAAAAGACCTTTCAGCCCAAAGCCGCCAAGACGCAAAATCGGCAGGGCCACAGGGCAGTTCCCGGACACAGGGGTTGGGTGGCGTGCCGCAGGCTTGCAAGCCTGCGATACGGCAGATTTGGAAATCTGCGGCACGGGCCGCCAAATCATTGCCATTTTAGTCAGGATTGCGTCATTCCTTGCCTTGCGCGGCTCATCTTGGACATTCTTTTTATAGCTTAATTAACCTTAATTAGGCTTAATTGACCTTAATTGGAAATGCTCATTTTTGGTTGTAAGTTGTTGATAGCAAATAAGTTGTGCTGGTTTTCCGCAAAAAGGCGCAAGAAGCTCCAAAAAACGGCGTTCCAGGGGCATCCGAATCCATACTGAATTGGTAGAGATTCCACGGGAACAAACAGAGAAAACAGAGAATCCCGGTTCGGAATTCCCGATTCCGAATCGGGATTATCTCCGTTATCTCCTGTTAAGAAATCCGACATCCGCCATCGCATGAATAATTCTTTAACCACAAAGAACCCAAAGACTGAAAACGTCATGGGCAGCGAGGGCGGCTCGCCCGCCCATTTCGGCGTCCCGCCGAGATGCCCCTTCTCTGCACTGCGATCCGTCAGAATCGCGCATTTCCGCGAAGATTTTCCGGCCGCCCACGCGCTTGAACACATTCTCCAAGGATGAACCCCGTAATGCCGCGCGTCCTCCTGTCGGGCCGCAGGAATCGCTTCGAGAATGGGTTCAATGCAAGCGCGACTCATTTAACCGGCCTTTGCCCAAAGAGCAACCGAGAGCCGGATGATTTCGTCCAATTCCTCCTTGGTTGGGCCGCTGCCAAAGGTGAACGTGCCGGTGAGATGTTTCCAATCCTCCAGCGACAGGCCGTAAAGCTCGCGGGCGATGAAGACTTCCAGCGCCGCGCGCTCCGTCACGTCGCGCGAGTTCTTCAAAAACCTGGTAGCAAGAATCATGCTGGAATCGGCTTTCAATTTGGTATTGACTTGGCCTTCTTAGGCACACGCGACCAAAGTCCCGGCCAAAACTGTGAAATGCGGCGACGGATGACCGCGCGAAGACCGTCGCCGCTGGCCAAGAGATTCATTGCTTCGGCCGGCGCCTTTTCGAACGCGAGTCTTGCAAGGATTTGTGCGTCCGTTCTTATCGCTTTTGTGATGCTAATTGGATTTGGGCTCTTTTGGCTCCTTCCTTCAATCTCGAAAACAAATATCCAACCCTTCGAAGATTGGTTATTTGGATTCGGCGCCGCTTCAGCGAATTGCCATGAACCATCAGGCAGTTTGATTAATTCAGGAGCACCGAGATGTGGCTGCCAACTGAGCCAGACGCTTTGGGGGATCGCGAGAATACATCCGGCGCACGGTTCATGATGCCCAAGCTGAAATTTGAACAGGACTTGGTAGATGGTTCGCTTGAATACATTCGCGATGTTCGGGCTTTGGATGCTGTTGCTTGCCCAGTTCGGATTGCGCTTTAGCTGTTCAGCGAACTCTTTTGGGTGGAGTTTCAACGCGCTCGTCAGACTCTCGGTCGCAGCGGCGTAGGAGCCATGATAATCCATCGTTTGGACTTCGAGGATTCCGTGCTTGCCGATACCAACGCCGTCTTCGCCCGGCAATATTTCCACGATTGTCGTGTCGAGCTTGAATTTCGGCGACTTCCGGCTCCCAGACAGGTCGATTTCTCCACCGAGCTTGTCCATGAAATAGACCAACGCTGTTTGTTTGCGCTTGATGGCCTGCCGTATCCGTTTTTGAGTTTCTCGTTCCGCGAGAGACGGAGCAGGAACGAGGATCATCGGTTGATCGTTCTTCTGTTGGAAAAGCATGTGGGCAGAGGCTTCCAGAATCGGGCTGGCTAATGTTCGGTACGGGCAAACGACCCAATCCATCTGTTGCCCTTCGGCTTCGCTGGAAACGGTGCAGACGCCGCGCGAATTGGCTGCTTTGATGCACTTGCGTTCGCTGGAAAGGGCGGTGCTCAGAAACGGGCATCGCTCTTCGTTCTGGTCTTCAATCGCCGCGGGAGTGTTTGCGACTATGGGATAAATCCGGTGGCCGAACCATTCACTGATCGAATTTGGCATAAATGGGGTTGGGTTGCGCGTTCTGAGACGCAATAGCGCTGACCGTGACGAATTGCTGGCAAAGGTCGAAGCCTATCGCACGACGTCCTAACGAGAGCGCTTCGCTCAAGACACGTCCAGTTCCGCAAAAAGGATCGACCACGACTCCGCCCCGAGGAGACGAGGACAGAATCCGCGGGCGAATCAAGTCGCCGGGAAATGTGGCGCTGTGTCCATTTTTTCCAGCGCGCACGTTGTAGGTGACGACATCGGCGTCGCCCGATTCGGTTGCACTCTTGTCGTAGTAGTACTTGGCCCTGCCTTCGGAGGGGCGCTTCACAAAGTGGAAGAAGTGCTCGTGAGCCAAGCGGAGGCGGTCTGTGTCGGGACGCGGTGGCACGTTTGGTTTGAACCAAATCAGGTCGTTTCGCAGAATCCATCGTGATTCCTGCAAGGCAATCGCGACGCGTGAGGGAATCAGTAAGAGGTTCTTCTCCTGTCGGAACCCCCCCATTGGCGTCTTGCGCCGAAAACGCTTTTGACTGCCCAGTCCCTGCCTGCCTTCTGGACGAATGCTGGACCATCGAGCGAAATATGTGTCGCCAATATTAAGCCAAAAACTACCGGATGGTTTAAGCGGCTTCCACAGTTTGTTGAGAATTTCGGCCAGATGTTTGACATAGGATTCAGGGGTGGACTCTAAACCGAGGACGCCTCCATGTTGCCGATACCACGCATAAGGCGGACAGTCGTCAACCGTGTTACCGAGAGCCTTCCACTCCTTGTTGATCTCCCAATTGTGAGGCAACCCGTAGGTGCGGAGTCCCCAGTAGGGCGGACTGGTAATGAAAAGATCCACGGATTTGTCCGGTATGGCATCAATCAGATCGTATGCGTCTCCCTGAAAAACCAAATAGTCCGAACCGGTGTCACCCGCTTTCAAGAACTTTCCCAACAAGGATGCGGCAGATTTGCTTATGATATCGGAACCTGGCAATCCTCCGCTTCCTGAATCGGCAATCGCTGTTGTGATCGGCGGAGTCAGGACGGTGGTGCTTTCCCCATCCCTTAACACCAACGAGACCGGTGTCTGCTCAGAATACCGGGTCTTCTGAGATGATTGCTTAATGACTTTATTCATGGGTTCGGCAAAGACGATTGTGCAAGAGTCGTGAGTCTGGCATACGCGATACCCAAGTTCAACGAAAAGTCGTCTGGCTGCTGGACTGAACTCAGGGAGGGAAACAAAGGATCGGTGCCGGTTAGCCTCTTGAAATAGAAGTCCGAGGGGCTCAGCCGCATCGCCGCGACGGCGAGGTTCATCTTCGCGAACCGAAGAAGCAACTTGTCCATGTCTTTGGGAACGATGTGCCGGCTGAGAATCTGGCCAATTAGAGCCCGCCTGTCATCGAGGTTCTGGCGGCGGCGGAAGGCGATGGCGGCTTCGACGTTGGGCGGGAGTTCGGCCAGATACAATTCGCCATTCTCGGGCTTGAGGATCTTCTGCACCCAGGCGCAGGCGTTGTCAATGAGCTGGTACTGCTGCCAAAAGGAGCGGAGCACTTTGATGAGGAATCCGCCCGATCCGCACGCCATGTCGGCCACGCGGATTTCGGCAAGCTGCGCCATGAGATTTTCGGCGCGGACAAAATCGCATTTCTGGCCGCCAACGGCGTCGCAAATTTCATCCACGAGTTTTCCGGCCAGGGAGTGAACCAATGAATCAGCCATCGGGCCGGTGATGCCGGCGGGCGTGTAATAGATGCCCTCGTCCTTGCGATTGGCGGCGAGAAACATCTCGTAGCTCTTGCCAAAAATATCCTCGTCAATCCGCCGGTAATTGTAGTGGACAATGCCGCGGCTGAAGGTCTCCTCCCAACTGTTGATGCCGAGAACGAACTTCAACTTTTCGGAAAACCGGCGCAAGTTGTCCGGGTCCTTGTCGAGGCGCTCCCAGATGCGCTGCGAAAAAATCTCCGTGTCGTAGTAGTCGTCAAAAAAATCCTCAAAGACATCGAGAAATTTTTTGACAACGCGATGCGCGCCCTTTGGCTCCCAAAGCTTGGTGACCCGGGCGTATTCATCCTGCGTGAACCGGTATTGCACCAGGCCGAAGTCCTCAATCGTGCGGGCAAAAATGAGCTTGTTGATAAGAAGGATGATGGATTCAGCGGCCTTTTCGGGCGGCGTCCATTCGAGCATCGCGAACTGGTTGAACCAGACGTTCAAGTCTTCAAAGAACTGGCTCTCCAATTCCGGTTTCTCCGCCGTGTCCTCAAGGCGGCGCAACGTGTCGAGAATGCTGCCGGTTTCACGGCATCGGGCAAAAAAATCGGCGAACGGCAATTCGGCGAACGGCTTGTTTTCAAAGAAAAAATCCCGCGCGCTGAAGAACCAAGCCGTGCGAAGGTCGGTGAGCACCAGATATTGCTGGTCGCGCAGATACTTTTTAACCTGCGGGAAGTGGTTCTTTGGGGTGGCGTCGTGACGCCGCAAAGCATCCGGGCCGTCGCGTTGGAAGAGCGGTTTGAGTTCCAGGGGCATCGGTTCTCCCTGGGAGTCGGGCAACATGAAATCCACCCAACCCTCACGGTTGCCGACCTGGCGCGTAGGTTGAAAATTCAATACGTCTTTGCAGAGCGCTGTGAAAAGGTCTTCCGCGGCGGTTTCGGGCTTGACGGCATTTTTCAGGTCGAGCACGTACTTTTGAATGGGCGCGTAATCGGAAACCGGCTCGCCATCGGGCGCGAGCGGCAAAAACTCAATCCGCTCGCGGGAAGTGAATTCGCGCACCGCATCCAGGATTTCGGTATGATTCACTTCTTTCAGTTCTCCCCTTTGAACCAGACTTCGGAACGGGTGCCGGGGGTGCGCTGGCCCAGGCGGTTGAGCCGGGCGTAGTTGGGGATGGCCAGCAGCGGGCTGCCGTCGGCCCAAGTCCCCGTGATCGCAATGACGCCGTGAAGGAGATCGGGCCGCCACACCGCCTTCAGCGGCCCGCGGCCAATCGCGTTGGCGAGGGTGGCGTTGTCCGCCCGTTCCACATTGTAAATCAGAGGGCCGTAACGCAGCGCCTCCAGTCCCCGGTCCGCCGCGATCTTCGGGTCGGCGGTCACGCGCTGGATTTGCATGGGCAGCGCCAGGTCAATCCGGTCGCCGGCCTGCCATTTGCGCCGGATGACGGCGTAGCCTTTGTCAATTTGCGGCGTGGTTTTTTCGCCGTTGACGGCGAGGGACACCAGGCCGCTGACCGCGGGCGTTTCGGTGTAAAGCGCGCTCGTGTTCCGGTTGGGGACGCGGACATAAACGGCGAAGTTCCTGGATTCCTTCGGATTGACAGTGATGGCAACATTGCCGCTCCAGGGATAATCGGTCTTTTGCACCATCTGCACCGAAGTGGCGCCCTCCGCGCCGGGGACTTTTTCCACGTTGATGGTGCTGCCAATAAACAGGTTGACGTAAAGGCCGTCCGCGCCCCGCGCGTAGGTCCAGGTCGGGATCATCAGCAGCGTGCGGGGGATGTTGCCGACGCAGCAGGGGCA